>Ga0179593_1252369_pt1 | contig 14265 bp, 25 predicted proteins | sample CZODoug2_1_08_16_FD_185931 | JGI IMG/M metagenome (GOLD analysis project Ga0179593, IMG submission 185931) | Vadose zone soil fungal communities from Angelo Coast Range Reserve, California, USA - CZODoug2_1_08_16fungal (PacBio error correction) | ecosystem: Environmental > Terrestrial > Soil >...
AGGGGGGAAGCCATTGTGTAGGGGAGGAGCGGTCAGGAAGAAAATGGGCAAGCTACGCATGGCGCGCTGCTAACGTGGGAAAAAGGATGTACAACTTGGAAAAAAAAGGGAAAAGACGACATATGGCGGGCACAAAGCAACACACGCCAGGGAAAAAAAAGGAAAACTCAAACCATGTCGGAAAGGGGGAAGCAAGATGCTAACAGGGATTGAAAGAAGGATTGGGTTAGTTCAACAATTCCTGGGGAAAAGAGTGGGGGGCAGAAGAGCAAAGGTGGCAAGGTGTCAGGCAGTTGGAAACTCAAAAAGTAAACATACTAATAAATTGGGAAAGAAGGACAAGAAAAAGGGAAGCTAACTTGTGTCTCAAAAAGAGGGGGGGGTGGTTGATCAGAATGACGCCAAAGGGACCTAACCATATTCGCTCTGGGGAAAAGGAATGAGGTCAGAGAAAGAAAAATAGGGGGGGGGGGTGTCTAACACATATGATTGGAGGCTTGGAAGAAAGTGTGTACCCAAATCGTGGAAGTTAGTAAGTTAACTCCTATTGGTAGGTCTAGGGACAGTATTTCGTTTTACATAGGGAATGTAAATCAAAGGAGCAAGAGGGAACTTTCTGGGTTACTGCATATAGTCGGAGCGAGGAGTGTGTAAACAAAATGGGTACCGCCGAAACAGCAAATATATAAGGAAAATTAAAACTGCTGTTGACAACATAGTCTCACCATCCAATAAAAAGGACACAGGGTCCCAAACTGGAAAAGGAAAAACAATCTGACTCTCAAAAAAAAAGAAAAAAATATTACTTAACAATCCTTGGGCCCACACTACTTTGACTCGAAGGGTCTAATCCAAAATTTTGTTCAGAAGCGCCACAGGAGGCAAGTGGGGGTTATGGGGACGGAAAAAAAGTGAAGATTAAGGCTGACAAGCCTGAGTTGGCACTGCCACATGGACCTGGGGAGATAAAAAAAAAAACTCCGACAGCTAAATCTGGAATAAGAAGAAAGGCCCAAGAAGAGGGCCCAAACCCAGCACCCAGTGGGGAAGGGGGAAGGAAGGGTCCTCGGTTGTCCAAATGTCGGGGGGTGGTGTCATTGGATCGCAAGGATTAATCCCTCAGCACAACAATGGCTCCGTACTTCGGACGAATGAACAAAGTCCATGGAGAAACTCAAAGGACATCACAGAAAGAACCGGACTACAACAAAGGAGAAAAGAAAAAAGGAAAGCCAGGGGAAGACTGATGAATCTGAGAACTTCTGCCAGTGGTCTATGAACCGGGCGGGGAAAACTGAAAAAAACCAACCATTTGAACAGAACAAAACGAAAAGGACATACTAAACCAAGCTAAAAAATCAGGGTGGTGAAACTAGCCAGACCACCCACACAACCGAAAAGTAGGAAACCCGCTCGCTGTTTCACTGGGGAAAGTGAACTAGAATGGGGGCGCTACAACAAGGTAATAAAAAAGAGCGAGGTGCTAAGAGACAGGGGAAATGCAACATGGGCATTGTCAACAGGTAACTCACAAAACCCTCGGAAAGACGGAAAAGGGGGAAGGACAAAAGTATGCACTTAACCTAAGAAAAGTTCGGCTGGCCCAACAGAAAAATTTAACTGGGGGAATCTACCCTCTGGGGACAAGCCAAAAGTTCAACACTGATCATGGACCACACTGAAGAGAGACAGGCGGAACGTCAACAACATCCAACCCTATGCTGGAACCCAAAGGCTGGAAAACAAATTGTCACTGAAAAAATGCTACTTCGGAGACCTAGAAAACAGGGGAAAAATTGACTCGGACTCCAGTACGCACTCAGGCCATCCCTTAGAAGGCACTTCGGGGTCAGAAACAAAGACCAGAAAAAAAGGAAGAGAAGCACACCCCGGTCCCATAGAAAAAGGAAAAAAGTCGGCGGCTTGCACAAAAAAATCTTAAAACCTAATAAAAAAGAGAAAAAAATACGTGCTACGGAAGCACCCAGTAACCGAGAAGCTGGGGACCAATTTCAAGGAAAGAGAGAGTTCAAAGGTCCTCGGGAATCCACCGGTTGTTGAACTTGTTGTCAAAAAGGGGGGAGGGGACCCAACAATACCCAAAGTGACCGGAAAAGGAGGGGCTTCATTCTGGACGAAAAGCAAGGCCCATCACACGAGAGTAGGACAAGCAGAGGGGGGTAAAAGCTCACACTGATCAAGGCCCGCAGTACAGAATTGGATATGAAGCAGACAGGAGAAAAACAACAAAACGAGGGAAATAGGATTTTATTCTATAATATGATGCGGAGGGAAGGGAAAAAGATTAAAAAAGCAGACGTGTGGGGAGGCAAGCGGGGAAAGACCTAATGACCAGCTTTGCAATAAAGGGGGGGGGGTTTTAGAAGGGGTGGTCTAAAAAGGTTGAAAACAGTCAGAAACAGGATGGAGGGGAAGAAAAAAGAAGGTGAAAGCGCTCTATAATCCATGGAAATGGAGGGAAACATCATAGGTACTGGAGCGCTGGTAGCCAGGAGGGAGACTCTGGGCGAAGAGGAACACATTCTTTAACATTGGGCATGGAAGGGGGGATTGAACTCTGAAAACCAGTGTGGGAGGGAAAAAAGGAAGGGATGGTTATTGGTGTAAGACCGAATGTCCTGTAGGGAAGGGAAGGAGAGACTGGGGAAACTGCATCTCCCGAGTGGGAAGATATGGGGTGTAGGGGGTGCTGCTCCGGTAGGTTTGGGTAGGGCAGGAAAAGGGGGTCATACAGGTGTGAAAAAGTCGGGAGAAACTGGTCAAAGGGGTAGAAGCAAGGGACCATGGGGTGAACCTCAGGGGGGAGGGTGAAAAAAGAAGTGAAAAAAAGGACAGGCCTGTTGGGGGAAAAAAAGGGAAGTTAAGATGTTTTTGATAGAAAAGAGGGGGGCAACGTTCCACGGTGCTGAGCACATCTGGGTGGGGGGGGGAGAAGTTGACAAAGGGGGGGAAAAATGGACCAGTGACGGAAATAAGGAAAAAAGGCTTGCAAATTGAAGCCAGGTGAGAAAAGGCACAGGTCAGTGACAACATCGGAGCGGGGAAAATCCTTTGAGGTGAACCAAAAAAAGGGGAAGGAATAGATACGGGGGAGTTGTCATATGGGGGGGGGGAGGCATTTACTGTAAAGGGGGGGCATGGGAAGGTTGAGACCCGTGGAGACAAGAAGAAGCTAGTGTAAAAAGGGATACAAGAGAGAAAAAAGAAAGCATTGTAGGGGGATCCAGTGGGGGGGGAAAAAAAAAGGGGGAGGGGTGGATGCCACTTTGAGTTTTATGAAAGGGAAATGTTGGGGAAGTAAAGTACACAGGGGGACAGAGGGACAGGGCAAAACCATAGGGGAACTGGTAAGAGAGAGAAAGGGCAAGAAGAGAGGAAACACAATAGAATTGGGAAAACAAACCGAGTAAAACAGCCCAGGTTTCGGGGGTTTGGGGGGAAAAAAAGAGGGCCTGGATTTTCTCGGCCAGAAGGTAGAAGGACGGAAGGGAAAGCATATAGCAAAAGCAAGTAAGGGATGCAATACGAGGCTTGTCACAGAACTAAGCGTCAAGGGAGCAGTAAAAAAGAAGTTCGTTGGGAGCATGAAGGGGGGGGGGATGTTCCAGATAGGACAAAGGAAGTCAAAGATGAGATGAAAGAAAGTTGGAGGGAATTCTGGGGGGGACCGCAATGGGAGTCGGAGGTCTGAAGAGGGGAAAGTGTAAGGATCCAGTAATGAATGGGGAGGTGGAGGGGAACATGGTTTACATAATCATTAGATAAGAAAGATAGAGGGAACCCCCAAAGGGAAGAAAAATCTGTATCACTAAAAGAAACTGGGCTGGATATAAAAAAGGGAAGTTAAACTACTATTTACTAGTGGGAAATAGAACTCACAAACTCCATGATGCGGGAAAAAACCCATCATGGCTTTAAAAGAGACGAAATGTTGAAAGAATGTTTAATGGAATTGACAGTCAAACATTCAAACCACAAAAGAGATACATGACAAATTAAAGTTATTGCACTATAAAGGGAAAGGAAGGGGAGAAACGGGGATAAACCTAGTTTCAACCAGGGACATGGTATTGGTGAGAACCACAAACCCCACCCCAAAAAAGAAGGGGAAAAATCCTGTAAAAAAGCTAGGACTGTTGCATGGAAAACAACTCAACTCCTCTCACCTTAGTGGGGAAGAGGGTGACTGGGAGTCCATTAAAACAGTTGGAAGTGGGGAAGCTTAGTGGGGGATTCGGGGGGGGGGAGGTCTTTGGAGAAAGAGTGAAGGGCAGAAAAAGAATTTGGGACAGGGTGAAATAAAGGGTACTTTGGAAAAAATGCCCTCATCGAAACACGGTTCCCAAAACTGAAAAAAGAAACCAGCCTGCGCTGTAAAACCACTTGATAAAAGGTACTTCACATTATTAGCATCACCTCCTTGAATGAGACAGGAGAGAAAAAACTGCCCGGACTTGATAATACGAAAAAAACAAACAGAAGAGTACAACAAGGGTGAAAAAAAAGTTGGCTAAATACAGATTCAATGGTGGGTGAAGAGAACTGGAAATAAATCTGGGGTCCTATGAGGAAAATGTGTGGTGTGAGTGCGGCATTGCAGAAGGGTGGTGGTGTGTGGGTGAAAAAGGAAACATCCCACATACGATGAGGGCAAAAATCTAGGTGAGCAGTGCTTGAAGTAACTTTGCTGAGGGGGGAAAAAAAAGAGAACAACCAGCCAAATGGACCAAAAACAACCCCCCCCTAGAAAAGAAGTGTGTATCATAAAAAAAACAAAGAAGTGTGGAGAGGTGGCGTTTTTTCTCTTTGGGGAAGCACATGGCTTTGGAGGATAGGGGAGTGAAAAAAAGGGTGGGTGTGATTTGTCAAGAAAGGTGACACCACGACAAAGAACAATCTCTCAAGGGGACACAATAAACGATCGAAAAGGGGAGTCTCCAACGAGGGTGGCCAGTATGTGACGTTCAAAAAGGGAGCCTATAGGCTTGCCAAAAAAAGAGGTGAAAAGCACGTGATGGGGTGGGGGGAGGAAATTCAAGGGGAAGTGGAAAAAGGGACAATCTGTGGTAATGTGGGTAAGACGTCCGGATTGCGGATGCGAGGAGTTTCTATTGTAACTATGGAATAACAGATCTATGGACTTCTGTGGGGGGGAAACTCTATCGAAGATTAGGTACATGATACGGAAAAAGGGGAAAAAAGATACGTCTATAGATCAACTTTCAGCAAATGATAACTACACCAAAGAAACATCCACCTGATACAAAAGGGTCCCAAAAGACTGTGGGTAAACCGCAAAGGTACTCTCAATCTGAAAATAATATCCTCCTGGGGGGAAAACGAAAAAATGGATCTTATTATAGGAAGCACAAAACTCAATATGCCCACAATCCTGCACCGGGGGGAGGGAAAGGATGCAGATGAGTGGCTGAAAAAAGGAGGTGCCACTTACATGGCCGAAGAGAGGCTGTCCTCCTGCAAAAAAAGGCCTAGAATAAAGCATGCCAGCCGGAGGCCCAAACCACCTGGGTGTCATCGCCACGTCAAAGGGGTTCAAAACAATTTGGGGGGAGAGAAAAGGTCTGAAAGACAGTTCCCATTGGTACAAAAAGATGCACCGTAAGGGGAATGTAGGAAAAGTCCAAGGGGGGAAAAAAATTAAGGCAACAACACAGCCACCGTTCTAGGGTAGACCCGGGACACCAAGATAAATGGAAAGGGCAATTAAACCCAGCTCAGTATTTCTAACTGGAAACCTGTCCGGTGTACATACCAAAGTTAGGAACTCCACCGTTGAAGAAGACGACACAAACTACTACAAAGAACTCCACGGGACGAGAAAAGATTGCCTTGCACGTTTGGTGACAATACCTAAAGGAGAGGGGAAAACGATAGATGTTGTCCTGACCATGAAACTTGCAGAAGAGAGTTCAACAGGCCTCAAAGAGACCTGTTGTAATCCATACTTTAAACCGTTTCAAATTGTCTTTTCAACATGTGACTCCACAAAAAAGGTGCGCACTCAAAAGTTGGACATGGGGGGAAAGGAAGTGAAAGGGGAAACCTGCACAGCTGAAGGGTGGACAACAAGGAACGAATTATTGTGCAGAGAATTACCCACACCAGAGGGTACGGATGGAGACAAGAAAAGATTTCCCAAATCCAATTCCAACGGACAAACTGTTCCAAAGAGAGAACACCAGGTGAACGCCACCCAATGGGCTCCTTCGGCGGAAACTAGATTGTCCCAGACTCGAAGACAAAGTATAGACTAAAAAAACATTAGCAGACACGGACGGTCCAAAACCCTCACGACGGAACAAAAGAAGGAAGAAACGAGTACAAACCAATGAGGGGAAAAAGAGGTCACAAGCTAATCCACCGTCAACCCTACGGGCTATGGGAAAGTAAAACCGTCCCCGAGATGGGGACCCAGGAATGGGGCAAAATAGAGAGCTTCCCCTGTCCATAATCCATCCTGTTGTATTGGGGAAGGGTGGAAAACAGGTGATCCCAAAACCCAAAGAAGAACGTTACCTGTCAGAAATGTGTCCTTCATGTCGCTTAGCAAAAAGAAGAATACCCATCACAACGTAGAAAGGGAGAGTTCATCTCAAAATTCTGACACCCTCATACAGCAGGGGATTAGCGCACATCTCACTACAAAAAAAGAGGGGGGGAAGATATATGGCTCCAATGCTGGGATTAGGGGAGGGTGAATGAACTCTATGCCCTGTCAGACGTGCCAAAAAAAAAAAAGAAAGCCCTTTTGGAAAGAAGAAAATAAAAAACAGGCGGGTGGTCATCCTGGGTTATGTGCAAGGGTGGGGGGGGAAAGAATAGAACGTTGTGGCGAAAAGGCACTCATAACGCAGGATGGGGGTCGGGGACACGGTACAATGAAGTTTAGTCATTTGAAAGAGTAAACAAAGAAGGTAATGAAACATTAGCCCTGTAGGATATACGCTGTGGCTTAAGGGGGACAGTTGCATACGGGAAGAAATGTTTTGGAGGGGGAGAAAAAAGGTGATGAGATGGTGGAGGTTCGGGGAAGAAAACAGAATTGTCCAAGTGCAAACAATACTGAGGAAAGTGCAAAGGTCTCCCGTCGGACATAGAATGCAGGTTGGACGAGAAAAGGAGGACATTGGTGCAAAGGGAAAGGAGGGACAAAGTTGTTCCACAGCAATTTGGACTGCAAGAAGAAGTGTCCCTGGAGTCCTACTCAGAGAACATGGCTGGGGAAACCAGGTAGACGAAACAAAAATGCCTTGGAGGTGGGGGAAAAAGCAGCTTAAAATGCAGCAGAGGGGAAAAGAAAAGCGGGGGGGGAACCGCCACGCCATCGGGTTTGGGAGGAGTTCCCCATTGGGAAACAAAAGTTTGGGAGGGAAGAGGTCGGAGCAACATCCGAAAAGGGGGAAAGGACCTTTTTTATATATTGCAATGAAAAGGGACAGGGGGAAACACTCTCGGAAAGCTCCTTTGGGGGCAACCAGGAAGGGATTAAGAGTAGTTCAATTAAGGGGGGGGGGGGTGGATTCCTATGAGGAGGGAAAAAAAATGATTCTCCGAGGGAAAATAAAGTGTTAGACTCTAAATCTAGGGGGAGGCAGAGTCATCAGTCTCCATGATCGGGGCTGGGGAGCGGGTAGACACCGTTGGGGGGGGGGTGAATCTTTTAAAGGAATGGGGGGTGAGAAGCAACAAAAGGGAAAAGGCAATCTTTGCAGGATGGAACGGAGATCAGGAAATGAAACAAAACCACATATTGGCACGAGGATACCAATGGAAAGAAAAGGGTAGGGTTGGGCCAGAAAAGGGGGAGAGCCAAGGGGCTGTCAGGCGACAGCATATAGCAAGGGGCATTCAAAGTGGAAAATCAAGGAGGGGACAACAATCGTCAGTTCAATAAAGGGAAGGGGGGGCATAGGAATAGCTCAGGAAAGAAGAGGTACCATAGTGGCAGGTCCACTATGGAAGGGGGGTGAGTCAGAGGGGTTACAAGGTGGAACTACCTGTGAGGGTGAGGGAATGAGGGTGTATGACTCAGTGGAAAAAAGTGTAGCGAGGAAAAAAGGAGAAAATTTGTTGTAAAAATTCTATACGGGGGACAGCAGGAGAAGAAACTTACACCACACACGCAATCCAGAGGGCTTCGAGGTATCAAATAATGCAAGAAAAAAGTAGAAATAAATACAGAAGAAAGATTAAGGAGTAAACCTTATCTTTCCACTGTCCACATAGGGAGCACAGCAGCAACAGGTCCTGCGGAAAGAACAATCAAGGGGGGAAGACTCAGGATTTACTTATTCCGGGAGGGAAGAGATGTTGTAGAAAGCGAATGCAGAAAGGGCAGAAAACAAAAGTTGGAAAAAAATAGATAAGAAGGATTGGCAATTATGCAAAGTATGTGGTGTTGAGGGATCCAGTTTCAAAACAACAAAAAAAGGAACACAACCCCCCCAACCCAAAGAACCCCCCACACCTTGAAAACACCAAAAACAAAACCCAAAAAACGCCCAACCACCAAAAAAAAAAAAAACATGGGGGTGGCTGGTTTGTTTTTTGTTTAAACACCAAAAAAACCACAAAAACAAAAAAAAAAAAAAAAACAAAGCCACACAACCAAACAAACCAACCAAAAAAAAAAAAAACAACACAACAAAAAACATGTTTTGTTTTTGGGGTGTTGTTGGTGGGGGTGGGTGTTTGGTTTTGGTTGGGGGGTTGTGTTGTGTTGGGGTCGGTTATATTGTTTTTGTTGGTGGGTTTTTGGTTTGGTGTGACCAAAACCCCCCCCCCACCCCCCCCCCCCCCCCTCCCCATTCAAAAAAAAAAGAAACCCGAAGTTGGGTTTTTTGGTTGTGGGGTTTTTGGGTGTTTGTTTTTGTGGTGTTGTGTTGGGTTTTTTTTTGGGGTGTGGTTTGAGTTTTTTTTTTTTGGTGTGGTGTTTTTTTGGTTTGTTTTTGTTTTGGGTGTTGTTTTTTTTGTTTTGGGGGGGGGTTTTTGTGTTTGGTGGGTTTTTGGTTGGGGTGTTTTTTGTGTGGGGGTTGGTTTTGCTTGTATTTTGTGGGGTGTTTGTTGTGGTGTTTGGGGGTGTTGTTTTTGTTTGTGTTGGGGGTTGTGGTGTTTTCCCCCCTTGGGGTCGAAGACTTTCTTCCTTCACCACAGAGGAACAAGGGGGGCTTCCTGAAAAAAAAAAAGAATAAAAAAAAAAAAGTCTCACATTCTTGGAGGACTTGGCCAGTAAAGAATTGGGGGGAGGTGGTCATCTTTCTGGTTGGGGGGTGGGGGAGGATCATTTCAAAGTATGCAACACGTTACCAAGGCAATTCACACCTAATTGGGAAAAAGCCAATACAGTTTAGATTTTTCCTGAAAAAAAGAATACCCACAAAGGGGGACACTGTCAAGCAATCCGAAAGGTTAAGAAATCTTCCCATCAATGAATGAAATGAGATCACCGTTGACTCTTGAACTGCACTATCAAACAATTAATGAAAAATGGACTTTATATCCTCTCACAACAACAGATAGGTGAGAAGAAAGGGTTGCGGAAGTGGTTTGGTAAAGATTCAAATAAGTGGCCTCATACGGGGGGGGGGGGTGAACTGAACTGATGGCAGATATTAAGGTCAACTGATAGGAGAAGTTGGTTTTGCTTCATTCCAACGTTAAAAAAGGGGGGAGGAAAATCTAATGTTGATCATCGTAACTTTGAAACTAATTGGGACAAGATCGAAAAAAAAAACCCAAAAACAATGGAGAAAAAAACCAAAAGAAGCGTGCCCTCCAGCCCGTCTGGAAGGGGGGAAACGACAGGATAACAAGAATGTGGGTTTTTAATGATTTTGGGGGAAAAAAAAAAAGGTCGTGGGTCCTTAGGTGTGTGCCGTAAACACAAATTGGGGTTCAAAGGGGGACAAGCAGGAAAGTTACTCAAAATCCCCTGAAGACCCCTACTTGACAAGTGGAGGGAATGGGAGAAACTGGGTCTAATGTAGGTTAGAAAACTTTTGGTGAAAAGTTGACTGAGACTGTGAAAAAGAAGAACCATATCGCTTCAAATCATGAGAAGACACACGGTGGGGGGGGTCGGAAGCAATTAAATGACTGCATGAAAAGAAAGGTGACAAGGTGTAATAGGGGTGGAAAACATGACACTAAGGGGATGTATGCAACTGCGTTGGGAGAAAGGGTATTTCATGTATACGAAGCCCTAAAATGGAAATCAGTGGGGGGGACAGGAGTCTTGGCTAATGATATTAAACAAATAGGAATTTGACACGTGCGGACACATGGAAGGATTCAGGGGAAACGGAAACAACTGCTGAGTGAAAAGAAGAGAAAAAAACACTCCATCCACCTGATACAGCGGGGGTCAATGACCAGGAAAAGGGAGCAGGATGCAAAAGTACTTATCCTCCTGTGTGACTGGGCAATCAATGTATATCAGATGATGAGCTGAATCCAAAAACTGGGGGGAAAAACAACAAATGCAGGTTAGGGACAGCATGAAGGGGGGAGACAAGCCTAGATTTAACACGGACCGATGTGAGTAAAAGGGAGAGATATGGGGCTAAGAAAACAAGAACATAAAGACCAGCAAAGCCAGGCCATCCCAGGCTGAAAAAAAAGGAACACAGGGATGTCATTAGTAAGAATTTTTTTAAAAGGGAGATTGGTGTTTCATTAAAAATTCCAAACTCAGGATGACCAAGGGAAAGATGTAAAAGATGTGACTGTTAGAAAGGGAAGTCCAGGAGTTGAGAAACTCAAAAAGGCTTCGCACCGTGGGCAAAGAAACACGGGGGCAAAAGACCCCCGAGAAATTGTAGACTATTCATCAAAAAACGAGGGACAGGATTTCCTATCGAAAGAGTGACTACCACCGGGGGGAAGGGAAAAAGACCAAAGTTTAAAAAAGAACAGAAAACAACGACCATGAGAAAAAACTCCGGCCATCAACAATGACCTCAAGTGGGGGACCCTACGCAGGGGGTGAAAAGATAGATGTGGTGAAAGGGAAAAGTGAAAGGGGGGAAGTAATTCATCTCACAAAGGGTCCCACGGGGAGGCAAGCATTGCATCCAAGGGACCAAGTGAAAGGGGCATATTTGGGCCAAACAATTGTGAAAATAAGAAAAAACCCGATGTGCTCACGCACGTTAACCAATAGGGGAGGGAGCAAAAAAGGGCAAGAGAAAGGAAAAGTCAAGGAAGTTCACCAACAAGCCCAGTCTGTCAAGTGGGCATCTACACTCTGACATAAAATTTTCCGGAATGAATGGGGAGAGACTCCCAGCTTACATCTTTGACAAGGAACGGGCAGTCCAACCCGGGTGAACACCTTTCCGAAAAAAGGAGGAACCCAAAGTGGCACCCCAAGTCTAGCCTGAAGATGAGATAATGAACAGAAATGGGAAAGACGAAATAATAGACATGACCAATTATCAAGAACACGACTGTCAGAAAAAAAAAAATCAACCCAGTCCGAATAAAGCGTTACTAAAAGTGTCAGAAAAAAAAGGACTGGAGAAAAAACGGGAACAAACTTGACCAGCTAGCACAGCGATAAGAACAAAAAGAGAATACAATGACCGAGAAAAGTTGACCATCCGTCCATGTGACAGGAAGGAGAACTTCCCCTGTCCGTTTACCGCTCCATGGTTAGTGGAATGGTGGTAAAAGAAAAGTGCGAAATGGGAAAAAAACAAACATGAAAAATCACCTAAATGGGGAAAAAAAGGGGGGGGGGGAGTCCCTTCTCCAAGAATGCATCCCATCAGACACTGATCTTCAAATGAAAAGAAAATAGTGGAAAAAGACGTCAAGGAAAAGAAGGAATAAGCTAACATCGCTCTAAACAAAAAAAGGGAAAGAGGAAAAATGTGTAGCTTCATATCCAAATGCAATTGAAAGGGACGGGAAGCAATGGGGGGGGGACTCTGAATGGGAGGAACGAAGGTGATGGATGGCCATGCTTGAGACAAACAGCTGTGAAAAGGGGAACAGGGGGGGGGGAGGGGGGGGGGGAAGGGGTTGGGGGAATAAAGAGCAAGGGTTGGCAAAACAATTTACAACCAGAAAAGGGAAAAAACTTAAAAGAAGGCTCTATGAAGTTCCATGAAAGAAAGAGACCTCTTTCGCGGTACTAGCGGGGAAGTCAGTAGCAAGTCTGTAGGAGGGGGGGGTAAAGGGGCGGCACAGATGGTGCAAAGGGAAGATAAGGGGAAAATCTGGGGAGTCCATAAGATTACTTCGAGGGGGTGGAGGTCTTTTGTCTGAAAGTATGTGCATGATGAGGAAAAGGACAAAGGGATCACAAGACTGGAAATGCAGTTGGGAGAGCCGAAGTAGCCGGGTGAAAGACACAGAAAAGGTCACAGGTCTGTGTACTGTTCCAAAAGCAAGTTTGTTTACTGGCAAAAGAAACTATGTAATCCTGGAGTCTCAGGAAACTGAACCTCTGAGTCGGTAACAGAAGGGGAAGAAAAAGTACAATGTCCATTAGTGGTTGGTGAACATCATCCTTCGGGAAGGAAAGGGGAACTCCCTCGGTGGTTAGACATCCCCAACGAGGGAAAATTCTGGGGGGGGGGGGCTGAGTTTCCCATGGAATGCCATTTTTAACTGTAAGGTAAGGATGGAAAAAACTGAAAAGTGAGGACCTTGTAAGAAGGCAGGGACAAGGGTCAGGTGAAAAATCGGATCGTTTGGTTAAAAAGAAGGTGGAGTAGTTGTCCCCACACAGATGTCCTGGGGTCGGAGGGGGAGGGAAATGTTGGGGGGGGTTGACGTAGCTAGAAATTTAAACCTAGGGAGGGGAATAAAGGGGGAAATGAGGGTGCAGATAGACAGACTGGCAGCTATGGTGTTGGGAGCAGACGAAGCTACCAAAAAAAAACATCGGGGGGGAGGGGGTGAAGGAAATTTAATCAAGGGCGGGGGTGATGAATGGGGGGGGAGACAATTTGGAAAGTCTTAAGAAATCCAGTATATGGAAATTAAAGCATGAGGGGAACTGTAAGGACCGTACTTAACACCAATAAACATGTGTAAACAGGAGGAAAAGAAAGGAAACAGGGGGAAGGGGGGGGCAACAGTCCTGGATGGCTTGGGGAAGAAGGCCAAGAGGCATGGCAAGGAGACGCAGGGCATTAATTCCCATTAGTGGCGGGGGAACCCATGGGGGATTCCCTCTATAAGGACATGTCAGAAAAAACTGAAAGGATTTTGGGAATCACAATTTTGTGAGGTTCAACGAAGAGCCTGAGAAGAAGTGGAACAGGGGTCCACAGGAATATCATGGGGGTGAAGGGAAGTCCGATTGGGAGTTACAATTATTTGGGGAAACTCAACAGTGAAGGTATCAGGTGGATGGAGGTGGTCAGGGTGTAAATCAAGAGGGTGAAAAGTTAGATCGACAGTGAAAGGAAAAGTTACGTGATTGGGGGGTAAATATATAGGTTTGTAAGAATAAGAAAGACTAGATGTCGGGGAAACCACCCACGAAGGAAGAAGGTACTCGGGGACCGTCATGGAAATAAAATAGAAACTACGGAACACACTAAAGGAGGAGGAATACGTTACACACATATTTTCAATTATTAAAAAAGCAGCCAGAGTCTAGGAATAAACAATCAAGTGTAAATGACAGAGAGGTCCTTGATTAATTGGAAATGTTCAGTGTAAAATGCTGGAAAAAGTAAAGAAGAAGACTTTCAAAGACCAAGATGGTTGGGGGGAAAAAAGTAAAATAATATAAGGGGTTGCTGATGGACCAGTTATAAATGAAGGGGGATATTGAAGGCAGGCCAAAAGACATTGATTGGGGGGAAAAGGAAAAAAATTTTGGGGCTAATTGGCCGGGAAAACCAGCAAGAAAAGAAACATGTTGGAGTCCGAAAAAAAATCAGTAAAAAAAATACTCTCACATGAGAGTTCTTGTCGGAAGTCAAAAGGGGGGGGGGGGGGGATAGGAGGGGGGTGACCGGTGGCTGGGGGGGGCTCAGAGGGGACAAATGAATATCCAAAAGTTAGCAAGCCGAATAAACAAGAGAGTTGGAATAAAACGTAACACTGGGGGGATGAACAAAGAAACTACAACCATTATGCTCACATAGCATAAAAAGGGGACTCTGCCCCAGAATGTAATTAAACAGGGGATGAGCTCTCAAGACAGATTTGAATCTTGTCAAAAAGGCTCTATCCAACGTCCTGCCCCTTGAAGGAGAAGAG
>Ga0179593_1448729_pt1 | contig 14265 bp, 18 predicted proteins | sample CZODoug2_1_08_16_FD_185931 | JGI IMG/M metagenome (GOLD analysis project Ga0179593, IMG submission 185931) | Vadose zone soil fungal communities from Angelo Coast Range Reserve, California, USA - CZODoug2_1_08_16fungal (PacBio error correction) | ecosystem: Environmental > Terrestrial > Soil >...
TCTTCTCATATCAATTTAGGATCCAAAGGCAGGAAAGAAAGGGAAGGGAGCCACTTCCCTCAACTAATTAGGCGTATGCGTTGGGAGGGGGGGTAAGAAAAGGGGAGAAGGGAAAGGTTCCGCGTAATTTTTAAGGCTCGTTCCCTGCGTCTGTATCGGGACCTATTAACCAACGATTGAGAGAGGATGGGAAGGGAAGAGGACAATACGAAAGTTTAAGATGGATCCTGGTTAAAAGGGGGGGGGGGAGAAGATCGGTACCTCCATGATGCGGAACAGGGCATCTTGCCAACGGCAAGGGAGCCGGCAGGAGGGATTCGCAATCTATTTATAACTAAAAAAGGAGATATAAGAAAAAAAAATCGGGACAGCTCCTTTGGAAGGTAGCGCATGCGTGTTCCTTAGGAGAAAAGGGGGGGGGAGGGGGGAAAAAAGGGAACCAGGATGAAAAGTGTGGAACAGGCCATGTAGCTCGTGACAAGCATCATTTCTTCCGGGGGGTGGTGAGTAGGGAAAAAAAGTTTGGACGACTCAACGTCGCGGTTCTAAGGCTCCCGGGGGCGTGTGTTTCAGGGGTATAGAGGGTGACAAAAAAACGGGGACGCGAACAAATTCCGTAAGACATGTAAGGGGAGAAAGGAGACGATGCTGGCCTCCAGAGTAGATTGAGGAGGGAAGGGACAAAACGACAAAGGGTGACAAACTGCCCTCTTTCCGCGAAGGCTAAGTGCGGCCAGAGGAGAGAATGCGGGAAGAGGTCACGGAAAAAGGGCGGGTCTTATACTGCGGGGCTAGGATTTTTCTCACGGGGAAGGCTGGGAGGCAGGCGGAGACAGAGGATTACCGTTCTGCACCAAAGGGAAAAAAAACGTTGGGGGTCATATAGGGGGCAGAAAGGGGGAAGACACTTCGAATGGTCCAACATTGACGGTGGGGGAGCCGGGGGGGAGGGAAGAGGAAGATAAATTCCCGCTCGGCTCACCAAGAAGGAGTTTAACTGACATGGAAGAAGAGGCTGGGTATAAATTGTCTCTGGCTAGAATTTTCTCACGCACGGACGGATGGGGGGAAAAAGAGGGGGGCAAGGATCTTTTCAAACGATTTCAAAGGGATTCGCGGGGAATCCGGACGTCAATGACGGGCGGGGGTTCAAGGCGAATTGTTCGAGTAAGAGCAAAAAAAGAAAAAAGTTTGGGGGAAGTCAAGATGATATCCTTGTGGAAGGGCATGATTCAGAAAGGTTGTAGGGATGGGATGGGAGGAGTTTGTGGGCTGTAATGTCGGGTAGGGGGTTCTTGAAATCGGGCGAAGGGAGGGGAAAGAACGCCTCTCGGTGACCAGTAAAGGAGGGGGGTTTCGTAGGGAAAAGTTTTTGGGTAGGCTTAAAGGGGAACGACGTGATTGGAGGGAGGAGCGGAATGCTGTGATCAAAAGAAAATATTGCAGGAGAAGGACGGCGGAAGGGAAAAGCCAAACCGGAGCCGACATTCCGTGAGAGTTAAAGGAGCGTTCGGGGGGAGAAAAGAGAGGGAGGAGGTCCCTGATTCGGGGGGGGAGAAGTGGAAGCAAACGCGGAGACTTAATTTCTCTTCTACAACAGGCGAGCGAGATGTGGGTGGGGGGAGGAGAAAAAAAAAATAGTTCAGTAGCTTTAGGGAGGAGAAGGGGGAGGGCTGGGGGAGGAAGACGTGACGTGAGATGCCGCCTTGGGGTTGAAGTCGTTCGAAATTCAAGTGCCGGCTCGACGGGGGAAAAAGGAGGGGAGAAAAAGAGGGGGGGATGCATGGAAAAAAAATTTGGTCGATTACAACGTTATCCAGCAAAAAGTTACGCTCAACTTTCAAGAACGACGGGGCATCGCCAAAATATCCCTGGAGGAAGGATGGGGGGAAGGGACGCTTCTCGCAACGCCAAGTTTTTTGGGAAAAAAGGAACCGTCGCTAAGCCTTCGAAGAAAACCCAGTGGGGTCCGTTTCATTTAGGAAGTGCCGGGGGGGGCATAATCCATTCTAAGTTGTTCTGGTTTTCAAAAGAGAGGAAAAGAAAAGGGTCAAAAGGACAAGTTTCAAAAAGGACCAACGGTGCAATTGGGACAAGACCGGAATGAGCGGGGTGTTCCTAAGGTGATAGGGATATTTCGTGCGTTATGGAAGAAAAAAGAACGAAGGAAAGAGGGGGGAGGAGAGGATTGACTGGTGGAGTCGACATTATCCGCAAAAAGAGGACGGGTTATCGAACCAAGAGAAGGGACGAACCCGAAAACAATGGAGGGGGGTAAGGGGTTTGGCCATTATAAGAAGAAAAGGAAAAGAAGGGGAAAATTGTGTTCATTTTCAAAGAAAGGGAGGGGCTGCTTCGACAATGGACCAATCCTGCTGAAAGACAGCGGAGGCGTGAGCCCGGGCATAAAGTCGTAAGTGGTAAGAAGAGATAAAAATTGCTTTGAACCCACGGAAAGAAAGGAGATGTGAGAAAGGGGGGGGAAGGCGAAGGGGGGATCATTGCCTCTGTTCTCTGTATTCGATAACGCGGCGCCTTAAAGAAGGATTAAGAGCCCCTTCTGGGACCCTAGGGGCCACACACAAGAAGGGGAGGGGAGGGAAAGGAGATTAACCGTTGTCTAAGAAATCATTCTTAAAAGGGTAGGGCGCCACGCGGCGGAAACCGAGAAAATCCAGAATCAACGAGCAAAACCTTCTCTGGCTCGATCAATTCACAGGAGAAGTGGGTCAGAAAGATTATTAAGGGGCTTACTTACTTGACTTCCGAAAAAGAAGCGGAAGCAGGGGGAAAAATGGCGACGAAGACACGGCGCTGGCTTCGAATTTCTTCGTTCCGAAAAATGGGAAAAAAAGAGCCATTATTCAAGTCTGTTGAGGGGATTTTTGGTTCGCAAGGATTCCGGGCCGCGGCTCAAGATTTGACGCTTGGGGAGGAAAAAAGGACAGCGTCTAGCCGTGGGGAAACGGACTCCGGCCAGGCCTCCATAAAAGACTCCGGCGTCAAGTCTTACCACTAAAATTGAAGTTTATTAAGGTGGAAAGGGGAAAGGGGGCTGGTTTTAAAACTATCCTCTAGGGGAGGGGAACAACCGGGTGGGGGGCGACGGGGGGGTTGTCGCTCAAAGACTGCGAAATTACCTGGAACACCGTTTCGAGTGAGAAAGGGACGAGAGAAAAAAAAAAAAAAAGAAGAGTTGCGGTCGTTCTACTCCGGAAAATTCATTTCGACGAAAAAGTTTTGGGGAACAACGCTAGGGGGTGGTCGAGGGGCCCGTGACGTAGCGGAAAAAAGGATTTGTTCTGGCTCAAAAAAAGAAAAGGTCTAGAAAACCTACGTTTTCCATCATCTTGCCCAGGCGCCTCGAGAAAAACGTCGGACTTTAATTTTCGGAAAAGAATCGGCGTAAAAAAAAGGGAGAATGAAAACCGGGACCTACACGGTTGGTCGTGGTTGCAGTGTCAATCAGAGAGGTGGGGGGAAGGGGGGCGGGGAAGAAAAAAATCGAATATCCCTGAGTGGATTCCATCAGGGAAAGGAATCAGACAGTAGGGGACAGAATCGTGGGTATCGGACTCGCCGCTCTCGCGCATCTCGCTCTCCTTGACAAACGGAAGAAGCATTCGTCACGGCAAGAAAAAAGAAGGGGAAGCAGCGGGCAAAATCCAATTCACCCTCATCAGAGAAGAAAGGACTTCGGATGGGAGAAGGATAAAAAAAAAGATCGACCACCTCTTCGCCGCCACCGGAGAAGAGGACGTGATCAAAAGCCCGGTCCCTCCAACCGTCATCAGCGAGTCCCGGCCAACAATCCTCCCGGCACAAGGAGAATCCATGAGAAGGGACCGAAGGAAGGAGATTAGAGGCCGACAACAACTCTTCTTATGTCCGTTTGTTGGCGGTGTCCTCTTCTTTTTTTCTCAGAAAGCGCAAGGACTCCCGGAAGTAAAGGTAAAGGGAATCAAACTGCCCTCTTAAGAATCCGTAAGGCCAAGACATCGAATAGACTCGGTACAACTCTCTTGCAAACTCGCGGGCAAAATTAGAGGAAAAAAGTAACGTAAAATGTCCAAACCACGAGGCACGAAACCCGACCAGCCGGGTAGCCAAGGGGGGGACAGCTTTCCCTCCAATTTCCTTTAATATTCTTCAGCCACCGGCAAGAAAAACAAAAAAGGAAGTGACATGTCGAACCTGGGTGAAATACCTGAGGGAAACCGAAAGGCGCCGCCCTGGTAAAGAAATTTTTTCACCGGTCGAAATTATCCTCATTTAGAAGAAGGTCAGCTTGAATCTCCACAAAGGAGAGGAGGACGACTGGCCGTAGAACCGCCTCTCGGACCATCAGGAAGGGTCTGCAGAGAGCGCGAACGGTATCGTCATTTCCGAGTAAAGGAGCAAAAGAGGGGGAGGAAAAACATGCCGGGAGAGTCTCCATGAAAAGAACCAAAAGCATAGAGAAAACGAGAAGAATCGGCTCGCCTGTGACTCAAAAGGAAGATGAATCAGCCTTCCCTTTGAACCCGCCAACGAAACAAAGACGGGGGGGGGGGGGGGGGGTTGGTGGACTGGAAACCCCACCCCACGGACCCCCCCCAAAACAGAAAGTACCCCTAGAGGCCGTAGCAGGGATTCCGCAAACTGGTTGGACAAATTACTCAATGCAAAAAAACTTAATTCTTCTACTTTTAGGTACCTGGAGTGAAAAAGGTGGACCTAAGGTTCTTTTGTCAGAACCAAAAAATTATCGAGGGATGAAGAACCGGCGCTCATAAGAAGATAAGATTTGGGTTCAGTTGACTCAGTTTCCAGAGGGAAACGGAAGAAAAGAAAATAGTAAGAGTTCACGCAAGATATGTCGCAAAGGAAAGAAGGTCCGCATCATTGGGGCAAAAACAAAAAAAAAGTTCAAAGATAGGCGAAAAGGTTTCCCCGGCTCAGAACCGCGAGGACCTTCCTTCCTTTCCGACAGCCTCCCCCCTCTTGCATCGGGCGCCTGGCGGGGAGCAGAAGAACGACGGGCCCATACATTCGCGTAAGAAAAAAGGAAAAAAATAATCCCAGAGGACAACATCCTGCAATACTAGAGAGAAAGGCAGTTATCTTGCGTGGGGAAATTTCGACTGAAGGGGAGGTTCCTTCTGCTCTTCTTTTGCCGCTACAATAGGGAGAAATCTCGAGGAGAAAAAAAAAAAAGGGGATGAGGAAAAGAGAGGAATTCGCTATAAATAATTAACTGCCGGCTTCGGACGAACGGGAAGCCATCCAGGCAAGGTCTCCAGCATTCCCAAAAATACTGCATAAGAATTCGCTGCGTGGGGGTGGATGGGTTTCTCGCGAGGAAGAATTGCGGAGAGAAGGGGGGCAAGTCGGCAGGGTCTGCCAAAAGACTGGGCGGTTGTGATTCGTGAGGGAAATTTACATGCATGGGAGAAGGAGTGGACAAGGAGTCCCTCGTGGGAAGGAGGAAGGGGAAACATTGGGGGCAGGGCAGAGGTGCACTTCTACAGAAAGGGCAAGAGGAAAACGAGACCGAAAGAGAGAATGGGCGATTTAGGAGGAAGAAGCTTGAAAAGGGGAAAGTTTAAACTTGGGGGGCGCCTCAAAGAACCCAAATCTTAAAGAGGATGGTACGCATACTGAAGAAAAGTTAAACACGAGGGGGAAAAAGGAAAGGGGAAAGTGAACTGCCATAGATACAAAGCAGCAGGGGACTCTGAGGGGTGGGGGAGGGTAGTATTGTAAAAAATTTGCAGACCAGTCGCTTTCGATAGTTGCGCTCACGTTTGATTTCGAAAGGGAGGAGGCGATTTTCAGACAGGCGATCAGGATGCAGGTGAAAGAAAGACGAATGCTGGAATGCCGCTTGGAGATCGATTGCGGGAAGAGAGCCTTAATGTTTCCCCACGAAACACTGAAGCGAGGATAGGAAAGGGGGGAGAAAAGTATGGGGATCGCACTGAGGAGAAGTGATACTCAAAAGAAAGCGAGGGCAGGACTTAGGGTGCGGAGAACGCTTCGGTTCTTGACTTCACCTACTAGGAAGCTTGGGGCGCATGCAAGGGAGAAAGAGAGGAGAAAGGAAGGGGAAAAAATCGTGCGACGCCTCCTTGGGATTCATAGAGAGAGTAGAAAAGAGAATGTTCAGCCAAGGAACTGCGGTTGGGTCCTGGATGATATATTCGCCCGTTCGAAGGGAGATAAGAGAAAGTGTAATTGAATTTTCTATCGTGGGAAGTTCGGGTAGGGCGAAGAGTTGCGATCAAGAGAAAGGCGTCGAGCCTACCAAATTCTCGACTTTTGGGGGGGAGAGAATGGTGGATGTAAGGGGAGGGAGTGCGGCAGGGATCAAAAGTTGTAAAGTCATACTGTTTGAACGAGCTGAGAGACGAAGAAAAGACCAGAAGCAACAAACGGGATAGTTGTGGAACCGCGATAATATTCAGTCAATGAAGGAAAGAAGGGGGGGGGATTTGTGGATGTCGGCGTGGGGGGGAAAGGGGGAGAGGAAAACTTTGGTTTCGATGCTAAACATGGTGGTCTCTTCTTGAAAGGAAGACGAAGATTAGGTGCAGGGACGTTGATGGAGGGTCGATCTAATCGTTGGGGGGGGCGGTTAAAAAATTTTCAGGGAAAAACGACGTGATTGGCTAGGGGCTTCTTCGAAAAGGTGAGGGGGAAGAAAATCTTGAAAAAGAACAAGCCTTGGGTGCGGGATGCTGCGTCGAGCGAGGCAAAGGGAAACTCCGCTGCCTATTTTGCTTAAAAAGCGATCGTAGGGGAGAACGAGAAAAATTTATGGGATCCTCGGTAGTGAAGGTGAAGGACGGTTGGCATCTCTTTATCTTCTAAGTTGCAGGAAAAACAGGGGTATGAGGGGGGCCGAAAATAGTTGAACAGAAACAGAGACGCAACAAGGGTATTAGATTTCGTGATTCGACGGGGGGGGAAAAAGGTGAAGGGAGCTTGGATTCGTAAAAGGAAAAGGGGAACGGCCAGGTCAAAGGAAGAAACGGGAGAAAAAAGGGGAAATGTGCGGAATCGATGGGAGGAACCGTGTTCCGGTTTTGACGTGACCTTTAGTTTTTATCGAAAAGGGGACAGGCTACGGGGGAAGGGAATAGAAGGGGGGGGAGAGGGAGAAAGGGCCTTTATGAAGGCGGAAAAACGAAAAAAGTGTTGGGGGGGGTAAGGTCAACTGGAACTGACGAAGCCGGACTCTTCCACCCTTTTAAGGTCATTTGGGACCGTTTCGAACAGGGGGGGAAGAGGGGTGGAAAGATTAGTAAGAAAACGGCTACAAGGGAACCGAAAGGTGCCACGGGAAGTTGGGGGGGAAAAATCACCGTAATGAGAGGGGGTGTGCCGACGTTGACGCCGGATATGGAGGGGAGGTAAAAGGGGAAACGGGAGGGGACCAAAAGGTACTCCTGAAGGAAAAGGGAAGCGGTGGGTTGGCAGCGGAAAAGCGGACGCGGCCAAAAAAGAATCAACCGTGAGCGAACAAATAATCACAAAATTCAGACGAACATTGTGGAGAGGAGAAAGGAAATTGCAGCAGGGAACTGATTGGAAGACGGCCTTTTCCGCAGCAGGGAAGCTTGAATTGGAGTAATCCAATTTTAATAAGGATAAGAAGAGAGGAGGGTACGAATGTTCTTTTAAGGAGAGAACTGGGGGGGGGAAAACGGCGCCCTTTAATTGTTCTTTACGAGCAAGTTGGGGTTCTACCTGAGCAAGGGGGGGAGAAGAGAGTTTCGACGCCTGCGCAATCCGGGGGGGGAGAGCCAAAGGCGGACGAGGCCTAATTTTTCTCTTGCAGTCTAGACTAACAAGGGAAGGAGGGTAGAGGAGAGCAACCTAAAAGGTTTCTCGAGAGGAGGACTGGGGGAAGAAGCCGCGGAAACCCGAGAAAATCCAGTCAACAACTAGCCAGGTAAGCTAGAAGAAAAGGGAAGTGAAAGGAACGGCCATTCTTTATAGAACTTTCTGCAAAGGGGGAGAAAAGCAAGAAAACGGATAAGCATGATTGGAAATTGGGCGACGGACATCAGCGGGGGAGAGGGAGGGGGAAAAAGAAGGATAAACACTCCTTAAGGGGGAAGGGGAAATAAAAGGGTCGGTCCTAAAAAGGGTGGGGCGGGCTCTCGTCATTATCAGATTTTGGGTGAGAGAAACGTTAAAGTTGCCTGGAAAATCAAAAGAAAAGAGAGAGAGGGGATCTCGTGGCTTGGTCACTCCCAGACAAGAAGACTAGAAGTGTGGGGGAAAGGGTAGGAAAGAACATGCCGGGGGGGTAGGTTGCAAGTTGGCAAGGGGCCAGAGTGACCTCCTTCTTCACAGGGGAGCCAAAAAGGGTAGGGAGGGAGGGGGTGGGGAGCAAAACTCAAATCCGTCCAGTAAGTGCAATTTCTCGAAGGGAAAGTGATAAACCACACGCAAAAAGATTGCGTAGGTGCGCGAACCGAGTCACTTTAGGCGGACCAAACAGATCCGGTTTGTAGAGGAACGAGGAAAAGGAGGAAAAGGATGGATTTCGACTCTTCCCACTTAAGGGAAGAACCAGCACATGGGGAAAAGCGAAAGTCGGCGGCAGGAGGGAATGGCTGAAAAGATGGACAAGGACGGCATCTCTCTGCTTCCCTCCGCGAAAACGGCAAAGAAAAGGGGGGGGGAGTCGGGTTGTAACTGTTCTCGCAGGAGAGAATACCTGTGGGAAGAAGGCAGAGAAGGTAATCCGCTAAGTACACACGTCCCTTCACTGAAAACCCTCATCATCAAGTTCCAAAGAAGAGAAGAAGGGAGGATCATAATCTCAATCTGCGGACGATTGAAACACCCGAAAAAAAATGGGCCTCGAAGCGAAGCAGCATCTCCGGACGAGAACGGCGATATTTTCATCATTGCTCACTAGGGCGCCGAACCACGGAGAGGAGGAAAAAAAGGCGACCCCAGAATCATTCGCGGAGGAAAAAAAGTCGCAGAGAAGTGATAAAAAAAACAGGGGTCGCAGCCGAAAAAAAGGACCCTTCAGGAAAAAGTACTGGCACCGAAAGAACTCCTCGTAACTAAAAAAAAAAAAAAACAATCAAGAAAACAGCAGGGGAGAAAAGACCGAGAGGAGAGCTTCGGGGACTAACAACAACTCTGAGGTTGCCGTTTTTGTGCTTTCAAAGTACAGAGAAGCGAGGACGTTGTTCCCCACGGCATGTGGAAACTTATACAGCCGCAGCAGGAAGGTACAGTCCTCAGCGAAGACAACTCATCGGCGTCTGTAGGACGACAACCGTGTCAAGTTCTCGACGAGAAGGGAAAGTCTACATACCTCGCGAAACGTCACATCAAGGGCGCCGTTTGGCCCGCCCAGCCGTAAGGGGGGAGGGGAAACCATCTGCTTTGAACCTTCATCCAACAGTACTGGGGAGAAAAAGGGAGGAAGAAGCTTGGAAAATTTTCTCCTAAAGGCGGAATCCTGGTCAAGAGAAGAGGGTTTCACCTGGTCCTTAGGCGGATTGCGATCGCCTGATAGCCTTCCATCTTCTTTACCCGAAAGAAAAAAAGGGGGACACGTAGAAAAGGAACCTTACATCGCGGTCCCAAGCAAGAAAGACGGCCTAAAAGGAACGCAAGGGTCCGGGAGCAGGCAGTTTCACAAGGATTGTGGCCAAAGGAAAAAGCTGCCGCAATCTTGAGCGTGAAGATAGAGACAGCATAACTGGACATACGGAAGTAATCAATTGAACTAGCCGGGAAGACGTTTTCACCGAGAAAAAAAGAAAAACACAAAAGGGACGGCACGCTCTAGGGACAAGCCGTGGCGGGAGGGGAAAAACTGGTTACCCTTACGCAAAAAACGAAAGAGGGAAGGATTGTTAAAAACGACCTGCATGAAACGGGGAAACCAGGGTTCAAGAGGGGGGGGGGACACGCAAAAGGATGACTCTTGCAGGAAGAAAAGCGCTCATTAACTCAAAGGATCGTAATTTTTTGCAAGAGAGAGGCAAAATTTTCACGGAGGAAGGAAGGGGGGGGGGAAAAACGAAATAAACCATAACTGGAAGGTTTGGCAGATTAAAGGAAAAAGCCTAAGCATGGCGGCAAAATATATTGACCGAAATGTTTTCCCGATACAGCCACGAGGCTCCTTCCTGCAAAGAAGAAAAAAAGGAAAGCTCTGAGGCAGAAAAAAGAAAAAAGAAGGGGGGTCTGTGCAAGCCATACTCAGTCAAATAAGGAACATACGAAGGGGATCACGACGGCAAGGACCAACTCGAAAATCCGCAATACCAGAGAAGGATGAAGTACTTTAATGGGGAATGGAGGGGGTCGAACGGCCATTTATTTCTAAGAATTTGGCGGACGAAGGTCGGAGAGGAAGAGAAAAAAAAAAACTTGATAGAGTATGAGGCGCTACTACTAAGGGGGTGGGGGAAAGGTTCAGAAAATTGGGGGAAAGGCGAAAGAAAAGTCATCCAAGCATTTTGCGAAAAGACGTCCCCACGCAAGATAATGCACGAATACTCAAGGGTGCGTATTCTCTTTTACTCGGGATAAACGGTGTCCTGAGAGGGGTGCCTGCTAGGTAGGATTGGGGGCCCAGAAAGCGTCGTGTTATGAGGAAGTGATATTGGGCAGAGATTTGAAAGGAAAGACGGTCCAGAGAAGGGCTGGCGCCGTTAAGGTGGGTTCTGGCAATCCTTGCCCCAGGAGGAAAACACGTGGGGGACATACTGGGGGGAAAAAAAAGGGGGAAGAGGGGCGAGAGGGTCTATTTTCTGTCGAGAAAAAAGGGAGAATGGTAATCGGGGTGAAGGAACTGGCGATCCGTGTCTACTTTGGGAAAATTGGAAAGAAGAAAGAGAGAAAGGTGGGGTGTTTGGGACGTTACACCGATGAAAGAATTTTAAAGTGGGACTTGCAGTACCGCTCTCAAGAACAAAAGTCTTCGCTTAAGTTTGGGGGAGGAAAAAAAGGGGGGGAGAACCAGCCATGGAACTTACCACTTGGGAAAAGGTGTTCGACTGGTTTAAAAAACGGGCGCGGCGAAGGTTCAATAATCCTTTAGGAACAGGCGTTGAGAAATTCGGCGGGAAAGATTTCAGATGACTGAGGGAATTCTTATACGTATTTGAATCATTGCAACCTAGAAAGAGGCATGTGCGAAGTAGGCGGCAAGCGAGTCCGACTCGGCTTGATAATTCTTATTCTAAAGGAGGGAGGGGGACTGCGGGAGGAGGAGGAGCTTGGTGGGCACGACGAATTATATGAGACATGGAGTAGGAGGAAAAGCGAGTAGGGTGAAAAAAATAGGAAGCCAGGGGAAAAGGGACTCGCGGTTTAATAGAGAAATCGTCTTGAAGTTGAAAAAATAAGGAGTGGTGGATGAGGAACCCAGGAATGGGGAATAAATTCTCACCCGAGGGGCCGCGCGGGCTCACCTGGTCAAATGCTTTCGAAGCGGAGACTGGGTATTTTGCGGGGGAGGAGAGATGGGGGGTCCCGCCGAGACTACCGTCCTCCTATGGCGGGAGAAGGGGGGGGAGATGAAGTACATCTGGACTGGTTCTACAGTTGTTCCGCGATTAAGTGTGAGTGATGTGCCAAGGGGCTTGAGCGGAGCGAAAAAACTCAAGGATAAAAGCACACCTCCATCAAAGAGTGGGGGGAGAAGAGAAAAAAGGAATCCTTGTTGAAATTCGCTCGGGAAGCGGGGAATTTGACCTGGTGAGAAATTGAGTTTGGTTGGGGTCGTGCGGAAGGGCGGTGGGTTGTTGTTTTCGAGCCTCATTTTAGCGAAAAGATCTCGGGGCCGAAGGGGAGGAGGAAGAAGGGGGGGTTTTCGGAGTTGATCACTATACTGAGTGAAAAAAAAAGTAATAGTGGAGACACGAAATGAAGAAGCCGGAGCCGTTGCCGGGGAGAGCCGTCGGCCGGGCCAAATTAACGAGGATTATTCTCTGATTTCGGAAGCAAGGTGGGGAAAGAAAAAAAAAAGGAGGAGTCTGTCCCGGCTGGATCCTAAGAAAAAAAAAGTTGGGGGGGGGGGAGGCAGTTCGAATTTCTCTGGCCGGGGAACAACACCGCGATGAGCATTTTCTTACTGCCAAAGGAGGTCCCAGGGGGGGGGGGTGGCTCGAAGCGTGACGAAGGGCCGGACCGCCTGGTGCAGGAGTTGCAGAACCATTCCACGTCGCACGTTCCAAGGAAAAAGAAGAAACCATGGGGAGGGGAAGAAGGTGGCAGAAAACAGGGGGGAGGTTTTTACGTGGTTATTCTTAAAAGTCCGCTACAAGGCAGCGCAACCAGAGACGGTGGAGCGGGAGGAATGATTGACGCGCAAATTGAAAAATGCTACTAAACAACATGTTGTAGCAGAAGGAAAGGAGATAATAACCTGCCTTCCACAAGTTGTGCAGGTCAGGACGAGGCCGTTGAGGAGACCAGCCGGCGAAAACGTTTGGTGTTCACGATAAAGGTCAAACCCTCGAACGTCAACGTGACAAATTGCAAATTGACCTGGGGAACAGAATGTTCCCTGGGAAGGGGGGGAAGGTATGTCTGAGGTTTACCGGAACTTGCCGGGGGTCAAACTGAACGCCGAGAGAAGCAGCGGTGGCTTCTCACCTTTCTCCAAAAAGATCAGGGGCGAAAGGAGGAGAACACAAAAAAGAGGTACGAACAGTTTCTCCCTAAGGGGAAAAAACCATCGTATGGGGAAAAAAATCCGGGGACCAAACGCGCTTGCTGAGAAGGTCGAAAATTTCAGGAACTGCTGCGCCTTCTTCTTTCGTGTACAAGGGGAAGTCATTGCGCGTAAGAGCGAAAAAAAAGGAAAAAAAGGAAAAAAGGGACTTAACCGGACTGTATCGCCATTGTAGTCAATGTGCTTTGAGCGCAGGGGGGTCTTCTTGCGAACGCGGCGCCTGAAAAGTCTGGAATCCATCTCTAGAAGTGCCCCTGAAGATCATATAAAAAACAAACGGAGATTATCCAGAGAGAAGTAAACTAGAAAAAAAAGAAGACCGGAAAACTGGGACTCGGGGATCTTTCTTTCAGGAGGACCGCGTCGCCATAAAATGGCCATCTCCCAAGAGCGAAATTGAAACATCCTTCAAACAAAAAATTAAAAGGGCGCCCGTGTCAAGCAGGGATGGAAGTAGTAAAGCGCAACTTAAGCGAAGGGAAGCCCAGGGCTCACCGAAACCAGAGAAGTTTTAAATGGGAGGCGGACTGACGGATAGTTATAGAAACATTTTGCGTTAAAGGGAGAAAACCATGAGGACGTAAGTGTTAACGGGGGAGTCTCGTCAGAGAGGTTGTTCGATCACGTTGATTTTGTGGCTTGCGCGGAAGAACCGCGGAGCAGGATCGGGGGTTTCATTTTGCACGCACCGGCCATTCAACAGAAATCGTCGAAACCAAGTTAAGGGGGAAATTGCAAGTTGGGAAAGGACCGTTCGAAATTTGACGTGATTCCTTCTTAAAAACTCGGAACCAACCCCCTTGGAAGGGGGGGACGAAGGCGGGGGCAACGGCGAAGGAAAAACAAAGTTAATTTCCGCTTAATCAGTGATAAGAGCTTTCTTCGTGAAAAAAAAAAGATGGGGGGGGGGAGACAGAAAGGAAAGCGTCAAGAACCGAAACAAAATTAGGTGGTAGGAGGGGAAGGGGAGTCTAATTTCTTCAACACAAAAGAGGACCAACAAAAAGGGGTGAAAGGTCAATAGGAGTCAATGACTTCTTACACAAAAGAAAGGGTCAATGGTCAAAAATTCAAAGGGCCATCGGAAAGGAAGCAAGGTCGAATCGAAAATAGGGGGCCCGGGTTTTCTTTTCATGCAACTGTTTTCGGAATCTTCGTCAGAGAAGGGGGGCAGACAGACAGAAGTCAAGAAAGCCGCGGGGCTACTATCATACGAACAAGAATGGTCGTCAAAAACGGACGCCCACTCAAGCGCCTCGCTCGCCGAGGTCAAAGGCCTCGGCGCGAAACGGAGAAAAGAGAAGACGCCCTATATTTTCCGTGAACACAACGACCAATAAGGAGGGAGACAAAATGGAACTCAAACAACGATAATAGAACCCATCAAAAAAAAAAGAAGCCGAAAAACCACTGGTCGCCGGAAAAAACCGCTGGCAAAGAGAAAAAAAAAAATAAAAATCGCCCCGACACTACTCAGATACACCGCATGCAATCGGGCAGAGTGAAAGGGGGGGGGGACTTGCGAACTCCTTCTGGGGATGGGGTATTTGAAAAACTCGCGT
>Ga0179593_1483977_pt1 | contig 14265 bp, 14 predicted proteins | sample CZODoug2_1_08_16_FD_185931 | JGI IMG/M metagenome (GOLD analysis project Ga0179593, IMG submission 185931) | Vadose zone soil fungal communities from Angelo Coast Range Reserve, California, USA - CZODoug2_1_08_16fungal (PacBio error correction) | ecosystem: Environmental > Terrestrial > Soil >...
ACAATAAGATGATACACATCGGGCAAAGCGAGGGGACCACAACTTGACGCAGAGGAGCTACGAAAACAGCACACATTCGGCATGCGACGTCAACACGAATTTTTGCCCGCCCCTGGCATCTGCTGAAAAAACCAAAAGGAAAGAAAAACAAATAGAAACGGGAGGTCGAAGGGAAACTAATAGCAAGGGAAAAAAAGAGCGAGTATCGCAAGCGGGGGCGGTCGGTCTGAATAAGATCGCGTCGATCTACTCGAATCACTGCGAAATCAGTTTTTGTGGCGGGGGGAAGAGGGGACTCACAACTGCCCTGGCCGGAAAGAAATCCAACGAGGCCGGATTCAAGACTCGAACACAAATCAGTTTAGGTGAGTGAAGGTCGCAAGCACCGTCAAGTGGAGGGATTCCATCGCTACAAGGCGTGCCCCCACTCCCGCGTTTTCCCCCCCTCTAAGTCGAAGGTGAAGGCCAGCGGGTTTCACACAGGCGGCTCGCGCAAAAACGCGGTCGGCAGGTATCGAACAACGATCGTATAGAGGGTCAGATGACTGGGGAAACTCTCGCATTTTCGTCAAGATGTGAGATATCGCGCTTCACGATACGCACATAAACTTATCTTCTTCAAAAAAGCCCACAGGGGTACTCAGGAACTGAGGTGGCACAGTCGGAGCAGACGGCATCACGACGAAGGAAAATCATAAAAAAAGCATAGGGCACAGGTACGCAATGAGCAAATACCCGTTGGAGTTGCCTGGCATGTATCAAGACTCTAAGAGACGGAGCAAGGGTATTTGAGTTTTTTGAAGGCGGTTTTGTTGATTTGTTTCAAAGGACTGACCACACAGTGAGAGCCGTCGAGAAGGAAGCACACTGAGTACGAGACCGTGCTGTCACGAAGACATGAGTACACCATGTTCGACATAAAGGAATTCCTCTTCACAGGAAGGGGTTCTAGAAGGCAGCAGTGGTGACGGCATGCCGAAGAAGCGGCAGCACATTTGTAGCGATGAACATTGGAAATCAGCTAGAATATTGAAACCACCCGAAAGGGCCGACAATCGTGAGAAAGGCGGGTGCGTCGGAGGGCGCATGGAGGGGCTCGGAACAACACGAATACCTCTGTATATAAAATCAAAATGAAAAGATTCTCCTACTGATGTGGGCGGGTGCACGCCAAATAGGACAACCATGTATAGGGACACATATACGTCTTTAAAATCACATTGTAGCGGGGGCTCGAGACCACACACAGGAAGAGCTACATCTCACACCATAGGGAAGACGGCGGAGGGACATAGTGCCACAGATACAAGACAACACCGGAACGACCTAGTGATGTACTACCTTCAGCTCTGAAGTGGCCGAAACGCAGGGCGATCTGCTAAAGTTGATCTCCGGGAGGGCAAGGCATGTCATCAACACCCAAAAAAAAGAGAGGCCTCAGAGAGAAAGTTCAATAGGGAGAGTAGAGACACAGATGCAAAATGCAACGGCGTGTACACCGAAGCGCCGGAGGTGAAAAACAGATAGTGGAAAGGAACTCAAACGGGACTGTTTAGTTCGTCCAGGAAGGTTTGAAGTTGCCCCGGGGGAGTTTAGGGATCCCATACAACTCTAGGAACGTAGGGCCGTTGGTTATCAGGTATGAGGTTTAATGAAGCTCACAGTGAGGACTTACCACACCAGTGCTTTCAGAGGCACTGCACAAAACGGCAAGACATCACAGGACAATGCAAAAAGGCGCAACAGGGGAACTGAGACAATGAGACGGGCCGAGCTGCTTGGCTGCAATGCCTGCCAGTGGCGCAAAGAATCGAGTGCGGCCCAAACATACGTCGATCTCTTCCGCGGGCTGGAACAAAAGAAAAATAAACAGTTTCGAATGGCGGGCTAAACAACTCGATTCAGCACGCAGAAAGGGAGATTTAGAGGACACTAAGCGCAGAAGGTAGTACCAAAATGGAGGCGCATACGTCAAGATGCTCACAAACAAATTTATATCACTGCGGCCACTCGAGAATGTCACTGGTGAGACGCGGCAAGCGAGTCACCGCCCAAGGGTCGCGACGGCAAATATGGGGAAAAGTGAGGCCCCGGAAACGACACTGGTCAACCAAAAATCGAGTGACAACAGCAGGACAGGGGGAGTACGCGCGAATCAGCAGAGCCAATTTGGGAGCCCTGTGTGCTGTCCCGCCGCCAACAGGGGTCAAAGCTGAGAGGCTGAAAGAACACAAACAAGCACGGCCACTCTCGCGCGGGGAAGAGATGAAACGGGGGCCCGAGCTAATTGTTAAGCGATATCCTGGGCACAGGACGCACGTAAGCTGATCAACCGACGTGTTTCACTTTTCTATCAGGCACGGACAAAGCGGGGGACAGTGGGGGTCACAATCACAGCCAAAATAACAAACCAAGAAAGGACACAGACGGGGATGAAGAGGGAAGAAACTCGAGAGCAAGGCGGCACCGCCTCCCACAAAAAACATGCCGGGGATAAAACGCGTTTGAAGGCAAGATTAAGAGAATGACGGGGGGGTACCCGTCAAGACCGGGGGATTTCGGGGGAGAAGAGAGAAAGAGCAGACGCCTCCACGATAAGTCGATGACCCAGGCGCGCCTAGGCAAAAAAGACAGAAATGACGGTGTGAGGGGGAGGAAGGAGGGAAAGAGGGGGGAACATAGGGGGAACCCGTGACAAGAAGAGAAAGAGAGAAATCATTCCTACCTAGAACCTTCTCCCAGAGCATCATTTCCGGATCCACAACGGGAAGGAAACGAGGAAGGAAAAAAAAAGTATGACGATAGGGAGTCGGAATAAGGGCATCTGGCTCAGGTTCAGAGAGATAAAGGGGAAACTGGCCCGAAACCAATGACTATATCGAAACCCGCGACTGAGCATGTCTTCACGAAACTTCCAGCGAAAGCGAAGGATCGGAGGTACAAGCGCGAGGCTAACGGAGTGAAGACTGGGCTCGCAAAGACAATTAAAACCGTCGGGGACGCTTTTAGCACCTAGCTATGAATAATTCTTTCCTACGGTGAGGTCCTTGTCGAAACAACGATGGGGTAAGCAGGGATTAAGGGGTGACGCCAAGAATAAAAACGGGGAACCGCACAAAACCTGTATAAGGAGACAGAAACGTCAGGACTACCAGGCGCCGTAGGTCCCTGACTCGTCAATGTGGCAGGGTTCGGAGCACAAACAAATGGACAGTTCAGTGGCAAAACAGAGATCGCCAGCGCCTTCACCTCACTAAAGGAGCACAATGGGAAGAAGATCCGTGAGCAAGGGAAGAGCGAATAATCACATTGGAGCGTGACGTGAGCGAGAGGTATGAGAATCTAGCCGCGTGGGAAAGAAAAGATCGCGGACGACCGACTTGAGGCCTACGCCACGGGTGTTCTGCAAGCCGGATGCCTCAACGAAGATTGACTTCTGAAAAGGGAAAAGAAAAAACGAATAGGGAACACTGGAACAGGAGGGCCGTGGCAAGGAGGAGAAAATCGAGTGTGTCTTCCCCGCCTGTGTATACACCACAATAGGACATCGAAGAACGAGTGGCAAAGACCCTCCCGGTCGTAAAAAGGGAAGGGGGAAAGATGGAGAAGGCATCAAGAACCAAGAACGTCAGGGAAAAAAGGACCGCAAATGCTTCAACAGCTAATGCTTAAACAACAGGGACGTCTCCCCACAAGAGGAGGGGTCCAAAAAATACAGAAGCGCGTCATGGGGATCATTAAGAAATCCAGAGCCGCTGGGCTAAGACGGAAAAATTCGCGCGGAAGTAAAGGGGTGTATCCGTTGAGCAATCGTGTTAGAAAGAGGCAAGTCGGCAAGGGCCAGTTTTTGCCGGAGTGGATGTCGGGTAAGCAGGAGACCGGCGAGGGATCACCCTATACGTTCGGGTTTGCGATCTTCAACGCCCCTCGGAGTCAGGAAAGGAGAGGAAAAACAAGAGAGACACAGGAGGTTGTCATATACCTATCGCAGAGGAAGAGGCATGGCAGGGCTCACTTCATCACACCGTAAAAGGAGGAGCCTGGGCCGTTTCGGTGGACCCCAGGGCAAGCGAAGGAAAAAGAGGAGAAGGCGCAAAGCCCTTTAGTGCAGTGGGGCAAAGTCCAGGAGGGTTTGGTGTAGAACAGCATTAGGCAAACCGATTCGTGGGCTCTTAATTGCCGCAAGTGGAGGAAAAGACAGGGAGGACAACTGAGGCGGATCTGGACGATCAATGGGAGTGTAAGAGCTGCGAAACAAGGAAGGCGCGGAGACAGGCCGCTCTACGCCCCAGCAAAGGGTTAGAGATGCACGGTATCGCCAGCAAGGCGGCCTTAAAGGCGTGGAAGGAAGTGCGGGGTGGAATGGTGCAAAAGGGCATTAAGGACAAGGCGACGTAAGCCTTGGGTCTCACGGAGGGACCATTTCCATGGACGAGAAGGAAACCGTCAGTAAGGGTACTCAGGAGAAATAGGGTGGGGGGACGGGACGGCAGCCGGCACGCAAAAGAGAGAAACGAAGATATCGACGTTTAGCGGGACGCCCCGCTCATCAACCGCCTCGAGCAAGGTCGTTCTCACCCCCAGAAACAATCAGGGGGGAGGGGAGGAATACAAGTGAGCAGGGGCTTGAGGAAGAAAAGGGGGAAGCAGGGCAGGGGGAGGATCTCCAAAACACACGAGGGAGGAACAGAAGAACAAGCGAAAAATCACAGAAACGTCAGGAGGGGAAGGCCGTCGTAACGAACCAGATCGGAGAACCTCACCTCTCGTCTTATTATAATTGGGAGAAACGCATATTCGTTTGTCGAGGGGTTAAAGGAGGAGAATGGGGCAGGGACGACAGAGGGGGAAAGGTCTTCTACACCCCGATTGGTCTGACATATATCAGGGATGTCGAGTGACGTGTGCACAAAACGGACGACAGCAGGAAGAGAAACGAGCGTACATGGGGGGGCGGCAGTAAAACAGAAAAAGTGGCTGGGTCGAATGGAAGAAAGGAAACGCCGAGGGCTGCTCCCAGAGGGAAGCGCAATTCAGTTGTGAGGGTTGTAGGAGAACCGAGGGGGAAGAAAAAGGTCACTGTCACGTGGGGAAGGGGGAGCAAGCGAAGGGAGAGGAATTGACCATGTACGCGGATCACTTAGAGAGACAACCGAATGAGGGGGAGAGGACCACGGGGGGAGGAGCAGGGAACATGAGAAAAGGTAAAATTGCGAATCGGGAAAACGGGGGGTGGAGGGACGAAGAGCGACAGCTTTGGGCATATTCGCGAAAAAGACTGCAAAGATACTACAGAAACGGGGGCAACGAGTTGGGAAGGACAAGACAAGGGAAGAGACAGGGAAAAAATCTTCGGCCCGATCGCAGGGGACCAAAGAGAACTGCCTAGCTGAAGAGGGACCAACAGAAGAGCGGAGGGAAGGAAGAGGGACGCAAGGTAATCCAGAGGCAAAAACAGGAGAGCGAGAACCGCGAGGGGAAACTGTTGTAAATAATACAATGCTACGATTCCGGACGCCACGTGGGGGGTCGATTAAAACATGAGTGGAGGGGGGAAGGTGGGAAAACGTAGGGACATTGGATGGTCTAAACGGAATGGTGGGCATGTGTGAAGAGGCCCGTTTGGTTTTGAGGCCTAAAGTACCCGGGGGAGCAGGAGGCTCGTTTTGGGGAGTGAGAGAGGATAAGAGGAAAAGGAAGGAGGCGGTGGGTGAGAAAGGAGGACAATTACACACTGGAAAGCGGTGCTAACCATGCTGGTGAAAATCCTCACTGGCGCCCGAATTTTCTGATCACTGTTTCCTGGGAGGAAAGGGGTCGAGGATACGGACAGGGGAAAGAGGGGGGGGTCAGGGGGACGGGGGGAAGCCGCAAAAAACAGTGGGAAAGGCAGGCGGGCGAAGGCGAATTCAATAGATCGGGGAGGAGGAGCATGACGCAAATCTAAACAACAAGGGATACCAAAAAAGTAGTCGGAAGGAGAAAGGGGACGGGCCCCCACCACTGGAGAGGAGCCGGAAATAGTAGGGTACAATGAGAATGGAAGAAGATAGGCTCCGAAACGGCAGGTGGCGGCGCTAAGCATCCGGCGAGCAGGTCAGTTACGGGGAAGAGCCAGACCGGAGCGAGGAAGAAGGCAACGAAAAGGGGGATTAACAAAGGCTCGGTGGCGGTGCCCAGAAAAACTCCCGAGCACTGAACGGGGAAAAAGGAATAACGAAAATCCCGGTGCGAACGACCAGGATTCCGTCATCGAATCATACGAGGAAAGAAAAAGGTGGAGGTGGTCTAAGGGGAGGGGGATGAATCGCAAAGACAATCGTAAAAGCAGGAGATGGGAGGATTAGAGCTCCGGCGAAAGACGAGTGCCAGCGAGAACTTGACGACTTCATTGCATGATTCACAGGTTCGGCACACCGGGCGGCCGTAAACGAAAAAAAGATCACGAAGGGCTAAAAGAAGAAATGCAGGCTGGCGAGCCTTAAAAGAACACTGACGCGAAGAGGTTGGGGGACCGATCTCCGGGAAGCTCGAGTGCAAAGAGAAGGTGGCAACAATACGCGGACCGCCATCCGAGACAAGCGGCATAATCTGTCGGGCTCGACGGCGTGATTTTCTGTCTTGTGGGGGACAAAGGGGGAACAAACTGCGGAAAGAACATCACGTGTAAACCGCCCTAAAGCAAACCAAAGTTGCGGTCTCGGGAAGTGGGAGCAAACGGCGTTTCAACAGTTCCAATGCCCAGGCGAATAGCGTCGGCTGGTGAGGCAGAAAGGGGAAGTGAGGGAGAAGACTCGGAGCACTATCGGGACGGGTTTACTGAAGCGTCCAGGACAAAAAAAACAATGGGTCTAATCGGGGGGGGGGGAATGGGTGTGTGGCTGTGTTGAGTGCTTGTTCCCATGCTCAAGGACTCGCCTACCAAAAAGAAAAAAGGGGATGGGGAAGTGCAGAGAACGGGAACGAAGGTGCATAGAAGAAAGAACGAAAGCTGGCGTTCACTCGGCACATCAGGAGCAGGAATAGATGCGAGTGCAACAAAGAGGCGGAGAAACGGAAAACACGGGGACCAAGGGCAGAAGGGGGCGTTGGGAAGGGGTTCACATCTGGAGGCCGACGATTTCTCCAATCTTTTGAGAGAACCTTCTCGCAAGTCCGTGATTAAGCGACAGGGATTCTAGCTCCTAACGCGCTAGTGCCGGAAAACAAAGTACTCCTGCTGCCTTACTTGAAGTGTTCGCACATACTCTTCGTTGATCGCACCTAATGCAGGGGCGCAACCAGCTCTGAAGGAGACTCTAATAGCAATCGAGGTGGAGATGGGAATGAAGGTTTGAACGGGAAAAGAGGGTTAGGGAGGAAGTGAAGAAGCCATCATCAGGAATTGTTCGATAGGGATTTCGCGACACGCCAAAATCCCAGCTCACCTAGCTTCTAGCTGGAGGAGGGGGCACCACTAATGCAAGGTAAGCAAAGAAGGGAGGACGCGCCTGTCAGATGTGGTAGTTGTACACAAGAAAGATTGTATGATATGGAATCGACGGTTTGGGGAAATCGGAACAGGGAATTCCGTTAGCAAAAAGTTAAAGAATCGCTGATGGCCAAACAAAAGAATACAACTGACCGACGACTGGATCGGACTCTCTGGACGGGTCGGCAGAGAACTATCGTTATAAAGCATTGGAGAGAAGGCGCATCTGGGGTACTCAAAGATCGAGGAAAAAAAAAAAAAAAGTAAGGGGAGAAAGGAGAGATGATCAAGGAAACTGGTGACTAAGAGTCAAAAGGTCGTGCAGAAATCGCCACTGCGGAGAACCGGGACCACAGTATCCACCTGGTTTATATAAGCCAACGGACAGAAGGGGAGGGGGGGGGAACATTCAACGATGGACTTATAGTTGGGGGGGGCGTTGATAAGAACGAAAGGATCATTACCCCTGTCGGATTTCCAAGTCGAGCCATCCCTTCCAGGCTGTTCAAACAAGATACACGATTTCAAATTTGCGCACTGAATTGGTCCGAAGGGGGATACAATCAAAACCAGCTGCGCGGGGCCCGAGGGAGTCGTTCACTTTGAGACTGTCGGAAAACCCAGAAAAGGAAAACTGCGCTCTTTAGGAAAGGTCACCGAACGAAAGCACACTGCACCGATGTAGATCGATGGGGAGGGGGGTGGACCAAGGAAGGAATATCCGGCCGGCCACAAAAGTCCCTAAGGGCACCAGTGAAGGAAAAGAAGGGATAAACGTTGATTCCTATGCCCAGCGTAGAGCAGGTCGATCGAAACGGAGAAGCCCAAGCCGGCGGGCAAGATCAAGTTAAGCCGAGGGAGCGGAACACGTGTTGTGAAGTAGGGGCTGAAAGCAAGGACACTATAATCAACGGGTGATAAGGCGCGTACGACAGTCTGATCTTCCGCTGGTCGTGACGGGGAATCTAACAATGAGAGCATGGCAAGGTCAACAAGAGGCGTGCGAAAAAGGAATGGGTTACGAAGGAACGGCAAAAGGTGTCATCCTCAGGGGCGGTCAAGAAGTCAGACAACGACCAAAACCCAAATCCTTTTTCACACAGACAGGGGATCTCGAAAGCTTTAGCGGGCGGCCGGCAGGGAACAACGTCTAGAAGGGATGGGGCGACTGATGATGGGTTCGAAAACGAGGCAAAACTCCAGTACGGCCAGCCATCGAAGAGGTTCACCAGCTAGAGTCCACTAAATCATACAGGATGACCCGGACCCAGAAGAAAATGGTCACCGGACGAAAAACATCCGCAAGAACCTAACTGTGTAGGAGGGGAATAGGCGGGACCATGTGAGTGCACTTTGGACACCACGTGCTGCCTGGGGAGTTTAACGAAAAGAAAATCGGGCGAGCATAGGGACAGCGGCCTGATAAGGGTGAGAATGTAGTCCAAAACGAATGCAGGCAACGCCTTCTCCTCTTACAAGTCGACAAAGGAAGAAGATGGATCGAAATCGTGCGAACGTTTAGAACGGAGACGAGAGGAGGAGAGGTAGAAGGAGGGAACCTCACAAACCCTGCAGCAGAGGAATAGATTACCGCGCACTAGGGATCGGCTTCACAGTTGGGACGTCTGCAGCGCTTTGATTGAGATGACACAAGTCGCACGGCAGAAGCTGGTCATCCAGATCGTCTTGCCCGAAGGAAGCCCAGCGAACGTTCCAATGCCTAATTGGGGAATCAACGCGCAAAGAAGATTGACACCGCGAGCATCAGAGTCGTTCCGGGCGCCGACTCAGGTCCTTTGGACGTGTTGCGGGAGGCTCCAACATACTGTTCAGGGGGAACAATAGAAAAAGGGAATGTCAAACGGAGGAAGATTAGAGCAACAGCGAAATGCAGAGAAAGGGGGGGGCGGGGCCCCTTTTTGGTGGGGAAAAAATCCTTAAGGGAGAAGCCACCAAACCCGCGGGGGACTATAAGGAAGAAACTCACGGGGGACATGTTCGTTCGAGCGGATGTCACAGGGAAACAAAAAGACGGTGTTGTCCGCCGTCTCCAGTAGACTAGAAGAGATCATCAGACTTGGGCGTGTCGTTGGTTCGCGTCATTTCAGAGCATGTATAGTGAACGGTCTCTTACGCCTAAAAGTAGATAATGCTGCAAAAAAATCGGGGGTATGATGCCCGAAAGCTGAAAGAACATCAAGGAGTAGTACCCAGGGTTGATACCTTATCGAAAACGGCATCCTGGCCACGAGCATGAGTTTGACAACTGTGCATATTGGGGGGAAACTTGAGATGCGCCGCAAAAAACGGTCACGGGACAACAAACAAACAATACAACATCTTAGTCACAAACGGTAAAGCCAAACAACCCGCTGTACTGGGTCGGCCCCGCGAATGATACAGCCGCTCAGAAGAAGGCCCTGGACCAACACCGGAATAGTTTCAGATAACAACGGGGCTGACGAGGGGCCTCAACAACAAGACAATCTCGCAAAATGGGCAGACCGGACCGCGAAGAAACGGAAGTCGCTAAGGGTGAATAATGTCAGCGCGTCCGAGAAGAAAGGGCAATCCGAGCACTGCCAAGCAAAGGAAACAAAAAGGAGACAATGAAACGGAGAAATGGGGCGAAAGTTACGCAAATGCACGAAGCGTGCCAAGCAGCGATTATTCCAGAGCACCCTCGGTGTTAAGGCGGGAGCACGGGGACAGAGAAGGTCCGCTAAGCAAGGGATCGTTGTGGGCAGGGGTCCAAAGAAGCCAAAACCATGCTTCAAGCAACTGAACGTGAGAACGGCGACGCTCGAAGATCTCCATAAGAGGAATTCCACGGGAGAGACGGGAAAGGGGGAGGGACGGACACAGCAGGAGAAAAAAGGCGTCCGTAGATAGTCAAGTGGAGTCCTTAGTTTCGGGGACTTGAAATTAAACAGAAGGGGCAAAGGATGAGCCACAGACCAGGACCTACTAGCTATAATTTGGGGGGAGGGGCAAGAAAGTCAATCATGCTGGCTTTTTAGGAACACAATAGGCAGGGGCCAGATCTGGGGAGTTATACTAAGAACATTATCAACAGGGGGGTAAAGTCTTCGAAAAGGGAGAGGGGAGAGGACTGGGTGCCGCTTTAGAGACCACCACGCGATCCACAACAAAAAAAATCAACTTGACGGTAGAGGGTAGCCGGGGGACGAAGTGGACGCACCATAGCAGGAAGGGGCATAGGAGGAATAAATGGGACGCTTAGACAAAGCGCCATCGAGACGCGCAAAAATGTTTTTCTAGGAAAGTCATGACTGGGGCGGGGCCCAATTCACTCCGTAAACTAGAGAGGGTCGAAGGAGGGGAACAACGAGCGGCCGGTCAACCGAACACCTGCTAAAACAACGTTGAAAATGAGGCAAAAACACAAGCCTCAAGAGGACAAGCGCCGGAACAGCAGAGGGAGGTGGCGAGACCGACACGGGGATTGAAGGAAGGAAAGGTGTGGCAGAGACGCGAGGGCAGAAGTATCAGCAAACAAACGGGGAGGAGGGAGGGAAAAAAGAAGCCAACCTGACTCAATCGTTACCGTCGGCAATCACAAGCCCCGAGGGAGACGGGAACGAAACAGGAGTGGAAGAGAAGGGGCGCTCAGCGGGAAGCCTACTCAATTGAGGGGATCCCCCCGTTGTGCTTTGATTCCGCGTGGGGAAATCTCAGTTAGGTTGGAAAGGAAACAGAAAAGGAGAAAAGAGGAGTTGATATAGCAGAGACAAGTGAGGGAAGGGGGTCAATCAAAACTGAAAGATATAAGGGTAAAGGCCGACCGGGTGAGACGATCCAACTTCAAGAGAATGGAGCATGATGGCGGTGTCAAGGCAGGTCTACCATGCAGGGCTAGGCGAACGGAGGGGGCAGGGGAATTCGACGTGCAGGGGAACAAGATAGCTTTAAAGGAAGGGATAAAGGCTGAGGTGCGAGGCAAAGGGTAAGACGTTTCCGGGGGAAAGGCACAGCGGAACTCGAAGGGGCACGAAATTACTCATTCCCACGGCAACAGGGCAATCGGAGCCTCGCAACGAAGGCTGTGAAGTGACTAAAACCCGCGATTTAAGGACGGGGAAGAAGAAAACACATCAGCGCGGCGCAGTCTATAAAAAGCACAGAGAGAAGAGGGTAACGCAATCTCAGAACGGGGGTGGAAAGATGGCGCGGCAAGGCTCGGTGGATCGGAGGAGTTCATGAACGGACGGCAAGCTATTAAGTGCGTATGGGGGGTGTCGCCGGAAGGGTGCAGCCCGGAATGAAGAGGAGCTGGGATGTCTGACAAGTGACTAGGGGACGTAGACAAAAGACAAAGGAGATAGTGGGTGCGGGCAGCCTCGGGCTTCAATCCATGAGATTCTCGGTCACACAAGGGGCCAGGTGAGACCGGACCGAAAGGACCAACGACAGCCAAAGCAAAGGGGAAACCGGTGAGGAAGGGCTAGTTCTCATCGGAACCGTTTTGGGTGAACAGTCGTATCCGTGTGTTTAGTTACACTGGTCATCGGAGACGGTCGGTCCTTTTCACACGGGAATAAGCGGAAAGGGCGCCAAAGGAGTGGAAACTTGCGACAGGCTGGGGAAAGGCTTGCGGGGGGGGAAGCATCTTCGAACCCGAATGTGGGCCCGGCAGGCGTGTGGGGGAAGCAGGGTACCTGGTTAGACGTAGTGGAGGGGACTACCGCGAACTGGGGGGAAAAAATCATGAAGGCGGAGGTCTAATAATATCTTGCGGGAACGCAACGGCCAGAGCAAGAGGATTCAAGTAAAATTTATAGAGGAAGGGAATGGCACTGCACGCGGGAAGTGAGGGACAACACATGTGGTTCTCGGAGTGGAACCCGTCGGCGCATAATTGTCCGCGGGGGAGAACAAAGGAGAAACAAATCGCAAGGGCCCGGAAGGGTGAATTTACATCAATGACGGGTCCTTGAGGGAGCTGCGAGGCCGTTACGGAGTAACCGGAAAGGCACGGTGACGGTCTGGTGGTAGTCTGGGAAAAAAAAAAAGGCAAAAACGACAAGTGAAGCGGACCATGCGTCTGAACGAAGGCTTGTCGAAAAAAACGGCAGAGAGGAACCAGACAACAGGAAATTGGAAGCGACGAACTGGCTACGAGACAAGAAAAAAAGAATACCGTCACCGGTGGTCACTCGGTTCAATTCTGTTGGAGGGGGAAGGCCACTGTCCGGATCGGAAATGCCGATCGAAGCGGGACTACCACAACTTCAGTCTTCGGAGAGGGTTGAATCAGGGCAAATAGGTTAATAGAGGGGGGGGGGAAGCTCAGCTTGGCAAAGCCCGGAGTGATGCGGGGATGAAGCGCTACAAAAAATAAAATATACGGTAGAGCAGTCAGACGAGGAAGTGCATGGGGAGGAAACGGCAAGAAGCGCAGAAGAGGACGGTAAGGCGGCAACTTGTCAAGAAAGATCAGGGGGGGCATTCCAGACAAGAAGGCACCAAGCAAAAGGAAGAGTCCCACAGTTCTCTGACGACAGCGAAGAAGTCGAAAAAAACTCAAGCTAGGTTAAATAACATGCGGGAAAAAGGGGGGGGTCGCTGCTAAAACTTGCTCAAATACGGAAAAAGCGGATAGTGACGTCGAATATCCAAAGAGATGGGGCGCGCAGTTCCCGTACAAAAAACAGGCTTCTCGGGGTCGATCTATCGGAGGGGTGGGGGAAAACAGAGGACCGGGGGGAGACGAAGGAAAAAAAAAGCAGGAGAGACGGCCGGTCGCACTATCTACAAAAAGGGCCGCTTACTACGTCTCGGGAGCATTCTGATGTCATCGGAAACTGAAGCTAAGCCTTAGGTGCAAATCTACGGATGAATTAGGGGGCAGGACGAAAAAGCTTGAAAGGGGGAAAAAGAAGGATGAAAAACAGTTTGACACTATACTAAGAACCGCATGGCGTTCTCTGGGGTCAAATCGCAGCGACCAGGGGTAAATAAAAGGAGAGGAGGCGGATGGAGGGTGATTACGAGAGAGCAAGGTCAAGGATAACGGGGAAGGCTAATCGGCCGGAAAACAACATTCATATCCTGCATTTTTTTGCGTGGAGGGGTTGAGGCATTCAAGAGAACCAGATTGCGTAAATGGGAATACGGTCACAAAGCAGAAGGGGTGGCACTTCCAGTCAGGGTCTCGGGTGCTACGGAAGGAGATACTGACGCTACGAAGGATAGTCTGGACAACCACGAGAAAAAAGGGGGAAGAAGGCGTGAACGTTGGCCGGATCCGCGGGCGCAATCTTGGGCAACCTCCTGCTACGGCTCAAATCGGATCACAGCAGGCATGTTTTCAAAGATTGGGGGAAAAACGGAAGTTGTGGGGGGGAACGGCAGACTACTTAACCTGGCTAAAGGATAACCATCAAAGAGGAGACAGGTCGTGGGGATCGCGGTGGGAGCGGAAAAAAAAAGACCATGCCTTGGAGGGGTAGTATAGGGGGGTCAAAGAAGCCAAGAAGCAAAGATGGCCCTGACAACGTAAAAGAAGGGGTTGGGGGGGGGCGCGAACAACCACGGGAAAGTGGACAGAAGGTCATGAAAGGTCATCATTAGGGGAAAGAAAAAGTGACTAGGGAACTCAGAAAAAGGAATCGCACAGAAACATACGTGATTGCAAAAAAAGTATTCCACGAAGAAAGTGATCGCTGGGGGGACAACAAAAGACAAAAGTCCACAAAAGGTGAGAAATATGGCAGTAGCACGGAAGCTATCTTCTCAAAGGAGGATCAGGAGCGAGGCAAAGGTCGTGATCC
>Ga0179593_1333534_pt1 | contig 14264 bp, 18 predicted proteins | sample CZODoug2_1_08_16_FD_185931 | JGI IMG/M metagenome (GOLD analysis project Ga0179593, IMG submission 185931) | Vadose zone soil fungal communities from Angelo Coast Range Reserve, California, USA - CZODoug2_1_08_16fungal (PacBio error correction) | ecosystem: Environmental > Terrestrial > Soil >...
AAAGGAGGAGAGAAAGGGCTAGGAAAGGCAGAGAACATAAAAAGAATCACTTACGGGGGCGGTAAACCTTCCGATCGCTCGATCAGAGACGGGTCTTTGTTGTTAAAGTTTTGCAAACGACGGGAAGCCTCTCCTTCAAAGGAATCTCCTCCGAGGGATAGACCAGAATCTCCTTACTCTCGTTCGCCGTCGGAGAACAGAAAAAAGATACAAGCATTTAAGTAAGGAGGAAAGCAACTGGCGTGAGGGGACGGTTGTGCGGGAGGGGTTAGCACCTTTCTTTGGGGTCCGGTGTGGGATGATCCACAAGTGCAAAATAATCCTTCCACGTAAAAGACGAAGGGGAGGAATAGCTATACGGAGTGAGGAAGATGTTGTTAGTTGGAGAATGGTAACTTGTAATTTTAGGAAGGAGCAACCTTTCAACTCAAGGGAGAAGGTGGGGGGCCCGGTATCAGGGGGAACGTTTCAGAGTTGGGACTGGTCTCCTAAGAAAGGAAGCTCGAATAGTTGAAAAGCAATAATTCCATGTCAAAAGCCGCCTCAGACAACGCTGTCAGAGGGGGGAAGGGCAACACGAATAAACGGCGAAGTAACGTTCTCACCTAAGCGCGGGCGAGAGAAGGTACAAGGGGAAGAGACAAATGAAAAACCTGGATTTCATAAGGTATTAACAAAAACGAATACGATCGGGGAGGTTAGGACGATGTCTTCTGTTAAGGGCTCCCAGAAGAGGAATGGGTTTCTAGGCGTGGAAGTTGTCACGACCAATCTCGAAAAACACGCTGGGAGTCTATTAAAAAGATATGGGATATTGGGGGAAACGAATAAACAATCGACCTTATTTCTATTTACTAGAGAAAATAGACGAAGAAACGAAGCGAAGGAAGGAAGGGAACTTAGACCGAAAAGGGAGGGGGGGTCTGGCGTGAAATTGGGGGGCCTTATAGATACGCCGATTAACGAGCATCAGATAGGACTGGGTACGATGACCGAAGCAAGCGGGCGAAAAAGGGAACAGGAAGGGGGGGCCAGAACGGGGGGGGTGAGACGAGAGGAGACTCAGTTGAGGATAAATTGGGACGAACCCTTAACTCTTACGTTACTGGAGAACGGGCCGCTCGCATCATGATCCACTCACCGGACCCTTGTGAAAATGCTGCGAACAAAAGAGGGAGGTAAACGCCGGGGATCTTTGCCGAAGACTTCGAGTGGAGGGTGGTCTGAACCTGATTATGGAAAAGGGTCTCCTGAACCACACGGCCGGGGGAACATCCTTTGTGGGCGCCGACGGCACACCAGGGAAAAAAGTCGGGAGTCCGAAGTTAGGACGGTCGAATTCTCTTGGAGAGAAGGAGACATCAGTCAGAGAAAAAAAAGGAATGATGGAACAAAGATGATCGATAGATTGATTGGGAGCGATGACGAGAGCAGGTTGAGGAAAACTTCACGAACTCAAAAAACACGAAAGAAAGCAGTCTGAGAAAAGACTCTGAAGGGAGTAGAAAGCTCAGTGGCCGATCGGGACGGGGAGGAGCCGAAAGGAAAGTGACTAAAAACGACGAGCTATATGTAGGGGGACTCCTACGTATACTATTGAGGAAGGAATATTAAGAAAATAAACGACAAGACTTGGAGGTGAACGATGGCGAGTGGGGTCCTAATGTGGGGGAGGGGGGGGGGGAGTGCAGGAGGAGGGAGAGGTTCACTACGGCTGGGAGTTGGAGGAGGGTCCAAGAATATAGCATCTGAGAGTGTCTGGTGGGTTGAAAATGAGTGGGTAACGGAAAGGCACTCGAGTGAAGGAATACGAAACTTTTTGAAAAAAAGGGAGGGTTGGACCTCCTCTGGAGGAGAAACGATTCGTAGATTAATGGGCGCAAAAAACTTAATCTGGATCAGTGAGTGAAAGGAGAATAAGGAAGGGAGGGAGGGGGGAAGTTATTAGAAATTCAGATTCAAGAAAGTATTGTTTAATTGCTCAAAACGGTATCTACGGAAGAAAAGGGGAAGGAAATTGCCATCGAAAAAATTATAACTGTCCACTTATTCGACAGAGAAGAGATAGAAATACTACAGTGGTGGGATACCGGCTGGAACAAACGAAGCGGGACTTGGGTCCTCCAAAATCCACGGACCAGAGGGGGGGCGCCATGAGAGAGTCAGCGTCACGGACAAAAGTATCTTCTAATGAAAAGGAGATGTCATTAGGGGAAGATTAACGATCGTGGGTTTACTGAACCACTAAGGTAGTCTCAAAGACCTATCTGAATTGACAACCGCGACGTAATCGAGGGCCGTATCACGGTAAAAACGAAAAATCTGATCCCACAAGATCAGGGGGAAAAAAAGAAAGAGAAGGATGAGGAAAAGACTAACAAACATTGTCGAAAAATCACGAGGACACCTCAGAAAGATATGAGTGACCATTGGTTAAAACGGGGGTTCAACTTACTGGAAAAGACACTACCCATCCGACAACGAGACTGGGGTCCTCTTCCTCCATCTCACATGAACCAGAAGAAGAGGTCAAAGAGGGAAAGGGGGCTAAAAGAGGAAAAAGATTTGAGTAAATCGGGGGTACCTCTAATAATTGGGAGGGGATCCTGAGGTGGATGAAGATAGAGTGGGTGGATGACAGTGCGGACTGTCTTCTTTCCTAGGGCGGACAAAAGATTTAAAATGGCACTGACCGAAGGAGAGGAAAGGATATTCCACTAGGGGGTCTTCTGGATAAGACTTGCTTTGGGTAAGGAAGATGACGACGCCATCATATCATTTGATACGAAAGGTCTGCGTCACGCCGTAGACGTCTCGGAGGCTACCTACCGGGGATGAAACGCCTCGAGGGATCGAGAAAAAAAGAAATAAGGATCTAAATGGTCTAAGGAGATTGGACAGGAAGACCGTCCTATTGGGGCAATCTCATAAACAACACCTCAAAAAACCTTCAATTCTCATCGAATAGCGCTATTTGTTACGCACCGGGGCTCCAACCAACAAATCTGTGAAGGGAAAGGTTGAAGATCTGAGGGGGGGAAAAGAAAGGTGTTACACGTAAAACCAATCGTGAGAAAAGGGTCTCAAAGAGATCACCCTACACAAATTCAGAGGAGCGAACCCGATCTAGAGAGCTCACTATCAAAAAGAGGAAAAATGGGAAGAAAATAGAAAGGGGGGGGCAAAGAGGAAAATCAAGACTTGGTCATGAAGTAAAAAAGAACGGGTCAATCCTCTGTAAACCCCGAATATCCGTCAAAAAGAGAAGACGAGGAACGCGATCGTGTACAGACCGATAGCAGTAACGATAGAAGGGAAAAGAAAAAATTCAGGCAAATCATAGCAGAGAATTAAAAAATTGCAGTCTTCTAACTTCTGTGGTATAAACGCCCAAATACAGGGAAAAAAAAGCGTGCAAAAAAAGAAAAAAAAGCTCTAAACTCAAATCTGTGGGACGAGGAAAGGAGGAGCAGTAACTTAGGGGAGGGATGCAGGTCAAAGAAGGGTGAAAGGGGTAGCCGATTGTCTTCCGACACAGTTCCCTAGAGACAACCAGGAAGTCTGTGTCCTGTGACCCTCGTTGCAATGGGGGAGTTAATGGTCTGAGTTTGAGGGAGGAACCGGGGGGGGAAAAGTCCTAAAAGAGCGCCGTTTCGGGATAAACACTACTGGGGTGGAGCTTAATTCTTGGGAAAAAATTTCAGTGTGAGGGAGTTGGAAAAAGCGAAGCAGGTACGAGAAGGGAAAAAAAAAACCAAGATCAAGCACACGTGGGGTTTGGTTGAAAAGCTGGGGCCGTTACGTCCGAAAACGAGGAGGTCTAGTGCTAGTGGGAGAAATGGAGGGTTTTCGAAGCGTAGGTAAAAAGGAGGAGACATGAAAAAAGGTCTGGTCTGCAAAACCATAATTAGGGGAGGGAATTACATCCTGCCGGATATGCTTGGAAAAAGGGGGTCCAACCGAATACCCAGCAGGGGCCGACCGGGCCGACAAGATTCTAAGTCCTCAGGATTGTCAACGAGACAGGTCACGAGGGAAGGGGGGAGGGAGCACAATAATCTAGCGAGCGACAGAAAAGAAAAGCTGTGGTCTGCGTGGGCGGGCTGGCGCTCAGAAGAAGAGGGGTGTCATGGGTCGTAAAAAAGCACGGGGGGTGTGCTGGAATTGTGTATCAGCGTGGCGTGCGGGGGGGGGGACAAAAAAAAGGAGGAGAGAAAGAGAGGAGGGAAACGGACGAGGGGTCTGTCGGGCGATAGGGGGGGGCGGGCTTTTATGGGGTCCTACAAAGGACAGGCGGAACTCGGGGGGGGGGAAGATGGTAGCGGGCTCTCAGGGGGGGCCATCCAAAACCATCCGGGTGCAAAGGAGCTCAGGAGGGAGAGAGCTGTGGGAACCATACACTGTCCGGCTTGGAAAGGGACCCGCGGGTTAAATGTGAACAGAGGACCTCGGAACTTAGGAAGAGGAAGGGGTAGTAAGGGACGTAAGAATCCACCTTCAGAGGGAAAGATACTAATACGTTGTCATATCGAAACACGAGGGGATCGATATCGCTGGAATAAAGAATAAAAAAACAGGGCTCTCACCATCAGAAAATCGAAGGGAGGAAACAGGGAAAGAGAAATATCGAAAAAAAAAGTGGCTGATCAGTGGTTTTTCTTAAATGTAAATAGTGAATTGAAAAGAAAAGAACGCACAGATTTTTCTGACCAAAGGAAGACGAGGGGTTAAGAAAAAAAAGAAACCTTGGGTATGGAAAGGGGCCCAAAGGAAGAAAACCTAAGGGGGAAATGATCGAAACATTGGCAACAGTCAGGTCTTTTGTGCATTCCCGAAGGCGGGAAGGTAATTGGATGAAGAGGGAAGGGGGGGGGAGGAACATGGCCCCGCGAGGGAAAATTCCCCCCCATAATGAAAGCAGCGACAATAAGACCCTCGTTGAATTTTCACAAGGGAGGGAGGGAAGAGAGACGGAAGGGGAATTTGCAAAGCGTCATATATGGGCGGGGTGACATGGGACGCGCAACGCCAAAACCCGCACTACAGTGTCGGCATACGGGGCAATATAACGGGGGTGGATGGGTTCGGTCTGGGGGGTGGGCGGGGGGGGGGGGGGGGGTTGGGGCCTTGCAAAAAAAAAAAACTAAAAAAAAAAAAACGTGTCAGGTATCGATACCGAAGGCATTGAGTTTGAACCATTCTGTGCCTCGGAGGATCGCTGACGGTATGATGGGTGAAAATGAAAGGAAGGGAAGCAGGATAAGGGGGAAAGAGGTCCAGGATAAAGAGCACAGGGAAAAAAAATTTTAGGCAAAGTCGTATTAACTCTGAGGGAGATAAGACCGGTTAGAGATATTGCCGGTGGCCTTAGTTCCTTTCTCAAAATTGGCGACGTGGCTTCAAACGCGGTTCAAAAAAAGGGGAAAGACAAGAGGCAAAAAGAAACTAAATTCTGGATTGGACGGAGTCGAGATGAGGACAAATATCAAAGCGGGGACAAAACAAGTAAACATTCAGGTTTGAGAGGGGGGGGTTTGTTAGTAAAAAAGCGGGAGGAGGGAAGAAGAAGAAAAAGCTCCGTGAGAGCAGGAAAGGACGACCTAGATCAAAGGGGAGGCCGGGCAGCATTTCATTTCACCAATGGACCTCTAGAAAGAGGAGGCAGTGGACGCCCTAATCGTCTCAATGATCGGATCTCTGAAATCTCAGTCATTCTCTAGGACCTATGGGCACTATCACAGGAGAGGACGGCAAGGGCAGTGGGGGCAGTTGGGAATACAGTTTTCCGCATAGAACAGAATAACACTTTTATCACTAAAGGCAACCAACCGTGTCGTCCGGAGAAGAGGTTATTGAATTAAAAGTACCTTGGAACCATGAATTTACTCCGAACCAAGTATGGGGTTTGGAGAAGAATTAAACAAGGTGCAAGGCGTGGAGGGTCTTCTTTTCTAGGGGCAATCTTTCGGGAAAAAATCCGCTGCGCCACAGGGGATGCTTAATCGGAGTTGAGGGAAGGGGACGACGAGACTTGGGGAAAAAAAATGGAGGAGAGAAGCAGGGAAGTGGGGGGGATCGTGATCGTATCCTGGCGTAGGGGGCCAAGGGTCATCTGGGAGGTCTTCTGGGTGGAACTTTTGGAAATAACGAGGCGACGTTGGCGGGGGATAGAGACCCTCATTGCGGGCAGGGGTCCAGCAAGGCAGGAGGGGGGAAAGCCTTAAGGGAGGTGCGGGGGGGGATGAAAAGAAAACAGAGGTATCTGCTCTCGCTGGACGGGGAGATTCTTTTCAGTATAAAAGAGAAATCAAGGTTGAGGGAAAGCAATAATTGATCGAACGATGGGGCGGAGAAAGGGGGAGAAGAAAGAGCGGACAGTGCAAGGCGGTAAGAAACTGTAATGATCTGGAGGAATAAGGATCTGTCTAATGTGAAGGAGAAATAATTGCGATGGCAGAAGTTAACACGTCAGGGGGAGAGAACAAAAAAATAACACAATGGATGCATAATGGAAAGGCGGGACATTCACATCATACTACCGAAATAATCTTTATGAGAAGGAAACTCAACGAGCAAGTAATGGTTGAGCGATAACGGATGAAGAATCCGCTGAAGAGGGAGCAAATAAGAAAAAAGGTTAAAGTTCCTTGAGGGGGCACAGAGCCGGCGACGCGGCAGAGAGAATGAAGACAACGCAAAAACAAGAAATGGACGAGATTACGGGGGGCTGCCTCATAAAGAGGAGCCGGAAGCATGTAAGGAGCTCTCTTAAAGAAATCGCCCTCGTAAGACAGGCGGGGAACGTTTTCCATAAACAGCGACGAACTAGGTAGAGGGAGGATTGGCCGTAAGGGATATAGGAGAGGGCATAATTATGCTTCTCGCCCAAGGAAGATATCAAGTGGTAAACCTTCCAGTAGGACCTGCGAAGATGCTCGAATCAGGCTCGGGGAGGTTTTGGGGCGTTGAGACGCCGCGAAAAGAAAAGCAATCATCTCCTACGGAGGGTGGTGAGAGGGAACACATCCCGCAGGGGACGTGAGCGAGAGACTTGCCCTAGACTCACCTAGCAACATAGCGGTAAATTCGGCCTTCAGCAAAGAGGACATCTTTTGCAGTTCGGCGGGAAACAAGAGGGGTAGGCGGGGGGGAAGAAAAAGTTGGACACATAAAACCAAGAAAGTCAAGAGCCAGATCGGACAAGATCTAGCTCTTACAATCCTATGTTGCTTTTGTCAGCATTGTCCAAGGGTAAGGGGGATGCGGAGGTCACCTGTAGCCGGAATGCAGAGCGCCGGTAAGAAGGAAAAAAGAGGAAAGAGGGTATGACTATTGGAGGAAATTCAGGAAAATAAGGAAAGGGGAAAAAGAGAAGCCTCTCTGGTCTCACGAGTAAGGGAAAGGAGGCCTAATACGAAATGTCGGGGGAAAAAGGAACATCAGGGGAAAGGCTCTAGAGGTAGTCTTCTCTTCTTCGGAGAGAGAATAAACGGGCTGTACAAGGGTCAAAATCATGGGATTTCGGGCCGAAGTTGTAGGAAGCCGAATAGGTAGGGGAGAGTCTATGGAGGAGAGTTAAAGCAAAAGAAAAAGAAGCTAGATTGTTTCGGCGTTCCCTTTGAGAACCCATCTCCTATAAACAAGCAAATAACAAAGAAGGGAGGGCAACCGGAAAACAAAACCCAGAGGCAGGATTTCGAATGAACTAAAAGAAAAACCTACGCGATAGAAATGAAGGCAGAAAAACAGGGGAAATAAAATATTAAGTTTCTGGAGACCCTTGTTAGAAGGACTCTGCAGTATCATCAACAAAGAAGCGAAGGGGGAATTAGTGAAACTCAAAGACGAACTCGGGCAACGGCTAAGGAGGTAAATGTACTCGATTCGGCAGACTTGTGCGGTAGTCAGGGGGAACACATCCTAATAACTCATTAAAATTAACGGATACCGGTTCCGCCGACCGGCGAAGAGGAAGTAGCTGGACATCCCTCAAGGGACCGAATTCTTAAAAAACAAGGACACAAGAGAAAGGTAGCTATCTCTCTTGGTAAGATAGGCGATTTACTTGCGGGCACGCTTATGGGAAAAAGGGGGGGGAGCCAAAAAACGTACATCCTGTGGATCCTAAAGGAACAAAAGCATGCCCGCGGGGAACGGAAGAAGGAAAGAATAGATCGTAGAAGAAGGAGGATCAGAGGAAGATCAGAGTCGACTTCTTGTAAAATATACCCTCGATGAATTTGATTTTCTTGCCTTTAGGGAGCGCAAGGTGGAAAAAGAGGCAAAAAACCACTTGGTCTAGCAATCGACGTCTCGCCTGAAGAAGGTGAAAGGTAGGGGGTGCAGCCAAAGAAGACAAGGAAGAAATCTCTAGAGATGACGGCAAGAAAAGGTATACTATTCGCTTCCAATTCAGAAAAAGCCAGAACTTTCTTTTAGGGGCGAAGTAATTCCAGCGATAGAAGCTTAACTGCTCCTTTTGAGAAGCCAATGAAAGGAAAAAATAGTATTGTGGGGGGAAGGGGAGGGGGGCAGGCAACTCGAGGAAGGGGACAGCAGGAAGAGTTTAAAGAAGGATAATTTGATAAAGGAGGGAGCATGAGTAAAAAGGAGGGTCCGAGTGATCTCGCACCATGAAGGGGGATCGGTCCGTGCAGGAAAGTAAATAAAGTATCGAAGTCAAAGTAAGGAGGAAAAAATAGGTGTGGAAGGGGAGAGACATATCTGGGGGGGGAGGTAAAAAAATGGGAAAAGTCATTGCCAGCGAAAGTATCAATTCCCCTTGCATATTCCGGAGCATAAAAAGATACGATAAAAAAAGGTGGTTTCTAAAGAGGTTCCAAGAGAGAAGAGGGTTCGAAAAGAGACTAACACATCATTTTACGATCAAGGATAAGAAATTCAAAGCCAAAGAGACTATGGCAGAATGACCAGATATCTGCCAAGCGAGCGCCCGATCAAGGATAGGGGAAGGGGAATCAATCAATGCCTTCCACAATAACTTCAGAGTGAACACCGGCAGAGTAAAAAAGAGGGGAGGTATCCCTGTCCCACGTAAAGAGTATCCAGGAAAACCAACAAACCGAAATGAAGCAAGGCTTCGGACAAAAATACGTCCATTGGGGAATCTCCCAATACTTATTCGTAACAACGGTAAAGTTGGATAAAAATTGGACCTAAAAATAACAAGAGAATATCACGAAAGTTGGTGAGACAGGGGCTTAACTCCAGAACCATGTGTAACTTAGACCAGTCACAAATGGCAAGCAGGACTTGTTGTCAAATTAGGCATAATAGAAAAAATAGGGTTCAGTGTCCCGAGAGAAATTTACTTATGCCGATAGGAAGAAAAATCTCACGTTTTTCCTTGACATTTCTTTACACAGGTGCGGGCAGGGTCTATGCTTCAAAAAAAGTGATTTACAATGAAACTGATAACGCAGATGTTAAACGCGTCGAACTGGGGACAGGAAGAAGGAAATCGAGCAAGGAGGAAAGAACGAGGTAGGCGTAAAGAAGAACAATCTCGAATTCCATTTTGGGTATCGCAGCTGACACGTCCTCTCTGAAGAGGAGGAGCATCAGGCTGAACGGAGCTGCAGGTTAAAAAACGTCCTAGAGTGTCGACATAGCAAAACACAAACTCGCAAAAACCTGAAAGCACTAAGAGAATACTAGCGATTTGTTGAAAACCGGGCAAAGCGGAAAGAAGGAAAATCCAGATGGAGGTTCTCCTTTGGGGCAAGAAGATGATTTTGCACGCAGAGCACCATCGGCGGAAACTTTTCCACAAGAGTTCCACTAAAGCAAAGCAGTCGAGGGAGAACCAGATCTAGCCAACGCTCCAATCTAAGGAAAAAGGGGACCACAAGAGAGGGGAGGCAAAGACTTTGGGTCAAAACAAAAAGGGTGAAGGAGTCCACGAAGGGCAGCACGAAGGTGAAAAAACAATATAGACCTTCCCGAGTGGACTATTAACTCTATCTTTTTCAAACGCAGGAAGTAGCGTATTCTTTGGTGGGACCCAAACTGGCGTCAGATAGAAAAATGATTGGGCTATCAGCGTAGTGGGAAGGGAACACCCCCGACAGAGAGAAGGGTCCCTAAAGTGAGGGCTATCATACAAGACTCACCGGGTGAAACAGGAGTTACCCGAAGATCAGTAGGCGTCTTCCTCGATTCGGGCCTGGAGGCCAATCTAAGTAACTAGAAGCACTGCGAAGAAAAGTCCAAGAAGGACCGATGAGTGAAGGGAAAAAAAAAAGAAAGGGGGGACCTCTGTGGAAAATTTTCGGGAAGGTCAACGGCCGGTACTGACGGACCTTGGGCCCGTGCCTAAAAGAGGAGGGGGGGCGTGAACCGTTATTTCGCTTAAGGTGTAGAAAAAAGTGCTTAATAAGGGAAGGAAAGGGGGTTTACAAACAGACAAACAAAGGGAAGCAAAAGGGGGGGGGGTCCGCTGTTGGGGACTCGTTCGGGTTCAGCCGTAAAATCGATGATTAAAAGGGGGCGGAGAGGTGAGGGAACGGGGGCTTGGTCGTATTGAAAGAGATATAAAGAGAAGATGGTAGAGGACAAGGCAAACAAAGGAGGAATGAGTGAATGACAAGGGGGGGAGAGTGAATGGGGAAAACGGAACCTACCATCATAGAAAGAAAGTTCGACGACCGCGTCACCGCAAAGACTTTCACATTTAAAAACTCGCAAACGGGGGTCACAGCAACGGGGCAGGGAATGACAAAAACCCAAAGAATTAGGGAGAGGAGAGGAAAAAAGGAAAGTCTTGAGGAGGAGAAGAGTGCGGGAGGATGGCATACATAAATAGGTAGGTGGTCTTAAACATCTCTTAGATGTGACAACTTCATTTTCTCTGAAGCTCTATCACAACAAAAAGGATATTATTTAGAAATATCAAGAAGAAATACTAAAAGGACTGTTGAAAAACATGAAAACAAGACCAGGGGAGGAGAAGCTCAAGAACTGAACGCCTCCACATCAAGTTGAGAGGGACTCATCTATGGAGAATATTCTTTTTGGTGGGTCATCACAGACAAAGGCAGAGGGTTACGGGGCTTTTGAAGGTGTGAAAAAAAAAAAAGCGGAAGAAGGAGGGCGGGAGGCGGTAGGGAGAAAGCTAGGGGGGGTTAAGGGGCCAAGGAAACTAAATCAAAAAATGGTCCTCTAGAGTTACTGTTTTTCCAAAAAAATCGAAAACGGGAAATCGATATCTATGTACGAAGAGGAAACGCCAGGGCTCAGAAAAGAGCGGCCGCAAAACCTAGGGGGATTTTCGGCTTCACAAAGACCGCGACATAAAAAAAAAAGGGTGGATGATCTTTGGTTCGTCCGCTGTGAAATACAGTGAGTTTCACTTACCAATGGGTTTCTCCCCGGAAGAGAAGAGAGAAGGGAGGTGTTTAGAACGAAATTCAAGGGAGATTTTTTAGGACGGGCAAAAGTTAAGAAAACTGGCACTTCCACGAGAAAACTGGCAACGAGGGAGATAGTTTTATTGCCCGCGAAGCGCGGGGAGAAGGGACGGGGAAGGACGGAAAGAGGGACTTCCCCCAAACTTAAAATGAGCGGGGGACCGTCCCAGCAACCGAAAGAAAATAGCTAAAAATCTCCATAAAGAGGGCACGAACTGTAGGCACCAGGGCGGGTCGTATCGGCTGGAAAGCTTGATATTTCGGGTGGTGTCATCCTCCCCAGACGTCGCAAGAGAAATGACAGTCTGGACGAAAAATTGAACACGCAGTGGTAGGGAATGAGATCGAAACCGGGAGGGAAGGGCTTGTAACCGGAGCTTTGGGAACTCTCTTCTTGGCGCTGGACGTCTAATGAAGGGTCAACCCGCGGAATGCCAAGGAGGGAGAAGAAAATAAAAATTGGGAATAGTGTGAAGACGCGTAAGCAAACTACAAGGAGATTGGGGGAGTGCCAAGGCGTAGATTGGCGCGGGCAGTTCAGCTAGATCCGGGTTCGAGCTGCCGTGATGGGGGGTGGAGAGATTGTACGGACGGGAAGTATGTGGTCTAAGGATTCAACTCAATTGGCACAAGAAGAACTCTGGTCAAAAAGGCGAAACCGAATACTGGAGTTTGAGGAATTCGGAGGACAAGGACGAGGAGCGAGGAGAAGTAAAGGGTTGTTTGAGCTGTGGTTTGGAATTTCGCTGGGAAGAGACCTAAAAGAGGATGCTGTAATTCTCCGTTCGCTCCTAGGGGAGCGCGATCAGCGAGGCCCGGGGGGTGAGAAAGGGAAAAAATGTAAACCCAATTGGAAAAGAAGAAACGTCGCGTCTTGAAACTCATAAAGCTTCGCAATGATATGAGTAGGCGCCGTGTCGGCAAGGGCAGTCGCGACCCCTATAACCGGACCATAGGATGCAGAGAAGGGATGGGAAGGGACATGTTGGATGCACTGGGGGGGAAGCATGAAACATCAACGTGATCACGAACGGAATCCCCACAGGACGGTAAGGAGACTAAAGCGGCTTCCCGGTACAAGATTAAGCGGCAACCTGTTACGATCAGGAAAAGATTTGTTGCCGAATAACTAAACAAAGGCAGTAGGTGAAAAGGGGAGTCTTTTCTAATGGGCACCTTTTCTTACCTCAAAAAAGTGAGTCGCGGGCTTAGTTGGATGGTGACGGGCCAGTAGACGAGAAACACAAAAGTGGAGACTAAGAAAAAAGATTTTTCGATTTGGTCTGTTGAGGAAGACACTTTCTTATTTGGGGGTCCGAAAGGGTCGAATTGGAGTGAGAGAGGGTGGAAGACGATGAGACGGGGGGACCGGGAAGATCTAACATCTATTTGGAAGTGCGCCGTGTCCCATCAAAAGCTAGGTTATGGTTAACTTTAAAGGGGCCGTCGGGGGGGGGGGAATTAAAAGGAAACTATCGGTGGAGAGTAAGAGACTCTGCAGAGATATGGGCATTGGGGAATAAGTATATCAGTGTGGGGCGGGGAAAGAGACTTCGATCCTGTCTCGGAAAACAAATGGGGGTGCGGCGAGGGGGGAGAAAAAAGCGTCGCTAGGTAACCTAGAAAAAAAAAACGGACTTATCTGGCTAAACGAGATCACTTCATCCGTTCTACTGGGAAGGAGAAGGGTCTAAGAAGAACTAAGGGTGACATGAAATAACGTCGTCGAAGAAAGAAAGGGGGGCTGTCCAGAAGATGAAGTGCTGCAGTCATCTAGACACGGAACTAAATACATGGAAGATCTACGGTAAGAAAGGGCCAGATCACTTAGCGATAACGCGAAATCGATGGCAGGAGAAAAAAGGCTGGGACAAATCATCATGGTAGTACAAAGAGACCCTTGAGACGGCAATCGGCAGCCAATCGCACAATACTAGTGAGGGAGGGAAAGGGCTGAGAAGAGCATCTTTAGAGGAGTAAGCTGTTGTGATCTCTTCTTAAGTCTACAGAGGGGGAAATACCAGTCTGTCGTTCTTGAAAAGGAGCTACGAGGGCGGGCAGAGACCGTACATTCGTATAGGGGGGGGGGGCCAAGGGAGTGCATAAACCACACCCGAACTAGAGAGGAAAGAGGTGAAAAGGCCTTCCAAGGCGGATACGTCTAGGGAAAGCTCGGGGATTTGTTTTGGAAGTGTCCGACAACGCCTCCGGGAACAGACAATCAATCTAAGAAGAGGAGAGGGGCAGAAATCAGAGAAGGTGAGAGAAACTCGCTTCCTCCTGCGATCACGTCCATATCGGAACAGCTTCCGAAGTACATCACAAGCGCCATGAAGGGGGGGGGAAGTTCTTTAAACAGGTCGTCAGGGTGGTGTGATGATCCGGGGAAAGAAAAAGAAAGTGCAATACAAAGAGCTTCGATCGGCATATGAAAGAGAGACTGTCTTAAGAGAGGGTGCTGTTTTTCAAGGAATTGTCCACAAGGTGAAAGGGGATGCGGAGAGCCGGTCAGCACGTGATAAGCACGGGGACGGAAAGGGGTAAGGGAGGGGGGTGATTAGGTCGGGGAGCAACCTTACTACGAAAAAAAAGGCGCTCTCGCGCCCGTAAAACTCCGGGACTTCAATGTAATCCGCGAACAAAAGCGGGCTGATAAAAAGGGTCTAGAAGGTAAACGGAGCTAATTTACCTTCTCAACTGCTCGAAAGGCAAAAAGCTTAAGGTCCTCTAAACTTGCGGCTGGGACGGCCCCGGAGCTGTCGAGATAGGAATAAAAGGTCAAAAAGGCGTTCACAGAAACAGAGAGGGGGCTTGGTTCTGCGGGCAGTTTAAAAG
>Ga0179593_1425206_pt1 | contig 14263 bp, 8 predicted proteins | sample CZODoug2_1_08_16_FD_185931 | JGI IMG/M metagenome (GOLD analysis project Ga0179593, IMG submission 185931) | Vadose zone soil fungal communities from Angelo Coast Range Reserve, California, USA - CZODoug2_1_08_16fungal (PacBio error correction) | ecosystem: Environmental > Terrestrial > Soil >...
CTATGAAGAAGGAAGAGTGCACCGATAGTTATATGCAGCGGGAAAAAAAAGTCCTTCGGCAGAGCACTGAAGGGGAGGGTAGGCTCTGTCAACACATTGGGCGAAAAAAGGCAGTATGCGCGGTGGCAAACTTTGGGGGGGGGCGCCTACAGCAACTCACTCTTGAGTTCGTATGGACGAGGAAGGAGCTGCCTGGCCTATGGGAGGTCAAATTCAAAGAGTGATGGCGAAAGGGGTCATTACGTGGGGCGGCCGGGAGTTTAGAAAATTGACCAGCGGCCAAAAGACGGCTCCTAGACAAAGAAGCGCATCTTCATGCAGTTAGAAATGCAAAAATTGCGGAATCAAAACTGACTGCTCCGATAGAACAAAAACAATCTTGGCGATCCTGCCGCTCTAATCAGCAGAAAAAAGAGAATAGAAGAACGGCTGAGTGAAATGGGACTCAGAAAAGCCATGCCACTCTTTCGTACTAGATCCAAAGGGGCGGCGCTTCTCTGTCTGGCCGTTTGTATTGAGACGAGGCCCAATCAGACGCGGCAGCAAAAAAAAAAGGGGAGATCTTGCTATGGTTAATGGGGCTTCGGCAAACAGACAAAACCTCAGCGTAGCGGTGTACAAGGCTGTGTCGGGGGATAACCGGGACTGACAAGCACTTTGACAGACCCAGAATCGCCTGATGTGGTCGGGGGGCCAACAGAGGGAACGTTGGAACGGATGGGAACGACTAGGGGAGACCAGGGGAAGGGGGGATTTCCGAGTTTATCGACAGACTCAGGTTTTCCGTGAAGATCACATCACGAGAAAGATAGCACCGGAGTCTCTTAAAGGTCCCTGGGGTGGGGTTTTTTGGTGAGAAACGGATTCGTCCTCTAACACAAGCAGAAGTCCGGTCCGGAAAGGAACGGGGATCTTGAAAGCACCGGTCCTCGTCGAGCCGGAGGAAACGGGCAAAGGGGGAGCTAAGTGTGAGACCAGGACTTAGAATTGATACTGAGAGTGGCGCCTATTTTGGGGGAAGACAGACTTGGGATATTCCGCAGTACGCTGAACCAGGTCAGAATTGGGGGTAAGACAAAAGGAGCAAAGGAAAAGCCGCACATTCCTCCACAGGTGTAAACGCAAGTCAAAGTACCCTGGCAAAGGCACATCAAGTGAAAAGCGCACGCCGGATAGCTATTCCGTGTTCCTCAAGTCACGAGGCCGTCGCCTGGAATCTCGTTATGGGAGACACAGAATTGGATGAGCGCGCTTTTAATGGGTGGACAAGCGAATAGAAAAACCTCAAGGGAGGGGCCATTCGGTAGGAAGGGATTTCTCAAGGCAACGAACGAAGGGACAGCAAGCCGATGGGGCTACGCACCAAGTTGTGTCGTAGCGACGAGGATTAGGAGGCTTGTTTAAAAAAAACGCCAACAACCGGACGTCAAGAGCGACGCGTGCGTCACCCCAGGACGTTGGCAGAAAGAGGGAAGGGCGGTGAGGCAGAATGGAGCCTGGCGCAGCCGAGGTGAATAAAAAAGAGGTATGGAAAACACAACCTGGTCAATTGGGCAAAAGAGGAAAATTTTCATTTCTACTTATTATCTTCTGCCAGCAGACGCACGGATCAGTAAAAATTGGACTCTAAGCTGCGGGGGGAGGAGAGGAACCGCGTTCAAGGGAAGAGGTAAATCTCGCCCATTATTCGAGCTGGAGGCGAAATCAAAACCCGATGGGGGTGGCACCATGGCACACTGGCATTGAAGAGGTATAGATATAAAAAATTCAAGAAGCGATGGATCGAAGGGTGAAAAAGGGTAAAAAATACCGGGGGCGAAGGCGCAAAACGAATACGCAAGCCGAACCGCCCCTCCCGAACAACTGGTCAGAATGATAACGGGAAAGACTCAAGGAGCCTATGGTGGTGTGGCAAAGAATCGCTGCTAGCATCTCCATATCAGGGGGGCCTCCTTGTGGGGTTTCAAGCAGTTACGCGTGCGTCGTAAAGTCGCAAACCACTGTTGGGTGCACAAGACGCATGTAGCAGCGGAGACACAGTGGGTCCAAGGTGTGAGACAACAAAAGGACAGTGGGTGCTGAGAGAAAACGGGTATGTAAATTCCAGGACCCAGCACATAGGAAATAAGAATAAAAGCGAGTGGGCTTCCAATACACATTCAGAGTTAGATAGGGGAGCGTGGGGAAACTAAAAATCTCTCTCACAAAAACGAAGGGAGAGAGGTTTAAGCAGGTCAACAACCCCTACTATGTATTCCTATAATGGGGGAAAGAAATGTGTTGAATCGCGCGATTGGAACGTAGTTAGGGTTGCGTGGGCAGGGATGTTGAATGTAGACCGTTATATCAGCAACAGTTTCAGTTTTTGCGCAAAGGGGGGGGGGGACACTTCCGCCGCGCTGACCTTGAGAGAGGTCAACAGGGTGCTGAGGTGCGCGAAAAAAAAGAAGGTTTACGAACGCAAACAAGAGGGCAGAGCAGTTAACGCACAGGGTAGGGTGGCCCAACCATTGCTCTGCAAAAACCTCGCGCGAAATGTCCTCTGCAGATGGCGGGGAAAGACTAAGGGCCCTCGAGAAAAAAGGATGACAAGGGAGGGCGATGGCGGGCGGGGGTTAGTCGCAGGTTTTCGAAGCCGGTACTTTTGTATCGTGGCCTGTCTAGATTCACGACACACGACTCGACTTGGGTGGGGTGACGCTCTACAAACCTTGGCGGTGCAGGGGGGAGGCCAGGCCACACCATGCAAGTTGCGTTTTTCTTGAAGGTTTCCGACGCAGCGAGAATAAAGAAGGCGATGGAAGAACTCCTGAAGACGGGTTAACGAGTCAAGGCGAGCGACTAAAGGCCTCAGAACTCCTTCGCAGAGTCGTTTGCTGGCTGCATCGATCGAATGAAAATCCAAAGGGAAGGGTCCCATTGAAAGGCGGGAAAGGGCGGGATTCAACAATTGGAACTCTCATGTTGGAAGTCCTTGGGAGCAACATGCAATGCAGGAAGGGGGGGAGCAAGAAAAAATTACTATCTCTTGGACATGGGGGTAATACTCCCTTGTAAGTTGGCTACAATGCGCGAAGGGAAGCGCGTCTTCTGGAGGGGGGGATAAACGCCAGCAGCAGATGAAATCCTTTAGTGCGAACTGACGAGACAATCGGAAAGGGAGCTCCATGGAGTTGGCGATAAGAGAATTTAACGAATTGGTCAGAAAAGAACAGGGGGATAGAGGGCCGTCGCAATTGGAAGCGCTATCATTCAAATCAGGGGAGCATCGCCGAGGATAAAAAGACCGAAAGTCTCACTCGGAACTAACGAATGGGGGGGGATCTCACGGGGCAGGAAGGATAAGTCGGCTGGCCGGCATTGATTGGAGGCCCTGAAGACTTCGCTGAGTTTGACACCTCTGCAATTTGGAAAGAAAAAGTGCGTGCAAATGGGATTTCTATACAAACGCACCAGGAGCCACGGTCAGGGGGAAAAAACGGACTTGGAAACCCAGGTCTATGGATTGTAAAACAGGAACGGGGAGGCATAGAAGGAAAGAAAACATCCTGGAAGCAGGCAACCGTAAACAACGCCAACAGGGAACTTCCGAGAACTAGTCGCGGTTGTCCGAGGATACCCAAGGGGTTGCGCAAAGGGAAAACAAGGAGGGACCAGGTGGTGTGAGAAAGTGTTCGCAAAAATACGTGAGCTCTAAAGAATTTGGGGGAGTTATGAGTGGGAGTATCCCTGAAAAAGAGGGATGGGACCATTCAATGAGTCAAATGGCAACCTGGGCCTTCACCAACCGAGGGGAGGATTAAGGAAAGGAAAAAAAAGTTCGCTCTTGACGACGCTGCTTCTTCCGGGCTTGGGTCAACGTGCTGTGGAACACAAAAGGGTAGCCGAAGCGGCAGGGAGTCTAAAGAGAATTCTAGGGGAGTCTGGTACTTTGAAAACCTAAGGAAAGGCATCGAAACTTGTCAGGGAAGAGGGGAAAAGGGGGAAAAAAGCCTATAAGGGAGAGACGGCCTTAGTCTAAATCAAGCACCAGGATAAGCAGACTATACAATTAGGAAAATTCTGGGACTGAAGCAAAGTAAGGTCAGGGAGTGAACTGAGCACAAGGAGGGTCAACTTGGGGTAATCGCTGTTGACGTGGGCCAGGAGGGGCAGGGGTTCGACGTGAAGAAAGTTTTCCGATCCGCTAGGCCATCTGTGGTTGCTGGGGGAAAGAGAGGGGGGCTATTCGGAACGTGGGATAGGGAGTAGCGACAGGTATGAAGTCTTTTAAAAGAGGCATAAGGAGGAAGAGGCAGGCCTTATCTTCGATCTGGTTGGGAAACGAGAATTCTAAGAAAATACTACCGCTTGGTGGGCGCAAGCTCAGACCTCGGAGGGGCACAGCAGGAGAGAAAAGGGGACACGAAAAGCGGTCCCGATCCAAGACTAGCAGAGCCACCAAAGTTGATGGCGGGGAGACCAATTTTTTCAGCTAAGCATCATTCAAACTTATAGTTAGCAGAATGCGCCAAATGGGGGGGGGAAAATCGAAATCAGATCAAACTTCCTTGGGTGACAGACCGAATAGCCAGAAAACGTTAATTGGTGGTCTCAATGGTTCAATCGAAATCTCGGCAGAAAACACGCGTAGATCTACACAAAAAAGGGGGTTTAGGAGGGATAACCCTTGGAATTTCCTAGATAGGCGAAATATTCTCGAACTCAGATTGGGGTTCTGGGAGCTAAGTCTCAAGAGGATGCGTTAGTCCTGTGTGCTGTTAAGACTTGGCGGCACTTCTAGATCTCTTGCATTCTCTTGGGTAGAGTCGTTGCCCCCCACTTGTGTCCTCCAGGGACCCTGGCTTTCTTCTATCTCCGTGAGGTGACGGGTGGGGGCGTTCCGTGAAGATCTGGAAAGTGACTATATGATTGCCCTAAATTGGATGAAGTGTACGTCTACTGGGGGACCTAATGCCAGTACCGCGGCCATGGGAAAGCTTCTCAGAAAGAAGGGAGGTGGGATCAAATTACCTAAAGGAATATGCCTTTTATCAGGTAACGTGAACGATCTACTTTATAAACACGAAACACAAAGAACATTTTCAGACGGAGTGCTCCTGGCGGAGTCGTAAAAAAAAAAACCCAAAAATCTTCAATTCGATGACCAGAAAACTACTCTTATTAAAAGAAGGGGAACTCATGGGTGTGTGGGTTGTGGGGGTGGGGGGGGGGGGGTCTCCAAGTTCCACCTAAGGTCTACGAGGACTTGTACAAGTTCCTAATGAGAGTAGATGAGAAGGGTGCGGGGGGGAGGGAGTACTGGCTCGAATTAAACTAATAATTCGCACCTTATCATATTGCTCTTTTGGGTGAGGAGGAACAACCGAAATCACCCGCGAGAGGATTTTCGAAAAGGGACGGGTTCGTCTAGAACCGGTCAAAGGGGGGAAATCCTGGAAATAATGATCTATGATGCACAAAGAGGGAAATTTCAGCCAGGGGTACGAAGCGTTGACTCAGGGGAATGTGTGTCTTAAAAGTTGAACGAGCGACTCAGTGCGGCCGGGAGACGGAAAAGACCTAAGGAAGATCACAGACGAACTTTCTTCGTCAAAATGGTTCTAACAGTCGTAGCGACCTAGAAAAAAAGAAGAAAAGGAAGGGGGGTCCGGGGGGGGGGAGCAATGGATCCTAGTACTAAAGTCCCAAACTAAGAAAAAACCCCTTCGCCCAACCCAAAAGCAGCGCCTGCTCCGGTCAGGGAAGCGTTTTCATGGGTTACTTTATGGGTCCTCTTAAAGGCTGGGAAGTGATTACGTAGGACAGACGACTTTTTTGGAAGAAAGATCAAGAAAGGGGGGGAATTCCAAGTCCGGTGCTGACGGCACCGTTGGGAGAAAAAGGCGGAGAAAGAATTCCGGCAGGAAGAAACGGTCGAAGCAACGACGGAACCCCAAAAAAAATTCCGGGGCAAGAAGGGCAAGCAGGCAGGGATTCTACAATTAATTGTGCAGAGGGGGGACTGCAAGGGGAAGGGTCCTTGACATGGACTTATATTGAAGCAACAATTGGGAAGCGCGGTTCCAAGGGAGGGCTTAATATCCTCAGGTACTCGGTCGACCCTTCTTCGGCAATGGAGGGGCTCGCCAAGGCGAAGGCGGCAAAGGAATTTTCTCGAAAAAGTTTTGCATACTAAGAAAGCGGGACTTTAGGGAAAACTATCCCAGCCTTCATCAGGCCCGGCGAGGGAGAAATTCCAAGGAGGGGGGGAAAAATCGCGGGGGGAGGCAGGGGCTAGCTTGTAAGGGCGAAGATCCAAGGAAGACCGACTCTCTCCTATTTGGTTAAACTTGTTCACCGGCATGGGGGGAAACCAACCGCTTCAATTTGGGAAGGGGGGGGGGGGGGGAGAATAGGGAGGAGGACCGAGTCCCTACAAGCAGCCTCGTCGACAGCGATTATGGGGGTCATTCAGAGCCGACTGCGAAGGTAACCGCGAAAGGAAAGTTAATATTTCAAAGAAGGCGGTATGCTCCTGCTGCGAATCACGAACCAATGCATGTTCCAGGGAATCACGTTCTACCTAAAAGGCGGATCGTGGAAACCCCCAAAAACAAAACCCAACGAGGAAGTTAGGTGGAAGAGAAAGAGGAGAAAATTGCCCGAATAAATTTACCGGGCGGGAGCGCCAGAAGAAAAAGCAGCGAAGGCCCACATAAGCATACGAACTGTGTAAAGATCTTCGGGAAAAAGAAGGAGTGAAAAGAGGTTCTGTGGCCAATATAAAAAAACAACTAATAAAAGATCAATATGACAATGTGTAACAAGAAATGTTAACTGGTTGAAAAGTTGAAAGGAAAGGGAAAGCGTGATGAGGAAAAAGGTCCCTCCTGTTCATCCCATGGCTCAAAAAAAATAAAGGTAAAAGCGGCCTGACCTTTGGGAATTTCTCCAAAGGAAAAACTCTTCGGCTGATATAACTTAGGTAGGAAGAAATGACTCCTGCCGAAGGAGGAACTAAGTCGCAAATCAAGAGTGGGAGGAATAACATGTCCCGGAATGAAAGGAGGGACGGTGGTCCTGGCTAAATCAGATAAAAAAACACAACGGAGGTGGAGCTATGTTTAAATTCAACCACCTCACCTACTATTGGATAGACGGAGGTGGAGGAAAGCCCGGCGCTAGGAGATTTGCGACGGAAGGGGGAGGGGAGGGAAGGGGGAATTTCTAATGGAACGGTAGGACAGCACTTTCAGGTTTTTGCCAGGTGGTCAAAAAGGTGTCCCCGCTATTACATTTCTCCTCTTGGGGATGGTCTGGGAGGAGAAATTAAGAAAGCAACACAGCTTCATGCGGAGGGAAAAAAAGAGGAACCCAGGGACATTTTCACAGGGCTACCATGCTCTTTCGACTAGAACGGGGCGATTTCTCTTGACAACAATATTTCCCTGAATGAAGTTCGGGTCTCAGAGGGGGTACGTATGATGGGGGAGGAGGGGAGAAGTGAGGAGTTCGGGGGGGGGAGGAGGAAGGAACGTACTTTTTAATCGGGTGGCACTTTAGAGAGCGCATTAGGTCACCGTAATCTACTTGTTTTTATAAAGCTCTAACGCGGTAGAAAGGGATGAAAGGGTAAGCAAATGAAAGGTGGAGGGGGGTGAGAGGGGGAAGGCCAGAATAAAAACGCGATTGAAACGAAACGAATCTCTGGTGAAAGGAAGAGCACCGTCGGAGGCAGGAAAGTCTAGAAGAAGGAGTAGAAGTAGAGGACCGGAAGGTACTGCGTGCCCGGAAGATCGAATTAGAAATGTCCAAAAAAAACCTGGGAAAGAGGGGGAAGGGGGTGCGCAGAAAATATTCTCGCCGTAAACATTGTAGGAGAAGTTGAGCGCCAGGCGAATTGCATTCCGAGACCGCCCCAACTCCAGAGATCGGCATTAGAAGGTGGGGAGCGCATAACGGCGAGCAATTGACGGCGCGGCTGTAGGGGGCGGTTTCCCTCCCAACGAGAGGATACGAGGTATCTACGAAAGGCACACAAAGGGGGGGTGAAGACAGAGGGAAGGGGCATTGGGCCTCCCGCATTTGCGAACAATCATGGGAGAACGATGAAAAGAAAAAGGATAAGTCTGGAGGGGGAGGGAGTGGTAACATCTCTAAATCAATCAGGGCCGTTCAATATCAGAGAGTAGAAGGGGAAGGCTGGAGGGGAGACCGTCTTCAACTTATAAAAAGCTCTCACGGGATTGCGAGGCCGGGCAGGGGAATCGTGTGGGGGGGGGACGAACGGTTATTACGGGTCGACTTGCTGGGGAACAACAACAACGGCTGCGGAATGTGACGAGGGGAGGGGGCGTCAGCTCCTTTGATGGCCGGGTCTACCAAAGTCTCCCCGTAAGCACCTGACGTTACTCTCAAAGTGAGGTTATGCGTCAAAATCGAGTCGGGGAGAAGAACATCCTGGAAAGGTGAACAAAGGAAGGGATACCTGACCCCGTTAACTACAGGCAAGAGAAAGAGGAAAGAGTTGACGTCAGTTATAAAAGTTTGGAGGGAAACTTACAATGATGGAGATGGTTGTTAGGGGAGAATAAATTCCAAAAATTAGAAAAGTTGAGCCGATATTGTGATTGAGGTGAGGTCAGTCCAGAAAAGGCCTCAATCTGATAAAGATAAAATCGGAGGCCACACTTTGAAAATGTTTCATCCAGAACCTAGTCGAAGGAAGTTGCATGTTCAAAGAGGGGGACAGAGCACAATTAAAGGCACTGCGGGGCATTCTGTCACAAAGGTTGCACGACCTTGCTCACAGACCGGTCTTTCTCCTCCATAGGGGGTGAAATTGAGTGGTTCCCTAAGAAGAAAACCAGAGAGACAACTGATGGGGATCAAGCGAAAAGAATCGGGGAGTGAGATCGCCTGATTAGCAAGTCCACACGGCAGAAAAGGAGAAATCTCTCGCACTTTAACATGGGAAGAACCGTAGAGGGGCAATGGAGTTTTGAAGGTGGCGGGGAGAGGCCCATTCAAAGGTCTGGTGGGGCCTGTCATCGGGGTTTGAGAGTTAGGGGGGGGGAGTCGGAATGGTCGTCCTCATTCATCGGAAAGAGCTTTGTTTCAATAGAGAGGAAAGAGGAGGTTCCTCAGGCGGCAAAAAGTAGCGGAAATTAGTAGGAATTACGGGGCAGAGAAGGGGCAGCCCTGATAGGGGGAGAAGATCCTGTTGCCGTGGACTTCAAGGGAGACCTACGAGTACAGGCGCTAGGAAAGCGCAATAATAGTGAAAGAGAGAGATAATTTATGGGGGGCCCCATAGAAAAATGCTAAAAGAAAAAAAGAACGAGATCTCCTCGTAGTTCTGGGGAACCAAGGTGTGGCCACCTCTACAGATATATCGCTCTTGTGACAGGAAAATAACAAACACACTTCTGGCAGGGCAGAAGAAGTCAGGAACAATGAGGTCAGGGAGCAGTCGTGAAATCACCCAATTCTTGATCTCAACCAGAGGTTGGAAAAGAGATAAAAAGAATTGGGAAGAAGAGGAGCTGGAGAAAGGGAAAATAACTTAAGAGGGTGCGAAAAGAAAAGAAAAACACGGCAGGGGGATGTCCGGGCCCTGGCACCAGGGGGGACCTCACTTCGAGCTGTGGCATTCTCTTCTCGGGATGGAACACAAACTTCCGAAACGGGGAGGATTAGAAAGTGAGGGAGCATGTCCTGTGGCCCGATGGTGGTCAAAAAATCTCATGTAGGGAAAGGAGGGAGTCATAAAAAACTTTGCGCGAAGCCAACTGTAAAGGGGAGAGGATTACATTTTACCTCTTCAAAAGATCTCTCCGCCTAAAGCTTGAAGGGAAGATACGAAGGAAAAGAAAGAACTGTTTCCTACATCAGGAACGTGAAAATAGCGCCGAGGTATCAACAAGGCTGGGGGGGAGGGGCTGCAAGGGCCGTCGCAATTGAAACCGAAAACCAAAACCAAAGAACGCAACTAGTGAACAGGAAAACGAAAAATAAAGCATTTAACTCCAGACTACAAGAGAAGCTTGTCAAAAATGGAAGGGGGTATTAAGCTTCTTCCTTTTGAGGGGGATTGGGGGGAGAAAAAAGGGAACTCCTCACTGGATCGGGAGGGAAGTGGGCAAAACTTTATCATCAATTTTTGGAGTCGGGAACAGACCGACATCTCGGCGTAGTCAGGGAGGTCACTCTTTAGGGGAATATAAACGGTCAATTACACAAACACAACAAAACACTTTTACAGAAGACTCAGCGCCAATGGGGAGGAACCAAGAGGAACATTTCATGCACCCGGCAGAAAGTCGGGAGCCATGCAAGTGTGGGATTTCGGAGTTTATATAGCCTCTTGCTTCAGGGTTAGAAAGACCTCATGAAGATCGCACAGCGGGTCTTCGGAAAGGGGGAACATTTTGCGAACACGTCTTGGGACCCCTACACTAATCAAGGTCCTGAACGTTCAGAAAAGGGGGGATCATCGGGAGCACCTGGAGGAAGAGGGGGCTCAAAGGGGCCGGAAAGGTGTGAGGTGTTTGCACCGGGGGATTCCATTATAAGTCCTATGGGAAAAAAATGGAAGCCCTTTGGAAGAACGACGAGAGTGCAGAAACCGTTTCCCCTGACGGTTGAACTGGGGTGGGGGGGGATATACGGATAAAATTGACTAGCGGCACGGGAGAGAAAAATGTAGAAGCATTTTCGAACAGCAAGCAAAAAGACGGTACCGACAAGAACTTCCGTTCATAAAGAGGATGTCGGATTCGTTGGCGGGTGTAGATTCGACTACGAAATGTGATTAGATTCTTGGACGCACAGAAATGAAAAAAAAAAAGCGGAACTTTCCATTGCAAATAAGAGGGTCGCGACTAATCCCATTTCTCTTCCCCATTCAGGAAAAGGTGGTCTCTAAAGAGAAAAAAAAGCAATTCAAAAATGTCTCACTTCCCAGGGGTTTGTATCGATACTAATTGAAGCGGTCTGAGGGAGGGAAACTCCGCAGACCGCGCCGTAAGGGGAGAGGACTGAACTGCAGGGCAACTTACGGTTTTGAAGGAAAATAGGTCTTGAGGGCGAGGCAGCAATTGGTGGGAAATATAACAGGAGCAGACAAGGAAGGGCTGAGCCTATTTGTGAAATCTGCGCAGGAAGAAGTGTGGACAACAAGATGACCATTTTGGGTCAATTTTCTGAAATGATTCTTCCGATGCTAGGAAAGACAGACGATCACGAAGGTCTATGATTGGAAGATGAAGAGCGACGGTGCGACGGTGAACACGCGGATGCCCTTCTGTTCCCTAGCTTATTCAAAGTGAGGGAGAAAGAACGGAAAAAGAAATTCAGGTTGCGACGGACAGCAAGGGGGGAACGCAGGCGTAGCGGACCACCCAAGTCTAATTACGTGAAAATCGAGAAAGGGTCTAACAAAGTAAAACGAAAACCTTTCTTCTAAGGCGCAGTAATACAGAAGACCAAACTCCCTAGATACGAAACGGTAAAAGGAGACTGCTGGAAAAAACGACAGTAGGAAAGCCGAGGGATCGGGGGAAAGGAGTCGCGCTAGCGCACACTTTTTGCCAAAATAAGAAAAAGGGGACGGTTTGCTTTGGACAAGCATTTGAACTAGGGGGGACTTGACTGAAAGCTAGCGCAAATGGGTAAAAATGGGGAAGCAAGGAGGAAAAAATTTAATCAGGGACGAAAGTGGGGGCAAAAGGGGGAACGCCAAAAAAGGAAAGGACGGGCGGATATAACGTTATGTAAATTAAAAATTCCACTGCAGGGAAAGCAACCATGAAAAATATCTATCGCATATGCTCAGTGGGAGCCTGTCCTCCCTTCCTCTTAATGCCAAGATCTGGGGAAGATAAAATATCAGATAAAAAAAAAGAGGAGGAGTAAATGGGGTGTCTGGTGGTTGGAAAGGCAGGAGCAAAGGGGAAGCGGTGACTGGTAGACAGCAAAGAAGCGTTGAGGGTATTGGAAGGGGGTGTTGGCGGGGGAGAAATTTCTGAATTTGTACATAAAAGGGTACCGAAAAGGTGTTGAGGGTGGCCGAGGGACAACAAGTTTCGGACTGGCGTAAATGGACGGCTGGAAGAGAAAGGAGAGACAAGCGAAGCGAAGGGAGGGAACGGCAAACTTCTTAAAGTCGCGAACACCAGTTACATCAGGAGGAAAATAGATAGCATGAGAGAAGAGATTTCTTTTCAAACGCAGAGGGCGTTACCCTTAAGGGTAGGAAAAAAACGAGGCTTCTGACCAGTTTTCGATGGAGGGTGGGGGCGCGAGCGGGTCTTCTTCTAGATTCCCGCCCGGTGAAAGCGGGGGAACTTTACGAGAGGTGGCGTAGAGGAAGAAAAGTAGAAGGGGTGGTGATGCGAATAAGCCTGTCGGGCATTGGAATGAACTGGTCAGCACCATGCATGTTGGTGTCAGTGTCAGGACCGCCATCGAGAATAGAAGCTTTACAGACTTGAATAAGGGGGAAAGACGCCCGTCAGCAGAGGAAAGAGCCATCAAAAGAAAGAAACGATGCTGCGTCAATGCGGACCGCGGAGAGAGAAATTTACACGAAAAAATTAATCGTTTGGGCAGCCAAAGGGAGGAAAGGTGGTGTAAGAAAGGATAGCAGGAGGTCGCGGGAAGGGAGGCGCCAGGCGCCAATTAATAAAGATGGAGAACAGAACGAGCGATTCGCCAAACTCCTTGGAAGAGCAGGAGCGAAATGGGGAATAACGGCGCGGAGAGGAATTAAAAAAAAAAAAAAAGCAGCAGGGGCTCGACGTTCTCGCCTAGATTACAAGTTGGGGTGTGCTCCATCGGAAAGTGATTGCGGACGTTCACGGTTATAAAACATCCATTTTATAGGGGGAGTGGGGGAGGCGACCATGGGGGCTCTTCATGCACCAGGGACGCAAGTTTAAAGAGCCACATAAATAGGAGTCAATAGCAGCTTTCACCAAGGAAGGGACTCCTCCTCCACGAGAGAACAAAAAAGCTGAATGGGTATAAAAGCAGCATGAGAAGGGGGGAGGGCGGGCATTTGCTCCAGTTGAAGGAAGTTGAATGCGTTCTTGGGGCGGAAGAAAGGCTTGCAGGGGGAATGTCGCCGGAAGGGATTTCTCTATCCAGGGGAATCATCTACTACCCCAATGAGACACTTTCATTCCACGTGGACGACTCCCATTTCTAGGGTTCGCAAAACAGGCGGCGGCCATCTGTAGCGAATCGCAGCCCTGGAAGCTTCCCAAACCTGAATAGAAAAGGAAGTTCTCCGTTCAAGAGACACGGAAATTGCGGGGCCAGAATCCCCTTTCTGCCCCGGGTCACATGAATGATTCTTAGGACGGGAGAGTTTATCACCAAGAATAGAGAAAGAAAGAGAAGATGTGGGGCTAGGAGGGGGAGGGCGTCTCGCCGCAGAAGAGGCTCGACACTAAGACGCCAGCAAAAAATGTACAAAGGGACTTACCCAGAGGGGTAGGGAAGGGGGCATGAAGAAAGCGGGGCTGAGTCACATTAGCAGAGGCGGCATGCTTTCAAAGGGGTTCGGAAAAACCGCAGAAAAAAAATGAAGGGAGAACAAAATCTAGGCGAGAGGGGATTAAAAGGAGGTTGCCGAAAGCGAAAGAGACAAGGATGATCAAAGTTGAGACTTCGCTCTATAAGTGAGGTAGCTCCAATATTCTAAAACCCCGGGGAAAAAAGAGAAAGATATAACAAGTCAGTTCCAGGGGGGAACCAGTATCGGGAAGCGTTGAAAGTGGGAAGTAGAGTGTAACCCAACGAAAGAAGTCCGTTCTTTTCTCCGGATTGAAGAGGGTTGGGGGTTCGGCAAGAAAGGGGGGATGACGAGCCAGCAGCGCCAAAGATCTTTTTCTTGGTCTAGCGTCGCTGACAGGAATGAAAGAAGGAAAGGACGCAGTTTAGGGGGGGGGTAGTCGTGGAGGAAAAAAGAAAGGGCGTGAGTACGGCGGCCGTCGAGTTTGCCGCTTCTACAGCCGAAAACAGGACGTCCTGTCAAAGACTCAGGAAACGATAAAAGGAAAGGTGGACCGACCAAAAGGACCTTCCAGAGAAAGGTAAGAGTACTCCCTCCCTCTTAATTATGTAGAAAAAGGGGGTGGGTCCACCTAGCAGAGCAATGCAGATATCGAAATCGACCCTTTTGGTGACAACGCCCTACCCCTGCATGGGAGGATGAAAGACGAGAGACCGTCTGAAGTAGGGGAAAGGGAAAGGGCCATCCTGGCATAGTCCAGGC
>Ga0179593_1681111_pt1 | contig 14263 bp, 25 predicted proteins | sample CZODoug2_1_08_16_FD_185931 | JGI IMG/M metagenome (GOLD analysis project Ga0179593, IMG submission 185931) | Vadose zone soil fungal communities from Angelo Coast Range Reserve, California, USA - CZODoug2_1_08_16fungal (PacBio error correction) | ecosystem: Environmental > Terrestrial > Soil >...
CCGTGAAAAATTTTCCTTCTCAACTTTGACATCCGAAAAAGGGAAGGAGGAAAAAGGGAGGAAAAAGGGGGGAAAGCGAGGTCACCGCGGGCTCCTTACCAACCAGCGAGAAATTCCCCCCACACACCCCCACCCAAAAGGAAAAAAAGGAAGGTTGGTACTACCGCGCCATGATTGGCCGTCACTTATAGACAAATGCCATTTTGTCTCCCGTCCCAATTGTTCAGACGCCCCGAGGCCGCCTAAGAAAGGAAAGAAAAAAAAAAAAAAGGAGACCACATGGCTCTCACCGCAACAGAATCTCCTCCTACCGTACGGCAGAAGTGCAGCTCACGCCAGGAAAAGAAAGGGGAAAAAAAAAAAAGAGGAGGGGGGAGCACATCGAATTGCCAAGCCCACCCTCTTTTTCTATTCCGAAATCTATTACCTTTGGACAGTCAGAAGAGGGGGGGAGGAGGGAAAGAAAAATGAATAAATTCCCGGGCGTTATCGCGTACGAATGGGCGCTTCGCGATCTGAAAGGAAGGGAAAAAAAGAAAAAAAAAAAAAAAAGAGAACCACCATGAGTGGTGTCCCGCAGAGACTGCCCCTCGTGACCAACTCCATGACGATGGAGAGAGAGAAAGAAGCAAAAAACCTCCGGGATGTTTCAATCTTTTCTGATGACCTAGCAGAGGAAGGAAAAAAAAGGAGGAAGAAAAAGGGGAAGGGGGGGAGGGGAGGAAGGATCAGACCAGCGCTTTGGGGGTTACCACTTTTCATTCCACTTCCACTAAAATTGCAAAGACCTCCAATACAGGGGGGGGGGAGGGAAAAAAGAGAGAAAAAAAAAGGAAAATGTCAAACGACCCGGCACTGACCCACATATCCAGTTTGACCTCCTCACTTAATGCTTCCTTCGAAGAAAAAAAAAGAAGGAGGGAGGAAGAAAAGGGGGCAAGGAAATTGTTGCTGAAAACTCAAAAGGCACGACATTTGTTTTGTACCAGTGCCCTTCCAAGAGGAGAAAAAAGGGGGGGAAGGTCCCCCCATTTTCCTTCCCACACAACAACCAACCCCCACACCCCCCCACCCCGCCACCACAAAAACCCGTTTTGGCTGGGAAAACCAAAAAAAAAAAAGCGGGCTTCCACCTTTGTGTGTGAAAAATCCAAAGAAACCGGTGTCGCGAATCTCCGCCTGTTTCCGACCATGCTGGGGAGGGAGGAGAGAAAGGGGACCCAGTTCCCGCCGGGTAAAAGACATTGGCACTAATCCTGCATCGTTTCATATATGAACGACACCAAAAAAAAAAAAAAGGGCTGTTTGCTTAAGCTCGCCCAAATCAAATCAACCGCTGGGGGGAAAAAAAAAAGAAAAAAAAAAAAGGGGGGGGAAAAAAACGACTCACTTTTTGGAGTGCTTCCTAATCAATAACAAAAACTATGTGAGTGTATGTCCGGGGGGGGGGAAAAAGGAAGGGGAAAAGGAAAAAACACAAAGCCTGAAAAGCCGCTACTCCATCCATCAGTCCGGCGAAAAAAGGGTGAAAAAAGAAAAAAAAAGGAAGGGGACACAGACTCTTCAGGGCTCTTCCTTCTTCTCTGTGTGTCACTTGGTCCGCAGTCACAGGAGAAAAGAGAAAAAAGAAAAAGAAAGGAAAAAAAAGGAGGCGCGCCCCGCCTCTGTTACGTAGAAAATTGGACCATTTTTTCTACCTCTTCCCTATCGAAGCGGGAGCGGAGGGGGAGAGAAAAAAAAAAAAAAAAAAGGGACAGGGGGTGAAGAATTATCTCAAGAAAGGAAGTTCTCCCCTCCATCCAGTCCCCTGACGCCCTTTGCAAGAGCATTACAGTCATCGGAAAGAAAAAGGGAGAGGAAAAAAAGGGGGGGTGAAGGAAAGAAAAAGAAAGAGCTTTGGAGAGCCCATCTTGGGTTAGAAAAGATGTCTTTCAACCCATGGGGGGGGGGGGGGGGGGGGGGGGGGGGGGGGGGTGTTGTGTGTGGTTTTGTTTTGGGTTTTTTTTTTTTTTTTTCTTTTTGTGGGGATGGGGGAGGGGAAAAAAGGGGGGCCGCACAGGAGGGGATCTACGCCCGACCGAAAACCCCCCCCGACTTCCCCTCTCACAAAACCTACGGAAGGGGGAAAGGAAAAAAAAAACAAAGCGGAAAAAAGTTTCAGGGGGTGAAAAATTTCCGTTGTATCTCTCCAATTCTCTCAACAAAAAAAAGGGAAGAAAAAAAAGGAAAAGAGGGGGGGGAAAGGTGAATGGAAATCGTAAGGTTTCTTGGATTTTAATTCCGCTCGGGTCGGCGTAGTCATGCCGGAAAGGAAAAAAAGGGGGAAAAGGAAAAGAAAAGATGGGGAGTCCAAAGCTAGTGAGTTTTGATTATAGTCCCTTGCCGGTCACATGGTTTTTCGGACCAGAAAGCAGGGGAGGGAAAGGAGGGGAAAAAAAAAAAAAATGGTGCTGGTCGAACTTGATTTCTTTGCAGTATAATTCTCACGAACGGGGTGCGGGGGGGAGGGGAAAAAGAAGAAAAAGGAGAGTACCCCCCTCGAAAAAGAGGGGAAAGGGTGAGGAAAAAACCAAAGAAACCATCGTGATAGACGGTCCCCGAGCGGGCCGCGCGCTAGACGGAAGGGAAGGAAAGGAGGAAAAACAGACTGCTTCGTCAGCGTTTCGTGACTTCGCGCTCAAAGACAGGGAAAAAAAAAAGGAAACGAAGCCTAGCCATTTCCATATCTGCTAAGAGGGAAAAAAGAAAGAAAAAAAAAAAGGAAAAGGAAAGGACATGCGGACGTTCGCTCATCAATCTTAGCACAAGAAGTAGCAAAGAAAAAAAGGGGAGAAGAAACTCAACCTAAAGGTTTTTTTTTTTTATTGTGGTTTTTTTTTTGTCTTCGTGTGCCAGCCACGGGGAAAAAAAGAGGGGGGAAAAAAAAAAAAAGCGCGGTGTCCCCCCGTCCGGGAAACCGCCGGTTTCTTGCTTTGTGGGGGCGCGCAAGAAAGGAGGAAAGAAAGGGGGAGAAGAGGAAAAAGATGCAGGCCTTTTAGTGCCATTCGACCGGCGAGTACGAGTTGTTGCAGGAGGGAAAGGGGGGGGAGGGGAGGGAGAAGGGAAAAGGAAGACACACAGCATTCTTACAGTCCCCGTCGATTTCGCAAAAGTCCCCGGGGGAGGGGGGGGGGAAGGAAAAAAGGGGGGGGGGAAAAAAAAAAAAGGGGGTGGGAGAAATCGACGAAGGTCCGTCAACGAACCTGAAGTGGTCTCTCTGACATTGCACTTTTTACAACAAGGGGAAAGGAGGAAAAAAAAAGGGAAAAAGAAAAGGAATCGTCTCGGATACGTTGACGTGGAGACGGACCACTCCTCCTATCCCTATTGGGATGCGAAAAAGGGAGACAGGGGAAAAAAGGGAGAGGGGGAAGGGAAAGGGTTCTGGGGGCGACGATCGGTGGGGGAAGGGATTGGTTTCGTCTATCCCCCGGCACGAAAAAGGGGAAAAAAAGGAAAGCCTTGAAAAACAAAATCTTTAACGTGGCATTTGAAGGGGGAAAAAAAAGGGAAAGGGACCGACCACGGCCAGGAGGCTCCACTAAATCCGCGCCGCGGAGGGGGAAAAAAAAAAAAGAAAAGGAAGACCGGACACAAATCCTAAAGCTAGTTTGCGAGAGCGGCGAACATCTCTTACACTCAAAAAAAAAGAAAAAAGGGTAATGGGAGTTGGGAAAAAGGGAAAAAGAAGAAAAGATGTGAATCTGGATTGCCCTCGAGTCTTTGCTTCGGTAACGAGTTACAGAAGACAGGGGGGAAAAACTCTTTCCGCGTCTCGAAGGAAAGAAAAAGGAGGCAAAGGGGATCTGAAGACCGCAGGATCTGTTCTTCAAAACTCCTGAGGAACTGGTCCAAAAGGACATAGGGGGGAAAAAAAAAGGGGGAGGGCAATTTTCCTATGAAAAACTCTCTCAATTTGGGAAAAAACGAAAAAAGGGGAAGGGAAGGAAAAAAAAGGGGAGTAGACACGGCCGCCCGTTAATGACCTTCTCTTTTTAGCCAGGCGGAACTAGGAGAAAAGGGGGGAAAAAAAGAGGGAGTCACGGTGGCTTTAAATTTGAGGGACCTTCGTGTCCGTCTGCCATTTGAACGGGCCAAGAAAAGGGGGCCGGGAAAAGGGGAAAGAAGGGGCAGGCCATCAAAAAGAAAAAAAATGGCGCGCAGGAACCTACCCTACCCCGAAAAAAAAAAGAAAAGGGGGAAAAAAAAAAAGGATGGTGGGGGGAAGTAGTCAAGAAGCGCTGTTTGTTTAAGGAGCAAACGGAAAAAAGTAGAAGCAAGGAAAAGGGGCGGGAGTCCAGGCAGCTTTGGGGGGAAGCATACTTTCCTTCTTTCAACGTTGGCGGGGGAAAAGAGAGGGAAGAGAAAAAAACAAAAACGGGAAGGAGGAGTAAAATATAGCTATGAGCACTATTTTCCTTCTAAACTTTTTGACAGCCCGAAAAAGAAAGGAAAGGAAAAGGGGAAGTTCGCCGGCGTCTTTGGTATCGGGAAGACGGGCCCTTAACAAACAATCTCTTAAATATTCCCAAAGACCGGTGGACAACGGAGGGGGGGAAAAAAGGGAAAGAAGGGGAGGAATGGAAAAAAATATAAAAGCCAGTGCCCCTTCAAAGGCAAAACCCCTATTCCTCCTCATACAGCACGACTTCCCGATCGCCCTAAGGAGAAAGAAGAGGGAGAAACGCGCAAGAATTCTAAGGCCTACCTTACTTGCAGAATTGCCCCTCTCACCCGAAAAAAAAAAAGGAAGGGGGGGAAAAGAGGAGAGAGTGAACCCGACCCAAACCGCCTTTTCTAAGAACGAAATTCTTACCTTTTACATTCCTCCGGCGTTACGACGATATTTGGCGGTCAATTCCCCACCAAGAAAAGGGAAGGGAAAAAAAAAAGGGAACCGGCTCCGCGTATCTACCTCCTTCCCTCTCCACATACTCCTCGTGCATCCCAGATCCTCCAACAGAGGGGGGAAAAGAAAAAAAAAAAGGAGGAAGGGAAGAAGCTACCCGCCATCTCGAAGGGGGGCCAAACCTCCTTAGATGGACAGAATGTTAGGAAGGAAGAGAAAAAAAAAGAAAGGAGGGGGACGTTCGGAAAGTATCAATAACCATCTGTGGTGACAACTTTCAATTCCACGTGAAAGGAAAAAAAAAAAAAAAGGAAAGGGAGGAAAAAAAAGGCAAAGGAAAAAGAGCACTTGACCGATCACCGGAATGAGAACCTTCTGCATCCCATGCTATGGCTGCGTGTCGAAAATCCGTCCAACGTATCCGAAGATAGTGGTGGGAAGAGGGGGGGGGGAGGGGAAAAGGGACACTTCATCGCTCCAAAGAACGTCAAAAATCCTCGCGTGATCTCCACCCCGTGGCCTGAAAAAAAAACAAGAAGGGAGGAGAGAAAAAAAGGGAAGAAAAGGGAGGGTGAGGGGCGGAAAACTGGCTAATAAATATGAGAAAGAAACTCCTTACCCTCCCGGGGGGAGGAAAGGGGGAGAAGAAAAAAAAAAAAGAAAAAGAAAAAAACAACACCCACCAAAAAAAAAAAAAACCCCTCATCTTTTCAATATATAACGAAGCACAAAAAAAAAAAAGAAAAAAGGAAAAAAAAAAAAGCAAACAGGCGGGTGTACTACTACAGACTTTACCTCCACTGAACCGCTTCTTTTGGAAAAGTGACCCATGGCAAGGAAAGAGGGGGGGAAAAAAGGGGGTGATTGCTACTGTCTCTTTTCTTTCTCCAAACTCTTATCGCTAACGCGCATCATCCGCGAACCCTTTTCCAGACCCCGGGAGGAAAGGGAGGGGGAAAAAAAAGGAGAAAGGGAAAAGGGGGGGGGGAAAGATGGGTAAAACGCAATCACCGAACTCTGCTCCGCAGTCGGAAAAAGCAGCATCCTCTATCGTCCTCTCCCCCTTCCCCCTTCGGGGGAACCGTATGAGCACGAAGGGGGGGGGAAAAGGGAAAAAAAAAAAAAAAAAAAAAAGAAAAAAACGGTTAGTGGGGAGAACTTTTTATCTGCCCCCAAAAAAAAAAGACCTTAATTTTTCGACCCGCAAGCAGGCACCCGAACGACGGGGGAAGGGTGAAGGAGACCTGTCCTAAACCATGGACCGCCAGGGGAAGAAGGAAAAAGAAAAAGACAATAGGTTGGGGCGGCTTCACCCGGGGGGTAATTTCGAATACAGCGCCCTGGGTTTTCTAACACAAAGGGAAGGGAAGAAAGAGAAAAAAAAAAAAAAAAAAAAGGAACAAAAAAATAGAAAACAATACGAATTTCCATGAACGTGCACACCGCGAAGTTCCTGGTGATGGGTCCCGGTGTAAGTCAGGAGAAGAAAAAAAAAAAAAAAAAAAAAAAGGGGAGGGGGGCCGGTACTTTGAATCCGTCGTGGGGGGTTTGTCTATTTAATTCGTCCGCCGGTCGGCGTGAAGGAGAAAAGAAAAAAAAAAAAGGGGGAAAAAGAAAAAAGAAGGGGAGTATAAAAAAGCTAGTGTCTTGGAGGGATAACGGCGGTCCATTTGTTTTCTCCCAGAATCCATGCTGCCCGAGGAAGTAAGGATAGGGGGGAAAAAAAAAAAAAGAGGGGGGGGGGAAGGGGGGGGAGAACTGCACACCAAGGTCCTTTAGATAAAGAACTCCCTGAAACTTTTTTTCTGGTCCCTTCCATCATTTCCATCAAGAGCCGCGGACAAAAAGAAAAATCACGCTTCTAAAAAAGAAAAAAAATCCCGCCCACCTGGGTCCAATCGTGATAGACGGGTCACCGAGGAAGGGGAGAAAAAAAGGAAAACTACTCTTCCTCCATCGTTTCCAGGGTGCGGGGAGGGAGAGAAAGGAAAAAAAAGGCGGAACTAAATCCGAGCAAAAAAAGGCGCCCATATCGTTTCTAACCATCTTTCGACCGCAAAACGTCCCGCAAGGGGAGAAGGGGAAAAGGGGGGGAAAAAGACTGCGGTCTTTCCCGCGAAAATCTGTGAGCAGCCACGAATTAGCAATCACCAGTGCCAAATAATCAGAAAAAAAGGGGGGAAAAAAACGGAAAAAAAAAGGAGCGGTTTCGTTGGAGGGGGGTGTCCAGCTCGGGTCTTCCGTACACGAAGGGGGGCGGGCCTTGGGGCTCGCATTGTCACAGCCCGGTGGGTGGGTGGGGAGAGGAAAGAGGGGGGAGAAAAAAAGAGGGGGGGGGGGAGTCAGGGAAAACAAACGTGCATTATTTCTTTAGCCGTTTAAAAGACAGACACAAAGACAGGGAGGAAAAAAAAGAAAGAAGGGAGGAAAAAAGGGAAAAGTGGTGTTTTTTCATCCACGGGGGGGGGAGATCATCCGAAGGAATCGTACACGATTGGAGGGAAAAAGGGAAAAAAGGGTAGGTGAGTTTTTTTCCATCAACAATTCATGAGGCCCAACACTTATCCCTAGGAGAGAGGGGGGGGGAAGGGGGGGGGGAGGGGAGGGAAAAAAAAGGGAGCATTCCCTTTATGGTCAAGTGACTCGGGAAGGAAGGGGGAGAGATCGTTTGAAGATTTATGGGTTTCCTTCGAAAAAGGCCCATTATTATGTCTTGCCTCGTGATGGGGGAAAAAAAGGGAAAGAAAGGGGGGACCCTTGGATACTTCCTCACGCCAGAATTTCTTTCTCCAAAGAAAGAGAAAGGAAGGAGGTCAATCCCCGAACATCTGCTGCAACCATCTACGAGGTTGGGGAAGGAGGGGGAGGAGAAATAGTCATGATTGGTCCTATTGGAAGTCCCCCTCTTCTGTAAAACTCATTTGGAGATCTGGGGAAAAAGGGGACAGGGAGGGGGAAGGGAAAGGGAAGAAAAAAAACACACCCCCCCCCCCCCCCCAAAAAAAACCCCCCCGCACCTCGTCCGCGATAAAAAGAAAAGAAAAAGGGGGGAGGAAGAAGCAAATATCCTTCGGAACCTGAGGGACTGGTTCAAAGTCTCTATTGCACCGGCAGGGAAAAGAAGGGGAAAAAAGGGAGGGGGTGGGACGGGGGCAATTTTTTCCTTCCGCTGCTGCACTCCTCTAGGAAAAGGGTGAAAGACGTGGAGCGGCACTCTGGCGTACGTCGGCCTTGAGAATTCTTCCTTTGACTGGAGGAGGGGGAAAAAAAAAGGGGAGGGAGGGGCTTTTAATATTAGGCTGCCGATTTTCCTTCCTTCCCTTCAAAGGAAAGGGGGGGGGGGGAGGGGGGGGAAAGGGGAGATTCATTGCTTCAATCATTCGCCGCCGAGAGGGGAAAAAAAAAAAAGAAAAAACGAAGGGGGGGGGGGGAGTGATTCAGCGCTTGTTTTGTTTACGGAAGCCCGCGCAGCGATAAAAGAAAAAAAGGGGGGGGGCAGGAAGGGTCGCTTTGTCAATTTCCGTCCGGCACCCTGAGTGCAGGGGGGGGAGAGAAAAAAAGGAAAGAAAAAACCAACAAACGTAGGTAGTGAGTGAAAAAATAGCTCAGAAAAAATCGGCACTATTTTTGGCAGGGGAGAAAAAAAGAAAGGAAGAAGGGAGAAGGTGGGGTATCCGATCTCTTTCCTCCTTAACCAAAACATCTCCTGAATAAGTAAAAAAAAAAAGGGGGAAAAAAAAGGGGAATGCAGAACTGATCTCACAGCCATTTTCTCAAAAGAAAATGGCAGACTGCCCCGAGGCCCGCCTTCCATAAAGCAAAGAAAAAGAAGGGAAGGAGAAAAGGGAAAAAAAGAAAAAAAAAAGGGAAAGAGTACAGCGACGACGTAAGCAGAGTGCCTGCTCACGCAGGGCCGGTCCATCATCGTGTCAAATGAAACAAAAAGGGGAAAAAGAAAAAAAAAAAAAAGAAAATTAAACCGCCCCACCCGCCCCCTGGGAGAGGAAGAAAGAAGGGAAAAGGGGGGGAAAAAGGGGGGGTGAACACGATATTTGGCGGTCTTCAGATCCCGATGAAATAATTCCAGGGAAGGGGGGGGAAAGAGAAGATGTATGAAAACTCCCGTACCGAAGCAACTTCCGCGGGGCCAATCCCAGGAATCTCCAACATAGGGGGCAAGAAGAAAGAAAGAAAAAAAAAAGAAAAAATAAATGGACGATGTAGAGCTTCGCCATATCTCTCGCCAACTCGTAGATGGTGACAAGATTTGGGGGGGGGGGGGAAAAAGAAAAACCACATTGAGTGGAGCCAGATTCTGGCGTTTAGGAAAAGCAAGACCAGCGCTTTTTGTTGGGACAACTTGTCAAAGGGACCCGGAAAAAAGGAAAAAAAAAGCACTAAAAAAAAAAAAAAAAAGAAAAAAATTCATCTTTCCCTCCACGACCCGGCAATGACCGAGCACTGGACCGAAGAAAAGGGAAAAGAAAAAAAAAGAGGAAAAGAGAAGGGGAAACAGTATCCAGAATAAGTGGTTTTTGCGCTGACTGGGGATGAAAACTCACAATGCACGAACATTGTTGGTACCAGGTGACGGACGAGAGAAAAAGGAAGGGGGAAAAAAAAAAAAAGGGGGCTGAAAACCACACTCTGGTGAAACTCAGCCACCGGGGAACGGGCGAAAGAGAAAAAAAAAAGGGGGGGGGGGGAGGGGGAAAGGGCTAAGAAATAATGCATGTAAAGAAACTCTTCCAAAGCCTTTCGACATTGGCAACGAAGCCTGACAAGAGGGGAAGGAAGGGGGAAAAAAAAAAAAAGGCCCCAAGCAAGCAACCGGCGGGGTTAAAAACGACCTTATCGTTTTAACCCCAGGACAAGGGAAAAAGGGGAAGGGGGAAAGGGGAAGGAAAAACAGAGGTGAGTTGTATGCTTTTTTTGACTTTTTGACTTACTTTCTTTGCTGCTCAACGCCCCGTGAGGACAGAGAACGCAGGGAAAAGAGGGAAAAAAAAAAAAGGGGGAGGGGGGGAAGGAAAGAGGAGCCCCGCCCCCTCTTCCTGTCTCTGGTTTCGTCTGCGTGGGAAGATGGGGAAAAAAAAAGGGAAAGAAGGGGGGGAAAAAAAAAGAAGAGAAGCGTCGCGCCCGCCTTTAACCGGGGAAAATCACGATTTTACCATGTTTTCGACCGCGCGATTCGAGAGGGAGCAGAGAAAAAAAAAAAAAAGAAAGGAAGGGGGGGAAAAGGGAGAAAGACCTGAAGTTCTGACCCGCAATCAGCCGACGCCGGTTGAAACATTTACTTCCTCTTCCGCATGATCGGGGAAAAAGGAAAAAAAAAAAGGAGGGGGGAGAAAGACATCTGGTGGGCGCCCTTCAAAGTTTGTTTATTTTCGAATCAGACCAAAAAAAAACAGGGGGGGGGGGGGGAAAAGAAAAGGGAAGTCAAAATCGAAAACCCTACGATTTCAAGTACGTGCAAAAAAAGGCGAGCTTTTCTGGGTGATGGTAAAGGGGTGAGATATAGAAAAAAAAGAAAAAAAAAAAAGGGGGGAAAGAAGAGGGTTGCACGTCTTTGAAAGCTTAATGGTGGGGGACGATTGAATCGGCGCGGTCGGGAGTAAGATTAGCCCAAAGGGGAAAAAAAAAGGGAGGGGGGAAAACAACCAGGGTGAAGCCTCCCCAACATAGGGCTCTTCAAAGGCTATGTCTTTGGAGGGAATGGAAAAGAAGGGGAAAGAGAAAGGAGGAAACAGCAGGAAGTATGGGAAAAAATCTTGCACCGGCGGAGGGGGAAAAAAGGAAAAAGGGAAGGGAAAAGGAGAAAAGAAAAAAAAAAAGGGGGTGCGGGTCTTCAAATCATTGGAAAATCAAAGCGCGACACAGCACCCCCCGCCCTCGATCATCTCTGTCGAACACCTGGTCCAGAGGGGGGAAAAGGAAGAAAAGAAAAAAGAGGAGCCGGATGCTGCTGGATATAACCGAATGCGGCGGGAAAAAAGGAGGAAAAAGGGAGGGGGGGGAGGGATACACGCCTGGCCCACTCAGAAAAGCTAGCCATTCATTCGTTCGAATCTGGCGACTGAAAAACGGGAAAGAAGGAGAAGGCGAGTTTCTTTTTGTTATTTAAGAAGAAAACAATCGGGAAAGCATCAATAAATTATCAAATCACACCCAGTTGGCCAAAAATAAAAGGAAGCAAATAAGTTTTTTGGAGGGGGCTTCGGCCCAGCACTGAAAAAAAAAAGGGAAAGGAGGAACCCCCGCCCGGTTTGCCTTGAAAAAATGGCCTTGGGCGCGCTCATGGAAAAAGAAGGGGGGGGGGGAAAAAAAAAAGGGGGAGGGGGGGGGGGGGAAAAGGAGGTTGTCCGACCCGGCGGTTCTTCTTTTCTTTAAAAAAGAAGAAGGGGGAAAGGGAAAAAAAAAAAGGTGGAAGACATACACACGCAGTTCGGAACAGGAGAAAGGGGGAAAAAAAAGAAGAAGAAGGGGGAAAAAAGGGGGGGTGGGTTTTGTCAGCCACGGGTTTGGAATCAGCGGGGGATCGTCACTACTCTTCTTGGAGGGGCGATGAAGCAAAAGGGGCAAAGGGGGAAAAAGGGGGGGGGGTGGGGGGAGGAAGCACCAAACAATTCAGAGCAACAAGGACTTTTATCCTCGTATAACGGTTTTGACGGAGGGACAGACAAGAAAAAAGAGGAGGGGGAGGAAGGGACATTCCCGTGAATCGGTCAAGTTCTCTTTCCAGGTGCCTTTGCCGGGTCGTGGCGTAAGAATCGGGGAAAGAGGGGGGGGGGGGGGGGGGGGAAAGGACAAAAGGATGAGGTCTGCACGTTTAACGTTTTCATTGAAAGTTGTTCACCAAAAGAAAAAAAAGGGGGAAAAAGGGGAAGGTACGTTCCTCACCTCCCTACTCTTCTTTCAAAGAAAAAAAAAAAAAGGAGGAGGGATCTATTTGCTGTCCTTCTCTGTAGGAAAAGAAAAAAAAGGGGGGGGCGAGAGCGATGGCGAGCCTAGAACAAAAATCTTCCATGGATTGGTCGAGGGAGGGGGAAGAAAAAAGAAAGGGAAGGGGGGAAAAATGTGTGGAGATCTGTTCTTGGCCCTCGTGAGTCCGGGGACAAGGAGGGGAGGGGGAAAAAAAAAGGAAAAAGCGAAGCTCCCCGTTTCTCCCCGAGACACACAGGAAAATTATTCATCGGGACTGAAGACCGGGAAAAAGAAGAGGGGAAAAAGGAAAAATAAGGGGGGAAGGGACATCGCCAATGCGGGGTGGGCTTTCAAGTTCGTATCTTGTGCCAGAGGAAAAAAGAAAACTTGACACGATGCTGGACTGTGTCAGGCTGAGACGGCAAACTTTCTTCCGTAACGTCCGCGGCCAGGGAGATTTAGGAGAGGGGAAAAAAAAAGGAAAGGGAGCTACCGGCGTCCTTTCTGGAATAAATGTAAAGGCTTCCTCCGGGCGGTCCTTGCAAGGGAAAGGGGAAAGGGAGGGGGAAGAAAAAAAAACAAAAGACCCCAAAAAGGCTTGTTTCCCTCCGGTGCCACCCCGGTAACTTTTGGGGGAAGGGGGGGAAAAAAAAAAAAAAAGGGAAGGAAAAGGAAGGAACAACACGCGCCGATAAAGATTTCCATTTCAATCTTTGGGAAGCATTAAACGGGAGAGGGGGGGGGGGGGGGGGAAGGGGGAAATAGAAAAGAAGGGGGGACGAAGATACTCTACTCTCACAACCACAACGTAATTGATTATTAAAAGATAATATCGGCAAATAGGTGAGGAGAAAAAGGGGGGAAAAAAAAGGGGGGGAAAAAAAGGGGGAAGTTTCCGCCTTTCCGCGTTGGGGTTCTTCTCTTTCTCCTTAACCAAACAGCGCTGATAATTCCCCCAAAGGAAAAGGGGGGAAAGGGGGAAAAAGAAAAAGAAAGGAGTGGCCGCACTGATCTCAAATCCCCATTTATGCTCCGTCAAATGGCAGACGCCCAGAGGAAGGGAGAAGGGGAAAAAGAAAGATCCTGCGGATAGTCGCCTGTCTCAGAGAAAGAATCTCCGGCGCGGCGGGAAAAAGGAAAAAGGGAAAAAAAGAAAGAAGGGAAACCCAACGTCCCAGCATCTTGTCAAATGGAGAGTGTTCATCATCTAAATTTGTTCCCCGCCCCCAAAAAGAAGGGGGAAAGGGAAGAGAGGAAGGTAAGACGATATTTGCGGAGTCATATCCCGATGAATACTTCCCCCTGGGAGGGGAAAAAAAAAGGGGAAGGATCTTTAACTCCGTAAGGATCCACACCTACCTCACTCCCAAGAAAAAAAAGAAAAAAGAATCCCATATTCCTCCTACCTCCTGGCCCCTCCTACCAAAAAGAAAAAAGAGAAATAGCTCTCTGCCAAAAGTAGATGTGCAGATGTTTTAGGGAGGAAAAGGAGGAAAAAAAACGCGCCCGTTTTCGGGGGGGAAAAGGAAGGGGGGGGAAAGAAAAAGAAAAAACACAAGCGCTTTTGGTGACAAAACTTTCAACTGCCAACGAAAAAAAAAAAAAAGGGGGGGGGGGGGGCGCGACTAAAGGGACACCCATCCCCTCCTGCAAAAGAGAGAAAAAAAAAGAAAGGACCGTCTGACATCACTGAAGATCACTGTATGCTCCCTGCGAATCCACAAAAGAAAAAGGGGGGGGGGAAAGGAAAAAAATAAAATCCGTCAACGTATCCGAAATAAGTGGTTTTGCCTGAATTGTGGGGGGAAAAAAAAAGGAAAAGGTGGGGGGGGGGGACAAGGGGAACCTTACCTCAATCTCTCCCAGAAAGTCCCGTGACGATCCTACAGATGGAGAGAAAAAAAAAAAAAAGGGAAGAAAAAAAAAAACAACACTCTTTTTAAAAAAAAGCCACCCTGGGACTTGACAGAAGAGGAAAAAAGGGAGGGTTCCCTTCTTAACAACTGGCGAAATAATGCATTTTTAAAAGAAACTCGTAAGAGAAGGGGGAAAGGGAAGGAGAAGGCTCGGTTTTGAGGGATAACTAGCACAAAAAAAGGGAAAAAAGGAGAAAGGGAGCCCCCCAAGCAAGCCACCTGAAGGGTTTTAACGACGACAAAAATCCACTTAACCATCTCCTTTTGCAATGACAGGGAGGGGGAAAAAGAGGGGTGAATGACGTATTTGTCCACTTGTTGTGAAGGCTACTTGAAAGGGGGGGAAAGGATCTTCTCGTGCGCAACGCGCGAGGTCAGAAAAAAAAGGGAAGGTGTTTCAATCCAAAAATTCTACTTTTGCAGTCCGCCAAGATGAGAAAAAAGAGGAAAAGGGGGCACTGACTCGGCTTCGTCTGCCAAGGGGGCCATCTTTTAGCCGCATTCACCAGAAAAGAGGGGGAAAAAGGAAAGGGAC
>Ga0179593_1627852_pt1 | contig 14262 bp, 11 predicted proteins | sample CZODoug2_1_08_16_FD_185931 | JGI IMG/M metagenome (GOLD analysis project Ga0179593, IMG submission 185931) | Vadose zone soil fungal communities from Angelo Coast Range Reserve, California, USA - CZODoug2_1_08_16fungal (PacBio error correction) | ecosystem: Environmental > Terrestrial > Soil >...
CAACTTATTTGCAGTCTGAGGGAGTACAAAAAGAGGCTAAAGGTCCCACCACGAAAGGGGGGTCCATTGTGCTAAGTCCGAGAACTGTGCGGGAAAAAAAGAAAGAGAAAACTTGAACAAAGCGTTTCAAAGTAAACGAGAACGAGACTTCACGCAAAAGTATTTTAAGCTATAAACATCATCGACTAAGGGGGCCTAAAAAAACAGAGGGGGGGGCCCATGAAAACCATCATCAATTGGGGCTGGGAAAAAATTGTTTCACCTAGAGAAAAACTCCCGTCCCTCAATCACAATGAGTTGGTCGTGCGGAAATCATCGAAAAAAAAAACGGGGGGGGGCCAATTCTACGAGTGACACCACTCCGGGGATGGGGGGGATGGGGGGAGAAATCAACAAAGATGGGTCTAGAGTAGAAACAGACGGGCGAAGGAAGGGAAGAGGGAGAAAAGAAACCGGAAAAGAGAAACAAGACGGGGGGACAGGAGGTAGCAGGAAGGGCAAGAAAGGGAGGGGGGGCAAAGGGGAAGAGATGTGGAAAGAGGTAAAGGACGGGGGGGGGAATGCACAAAACGAATAAAAGGACAGGACCGGGGGAGGGAGAGGGAGGAAAGGGAGGGGTGGGGGAGGGGGGGAGGGGGGGGGGAGAAAGGAGGGAAGAAAAGGAAGGCGAAGAAAGACAGTAGAGGTGGGAGAAGGAAGAGTGAGGGAGGGGAGGGGGGGATTGGAGGAGTTGTGGGGGGGGTAGGGGGAGGGGGAGGGGATGTAGAAAGGACAAAAGCGGAGGGGAGGGGAGGGCGCAGGAGGGGGCGGGACGGGGGGGTGGGGGGCTACAGCAGGGGGGGGGGGGGATGACTAGTGGAGTCGGGTAGGGGGGGCGGGGTCTCTAAAGCACGATGGTAAAAACATCTCAGTTCAAGAAGACGCACTATCATCCTCCTAGGATCCTAGGAAGATCAGGGTTTGTTGGACACGAAAGTCGACTATCAATCGTTCAAACAACCGACAACTATCGCAACTGACGAGTGCGTACTCGCCAAAAGTACAACACGTCCCTAAAGGGTGCAAGGGGGGGTAAGATTCCCAAACTTCCCTCATCAGCAAACCAGCAGTTGACTGCTCGATAACTGGATTTCCAGGTTGAAAGGAAATGATTCCGAGAAAACTACCCAAGCCAAATCAGCTGCTCAAACTCAGGCAGAGCAGAACGGGCCAGCAAAGTCTGCAGTAAAGAAGAGCAGGCCCGATTAGGGGAATCAGGGATGAGGCAATCGGGAAAAACGCCGTAAGCTGTCATGGAAAGGGCACAGTCAACGAGCCTAATTAACCACAAAAAAAGGCGTATCTCCTTCAGCCGTAAGGGGGCTTTTCGATAAAGGTGCAATCAAGCGATTCCGGCCAACCAGGTCACGAAACAAATCTAAAGAACATGGGGTCCAGCCCACAAGGTCCCGCTCCACCTTCCATTCGAGAGGCGAACAACGCGCATCCAACCTCCTGGACGTTGGAAGGGGGACCTAATGGGGAAAAAAACGCAATCAGCATCCCCGCCGATAAATCAGAAAAAAAGAAAAGAAAGAAGGAGGGGAACCAGACACCGAATTTTTGAGGTATTTCAGAAAAAAAGAAGGCAAATCCCAGGAAACCCGCCACAAGGATTGTCTTCCAGATGTCCCACTGAGTACCATGCTAAATAATTTTAAAACTCTGGAAGACAGAGACTGAAAAGAGTTCCCCCTGGAGAACGGACACTACGGGGCGACACCGAATTATTCCAGAGCATATGTACAATTGTGCACGAGACGGAGTCTAACGACAGAGAAAACCCTGTCCGACCGGGGTGCAATCATGCCGGGAAAGGCGGAGCTGATGGTAAGAAAGAGGCCGCGGACTAGAAGGGACGGGCGACAACCCCGACATTCACCGACGGTTACCCGCGTTGAAAAGGCCCGTAGGGACGGCGGAGGCAAAAAAAAGAGGACGCGGGGAAAAAAGGGGGGGGAAACCTGGTCGCTATCGCGGTCAGAGGACTTAACGTCGGAAAGAAACGGATTGGGACAAAAAGTCGGCTCATGCAAAAAAAGGGTATGAGAAAGAGAAAAAGGAAAAAACCGGGGAACTCGGGGGCAAGAGAACTCAGAAATGAGTCCTTTAAAAAGGGAAAAGCATACTTTCCCTGACGAGCAAAAAAACGAGGTGCCAGCTGACAAAAGGGCATGAGAAGACCGGCAGCTCACTGGAAACACCGAAGACGCCCGAATGCCCTAAAAAGGGTGTTTTGGAAAAAAAACTGCCGGGGGGGGGATCAAAGAAGGGAAAAGGACAGACTTGTTGCCAAACCTTCATACTACAGCCCAGCAACAGGGGGGAAATTCCTCCAAAAAAGGGGGGCATACCCTCGTTCAAAGATAGGACGAAAAAACAAAAATCTATAGGAGAACAACCCAAAGGGGGGGTCCGCCGGCACCAAAACGAAAAATCGTGGGGATGGAAGAAGAGGGGAAAGGGAGGATGAAAAATTTCAAGGCACAGGCCACGGGGATTAAAAACAAGAGGGGTAAGCCTAAGAGGAAGCTAAGGGAGACTTCAAAATGACGAAGCAAAGAGTCGATGTCTCTTAAAGTTGGGAAAAAAGCGGGTCGTGGGGAAAAACTTCCCCGACGTCAGTACGAGGAAAGAAACAAGGCGGTGGGGCAGATGAAAAACACTGAAAAACCTACCCTCAAGAAGGCGTCACTCAGAAAGAGCTGAAAACTGTTTTCACCAAAACAAAATGACGGAGGGAACTCTGGGCTGGGGGGTGAAGCGGGGACTAGTAGGGTCCTGAACTTAACCGGTGAATTGAAATGGAAAAAAAGGTAGTGGCTCAAATGGGACGGTCAGTGGGGGGGGAAAGATTTCTTCTCCCGGAAAAAGACGACGGTTTTCTCTAGGAAGGAAGAAAATGAGAATCAAACGAAAAAAAAAAAGGTACCCTGGCGCAACTTGTATAAAAAAAAGAACGCAAGTCTAGTAGGTCAAAAACACGATAGCAAGGCTAAGGAGGTCAAGTCTTGGAAGTAAACTGGAGGACTTAAACGCGGGGGGGGGCCGGGGGTGGCCCCGAGCAGGGTATCGAAGAAATAGGAGGATGGAAAGGGAGAAAAAGAGAGGACAAACCCATGCGAAAATGAGCATCCGCCCCAGGCAGGGAAATCATGAACATCGAAAAGGTAGAGTATGGGGGAAATACTCAAGAGAGTTGAGAAAAACTCGTCTGTTGTTCAGGGAACTCAAGAGGGGTTCAAGTGGGCCCAACGTGTCGGGAAGAAAAAGGCTCAGATCAAAAGGGAAAACTTACGGCCGCAGCAAAGCGGAAAAAAACCGAAGAGAACGAAAACGCAGAAAACTGACCGAAAGTCCCATTTGAAAAAGGGGGAATTTTGTGGCGAGGCCGCCACTAACCGACGCACAAGGAAAAACCAGTAAGAAGGTGAAGGAAGAGACAGGTTATCCGGGAAAGGAAGAAGAGATCGGGAAACAGCTAATGATTGGCGACACGCGTCGTTGGTAGAAGGGAGACAAAAAAAAGCGAAGGGGACGACGAAAACGGACGGACTCAGCGGAAAGGGTCGGGTTTTCCAAAGAACTGAAGAATAGAGGGAAAGGGTCGTAAACTACAAAAGAAGGGACTCTAAAGAATCGACATCGGGGACTGGGGGGGGGCGAAGGGAAGGGGAGAACATGGGAAGAAAAAGAGGCTCGTCAGATGGGCAGTCAATCAACGACAAGGTTCGGAGTGACCAAAAAAGAACAAGGGGGGAGGACTCGGAACGAAAAAGAATCTTGTCAGCGACGAACCAAAAGGCTTGGACACCAAAGGTCAACCACAAGGGGGGAAACCTCGCCGCTGACGTAAGATGAAGGAGAAAAAGAGTCTAACGGACTTCAGGGCATAACCACTGAGGATCGCGTCTTGACAAATGGTAGACAGAGGGGGGAATTAAGAGGGGGTGGACAGGGAAGGAGTAAAAAGACCCTTTAGCGCGGCATCGAAAATCGGTCACCACTTGTCAAGGATCGGCCCTGTCAAATAGTGGGCGAGTCTGAAAATGCTTAAAGAATAAACGGGGACGAGTTCAAAATCCCACAACACAAGCTCAACTTTGACGCTACCTAAAAAGCCATGCACCGAAATGGTGCTAGGGGACCAACAAAAGAAAAGAAACAACTCCTAAGGAAAAAAAGAAAACGCAAGTCAGGAAAGACGTAAAAAAGAGGCGAGAAAAACTGAGTTGTGGGCACTTCAAAACGCTGCCAACCTCTACGTACAAGACAAAAAGAGCATCCAGTTAGGGGGGGTTCCACGGGAATCACCACGCGTGCCGAAACCACCCTTGGGGAAAGGAAGCAGACGGGAGGCTATCAGGAAGGAAAGAAAAAAGAGACCTACTCCCCGGCACGCCGAAGGGGGGGGCCCAGTTGGCGGGGGAAGACGTGTTGTTCCCTCTATATTTCGGCAAACGCGCCTAGAATTCCCACGGGTACATGAGGAAAATAAGGGTGGGTACCGGAGCCCGTCGGGGGACAGGAAAAGGCTTCCAGTGAGAAAGGGGTAATTGAGCCGGGGCAGTGGACAAGAAAAAGGGACTAAAAGAGGACGATCCGTGGCCGTTCCGGCCGATGCGGCCGCCGGAAAACAGCCCCCGAAACAACACAAATGAGTCGTTGTTTTCGGGTGCTGCGGCGGGATGGAGCGCGTGAAAAAAAAAAATCGCATCCGAAAAGAAAGACACCAACCCCACCCAGCCTCAAAAGGAAAAGAGGCATGAGGAGAATCACGACGGGTCAGGGGGGGTTTTCTGGGGAAAAATCCGGTTTGATGGCCAGGGCGTTTTGGAGGAAAGGAAGCGGACGGATAAAAAGATCTAGGAAACGTGGATACGAAAAAGAAAGAGCACAGGGTAGACGTCGACGCGAATTACAGACTGGGGGTTGTCCGGTGCAAGGAGATCCGTGCAACCTGTTGTCCAGGCGGGGGGAATGAATTGGCTCCTTCAAGGCAGGCCCGCAATCGGCTCCGTCGAGTGGAGAAAATAGGCTCACCGTGCTTAAGGGGGGAGGGAGCTGGAGGATACTGGACTATCTGGGGCACCCCTTTTGCGTGAAGACACGGTAATGCCTCAGAAACTAGGAAGGGGTCACTAAATGTCCTACGTAACACCCACCTAGGGGTGGTAGAGCGGACAACAATAGAGGTCCCGGACCTGGATAAAAAGGGAAAGGTCTTAAAAATGACCAAACAAAAAGATCTCCAAAAAAGAAAGCGCAAGGGGGGGGGGATACCGGGTGTGAGCAGCTCGAACCGAACGAAAAACGTGTTCCAAACAAACCCGGGAAAAAAATCGAGGCTCCGAACCGACCTGACGCGCTGTCTCAGGAACTCTGTTTTGTTTGCATTTGAAAGTGACCGCCCGCCAATTCAAAGGGCACTCTAGACCGCTTCCACCGCAAGGGTGTGGTGGTGGTGGGGGGGCGGGTCAAAAAAACACTAATTCCTTTGACCGTTGAGGGTAAAAGACAAGAGAAGTAAACGGGGGAAAAAACCAACAAACAACGCACCTTTTCGCCCCTGCAGACCCTGTCGAGCGCGAGTGGGTTTCATGTTGGGTCCAGGAAAAATGAAAAATAATCCTCCATAACCCGGGGAAGTTCTGTATGGGCTAAGTTTGCCTGTGCAAGGACCGATCCGTTCGGGGGGTGGGGGCCCTAGACTCAAGGGCCGGGTAAGAGGGTGGATCCGTTGGAAAAAGTGTGTAGCCGACCTCGTGGAATGGTCTGGGGGCCGGCCTTCTGGGAATAGGTAAACTTCCCCCCGGGGGGGGTGTGTGACACCGGGGAGTGGTCCAGTGGTAAGAGCTGTAGAGTCCAGAATGAAAAAGAATCCAATCACCGTGGTGTGTTGAAGGAGGAGGGCTTAGAAAACCTGAGGGGTGCTAGGGAGTTAGCCTGCAAAAAACGACTCTATGACGAATAGGGGGGGGGTTGGAAACGTCGATAAAAAACAGGTTTATGGGTAAGGGTGCCTCGAGTCCAAACCCATGGCAGTCCCCATAATTGTTTATTCGGGCCAAAACTTCGCTGGAGACAGTCCTCGGTCAACTCACCAGGAATCAGTGACGAGGAGGCCCATTGACGCCTAAAACTTACTCGTGCCGACAAGGCGAACCCCATCGGGAAAATCACCAAAAGAAAAACATCTGCGAAAAAAAACAAACATCAACTGGAAAGAATTCAGGAAGTATAATGAGGGAGGGAGACTGGTAGCTGTGGTCTAAAGGGGGGAAAAATCCGCCGTACTCCCGAGATTGACCGCCAAGTGTCAGGAAACCCTGGCAGACTCACCCTGAAAAGGGTAGGGGAAAAATCCTGGGTAAGAAAAAACATGTCAGAACTTCTGGGGGCAAACGAATCCATCACGAGGTCATCGCTATCTGAAGGGAGAAACACCCTTTAGAGAGCACACATCAGAGAGAAATAAAGGCGCCGAGAGTCAAAAACTAGGGATAGTTATGAAGAAAAAAAACATAGAAAATCTCGAAGGAGCGGCTTGAGGCACAAGCAAAAACCGAGCAAAAAAAAAAAAAAGGAAACACCAAGGGGGGACCAAGAAAGTGTTACACACACCAATGCCGGTGTGTGGGCGTAAAATTCAATCCTAGCCCACAGCAAAAGTAAGAGGAGGTACACGAATAAAATCAAAAATCGAAAAACGGTAGACAATAGAAAAACCAATATCCCAAAGGGAAACCACCCGCCACGCCAATTGACCAAGAAATAAATCAAAATGGGGGCTAGGGACTGGTTCCAACAATGCCAAAAACGGCCGTCTCACGGGGAGAGAAAAATGAGGTTGGCGGCGGCGCGGTCCCGCACTGAAGTTAAACGGGCGTCCCAACGGGAAAAGGGGAGAAAGGTTTAGGGGGGGGTTACAGCCGCACTCTGGAAACAAGCTACCAGGGGGAAGGGTGGTGTAGGTCCGCTTGATCACGAAAAAAAAATAAACCAAAAACAGGGGCCAAAAAAAAGTGTAGCCCTATGACGAAAAACGGTCGTAGACCACTTGGGGCCTGGGGGGTTTGTTGGAAAAGGTAACGTCGGGGTGATAAATGCGGCAGAAACCAACCCGAATAACAAACCTGCTTGAGAGGGAAACCACAGCGGGTCCAAAAGGGGATCAAACGATACCAGTACCTGGGGGGCCGAGATCGCTCAAAAAATAAACTCAATCATTACTGCCGAAGGGAAAAGAAGTCTGTGGAAAAAGGAAGGTGCCGCAGAAAAACTCGCAGGCAAGCAACTCGCCGCCATCGGAAAAAGGGAAAGACATCCACTTTCTGAGCACGACATCCTAAAATGAGTTCCGGGTCGGGCCAGGGGCCGATTCTTAAGGGGGAGAAAAAAAAAAAAACTCAAGTTACAAGGCCACAATAGACTTGCCTGCACAAAAATACCCGGGGCTGAAAGGAAAGACGACGCATGGGTTTTGCGACATTTCGGAGTGGGAAGTTTGAAAAGAAGGAGATGCGTCAGTGGTCCTAAAAAGGGCACTCTGGCAGGCAACCCAAACCACACAGAAAAGAACCTCGACTAAAAAACTGAAGCGCGTTCACACTAAACCGTGATACCTCAATGCGAATGGAAGCCCTTGGAAGGGTTAAAACTAAAGAGCCACAAGCGCGAAGGAAAAAAAACGACGCAAAAGGGGATGGAGACAGCAACGAAGGGGAAAACCGGGGGAAAGAAGACGCCAGGAGACGGGGATTTCCTCACAGTCCAACGGAGAAAAGGAAAAAAGAAACGTAAAAAGTCAGAAGTAAGCTCGCAAAAAAAAAACTAACCAACCTCTGAAAACAGAAGAGGAGGGTGTTCGGGAGTGAGGGTGCGAGAAAGAGTCACGATGGCTCCAACAACGTCGGCCTAAAAGAAAACTCGGGTGAAAACCCATGACAGTTCTTCACGAAACTCGAAGCCGTCAGATAGTTGTTGAAAAGGGGACTTGAGCACTCAAGAGAGCAGTGGGACCCCTCTAATGGGGACAGCAGGTTAGCCCGGGTCGGGGATGGAATAATCTAACTGGGACCCGCAACGGGGGGGGATAGCGATCATAGCGTGAAACCTTAGTTGGACAAAGGGAATGACCACTTAGAAGTTTTGGACCGCGTAAGTCGGGATCACATGGCTTTATCTAAAAGCCGTGGCGGGACCGGTGGAGCAGCGTTACGAAATATGAATCATCAAACTGTGACCGACGCGAAAGGCACACCTAGCCCCCGTGGGCAAAGACGTACGTTGATACAATGTTCGGGAAAAGGGCTCATCGCGCCTTGTCACCACTGGAGGGACCCCCGGATGGGAAAAAAACATCAAGAGCCAGACTTCAAAAGAAAGAAGTCTCACATGTACGTCGAGACGCAGGCTAAGAGAAAAGGAGCAGCGGGTGCGGGTTCCTCACGAAAAAGGGTGGAACCACTACGGGTTTTTGTGATAAAAAAAAACTCGTCAACAATCCAACTCAGGGGGAACAAACACCTATGAAAAAAGAAACCAAGGATCACTGGCGCCCACTCCTCTCTGTTGGATAAGAGGGGTCGGAAACAATACTTCAGGAAATCCAAAAAACATCCGCAGGAAAAAGGGCAAAAACTCTAAATAATAAATCCAACCCGACCCGAAGGCACCTTCTTGAAAAATAAAGATAGCGTTGTACGAGGGGACCCATGGAAGGTTCCGGGGGTAAGGCGTAAAAGGATACAGACAAGTTATGAGACGTGGAGGGGGGTTGAACGCATCGTTAAGACCCCATTAATTCACAAGAGGTCAGTGCACTAGAAGAGGGCACTACCTTTTGTGTGAACATGGGGGTGATTAACCGGGGGACTCAATCGGGGTTGTCTGCAGAGGAAGCGAACCACTATGGACCCTTTAAGGGAACACGGGCTCGAGGGGTTTACTGCTGTCCGTGGGACCGGCGGCTGGAGACGTCTTGACAATGCCCGAAGGGAGAAAAAAAAGTTTACGCCGTACGTGCTGACCAAAAAGCCAGTTTCTCTGGGGAAGAATTGGCTTCCTTACGTTTCACGGGCCACTGGTCTCAAAAAACGAGCTCGAGAGTCACGGGCTAGGTCGGAAAGGGACTGCCCAACTTGGAGGGGGAAAAGGAGAAAGAAAGTGCTGCAGAGGGGCAATGGGAAAAAGACATGGGAATAGAAACGGAGTAAGGGAGGAAAGGGATAGAAAAAGGCCCAAGGGGCGGGGGCAAAAAAAGCACATTAGCCACTCCAGATCACAGGAACCAGCGCTAAAACCAGCAGAAAAAAAAAATGCGAGATCTGGTAAAAAAGGGAATCCGAAGAAGTTCGGGGCAAACATATCCGAGGAAGGGAGTCAAAGGTGAGTAACGGGTAAAGGAAGGCTTCCGCCGGCCAGGGGGGACTGGCAACGAAAGGCAAAGGGTAAATCGGAACCAACCGCCGCCCTAAATAGAAAAACCAAACTAGACCAAACGGAAGTTAACATGTAAATTCACTAAAGGTGGAGGAGCAACCAGACACGCGCCAGCGACAAGCCTCCTGTAATCCAGTGTAAATTGGACTGTAAGCCATCACAAAGAAATGGGGGCGAGATGTTGCATCTGCGTTAGAAAGTGGCGCTCAAAAAGACAATAGAAGGGGGGTGCACAGGTCCTCCAAGAAGGAAGAAAAAAACACGAATGTAACAAGGTGACAGGCAAAATATCACACCGCTATGGGGGGTGGAACGTCGTACAGGGGGGCATCAAAAAAAGAGAGCATCAGGGGACCATCTCTTGTGCAGCCCAAAAATTGGAAAAATAAAGGAAAATCTCCGGCAAAAAACCGCGAAGAAAAGATGAAAAGGCCCTCCAACAAGAAGTGGCGAAACGGCGACCATTTGCACCAGCTTTTATCTCGGAAAAAAGAAAGGAGGGTTGCGAAGTCGAAACGCAGGGAGTCCCAAGGTCCTTTTTTGGGGAAAAAAAAGGTTAAAGTAAATAAGGGTCCCGTTAGGACTGGCGGCAAGCCTCGGAAAACTTCATCCAGGCGGCCAGTGAGAAGAAAGCGTCTATGCGGAAAAAAGGGGGGGGCGCCAATACTTGGCGGAAAGGGTGTGACAGTAAGAAGGAACCCTTTATCAAAATCCTACGCCAAGGAAGTCAGCCGGATCGACGACAAAGCACGGGAAGGGTGAAAGGTTATAACTTGCAATCAGCACATAGCAGGACTAGTCCGGGAGGGAAAAAATCGCGCTACAAAGACCCATTGGAAACCGAAAAAAACTGTTTCCAAAAAGAGGGCCTTTGAAACCGCAATAAAGATTAGAAAGGGGCCCCCCTCCGCGAACAAACCTGGAGCCAGACTGCAGGGAGACTAAAAACAAGATCCCTGTCCTGTGAGTTCGACGCTCGCCAGAGGACAAAGCAAAAAACCCGACAAGAAAAATAAACAAACGTTGGGGTACCAGTCGCTTGTGGCGATTTTTCAAACCGGCTTGTCAAAATATGGAAGAATAGCAGGAGGCCGGAAGAACTCGACCGCAAGCTGCCATTAGTTCAGAGAACCGCGGGGGATGAACACGCCGTTTTGTGAACTCATCTCGGTCTACTACCGAGAGAACATGACCGAGGGGGGATCGCAACAAGGGGACAACGTCGGGACGAAGCTGAAAGCTCCGGCTGCTAGTTTTAAAGAAAAATTGGAACCCGGCGAGCAGTTGGAACGAGAACACACAATCCGAACACGGTAACCCGGCGAAATAATTGGCACGGTCCCCTGGAAAATCAAAGCCCAACTCGGTGCTGAGTGTTGGACCGGGAGAGGGAGGGGCAAAAAGTGGCGATCGCAGTGCACGTCAGGGCCGTCGCAGAAAAATACTCAAAAAATGAGCCCGCTTAGGCGCGGGTGGCATAACGCACATGATTGGCTGGGAAAAAAAAGGGCGCCGGGGTTTTGGGCCCAGGTTGTCGATGCTTCAAGGGGAAAACGGAAATGGAAAAAAACATCATATGAGAATGGGAATTGGCATACCATCGGAGAACCGGAGCCAAACAGGCCGTCGAAGCCTAAATCTCCGTGGCGGTGTGTGGGGGGGGGGCAGGATGTAAAGCTTGTGGAAGTGTAACAACGACATGACGCCTGAGATCCGTCCCGGTCTCACCAGAATAGGATAGTAGACTGGGGGGGGGGACCGCACAGAGGGTGACTGAGTAAAAACTGGAGGTATGACGGAGGGGTCGCGTGAAGCGGAGGGAGGGGAGGGTTGACTCGAAAAAGCCGGTCGAAAATAAAGTTGTGCGGATCAAGAACTTCTTGCGGGGGGGTAAGTGTTGAGTGCAGAGCCCCACGGGAGGATTAGGGCGTCCTGTTACAATTCGGAATCCCAAAATCCCAGTGTTGTTCATCAATCTTGTTGGGAAGGAAATGATCTTTCGTCCACCAATAGACCGCGTGGGGAAAAAAACCGTGGGGGGGGGGAAAAGGACATCTATTCGAGTTATGCCATTTCCTGCTGCGAAAACCGGGGACAGAAAAACTCGTTTTTGGAGGCGTGGTTCACCTTAAAGTTGTCGCCAACCCCCCCACAACAGACGCACTGAGAGCACAGGCAAACGCGGGAGGTGCCCCTTGCAAAAGAAAAAGGGGTGTACGGAGAAAGAGGTGTGAGAGAAAACACCGGTTCCGGCGTGGTGACCGCCCGGGCGTTCATTCTTTCCAGGCCTCACGCCCCGACAAGACTACACCAAAGGTGGCGCCCCGAATGTTAAAAAATTCCCGGGGGAAACAAGGGGGGGGGAATTAAGGTAAGAAGGGGTATGATTGGATGGTCAGTTTTGGAAAGTGCTTATCTTCCTACGTGGGAGTTTTGCAACAACGCTGATACCGACCCGTTTTTTATTAAAATTATGGGGGGGTAAGTTGGAACAATCAAGCCTCCCGATTGGAAAGTCTAGGGGAGTTGACCACGTCGGGTTCGGGTCAACCATGGTTATGTGGTTTGAGAACAGGAGGTCCAGGGTTGACAAACGACTGGGAAATCGGACTGATTACCTTTTGGAAAAAAGTGACGGAAGGAACTTTTCTACCGGGGGAGAAACTAAAAATCGGCGCCCCTGAAGGAGGAAAAAAAAATGTGGGGGGGTGAGTGGGTCGGTCGAATAGCCAAAGACTAGTAATGCTGGAAAGGGACTAGGAGGGCTCCCCAACGTCGACCAAGGGGGGGGGAGGAGGCCTAGGGTAAACTCACACCGAACCGTCTGAAAAAAGTAGAGGGCCATGAGGCCCGGGACAGGGGTGGGGGGTCACGTACTGAAAAGGGGATCATTCGATCCTAACAAAGAGACAGAGAAAACAAACAACGGGAGGATGAGTGAATGATGACATTTCCAGAATGGGGTCGCCGGAAGGAGGCCACGGAAAACCTTTAGGCCGCAAAGCCCGCCCGGGCCGGAACACTCTGAAGCAAAATTGAGTATTTTGACCAGAAAACCGCGAAAGTCCGAAGTATTGGAAGACCAGCACAAGTAAAAACATAGCCGATTGGCATACATTTCGCAATCAATCTATACGTCCTTTGCTGGGGGAGGAGCAAGTGCAAACAGATCGGGGGTAACGGCCAAGGGAAGCTCGAAAAAAGGGCTGCTTTTCTGACGCACAGAAGACATCGGGCTTTATCAAATGGGGAAACAAAAAAGGGTGGGGCAAAAAGGTGGCAGGGAAAAGAAATCCAATCCAATTAGACCACGACCGGGTGCACACTCGCGGATGGCCAGAGAATTCCAAAAAGAAGTCATATTCAACCGGCAGGGAGAAGCTAAAGAAAACTACCACGATTCCGAAGGCAAATGACAATGAAGTTAAGAGGGGGGTACGTGGGTTTCAAACGTCAAAGTCCTGGAAAAAGCGGTAGCCAAAGTGGGGACGACAGGGACGTCGCGTAAGCCTGGGAAAAAGTTTCAAGACTGCGGAACAAAAAGAAATCGGTTCATGGGGAGGAACAGACGAATGAAGCGCCCAGCTAACGAAAAAAGGGGAAGGATTGGGGGGGCGGCGGCGGCATCAAAGTTACACCAACATAGAATTAAAATGGAGCCGAAAAGGACCACATATCTCCTCAAGGGGGGGAAAGGTGGGTGTTGGACAATGGGGAGGAGGGCTAGCGCAGGGTAAAAAAAAAAAAAGGCAAACCTGCGGGAAGTAGGAGGGACCGGGAACGAACGAAAGATGCAAAGCAGGCCAACAACCAAGGAGATCATCCACTCAAAAGCAGGCATCCTCCGAGGAAAGTCGGAAGGGCAATAGCAACTTATTAGCAGAAGGCACCAACAAAGATCACAAGCACAAGAAAGCCGACCCACAGGCACAGACAGAACTCAGACTACCGAAACCAAGAAGGGGGTACGATGAGGTAAAGGACGGCCCTTAGGAGTCACTCATCGGGCCATGCACAATCCAGAAATTCCCAATCTTCCTGAACAAAACAATCTTCTAATGGGCTCCGAGGCCAGGGAAAGAAACTCCTGTGGCGCAGGTTTTCTATGCGGTAATATCGTGCAGAGCACCGCCTTACTCTAACCCAGGGGCTCACCCCAGCGAATAACAAGAGCTACTCCTTATAGGACCAGAAAGACAGCCAAGGGCGAGGGTAATGCGGAGGTCGGATTGAAAAAAGTGGAAATAAATCAACAACCTAGCAAAGGCTTCACACAAACACCGCCACCGGCAACCTTCAGGTTTTCCTTGAAGGGGTCCCCCAAACCCCCCGATCACCACAGAAAAGACGCAGGCAGCTGGTAGACAACCTTCCAGATGCACAACTGCTAACTGGGGGGAAACATAACAAGCATACCGGGTAATTACAGTCAGACGTGGATCAACCTTCAACCCCATCGTGGAGAACCTTGGTCACACTAGTTAGGGGGGAGGAAAAAGAGGCCACGAAAAACAAGTTCGAACATGTCCGACCCGCCGTGTGGGCGCAGGAGAACCTTCGTAGAAGGAGGCAGCGACGCTAAGGAAAATACGAACCGGAAGGGAAAGGGGCGTTTTTGGGGGGGGGGGGAGAAAGACTGGAAGGGTATCACGCCCGAAGTAATAAGTACGAAGGGGGGGGGAAAAAAACACCACGGGGGGGGCGTGCCAACGTGCGGGGAAAAACGGTGGGGTGGGGAGGGGGGGGGAGGCCCAGAACTTAACCAGGGGTTTCAAAACG
>Ga0179593_1442068_pt1 | contig 14261 bp, 19 predicted proteins | sample CZODoug2_1_08_16_FD_185931 | JGI IMG/M metagenome (GOLD analysis project Ga0179593, IMG submission 185931) | Vadose zone soil fungal communities from Angelo Coast Range Reserve, California, USA - CZODoug2_1_08_16fungal (PacBio error correction) | ecosystem: Environmental > Terrestrial > Soil >...
TTTGGGAGGTGTTGGTGGTGGGCCCAAAATGACAAAAAAAAAAGACTCTCCTTACGCAAGGAAGACAACGGAGAGCTTGCATTCTGATCCATCATCGAGATCGCACAAAGATAGCATGATGGGAGATCTTCTGGGGGGGAAGGAATAAAGTCGATGATGAAAAACACAGAAATACGGGGATGAATAAATCAACTTAGGAAGCAAAGGTACACTCCAAAATCCCAAGCTCGAGAGAGGGCATATGCAAAATCCTGAGTGAAAACTAGCCCAATAAATGGCTCAGTGGAAAATAGAGAGAGTATTAAACTAAGGTTTAGGACTACATAACTTGCTAAAAAGAGATGTTATTGAGGGCTACGGCCGCGCTGTCAAGCTGGGGTGGGGGTGTCGGAACCAAGAAGGGGGGAAAAGGAGATCAAAAGAAGCAGCGAGGAAAAACGTCCTCGATCCAGGAAAGGAGGCGGCAATGGCGCATCTATCCTAGGAGATCGCATCCGAACAATAGGACAAACTATTGGGGGGGGAGACGACGAAGATCAAATCAGGTGAACGGGGGGGGGAAACACAGACCAGGCGAAGAAGCGATCTGTGTTCGTGTATGTAGGAGGGTCCAGCACAAAAAATAACGACCAATATAATCAACCTAAGGAAGAACAAAAAAGGGTAAGTAAAAGCTTACATGAAGACATGCTCCCAGGGGAAGGATCCGCAGGGACACCCGACGAATCGTAAGGAATTGCCGAGTTTACCGAGGAAGGGATACAGACCTCGGTGGAAAAAAGGGAAAGCTTCCTTCATCTAAAACCTCGGAGGGAGGTATATGGGGGGGAGCCACACAACAAAGAGAACATGAACCGAAAGAAAGACAAGAGGCCAAGGTCATCCAAAGAAACACAGAGGGTTTCAGCTCTCTGAAAAAAAAAGAGACTAGGAGGTGGTCACGTTCGACGAAGACTGCCAGGAAAAAGACCGGGATGAGGAATTCAAGAGAGAAAAGGTCCAGGGACGGCAAAAGGGAAAGGGGTGGCAATCAGTAAGAGAGGTAGCAACTGTAAATAAAGAAAACGATGTCGTCGTCTCAAAAAAAGAGCAATTACTATGAAGAGGGAGGAGCGGGGGCAACGCAAAGAGAGGCGCTTCAAAAACGAGGAAAAAAGAAGCACCGAATTAAAAGGGAGGAAGGAGTGATTATGGTCCTCCGCGGATCGCGATGAGAACGGAAGGAGAGGAGATCGAAAGAAGCAAAAAGAAAGTCCTCGAGTTGCCGCTCCACGAGGCTGGGACGGAAGGGGTTGAAAGACCAAGAAGAGACGCAATCAGATAAGGACCAAAGATCTCTAAGAGGGAAGATGGTCCATGTTGGGAAGCCGAGGAAAGGAAGAAAGAGGACCGATGACAGGAAGGGTAGCAAGGGGGGTAGAAGTTGAAAAAAAAAATTCTCTTAGGTAGGAAAGAGAAAGAGTGACGAGTGGAGGGAGGGGGGCAGTATTAAGTGAAGTGGGGGAGGAGGAGGAAAGGAGGGAATAAGATGGGGAATTAGGAGCAAGAGGTGGGAAGGTGGGAGAAGGAGTAGTGAAAGACGGTGCAACGGAGGTGGCGCGTTAGGAGGGGTAAGAGAGAGAGGGGGCGGGGTACTAGGGTGTGGGGACTGCTTTCGGAGCAGGAGAGGAAGCTAAAGTTAAAGAAGAGGAGGTAGGGAAGGGAGGAATGGAAAAGCGGCAGGGTGGAGGAGAAAAGATGGGTTAAAAAATAGATGAGAGGGGGGGAGAAACAATTCGTGGAGGGGTGGGGGGTGGGTGAGTAGGGGAGGTGAGGGTGAGCTGGGGAGTGGATGAAGAGAGGGAAGGCGAAGGAATGGGAGGAAGTTCGTGTAGGGGGGGGGAAGCGGGGAAGAGGTCGGGGGGAGGAAGGGAAAAGGGGAAGGGGAGAGGGGGCATAGGAAAAGCAGAGTGGAAAGGAGAGACAGTCGGAGTGTGGGGAAATCGAACGGAGGGAGGAAGAGGGGAAGGCGGGGAAATTAGAAAAAGTACCGTAGGGGGGAAGGGGAAGGGAAGAGGGGAAGGGGGAAAAGGGATGGAGGGTAGAGAACAATGTGGATGTGGATTGGGGGAAAAAGGATGGATTTAGATGTTGAGATAGTAAGAGCGTCCTGCTTCTGGGAAAAAGGGTGAATTGCGTCCTTATCACGAGTTGATAGTGGGTCTACCCAGAAAGAGGGAGAACACAAAAGGGGCGACGCGGCAGCAGGTCCGTGGGTTTCCCCGCGCAGCCAGACTGAACCGGGGTGAGAAAAGCGCAAAATTTTATCTGGACCAGCGTTAAAAGAACATGCGAGGATAACCTACAAAGCTGCCCGAAAGGACGGGAAAGGCGCGTGGTGTAGTGTGTGTCACCACGATCGAAACCGAAGCTCAACCTGGAACCGAGAGGGTAAAAAAAGGCGGGGCAACACGGAGCGGCCAAACGCAGGCGCGAGCGCGCACAAAAGAAGGAAACATAAAAAAGAAAGAATTGGGGATATCCTAGATCGTGATCCGATCATTAGTCAACATCCCGCAGAAGGGAGCGAGGGGGGGGGAAACAGCAGGACTTTCTTCTTGCCGAGTTGGTAAATATCTGAAGAACCATGGACACGTCAGGACGCGCAGGGTAACCGTGTAAAGGCTAGGTCAAAAGGGTATAAGCGACAAGAAGCGAAAGAAGACAAGAATGCATAAGTGCGCCATCAATGCCACGGGGGGGAATCCCTAAAGTCCAAAAGCAGTGCGAAGAATTCGCCGCACGCTGATGAGAGAGGTACGTGGCACTAAGACGCTGATTCAACCTGCATCACGCGTAAAATTCCACCAAAAAGCGAGAAAACCTGCCGGATGATCACAGAGGAAGTGGGGGGCTATTGAAGGGGAAAGAGCTCAACAGGGGCGGAAGTGGTAGCAGCGAACAGGCAGTGGGAGGTCTCAGGAACCAGACGGTTCTAGACGGCTCCTCAACGGAAGTTAGAGTTCTGTTTAAACAGCATCGTGAGCAGAAAAGCGAAGCTTGGTGCCAGGGGGGTAACACGATTTTTGTCAGGTAACAACAAAAGGAGAAGTGTCCTGCACCAGATCGTAGGCCGGTCGCGGTTGCGCGTGAGCGCCCGCGCATAGCAAATCAATAGGTTTCGGCCTTTTATAAAGAAAAACGAGGGTGAATTCAAGAAAATTGGGTCTCTCACGCCACGGATGATCCACTCGTTTGGGAGACCTTACAATGACGAATGGTATCCAATGATATACGACAGGGAAGGGTAGTCTGTAATAATGGGAAAGGGGGAAAAGTGAAGTCAAATTTGGGTGTTGGAAAGTAGACATGAAACTTCAGGAGATGAAGTAGAACGGATGGTGTGGTCTGGTTAAAGAGTCAACAACAACAACGGAGGAAAAGAAGAGAAAAAAACCAAAGACCAACCTCTAAGTGGAGCGACCGAGGTCATACTAATGGTAACAAAAAGCGACTTTTTAACTTTGCAAAAGGTTCAAGATTTAAAGGTAAACTATCTTATAAAAGTTACGAGGGGAAGTTAACTCTCCAAAAACAAACGACTGAAGTGTGCGCGAGGGAATGAATAATGTGCATCACAAAGGGGGACTTATGGAACAGCAGATGAAAAGGGATGGGAGAGATGCGACGGCGCTCACCGAACAAGCGAAAGACTCTATGGGTTCAGGACACCCGATACGCTGGGGTGGATTGTTGAAGGAAACAACTCAGGGTGAAAAAGCAAAACCTAGGGCCTGGAGGGACGAAGATGATGCATAACAAGACTTCAGAAAGTCAAGAGAGAGGTTCGAGAAAAAATGGTCAAATTAAGAAAAAACACTGCCTGAGAGAAAACTAAAACGGACTAAAGCCTGTTGCTCAAGAACGCAATCAAAGCCGATGAAAATCAGGAGGTGAGCGGGCAAGAGGGGGGGGGTTGGAAAAAATGCAGGTCCTTACTAAGTCCGATTCTCAGCTGTTTCAGTCGTCAGAAAGCGAAGCGAACAGAATACAACGAGGCGAAATTAGGACGCGAAGGGGTGGATAGGAGGACGGAAGTTTCCGTGGCGGCTCTGTCGCAAGCTGAATTAGGTACCAGGAAAAGAAGATAGGTTTAAAAGAAAAAGAAGCCTTCCTTTACCTCACGCGAGAGGAAGGGGTCAAAAATGGAACGAGTCTCAACTAGACGTCTCGGCCGTCCGAAAGGACAGCTGACGTCAATAAAAGCCCCACACTTCTGCGGGAAGACGCCTATAACAAGTAGAAATCGTAGGGCTGTGGAACCTTTTGAATAGCGAAACGGCCGACTGCTAGGGGGCCGCCAAAGATCGTTTTTAAGTCGCTAAAAACCACATGAAACTAAGGGGACGTCTGGATCGTATTGAAACAACAATACACCCATCGTCCTTTGCTTCCTGATTGACAAGCAAGGTAGGTTCAAGCCCTCGCATGTTAAGGGGAAATAGGGCCGAAAATCGTGTCCGCGCGACCTGGGGATAAAATGAGTCATTGAAAAACCTCAGCTGCAAAGGTCGGGGCAACATTTCGGAGACGTTCCAGCCCAATAAAGGGGAGCATACTTCAGCAGCGGCGAAGCAAAGCAAAGAATGAAAAAACAAAGCAATCGTGAGCCGAAAGTTGTTGTTAAGGGAAATGAGACCCTTCCAGGTCAGAGGGGGGAAAGGAGAATGCGGCAGGAATAGGCCAAGGGACCAGGCGAAGACCGTCGATAGGGTGGAGGACTAGGCGGCGAGTGGGGGGGGGGAAAGCCGGACTATTTGGATCGGCCAATTATGACTAGGGAGTCGATGTAGGAGGAAGACCTGAACCAGAATCATCTCGGCGCACCAAGGAGGCCATAAAGAAAACACGGAATAATGGCGAAGCGGGCGCAAGAGCAATTTTGCCGAGCCGAGGGCGTGGCTGCTAACTCTCTCACGCACGATAATTGACTGGTGTTTGGCAGGAAAAGAAGAGAGCTTGCTGCTGGCAGGGCGAAGTGCCAGACAAAGGGAAAACCCACTGAGTACCAAAAGAACCGGCCACCTGTGGACCGGTTGACTCAGGACTCGGACGGGTGGGTCAGGACGCGAGCTTTGCGAAAAGTGAACAAAAAAAAAAGAAGATCGGGAATACAGAACCGAAGATACCGTTTTGGATAAATTGAAAAAGCTTGCGGAGGGCCTAAGGGAAGTTGTGGAATCCCATTATAAATAAAATCCCCAGGTGTAACCTTAAGGGGGGAAGAATAACTGGTCGGGTGGAAACACGAGGTCGAGAGAATACCGGGGCCGGATAGAAGGAATCGCGGCGCCTGGGAAAAAAACGGAACCGGCCAGATCCCATCGGATCAGGATCTAGATTTTCCGAAACCTGAGGGAATTGAGTTAAGTCTTGATGGGACGATGGAAAGTCGGCTTTAAAGCCCCACCAAAACGACAAAAAAAAAAAAGAATGAAAGAAAAATGTCTGGGGGCTGATCAGGACGGCCGTCTCATCCCCGGCACATGATTTCAAAAACGAAATCAGGGCCAAAGCAAAAGTTGGGAATATGTGCGGCATCGAGCAGACAGAGGCTCAAAAATTCGAATCGAGGTAAGGGAGGGAAGTAAGACGTGTCGGCATGGCTGTGCTCGACTGGCCGAAATTGGGAAAAGTGGGAGAAAACGAACCAGCGGGCTGAAGGACCACGTCGCACGAACGATCGGCTGGGCCGCGTCGAATAAAAGCCCTTCATAAGAAAGTAATAGCGAGTCAGTAAGAAGGCCCAATGGAAGAAGTGAAAGAGCAATGAGTTTTGCAGAATCCCTCAAGAAGAGATAGAGCTGTGGGGGGGTTGCGGAACTAAGCGGAAAAACCAAGTAGGCTGCTTATGCGGCCATCCCGTCTGCGGGATTCTGTGGAAAGAAAGACGGAATCTGCCAAAAAGATCGTGACCCTAATCTCGCAATCGTCAGGATCGAGAAAGGATCAAAAAAGAGAGGGTGAAAAACGCATTGAGAGGAAGGCGAAGAAGCCTCCGGGCACAAGCAGCCACTAGTAGAGACAACAACAACCACGGATTATGCATAAGGAATGGGAAAATGCGGCACAGGCACAAATCACCGGCACCGGGGGAAAGGGCGGATCGGGATCCAGAATCTAAAAAAGCAGGGCGAAATGGTCAAAATAAGGATTTGGCCAGACTGTCTATGAAGAAAAGCAGCATACGTACCTCACAGCAAGAATATGCAAGCTCGAGCACGCAAAAACTCCAAAGAGAGAGAGCGGAAGAGGGCAGGCTGCAAAAAAAATCCTGGATTCAATAGCGAAAAAAGCACTGGAGAGGAGCACAGCTCTGAGGGAGAATTGAGGGGTGGGTATTAAAACGCGGAGTGAGAACAGAATCGGAGTCGGATGGCACCAAGGGGCCGAGCGTCCAGCTGGTGGTGGTGTACACCAAGCAAGGAACAAGGAAAAATCTGCCCCACGGCTCTATCCAAACCATCGAGCGAACGGCGATGAAGCCGCTCGCTCGAACGGGACCTTCCAAAAGACGATTGCGGACGAAAGACGGCCATATGTGAACGGGGAGGGAAAGAAATCACGGGAGTTCGTTAGGGAGGGGGAACAACAAATCAGAACCATCGACAACAAAGGAAAAAGTCCGCAAAATCAAGGGAGTCCAATCGTCCATTACGCCGGCTCCGGGCGAAAGGCAAGGTAAGGGTGCACCCGGACGATCGCGTCAAAAGTCTCGATTGGGGACAGGCTTCCGGGATTGATAGGAATAGAGGTTGAAAGAAGGAAAGATTCATTAAGGAACACCTCGGCTTTATGGAGAAATGGATAGCCAACTGACAGAAGGAAAGAAACTCCAAACTGTGCATGAAAAAAAAAATCGGTATGGGCTCTGGATCACGCCGCGGCGTTCACTTGACGTAGCGAAAAGAGGACAGTGCGGTCCTGCAGCTTAACCCGTCAAACCAAGGAAAAAGAGTAAAAGTTGTCAACGAGAGAAGCAAATCGCCAGCCATCACAAGCAGATTGTCGTCGCGCAAAACAAAAAAAATGAGGCCTGGAGGGGGAAAAAGGAAAAAACACGAGAAAAGGAAAAACTGAGAAATCGCCCCTCGTAGACCATTAGGCCGCAGACGCTTATGGGCCAACGAGGGAGAGGAGTAAAAGCCTGATCTGTCTCCAAGGAAACACGCACACGATAGCAGGGGCCAACCCCAAACAGCAGGGAGGAGTGTTTAAACACCAACGGCCCGCAATAAAGACATGCCACCGACTCGACGGCGTTCGAAGGGAAAGGGGAGAAGAGCAACTGACTAAGAGGACAGCTTACCTTTTTTGAAAGGGGAAAAGAAAATACTTAATACTAGATTGGAAAGTAATGGCTCCTTACACCGCGTGAAAAAAGAGTTTCTCCCCTCGCAGTGAGGGGAGGAGACCGGAGAAATGGAAAAACAAGGAAAGATGAAACTCAGGGGGAACAAAAAAAACATGAGGGATGGCGCTATGGACCGCCGCTGAAAAAGATTGTTCACCAGCAAATTTCCCCGAAAAGGAGAGTATGAACTACCCAAGGGCTGACCGAACTTCGAAGCAAAGCGGGGGAGTTGTGTTCACTCAATGAAGAACAAAAGAAACTCACAAAGCTTCTAGAGGAAGAGGTGGGGAAGAGGGGTCCGCAAACCGATCTAGGCGAAAAGAGCAGGAAAACGGCGAGCATAACCAACCCTAACACAATACTTGAGAGCAGTGGTATCGGCAAAAAAAAGTAGGAGGGGGGTCAAAAAGACTCACTTTTCAGCGCTAGGTGAGACGGGTCAGCGGACTTTCGGAAGGAGAGCAGAGAAAGAGGGGTCAAAACCTCCATGACCGGCAAAAATCGCTAGGTTCGGGCGCGCCTGATGGGGTATAAATAAAAAGAAGACCAGCGCCGCTGAGAACAAGCAGCCATATTGCAGAAGGAAGAAAGGAAAAGGGGAGGAAAGAAATCCCCACGAAAGTCGCTGTCAAGGTAAGCTAGCAGAGGTCCGACCGCGGATAATTCCGAAGGCAGGCCTAGTAGACATGCCGGCCACAACCCAACCAAAAGAGAAAAGGAAGGGAGGGAGACAGAGTACTGGGCTCAAACTTTAGGAAAAGAAACAAGGACGTAGAATGGAAGGAGGAGCAGCATATCTACCTGAGAACATGGCCGTATGATCGAACTGCTAAACCGGACGTTATGAGCCTGGGGAGAGAATGAGTCATAAACCCCTAAGATTTTGGGGACGGGGGGCCATGTGGGTGGTCATGAAAAGCGCGCGGGCAAATCGGTTTTCCAATGCACAGCGTCTGGGGGGGGGGGGTTTGGGGTTTGGGGGGTTTTGTGCAATTTGGGGGGGCGGTCGCGGTGAAAAATCTTTCTCGCCCGAAGAGCGCTAAGCGCGTGAGAAACGTGATGGGGGGGGGGTGAAGTACCCGGGAAATTCTGAACACTGGGAGAGAAGAAACCCGATGCTAACTAATTTTAGAAATAAGTAAACAATGATACGATACGGGAATAGTCTTTAAGAATTGGGTCAATATTTGAAATTAAGAGGGGGGGGTGGGACATAACAAGGAAAAAACTTCGTCCATCACTGAGAGACCGAATGGGGGTGGATCGGAAGAGGAGAAAAAACAACATGAGGATTAAATATATATTGGGGAAAAAAGAAAAAAAGTCGACTAAGTGAGCGAAGTTTCATTGCTAATGAAAAAATAAATCTACTTGGGAATTGAAACACTATTTACAATTGAACCGAATAAAGGAAGAACGGAAGATCAGGGTCATCCGGCCTGAGTACCACAAAAGAAAGAGGAGGAAAAAGCCGGGAAAAAAACGGAATACAAATTAAAAGATCACCTGTCATACGTAACAAAGATCCCGCGATGGGGGAAAGAAAAAGTGAAAGGCCTCTTCAACACTACAAACGCGAAGGGCAAGGAAGATCTTTTCAGAAAAAGGCTCTGAGCTTGTAAAAAACAACTCTGGCAAGTCAACAAGATGGAAGGTGAAGATGATTAGAAAAAGAAAACGTGAAAATAACGTACGCGATCATTTTCGGATAATAGAATGGTCGAAGGAAGAGAAAGAGAAAATGCCTCCTGCTAAATATGAAGAAAAAACGTCCTGAAAAAAAAGGTGGACTCAGAAACGCGCACCTGGCCATCATTCCTCTGGGGGGAGACGGGTTACTGGGTGGGGGGGTGGGGGAAGGGATACGGGATGCAGCAGGAATTCTCAACGTTGAAGGAGGAACGAGTCCATCAAAGAAGACATCTTCCTGGGAGACAGTGAAAGTCCTGCAAGACTGGGTTATAATTTTTGGGAAACCGGGTATTGAGTACTAGGGAGGAAAAGAACAGGAGTTGAGTCACGAGGAGGAGGTTGCTAATTATTTATTTCACTAAAAAAAAGAAGCCTTCCGGGGACTACAGAGAGAAGGGGGGGAACAGTGCGGGAGGAAGGAGACAACTCAGACTGCGGCTCTCAGGCAAGAAGTAAGCTAAACCATTAGAAAGGAAAGCCGCTCCTAAAAGACGGAAAAAATTGGGAGATACCCATAAGGAAAAAATGACAGGTTAAGCTTTTCGGCTTTTTGGGCTTGCGATGCTCGAAGCACTGCATATGTACCGGGAAGGAAGAAAAAGAGGGGTTGACATCGCTTCCCACAAAAAAACGGAGAGGAGGGGGAGCCGTAGGGAATCGTAGTTGGCACAACTAACACCCCACGCGCCTGAATTCACAGAGTTTCCGGGCAGGGCAACGGGGTAGGTTGTCATAACTAGGAAAAGGGGTGCAGGGCACTCTTTTAAACGAGAGGACGGGGGGGCGGGGAGACCAGGGCGGGGCATCCCCGAAATTCGAGGAAAACACGCGAAACCTCCAGCTTCATTGTCAGTCAAAGGGAAGGACGGGAAGAAAGACGCAAGGGGAAACGAGGGGAAAACCAGCTGCTGATCAGAAAAGACTCACAGTTGTCAATCATCTGTATCCGAGAACTGTTTGACAACGAGAAACAGGAGAACACTTAAAGGTCTCGGGGAAAGGGGGAGAAGCGGCAGTGACCTCAGCCCCAAATTGACAGGCTAAAAGCCGGAAATCAGGGGGCGATGGCGTCATGGGGGGGACGGAGTGGGAAAAAAAGGGAAAAAAAAGGCTTAGGGTTTTTATCGAAGAGCTATTACTTCCGGAAGTGGGAGTTGGCGCAGAAGGCCTCAAAGAGAAGAAGCGCGAAATCTGCGTCCAAAGTAGCCGAGGCACCCTAATGGGGGAGAGGGGGAGAGCAAGAACAGCTTTTCATGGGAGGAGTTAAGTGGCTGCTTCCAGAATACTAACGAAAAAAAGTATTACATAGTTGTTTGGGAGGCGAAAAAGCGCGTGAGGGAGGGGGGAGGGCGATGCAGAAAACTCTAAAATTGCACACCACTGGGAACCGCCGGGGTCTGCACTTTGGACCGGTCGCATGGCAGGAAGCATCGTGTTGGTACAGGTCGAGGGGAGCTTGGGAGAAAAAAGGGAACACGAAAGATATATGTGAAGCTAGATCAAGAATACCGACGGGCGTGGGAGACCTTTCCAAGGGCGGCAGGTAGTCAGCGGAATGGACTCTCCATTATACAAGAAGGAGAGAGGGGGGGGGAAATGAAAGGGAGAATCAATGTCGTTTTAAAAAACTAGGGAAAAAGGGAGATCCGTGATGCGGTTCAAGCAGGAAGGTAATTGACGACGATAGGGACCAGTGGGCACCGAAAGAAGAAAAGAGCCGAGAAGCCAAAGGGTATGGAAGAGGAAGGGAAACTGAAGTCAATTGCTAGGAGTCGTAAAGTTACATGTGGAGGGGGAAAACTGACTCGAAAGAACGAACAATCGCTGATCGCAGCCTGGTAAGGAACGAGCAAGTAGGAGCTGTAGGAGTAACAGACGAATGTGGGGAAGGGGGCAGATGCTGCGCAAAAAGCCGGGCTCGAGAGCCAGGGAGCTCAGGGGAGGAAAGGGACAGGAACGAACTTTTTATTCCTGTTCGAGGAAAATGTTCCAACAGGGTGGGTTCTAAACCACAACCCCATCCTGACGATCATTGAAAATCCGCGAAAAGAGGGGGAGATTGGATAGCAAAGCTGTCGTACCCCCATTAGAGTTAATCAGATCCTGCTTTGGAGGAACAAGGAATTGGCCGAGAGGGGGGAAATCCGATGGTTGGCATCATTAAAAACGAATAGCTCGGGCTGGGAGGTGGAGAACTACGAAAGAAGAAAAAGAGGAGTCTGGGCGGCGGGAGGAAGCCGGTGAAGGCTTTACCTGACTCCGGAAAGGGACGGCCACAAAATAGACCATCAAAAGAGACGCGATGAGAAAGCGATGATGGATCATAATTAATCCATAAGGGGACCAAAGGGGGGGAATAGAGAGAGAGCAGAACTTCATCAGTCAAGGAATCCACATCTCTCAGAAAAACAACTTAATTGAGGGATAGAATGGGGCCTCCCCATGGGGGATGCGGAAAGGATGCTGTCTCTCCTGACCTTCCGTCACAGGCAGGGCGTAATGGATTATCGAATCATCGATCCACCATGCGAAAATTAAGGGTGAGATAGTGCTACGAAGAAATCGAGGAGGACTCCAATCATCAGAGGACCGTCAGCAGCATCAAAAAAGCAGAGGTGAAAGCTCGAGGGGACTCAAACATAAGAGACGTCTAAAGGGCTAGGTATTCGCAAAAGAATGTATCACTCGCTAAAGCCGGGGAATCGAAAGAAAAAAGGGTATGCATGTAGGAAATGGCGAATTGTTTTTTTCATTAGAAAAGCTGCTTTATACCGAATCGAGTGAGTTCAGGCGCTAAGGAAAAGGGGTAAAAAACAAAGCCAAAAACAAACCAAAAGGGGTTTTCAAACGCCGGGGTGGGGGGGGGAAAAAAAGAAAAGGGAGGAAAGTCGATAAAGGCCGACCACGTCTCGACTCAACTGAAAGGCATAGAGCAAAATGGCGACTGAAGATCCGCTTGGGGTGGACTCAGACGGGAGAAAGACTTACCAATCAGGGAGGAAAGAGGGGACGATCCCTAATGGGAGAGGTTACGGCCGAAGAAATCGCTATAGGGGGAGGTGGGCGAAAACAAGAAAATCACTAAAGCGAAGATCAAGGGAGATCCGCAAGAAGAAGGAAAAGGGGAGGGACCATAGGTGAAAGTACATTTCCTTCTAAGAGGAGGCCGGAAGGTGTTCAACAGACGAGAGTAGGAATTTCTACGATTGAGAAAAAAAGGACCGGCCTGTATTACAAGGACTCGGTTTCCACCGAAGGTGAGCTGCATTTAGGACTACAAACGAGGGAAGGGGGGGGGAGGACCAAATAAAAAGGAGAAAGAAAAACCCATTAACTCTAGTTGATCCAACACGAAGGAACGGTAAGGGAGAAGATGCAACATGGAAAAAAGAGAAGATGCTGGAGAGTTCTCCAAATCTGGCGGAAGGGAGAAAGAAAAAAGGGGAGTCAATAAAGGGAAAGTCCAAAAACGCAAAAATTGCGTAAGAAAGGTGGTGCAAGATAAAAAAGTAGGAACTGCGCCATCCCCCAGCACGAGTTCTGAGCTGACCAAAAAAATGTGGGGGGGGGGGGGTGGGGGTGGTTGAGTCTGGGTTTGTGTTAATTACTCTGAAGCGTTCGTAATGGGGGAAGCACTCCAAAATAGTTCTTTAACGCTGCGAAGCAAACCACCTCTGAGACCAGAGTACCTCTTCTCAGGGGATGGACTCCTCTTTCACGGGGCTATGACACTGCGCGTCTACGAAGGAAAATCGAAACTCCCCTCCATTACCATTTCCGGTAAACCAGCTGCCCGTCCATTTTTTTGAACCCCACAAAAATAGGACGAGAGGGGACACGATCGACCGACGCTTTCGCCTGGAAAAAAAGGGGGGGAGAAGAGGCACAGGGCAAACCAGAATTGAAAGCAGGGGGAAGAGACCTTATTGGGTCAAGAAGCTCAAGGGGATCGTGAAAAATTTTGAGAGGGGACGATTATTGAAAGGATTAGGAGTCAGATCACCGAGGAAGGTACTGGGGAGACCAAATGCGGGGATGAAACCACGGGAATGGACGAAAGAAAAGTTCGTGGCTGCGGTCACAACGAAGCATTCAGGGGATGGAACCGAGGGTCCGCACCAAAAGATTTATCACAAAATTTCCACCGCCACAGAAAACGAAGGAATGAACCTCCAAAGAGACTCGTACTTCGGAGAGCGCTTGGGGGTGTGATTGTGACAAACTACGATCAAGCCCCGAAGGGGAGAAAAAATGACGACAGGCGGTGTAAATCGCAACGGATGATCTTAACACATAGCAGCGGAGATCAAGAAAAAGCCGGCCGGGAAAAACAAGCCGAATTGAAGAAGAGAAAGAGGGAGAGGGAATAGGGAAGGCGTCAATCAAGGGGGAGGAAACTTATTTAAAAGAAGGTCAGTATGTAAAGGGATAAGGCGACAGGGAAAGGTTTTCTAACGCAACATTTACAGGCACTCGAGATGGGTGGGGGAAAAGATCTAAGGGGTAGTGAAATAAATGTCACGATCCCATCACCGCACCTTGCAACATCATCAGGGCGCCAGAGCAGCAAGAAGAAAGGGGGGGAGGGACCCTCACATATCCAAAAGAGGAGGAAAGGTAGCGGCCGAGGGATCAGAGAATCAGGGGGCAGTCAAACCACACAAAAAAAAAACCGCAGACACAACCAAAACCCCCCCACACACCCACAAAAAAAAAAAAAAAAAAACAAAAAAACCCGCAAAACGTAACTCTTAGAAGGATTATTCATAACGACGAGAGAATCAGGAAAACCAATCACAAAGATCACCTTAAGAGGAGACCAGAGAAGAGGAGGTCAGGGGTACATAGATCAACAGGGGTCTAGCCGGTGTCTTAGTGAGATACATCGACTATATCTCATGTCAAAGATTCCCTTAGTCGGAGGAAAGATAGACGAGGTGAGGAACGTCCTGGTATTACCATCATAGAAGACATTCCCTAGATGGGTGGCCGGGTGGCAAATTTGTTCACTACAAATCGCTCTTCACGGGTCCTGCCCAAAAAACCACAAGACGGGAGGGGGGTCCAAAGTTAGGGATGCGCAGGGCTCCCTCTCGATCGAGAAAAAGCGCGGTATTGGGCTGTTTAAGATTAGCAAGAAATTGCAAGTGGGGTCCGAGAAAATCTGCCACTATCG
>Ga0179593_1274297_pt1 | contig 14260 bp, 13 predicted proteins | sample CZODoug2_1_08_16_FD_185931 | JGI IMG/M metagenome (GOLD analysis project Ga0179593, IMG submission 185931) | Vadose zone soil fungal communities from Angelo Coast Range Reserve, California, USA - CZODoug2_1_08_16fungal (PacBio error correction) | ecosystem: Environmental > Terrestrial > Soil >...
GAACCGTCCAGAAAGCAGAAAGTTTCAGAAGACAAAAAAAGGGGGGTAGGGGAAGGATGGGGATGATAAAAGACAAGCACCACTAAGGGTGGGAAAGCCGGATGACAGACAGAACTAATGGGCGAGAAGGGCAGAAGGAATCCTCCTGGGAGAACAGCCCAGAAGAAAGAGAAAAGGATCTCTCGGGGGGGGCGGAAAGGGAAGAACGAGATCCTTACAAAGTAAGCGCAAAAGGAAGTTCCGCAACACGATGGACCAGGGAGGTTGTCGAGGGCTCGGAAAGTAGAAGGAAGAGGGGAGGGAATAGACCTTGGACCCAATAGGGACATAAAACAGCTGCAGAGAAAGAAAAGAAAGAGAGCAAAGGGATCCTGAATTGGGAGGCACCAAAAAACGAATTCCATTAAGCAAAGCTATGAACGGGGGGGGGAAAAGGCCACAGCAAATCGAGAAAGGAGAACCGTGGGGTTACACATGGACTCGCAAGGTTTTCTCCACAAGGGGGGGGAGAGTAGAGTCTTTAACGGTTCAAACATTCAGTCACTCTCAGCTGGGAGGATCTCTGACAAGAATCACGCGAAGAGGCCGGGAGGAAAAGTGTTTGCCGATACCGGGGAAGGAGGAGGGCGAAAAACCTGATTGGCAAAAGGAGAAAAGCGGGAAAAGAGGATCAGGAAGCGCGGAAGGAAACCCGACAGGTGTGCGGGAAACCTCCGGAGCAACGTGGGTCCGGCGTGCCTCAGGCTAACCGAAGACAAAAAGGCCCCATGACTACCTTTAAACCATAGGGAGGGGATCGTAGCTAGGGAGTGGAGCGGGGCCGGGAGCACAGATTGTCACGGGGAACCCACGGAAGGAAAAGGGTACCGGTGCGAAAGTGTATGTGGTCGGAAGGGGGGGGAGGTGTGAACGACTCGTTCCCTGACAAAGAAAGGTTGAATTACGAACCACGCAGAGGGACTTCGTAGTGCCTATAGAAGGGGAAAACGAAAGCGTACGTACGTGGAGGGGAAGGGGGGGCGCATCGGATTACATATTACATCGGACTTAAAGGGTGTCGGCGGGGGCGAAAAAACGTCGGAAACTCCAGGGGATAAAGAAGTGGTATGGGGGGAAAGAGAGAGCAGTGCACACTGGACATCGGCTCAGAATTCTAGGCGGTGGTAAACTTGGGAAGAAGGAAGTGCGCCGACGAAGTGAACAGTTAAAGAGGATTGCGATATACCTCAAATCCAAGAAGGGGAGAATGAATAAAACACGGGAAGGAAGTAAACGACGGACGATGCTACGAAAAAACATTAAAGGAGGTCTCCTTTCCGTTGGTCTGTTTTAGAAGAGGAACGAGGAAAGTCAGGCAAAATCTCCAGAACAACCGCGAAAAGAACAGCCAGGAAAAAGACAAAAAGAAAACGGAGTATCAAAGACGGACCATACTGCGCTTCAGCCCCATCACCGGGGAGGAGCTGGACCAAAGACCGCCTCGTTAATCAAGGCCCCCAGGCTAGGAGAAAAGGGGGGAGCTCTACAAGAAAGGAAGTCGTCCTAGGGGGGGGGGAGGGGGGGAGGTGAGGGATAATGCGAGAAACGGGAAGGACTGGTCAATGGAAGATAAGTTATGTTACAAGGTTGAGGAGAGGCTAGGAGAGGGGTGAAAAAGGGTTCTTGGGAATTTGACGCGCAACAGCTTCCTAGTCCAACACAACACAACTATGGGAGGAAAAGTCTTAACCAGGTACTGCTTCATCATTGCGAAAGTACCCCCATCCCATTCACGTAATCGTAAGAAAACAACACCATCTAACCCAGTCCTGACGGTGGTAGGGTTCCCATAACTGCGGAACCCTGTTGCGCATGGTCCAAACGGGCGATCCTAAGTGCGACGACCTGACGACGAAAAAGAAGAGCAGAACCAAGCCCTTAAAAGCTACCTAGAGGGGACAAGTTCACCATTTTACACCTGTAGGGAAAAAAAGCAGAACATAAGATCTTACAGTCGCGGGAGGGAGGAAGAAGTATAGCGAAAGTGAGGCATGCGCGGACACCGAATGCTCCATCCAGCCAGAATCCTCACCGGTACAGAAGAGGGGGAGGGGGAAAGGGGGGGAGGCCAGTCACCGGGAAAAAAAAAGAGCTAGGATGGTAATAGGACTGCGTGGCGGAGTCGCGCAACGCAAATTTGGAGTTTACCGAGGGAGAGGGGGGAAGGGGTGATCAAGGTGTGACTGGCATGCCGGGGCGTACCGCGTGGCGGGAAAAAGCAAAGAGGGGGCCGCGAAACGAGGGAGGATGGGTGGTCTTTGGACAAAGAAAAGAAAAAACCGGGGGACTCTCGGTATGGTACCGGGAAAAACGTTGGTGAGAAGAAACAAAAACAGGGTCTCAGTGTGCTATAATCGATAGCGGACGGAGAGACGGTGCGGCTGGCGGAGGGGACGTGAGGGGACAAGGAGAAACTGGGTGTGGAAAAAAAAGGGTACCCCCAGTGAAAGGGAAGTTGGGGAGGAAAGTTGCGAAGAGTCGCTGTAAATGGGCGACAAGGAAACGTAACGAAAGCCGCTCAGACGAAGGAGAGAAAAAACTTAGGGATCAAGTAGCGCGAATGCGATGAGGCCTGGAATTTGACTCATACAGAATTATTCGGACAGAAGAAAGGGAGCGCAAACCACCTTCTGTTGCAAGAAAGAGGGGGTACGCGAGGGCCGGAATAGACTTGAGCGGCGTCGAAAGCGATGAGGAAGGTAAGTCGAGTACTGTGGACCTGAGGAGAACATGGCATCCTGCGGTGTCCGATCTCAGAAAGTGGAGAAAAATTGTCTGGCAACAACAGAGGGGATACGGTCTCGATAAGGGGAATCCAAAGCAGTCTTTTGGGGAGTTAGACAGAGAAGAATACCTTGGGACAGGGGGATCGTAGAGATCAGGGTCTAATACGAGCTGGAAGAAAGACTCGTGGGCGGGTGGCCGGAGGGGGATCTCTTGCCGAAGAATAACGTGGCGGTGGGAGAAGCGAGAGCAAGGGAAGGGGGAAGGGAAAAATTCACAGGGGCGTTCTAAAGAAAGTAGTAACTCGAGGGCCAGGGTGGGGGTCTGCGCATCCTACGCACGTAAGGGGATAAAAGAGAATTACGGACATTAACGCGACTGTAGGGTGGAGGTAAGAAAGAAGACAAAAGGAAAAGGAGACTCGGGGAATTTCAGATTTAAGCCCGAGACAGAAATGTTTAAACAGGGAAAAAGGAAAGGATGGCGTCTGGAAGCGGAAAAGAAGATAGAATGCCGATAGTGTCCTGACCAAATGACAAACAACATTTCAAGGCGTCATTGTGTAAAAATCTGAAGAGACATGGTTACATGAGCGTCGGAGTAGGGGGGAATATGGGAAAACCGCCTTGGGAAAAAAAAAAGAAGGCTGATGGTCCTCGGGAGGGCTCTCAAAAGAGGGCATCTCGCGCGACACGTTGAGTGGGTAACTTCGGACAAACGAGTGGGAAGCAAGGGGGCGTCGGCCTATCGGGCAGTCGTGGGCGTCCGCTAAAAGGGGGGGGAGTCGAAGGAGATGGGACAATACTAACAGAAGTTTCGGCTCAGAACGAACAACAACAAAGGGGGATAAGTAAATATATATCTCGCCGAGGGAGAGGGTCGGACGTGTACAAACCACCTTTTTTGCGTGGAGAGTAAAAGGAGAGGAAATGATCGGTCGACGAGGTAGCGGAGCAAAATGGGGGAAAGGAAGCGGTTGCAGAGAGAAAGGGGGAAGGGGGAGAGGGAAAGTTTGGGGTGGGTAGGCCAGAAGTTAGGCGCCCGAGGGCAAGTAAAGGGTGGGGCTTGGCAAAGTGCGCGGGGTGCAAAACAGGCCTTCACTTCGAGGCAACGCAAGACGTTCTTTACGCAAGAACGAAAGGAAAAATGCCGCCTTGACCTGGTAGAGAGTGTTTACTGAAATAGTCTGGCCGAGAAGCGATTCGCCGGACTGGAAGCCTAAACCTTTCGGAAGAGGCCAAGAAAAAAGGTGCACTGGTGGGGAGTATCAGAAAAGAGTTTCGGTTCGAGCTTACATGACACCGCTCGTTCATGGTCGTATAGTCGGCGGGCCGTCCGTGGAGGGGGGAAGGAGTGAGGGGAGCACATGAGAACAAACTGGTCGAACAAATCCGGGAAGCCACGTCAGTGGGTGTCGTGGGGGCCCAGAAACCGATTTGGAACAGTTGCCCCATCAGGGGGGGAGAGGGAGGAGAAAGCGAAGTCTCCTCAGCAGGAAGACGTCGAGAACATCTCTCGAGAGAAGAGCGGGTAATCGAGGGGAGTAAAAAACTGTGAGACAACCGATAGCACGGCGTACGGAAATGCGCATGGGAGGCAGGAAAGGTTTTCGATGGGGCCCGGACATGCTTCATGACAGGAGGCCATGTTAACCAGTACGGGAAAAGGACAGAATGGGTCAGTGAGGAGCGATTCAGGAAGAAGACGTCAGTAAGACACGGACCGACCGGAGCAAGAACAAAGGGGTAGGGACAAGGGGGATTTTTTACCGAATACCATCTTTGATAGGAAAAAAAGAAGTTTCAAGTCAGAAGGGGCACGGAGAAGGGCTGGAAACAAGAGTCCTATGGATCAACGAAGTGTGTAACGGGGGCGGAGCAGAGGAGCTTAGGCCGCGGATAAGCTCGCGGTCAGGGGAAAAGAAGATAGCAACTACCAGGCTAAAGAAACCGTCAGGAAAAGAGGAACCCCCTCGTGGATTAAGAAAGCCGACTGAGAGGGCATAAGAACGACATTGGAAGGGGGGAGGGGGAGACCGCGCGCTCTTCACTAAGGGAGAGTAAAAATTGAAACCTGGGAAAAGGGGAGAAAAGATCACGCTAGAGGGCAAACGCCCGTGTTGCGTAAAAAGAAAGACTCGCCTCCTGTTCTTGGGGGGGCTGGAGACAAGAGACGCACGCACCAGCGGAGGGTGGCTGCAGGCGACGGGGAGGGAACGGGGGAGAAGCTTTGACTCAGAGCAGGGATGAGAGCCAAGTCACATGATCGAAGTTGGTCACTCCAGGAGCTGGGGCTTTTGGGGATAAGGGGAGGTATATGCCGAACCGGGGCGGGAATCGTCTCCGGGCCTGGCAAAACCATTGGCGAATAGCGGGGGGGAGAAGGAGGAGGGGGGAGCGAAGGACAGGTGGGATCGCTCAGAATCCTCGGTATATTCCTCAGCGGAAAGAGCCGAAATTGATCGGACAGCTGGAAAAGAGCTGCAATATGTCCCTGGGAGGTAGGGTACAGGTGCCAGGATGTGAGAGGGCTGCAGGGCGACGCGCCTTTACAGGGGTGGGTCGAGATTTCAGGAGGTCGTTGTTTTACTGAACGTCAAGTTCTGTACGGAAACCGAAAGCGCAGGCGACGGGGGAGGAAGGGGGGTTGGCTTCCTGCTCAAATTAGCAGTGCGTGGGTACTTGTTGCCGGATCCCTCGAGGAACAAAAAAACTCATGATACAGCCGGTACGTTGGAAAATGGGGAGGAAGAACGTTCCAACGTGCAAATCCAAACAGACCCCGGACACGGGAAATCGTCAGAGACGGCATGACAAGGCAGAAAATCAAACGGGGAGTTAGGAGAAGACAGTGTCTTGACGATCGGGGTTGCTGGCTGAAGAACGCAGTGTCACCTATTCCTGGATAAGCCGACTGGTAAATTGCGGAAGGACAAGGACGCGTTATCAGTTGTCACGAAGTTTTGTGCGTTGGGAAGGAGGGGGAGGACGTAACTAGCAACTACGAAAGAGACACGAACGGCAATGAAAGGGAAGGGTAGAGTCAGTCGGGGGGTGGACCCGACGGGTGTTTATGCAGGGCGCAAGGAATGAAGATGCAACCGGGTGTCAGTTGGGGAAAAGTGACCAATGCTCGGCTACTGGTAAAAAAAAAGGGCAAGTGGGTAAGGAGAAGGGGGTTGAAGGATCAGCTGATGAAAACAGTAAGGGGGGACGGAGGGGTCCCGTGAACCAATTTCGAAAGAGGTGGTTCCTCCATGTAAGCGCGACAGTTCCAGAAGAGAGGGACAGCAGACCTGACTTCGTTTCGCAGACAAACACAACAAGACTCAGAGCTGACGAATGCAAAACGTGAGAGGAAGGAGGTCGTCAACACAGATCAAGCTCCCGGACAGAAAAAAAGGAGGATAGCGACATCCTGGGAAGGGGTAAACAAAAGCGGTGGGTGCCGGTTAATGGTAGAGGGGGGAAGTGCTACGCGGATACCTCCTGATGGGAGGTATTAAGACGGCGGGTAAGGCTCAGTCAGCCCATTGTCTAAGGAAGAACGCTCAAACCGTGCTCAGTCGTGAAAATAAAGGAAGTGGCCTGGCCGACGGCTTCCGGGGTAGGCAGTCGGGAGCCCGCTAGCCACCGCCGTTTGCCGCAAACGCAAGAGGAGAGAGGCCGCCCTCTCGGGGGTTCGGAAACCGGACGAGTGCAGTGACGGGAGGAAGAATTGGACACGGCTACGACAAGCTATAAGGACTCCTGTTTTGGCGGCCCACCGCGGAGCCAGAGGCAAAAAATGTTTCATTACTTGACGCTGAAGAGTGCTCGTTCACAAGTACAGAGAGGAGGGGGGAGGGTGGGGGGGGGGGGGCGTGCGGACATATATTGCTAGTCGTTCAGGAAAGCTGGTAGAACCGGGGGGGGGGAAATTGCAGAGGAAAGCTGGGCGCGGCCTCCTTCGCGCTGGTGGGGTGTGGGGGCCGTACTCAGAAGCGTCTCCGGTTGCCGAGCCTTGAGAGACAGAAGAAGTTACTACCACTAGTTCAGGTGCACCAATAGGTGGAGGCGAAGCAATTCGACCGTGGGAAGGGTCCGGCCTCGGAGCGAGGCAAAAGGAAGGGTTGCCGAACCTCGCAGCGGAGCAGAATGTGGGGAATTCTCCCGGGGAGGTAACCTCGTTCTGGTGATCTGAACCGAAGGCCAGCTGCACCTGGAGCGTCTACAGAAGGTGGGTCCGGCGCTGGCGAGGGGTCTGGATTCGGCACCAACAGAGGATCGAAATGACCAAGAGGAGGGCGCTCGGTTGCCGAGGGGGGCAGGCGGAGGAGTAAAGAGAATCTCAAAAAGATACAACGGAGGATGGAAGAGAGATGACAAAACCAGAGCATAAACGTTCCCCAGAAACGAAGATGATAGATGATGGTGGGGCCGCGCATCATCGCAAGCGCCAGGAAAGAGGCCCTGGAGAGGGAGAAAGAAGTGAAAAGGTAATATGCCTGCGCCTAAATTTCGGACCGGAAGGAGCAGGACTTTAACGCCGGCCAGGCGGCGAAACGGGTAATCGGCAATCAAAAAACGGACGAAGCGAGCCGCTCTTGAGCAGAGAAGAAAAGACGAATGTGCGCGCCCAATGGAATGAAATTTGTCAGGGAAAGCTCTTGAAATACTCGGGTTCCAAGTGAGACTGGAGGAACGAGAGACCCAGGTCAAGCAGAGGCTACTAAGCAAACCAACCCCGGCGATCATTTAATCCGGTTTAACAGCCCCAGGAAGAGAAATCCCATGACGCCCAGAAGGTGGAGTAAGCTAAATCCATCGACAGCATAAATTGACTTGTGGTGGAGGGGTGCGTTTGACGGGGGTCATGGGTCGGGCCAGCCTGGCGCACGTAGAGGAGTAACGTTCCTTCCTCGCGCCCTAGAGAACCGGGGACGAGCACGACGCCGATGGCTGCACGGAGGTTCAGAAGCCTCTGTGTCTGGGTCCAAACGCGGGGGGAGGGAACGGCAAGTAGTTGAAGAATCTAGGGGCCGGCAGGGCCGCTAAACCGGCTTGGGATGAGAAAAGGAAACAAGCAACGTGGGTGTCGACGGAAGAATCGGGCGACAGGCGCTTGGGGGATGGGAAAGGAACCCGGGAAGACATAAGGCTACAGGGAGGAAGATCGGCGCAGCCAGAAAAAAGGGAAAGAAGACGGGGAAGACCAGCGACACATTAGTCGCCGTGGTCGAACTGTGTCTTTGAGAACAGAGTGTGAAAGGAGAGGGACGAACGAACCTGAGTCACAGGTTGAATTCGTGCCAAGGTGATCAGGGAAGCCGAGAGCGGTGCTCTAAAAAGACGGGGAAAGGAAGTGCTGTTTCATCTTCTCAGATGAGGGGGGAAATCACGCAAGAGGAAAAGCTGGGCGAAACCAGGGGTAAGGTAGACCCGGGAACGAGCAATTGCTCAGAGGCATCGGGCCTCACGCGTAGGAAAAGGAAATGGTCGCCGTAGTCAGGGAGGAGAAGGGAGAAAACAAGAACTGAGGGGCTTATCCAGGCACCCCGGGGGGGGGGGAAATCAGCGTTGGCGCGCTGAATAGTGAGGGAAAAGGGGGAAGCTCTGTAGACCACTACTCTACTGGGGCCAAGTTCGCGAGTCTGAACTTTCGGTGGGAATAAAAGAAAGCGTCAGGGCCGCAAGAACTAAAAGTCTAAAGAAAGGGGGAACAGGCATAACATCGGAAACGCGCCTGAATTACACGCAGACGATCGGCAGAACGAGATGACCAGCTAGGACGGCAGCACGAAGCAACGAAATCTCCAAGTAACCTTTACCAAGAAAGGCGGAAAAAGCTGAGCCTTGAATGAGGCGATAAACGAAAAAGGACTGACCCGTGGGCTTGTGGATTAAGAGGGGGGGCGAACGTCAGGCGCAAAGAGGAGGGAAAAATAAAGGTAGCCATCGTAAAGTAGGAAATCAGGGGCAAGGGAGAGAAACGCGCCCAGAAAGAGGATTGGCCAAAACCAATCCGGCACAAGAGAGGACAGGCGGGAGTGCAGGTCGTGCGCGAGAGAAAAGAAGGAATGAAACAGGGGGCCACCGAAGCTGACAGTAAAGAACGGAAAAGGATGAAGTAGCAGGCCCTAAAGAAAGAAAGGGGAGAACAAAGAAAGCCCGCCAATTCAGTGCCTACTCAACGCTGGGAAAAGGGCGAAAGAGCGGGCCAGCGGGCGGAAAAAAGGTAGGGATGGGAGGGGAGGTGAACGAGAGGGGACCAAGTCTCGCGCCAGCCAGAGTGCCGCGTACGAAAAAAGGGTGTTGGGGGGACATTTAGTAGAACGACATCATGACCGGTAGGTGGCAGGTCGGACTCTTGACGGTGTGTGTCCCCACCGGGAAGGAACCAAGTTTTGGGGTGGACGCATGATCTGTCAGAGGGGCAGTTGTACGTCACCTGCGGCAAAGTGTGCTAGGGCGCTTATCGCACCGGACGCTAAAAAAAGTGGAGGCTTGTAGAGGGAAGGCAAAAAAAACGGCGGCTGCGTAGTTGTAACGAAATGGCTTTGTGGGGGAGCATTCCGAAATAGAAAGTTCTCATTTGGCGTATAGACGGAACGGCGCTGAAGGCGAGGGATCGGGAGGGGATTCCCAGATATCGCGAGAGGAGCAGTGGTTTTGAACCATGGTACCCCCCTTGGGTGGGGGGGCAGGCGAGCGGGGTTTCTAGGCGCGCTGGAAAAAGAACAAGGAGAGCAGGAGCCAGAAGGCGAATCGGCGCAGCCACGAACACCAAAAACTATCGTGATACAGGCCTTGGTTATGACCTGAGGTGGGGTTGCGTGAGGGGGGGGCGTTCTGGAGGAAACAACGGGGAAAGACACCGATGGTATTCGGTCCCCAAACGCTAGCGGACACGAACACTGCAAGTGCCGCTTCTCTCGGAGACGGAGCGTTCTCGAAGGAAGGCGATAAGAAAAATCAGGGGTCTAGAGAGAAGAGACTAGAGGGGAAAATGCTCTCGGATCACGAAAAAAAGGAGAAAAACAGGGTCTCTCGAAGGATGCCGCGCCGTATTAAACGCAACTTTCCTAGCCCACGAGACAGAGAGAGAAAGGGAGGAAGCGGGGAAAAAAAAAGTGGGAGAAGGGGAGGAGAGAGGAGAAGGGGGCGCAGAAGACTGGACGTCGAGGGAGAAGGGAAGGAAGAAAAAGAAAAACTCAAGGGGGGAGGGGGGGTAGAAGGAAGAAGTTTTTGTAAACGAAGAAGTAGCTTAGACGAGCGCCTGGGGGAGCCCGACTGAAAGGCTTTCGAACCCAAGGGGGAGGGTAAGGGGTCGATAGCTGATGGAGCGGCGGGCGAGGTTTGCCGAGTGGTAGAGGGAGGGATGCTTTTCGAACTATAAGCTGTAAGGCAGAGGGGAGGCACGGGGGTTGTTACTAAGGGGGGGTTAACTGGGAGACCGGGTGCAGGGATTTACTACTCTACAGGGGACTATAATGTGAGCCAGCTCGGAACTGCGGGGCTGTCGTGGCGTGGGGAGGGGGGGGGCAAGCGGATAGATAACCTGACCTTCGGGCGCCGGGGAAAGATGCGTGGCAGGTAGAAAACCGACAGGGAGAAAACGGGCGCCGTAGCATGAAATTGGAAAGAGAAGACCCGGAGGGATAATCCTCTTGGAGTGTTGCTGGGGGAGGTCGGGAGGAGGTCCTGGCGGACAGGGGGGGTCGTGGGCTAGCTGTGGGGGCGGGATCGTAAAGGGCAGGAAGATTAAACGTCTGCAAAAAGGGAAGAGGAACATGTGGCTTCGGTCATTGGCCTCTATAAGGGGAGCAAGGGGGGGCGAAAGGTTCAACTCTAGCTTCAGAAGGTCTATGGAGGGAAAAAGCAGTCTGTGTGTTATAGGCAGACCTAAAATGGCATGACTGGCCTGGATGACGCACCCAGGACCGAATAGGCCCAACCTGGCTGGCGCCCATGTCGGAACAAACCTAGGTGTAGAGACCTAGGAGGGCGAGGATACTTTTGGCTTCCATAAAAGAAGGGGGCAGGAGAGAGGTAACGAGCCGAAGACGGAAGAGAAGGGGTGCGGCATCTCGGACTCAACACACAGGAAAGGGGAGAAGAAGGGGAACATCTGGGCCAGAAACTTTCGGCGGGTCGGCTCGGGGGAAATAGATCTCGACGGCGGTATCAGGTAAAAGAGGCGCAGAGAACGGAGGGTTGGGCGCTCTCGAGGACAGAAAGGGGAAGGGCTCCCAGCCAAGGGTTTGAGGGGAGAGCATAGATGCTCACGGAGTGGGCAAGAGACCATTGCAAGAAATCTTTGGGTGGGGAGTAAGGCGGGGGGGAAGACGAATAAACAGCCTTCGACTGCGACCGCGGCTGACCAGGAGGCGTGGGAAGGGAAAAAGGGAGACTGTGCCTCTTGTAACCTGTTAAGAGGGGAGCCGAATAATTCGAATGACATCTACTCGAGATACAGGGGACCGGGGGAGGCCGTTCAGTACGCAGGAGCCGAGGGGATGGGTGGCTTCGATAGGGACCGGGGGTGGGGGATGTGGTCTATCTTCGTGGCTGGCATAAACGCCGGTCAGTCGGTATGATTCGAGCAGACCAGAGGCGAGCAATGAGCATACCCGGGGGTAAGGAAGAGAGGGGCGGGGACTGGTTCCAGTTCAAAAGTGTGCAAGATGGCCATGCGGATCGGGCTAAGAGCGACGAGGAGGGAGCCAAGGACCACGGCGCCAATCTATCAGAGCACCGCGGGTAAAAGGGGGAAATCTACGGGTCCACTTGGGAAAAAAAACGCGACGGCTCGAAAACTAGCGGGGGGCGCGATCAGAACCAAAAGTTGCTCATAGATCGAAGCGGACAAAGAGACGCATGTGGCCGCCAATTAAGGGGAACAAGGAGTGTCAGAGAATCTATTTCAAAGGAAAGAATTCAAGAGGAGGAGTACAGTATGGAGCTCAACAACACAGGTGGGGAACAGAGGAGTGGACCGGGGGAGCCAGGCTTGGAGGACGCACCCATCTTGGAGTAAAATCGATCGGCTCACGAAGAAGGAGTGCAAGGGGGAATCCCCGGGGCAGTGTGGTTGGAAAGAGGGCGGACATTGCTGCGCCAGTTCGTAAGAACAAGCGCGGTAAATCCGCGTAAGGGCAGCGCGATAGCAACTAACCGGAAGCATGGCTAAAACCACCAGGAAAAAAGAGGAAAGGGGGGGGGGGTCACCACCCGACGGCTAGGAAAAAGTAGGTCAATGACTATACTGGAAGTAGCACGAGAGCGGATGCTTCGCCCTTTCTCGATCTCAAGAGAAGACATTTGGAAGGGGGGAAAGACCCAACTCCTTGGGTTCGGACATGAAAAGAAAGTGGGCCGGAGGGTCAGGGCGTCACTCCATACCACAAGGGGAGCCAGAGTCAGGTGAGAGACTACGAGAAGCAAGAGGGCGGAAACTGGATCAAAAACCCTTAAAAAATCCTTTGTCAAAACTCGGAGATGGAAATGGGCTTGTGGGGTCGGGGGCAGACGATCCGCACAAAGAGGGACAGTATCCGTCGCCCCAGGCCAAACCATTTTCGTACGTACGAGTCGCGAGGAGAAGGGGACGCGCGGCACTACTTCGTTAATCTTCGCCAAAAGGCAGGTTCCGGAAGGTCTTTCTACAAGGTTCTGTAACTGGCCAGGAACCGGACAGGGGAAGGGGAGTCGGTGTATCGGGGTCCTTTGAGGACAGAAGGCCTGGAGAAACGATGTCGTGCCGGTGTGTAAAAGCTTGACGGGAGGGGGTACGGGAACTGGTCAAGGTCGTTTCTAGAAAACACAAGAACTCGGGCTTGTGTGTTCGATTGGTGGCTTGGGAAGCGCGACTAATCCATGGAGGAGGTGGAATCGGGAAGGCCGATCCTAACAGTTTCACCACGAAGGCTACAGCCGGACAGGGTGGGGGGCGCAGGCCATGTCGCGTCAATCACCAAAATACCAAGGAAACGAACTACAATCGAGGCTTCGCTAATCAGGGAAGGGCAGTGCTGAGAAATGTGGGTCTGGGCGGATCGGGTTGCAACTGGAGGGCAAGAGCAAAAGAGGGGTAGACGCTTGACGGCGATCCCTCCGGGCTGGGGGACCAGATTAGAAGACGGAGCGTTAGTGTCCGGTTGGGAGTGTGCTGAAAAGAACTGCGTTCGACGCGTAAACTGAACACAAGGGAGAAACTCGAGGAAAAAAGTAGGGTGGTGACGTTGCATGCCCTCGACGGGGGGGGGAGGGAAAGAGGGGCGGGACCAGGCGGCGGTGATTGGAAAAGAAGAGGGCACGCAGTGTTGGGTCGTGTCAGGTTCAAAGAGAGGAAAGAGGGGAGAGGAGGAATGTGTAGGACGACGATTTGAATGCCAGGCGGATGAGCAATTTCGCGGGCGGTGTCCCTGAAAAGTGAAGGCACCTAGGGTCCGACGACTTCGAAGAGGAGAGAAGTGGCGAAAAAAGAAAATTAACATGCGAGGCCGAAGTACGGGGGGTTGAAGCACGCTCTAGGACTGCGACGTCGATCTGGACGAAAAGGTTTCAAGGTGAGGGCGAGTGAGGCGGACGTCGTCCACCATAATCAATCTCACGAAAACAAGGCTAAGCGAAGATGGGGTAATGGGCGTGAGGGTAAAACACTGGGTGCAGGTCCTGTGAGGCAAAGGAACGGGCACTAGTACCGGCCTGATGCGGAACGGCCTGGGTCAGCAAAGCTCCTGTTAGGAGAAGAGATGGAAAAGGTGCGCACAACGTGCTCACTGATGGGGGGGACGAATCGGTCGGGCCTACGGAAGGGAAAAACTCACCTAGAGCAGTCCCGCTAGGCGAGGACCGGGTGGCCAAGACAAGAGGTACGAAAAACGGGGGCCAGAAAGAGCTTTGGTGGGGGGAAAAAAAAGGAGGGGACAAAAAAGGGGTGTCGCTCTAAGGGCGAGAGGTGTGGGCGAAAGGACGTCGCACCAATGCAATACAAGTTTGCGGGCAAATGAGCTTCAGTTCGTCGTTCCTAGGAGGGGGACAGGGATGAAAGCTAGTCCTGGTTCGGTGCAAACCGGGGATTGAGAGACGCGACCGGATGGGGCGCTGGGGGGCGGTTAACCCGCATTACTGCTGGGTTTGGGGCCAACGGAACTTTTTTTGGGTTAAAAAAAGAAAGGCGCCGTGGCCGAGCTCTTGTTCCGACGGGCGACGAAAAAGTTCAGGTGAAATCTTGCGCGTGGCACCTTCTACCGGTAGGGGGGAATTCCGTGCGGTCAAGGGCGCGCTTCAAGTTGCAGAGGACCTCGCAACGGTAGGGCCGCCTGGGCAGGCAAAGAAAGGCGGCGTTCGTTTATGGAGGGGCTCGGGAGCGCGACAGCACCTGGATCGTCGAACAAAAGTGGGTCTGTGCCGGTCGATGCCGATGCTTAGCTGGGCCACCAGAAAGGAGGCGGAGAGAATCGTGGTCGGGGGGGAGACAAAGGGCAACGGTCGTGCTTCTGGACTTTGATGGA
>Ga0179593_1471975_pt1 | contig 14260 bp, 12 predicted proteins | sample CZODoug2_1_08_16_FD_185931 | JGI IMG/M metagenome (GOLD analysis project Ga0179593, IMG submission 185931) | Vadose zone soil fungal communities from Angelo Coast Range Reserve, California, USA - CZODoug2_1_08_16fungal (PacBio error correction) | ecosystem: Environmental > Terrestrial > Soil >...
TAGCAATCAAAAAAGGGGAAACAAGGGACATACCCGGCGCGAAGCGCCTTACGACAAACTCGCCGAGACGGACATCTCACGGAAGGAAGGGGACAAGCGAACGCCGGGCGGGTTACTTTACATGGCCAAAAAAACCCAGAGGTCCCCTGAGGCCAGGGGACTGCAAAGGGTGGTAAACTAAGATGCACTGATATGTCGGAAAAATTGAACTCCCGAGGGGGGGGCAACCAGAGCAAATCAAAACAAGCTGTGTGCAGACGAAAAATCCAAAAGGGCACGGGCCAATGACCCCAAAAAATGATGGGGGTTTGCGCCTTTTTGTAGGGGCGGCATGGAAACCCGCCAGCGCATCCATGATTGATACAGCTGGAAAAGTGCTTCGATGACTCTTAAGAACCGACAAAACAGTGGGAAGCCATAGCAAACCCTTCTCCTGGGGAAGAAGACCAAACAAGGGAAAAGGCCAAGGTCCAAATCAAAATACGCCCTCAGCAACCGTTCCTAATCGCACAAAGAAAGGGGGGCGCAGAGGAAATCGATAACAAAAAATCCACGCGATAAGCCTCAAGCGGTCCTCGACATCACCTGGTTGAACCAAAGAGGCCGCACTTAAAGGAAGGAAGGAAGACAAAAAAGAGTCCCAAAAACCGGACAGAAAAACTCCTACTAGGTGTACAATACAAAGCGACCGCCTTTGTGGGAAAAGTCGGGAGAGGGGGGAAGAAGAGGATATTCGCACGCAAATTCTGGAGGAATGCTCAGGAGTTGACGGAAAAAAAAACATACGCCATGTCAAAAAGGCGGGTGGCCTGGAACAACCTCGTCATCAACCCACAAGTGGGGGGAATGGGGAATTGCTCATGGCCGGGGCGACCCTGGGCAAAAGAAACTGCTCCATTCCGAGGAACAACCTCGGAGATGATTGGTACTCATGTCCAAAAGTCCGGACGTCTCGGAAAGAAAAAAAAACTGTAGGAAAGTTGAATACCCAAAACTCGTGGAGAAAGAAGAAAAAGAAAAGAAGTAAAAAAAAAAAAGACAGGGGGTCTCATTAAAGTCCTGATCAGCATAGCCTCGCCTCGCGAAACCTTACCAAAGGGGATCGACATTGTGACACCGGCGATTGGAAAAGGCAAGGGCGCTGGGGGGAACCAATTGGTCATCATCTAAACCGTGAAAGGTTTTTAACAGGCAAAGAGGTCCCTGGTTCCGGGGAAAAACAGAGGGCGTTTGAGAACACCTATCAATTCCCATGGAAAAGGAAAAAAAGGGAACGTACCGGAACCACCTTGGCAACAAACACAACTGTTTTAAGCAAGGAGGAGCCTTAGAGAAGAAAGAGGGTTCACTCCCTACCAACACCAGTGATGGAAAAAGTGGGGAACTTAGCGATCAAGAGGATCAAACCTTCTCAGCCGAGAGTAGCTCGCCTCTACATCCACTGGGCTGTTTTGGAGGAAAAACAAAAGGGGAGGCATGGCCCTACCTCCGACAGCATAGATCACGACGCTCCGTAGCGAAAGGGAGGAAAGTTCAAACTTATTAGCCGCGCCGAAAGAAACATTAGAAAACGCCTCAACAAGTCGCCGGAACTCGAACTCCGCCAGCCGAGGTAGAGAAAACTCGGTACGCCGAGGCATTCATGCTAAAGCAATGAAAAGCAGAACTCGAAATGTGGCCCATCAAGTAGTCTTTCAGGCGTCAAACATGCTTCAGCGAACCTCGAGAAGGCAGGGAAAGGAAGGGGACTTGAACGCAGGGCAGCAGTGGGAAAATTCGTCCCCAAGAAGGGAACCAGACTCGGTAGTGCCTCAAAAAGATTCCTGCTCACCGTGGGGCCGATTGAAGCTAGACGAAAACAAGATCAACTGCGAGGATCGAATGACATGACAACTCAGCAAAAGGTCAAAAGGCCGGGGGGGGAAGAGGAGCACAAGCAACCAGTAATCTACGAGCGGCTCTCTGAAAGCACCCACCCTCATAAAGGGAAGATCCGAAGGAGACTCGGGAAATCTCAAAACCGCGGTGCAATGAGAGGAAGAGAGGGTTCTAATACTCTTAAAAAAAGAAGATAAAAACGGTTCACACGAATCAGCCCGTGGAGTACTGAGTCCCGTGAATGTGGAGTAGAGAGAGGCAAGGAGGATATCTTGACAGAGGGCAGTGGGAACAGAAGATCGTAGTATCGGAGGACTGAATCAAACAGATGATCGAAAGCGGCAAGGAATAGAAGGGCTCTTGAGTTCAGAAAAAGGATGCCTGTAAAAAGGAGGAGTACTAAGAAAAGCGCGTCTGTCAGCTTCTAATGGAAGGAGCCACGGTTTTTCTAAAGGTAGAAAGAAAAAGGGGTGAGGCAGAACGAGGGGCTGGAAAGCGGCGGGCTGGAGGGGGAAAGTGCAAAAAATGGACACTATTCCTGACTAAAAAGGCAGAAGGGGGCAGGATCGCGCTGGCAATGTGTGAAAGAAAGGAACCAGAGACTTAGGGACGGAGGCAATCGTGAGGGGCTCAGCGTAATCTCTTTAGCAAAAGCTAGAGGGCCGAGTTCGGCTTAAGAGGCTGAGGGGGGAAGGGAATGGCGAACGGAGTGAAAGGTGGGGAGGTGAGAGGAGAAGACGGTCGGCTGCAAGAAGGGTTCCCCCGAAAAGAAAGCGCCCGGCGTCAAGCGAAATGGAGGAGTGCGATGTTGGAGAAAGAGGGGTTGACGCAAAACCAAGGAATACGCGTTAGAAGAGAAGACGCGCGGCAAAGACGCGATTTCCTAAGGCCTTTTGAAGGGAGGCCAGGTTGTTAAGGGAGCCCCCAGGAGGGTGGGGCGTCGGTAGAGCGGGAGTTGCCGAATACAGACTGGGAAGGGGAAGAAAAGGGTTCGAGGAAAATGGCACTCCATCCACAAACCAGTTTGTTGGGTTGATTGGGCGAGTTTGTTATGGACCTACTGAAATTTCCAGGGAGGCGCTTAAGAACGATCTCGCACAATAGTTCCGCACAAAGAGGAAGGGGGGGACCCGGGGAGGGCTGATTTGACGCAGGGCAAATCGAAGGGGAAGTACTGGACAAGGAGACTGCCCTGAACACTTAGTTCAGCCACGGGCATGGAGGAAAGAGGGGGTCTCGTGCCGGAGGAGGGGGGGGCGGCGAGGCGGTTAGAGCTGCAGGGGATTGACTTCACAACACTTAGAAAATTCTGTGGAGGTTACTTCAGACCCGGAAAACATAAGTTGGTCGTCCAAGGGATGAAAATTAAGTAGGGTCGCGGGGAAGGATAGAATACCAGGTAACAGTAAGGGAGGGAAAGGAAGGTTAGGGAACCCACTCAAGCAAATAGCTTAACCCCACTGTTGGGTTGGGAAAAATGCCGAGTAAGGGGGGACAAGGGCCGCGGAGAGTCGAAAAAATTACCGGGGGGTGTGGGGGGGAGGGAACACCATAGATGAACACGAATCTCTTGCGAGGGATAGCTAGAGAGTATGCCAATCTCCAGGAAGAAAAACATCAATCTCCGAGCTCAGGAAGGGGGTAAACGGGGTGAGGGGTCCTGGGGTGCCGGCGGTAAGGTGGACATAAGGGAGCTGGAGCGAAGTAAAGGAAGGCGTAGTCTTTGCTTGAAAAAAACTTTAAAAATAAAAATATATACTATTTACCAGTCGCCTCCACGGAGGAGGAGAAACCGAACATCGGTCTGGAAGGGGCCTCAGAAAACAAGCGGGTTCGGTTGGAGAATTATAAAGGATGGGCTTTTAGAGGAAATTCTTTACTTGCGAGGAGCAAACATTGGAATCCGGTGTTGGGACGGCGGGGGGAAACAGGGGGAAGGTCCGGGAAGGGCGCCCTGGGGAAGTTATGTCAAAAAAAGGGAGAAGACGCGCGACAGAAGACAGCATCATTGAGAGTGGATGGCGAGGCGTTGGTTTTCAGAGAACATCCACAAGCCAAGAAGAGTAGAAAAAAAAAAAGACCAAACGGAGGGGGAAGGGGGGGACTTCGGGTTATAGGTCGGTCACACCAGAGGCTTCTTTGATTGGCGGGCTAGAAGGGGGGAATTTTGAAAAAAAAGAAAAAACGGTCTCAAATAGGACTCGTAAAGAGAGTATCCAAGGGGGGGAAAAACTACAACCAAGGGGCCGCGGAAAGGGAGAGGAAATACCGCTGGGGTAAGGAGGTAGTTTGACAGGACGTTTCAGTCGAATCGAACATCCTTAAGGATATACTCTTCACTCATCTGTCCCCTAAAGGGCGCGAGTGCTTGCCGCTAGTAAAGGGCCTTTCTTTCAAACGCAAGAGAAAAAAGCGGTGGAAGGTTAAATTGAACTCATCGCAGGGGCGAGCGGCTAATCCAAAAAAAAAAAAAGGGGGGGGAATACAAGAGAGATACAACTCCCAAGAGAAAAGTGACATTAAAGGGAGGTAAAAAATAGTCTCAAGCGCCGGGGAAACGCAGGACACGATAGTGAAGAAAAAAAGCGTGTTCATGAGAGAGAAGCGCCGTTGAGTGAATGACGAGACCTTAGATTCCAACTCCTCACTTCCCCCTAGATTCAAATCCATCGCCAAAGGAGAAAAAATTGGGGTTTCGTCCCCGGCCGGGTGGATATAAACATTAAAATAGTCAAAAGGGGGGGGGGAAATCCAACACTAAACGCAACTAAAACAGCTGTGCGGAAGACGAAAAACGCGAACCCTCCCCCGGACTGATGGGGGCGCCTTTACTTCGGGGAGGAAGAGGGGAAAACCGCAATCCAACGAGGAAAGGGGAGAAATATTCAGCTCGACCTGCTTTTGAAAAGCACAGAACGAAGGGGAAGCCCTGGTTCGAGGAAAAAGCCCCTGTCCTGGATGGAAAACCAAGCAGATTGAAAGGGTCAAAAACCTCAGCAGAAAATCGCCAAACAACTCGGAAACTTGAAAAACCGCAGTTGGGGAGAAGGACTCAGCTACGGATGTCGGAGAAAAGAACTAAGGAAAGAGAGGTACATATCTCCCGCCAGGGTGAAGACGAGACGATTACCGGCCATACCCAGGGAATAAGGAAACAACGAAATTATCAAAAAGGGCACCACACCGGTACTCGCCCCTCTACGCGAGGGGGGTTTCCTATCAGCACAGGAAAACCCGCCTTGGGGACGGGGGTAAAGTCCAGGAGAATCTCGAGTCACTATCCGGGACGGGGGAATGGAAAAGTGAGCCAGAAAAAAAAACCAAGCCAGAGACAGGCGAGGAAAAGGCCCACAAGAAACCGTCGCATAGAAAAAAAAAATTGGAAAAGTAATTTTCCTCCAGCTGCCTCTCCGTGAGGGTCAAAGAAAAGTTCCATTCCGACTCTTTATGGGGAAGGGGGGGGAAAATTGGAGAGAGCAAGCACAAAAAGACTTTCGGCGAAAAAAGGAAAGGCTTTGGAAAGGAAAACATCATCCAACTTGGTAATCACCATATAATAGGGAGTGTCTCGGGGATCAGACCAAGAAGAATAGCGCAACACGCAACCGGAAAACGATCGACAAGATGGGGGGTGGTCGGTCGAATCGAAGCGGGACGACCTTCGCAGAGAAATGGGAGAACCATTGAAAGAGAAGGGCCCTATTGCACTTATCAAAGTGTGGGGGGGGGAAAGGGCCACTCTCCCTGGGTCAAACAAGACAACAGTTGCGCGAGAAAAAAAAAGAGCTCCAGCCCGAGTAAGAAAACCCAGGAAAATCTAACCATGGTGAAACACTGCCAAAACTCATCAAAGAACACAAAAAAGTTGGAAGCCTGCGCTTTTGAACCAGGAGAACAGGGCGGAAGTCGGGTTCAGTCTCACTCCCCTACCCGACTCAAACCAAATGGCTGGGAAATCAAGGCTGTCGAGCGGACTCTCAAGACTGGGCAAAAGCCGCTGAGCGGCGAAAGATCTCGAAGCAGACAGATTCTTGACCCTGGGGCGCGGCAAACCAAAAATCGCATGCCCAACACAGCTAACGAAGAAGAACTACGGGCGGTGGGGGGGGATGTCCCTAAGGGAAAAGATGAGGAGAGGAGATCAGCCAAAGTTTCGGATCTCCAAAAACAACTCGAAACGAGAACAAGCAGCAAGCCACTCAGGGGGCGATACGAAAGAGCGTTAAGCTGAGAAAAAAAAGAATGCAAAAGGAACGCGGGGCGTGGCAGGAAAAGTGTCAAAGCGCTAGAAAGCAACTTGCAGCACACAGGTGCTTGCACTCTCTAGGGATTCAGGCCCGAAGAGGCTGGGAACTTCAAAGAAGCCAAGAAAACAAAAAAAAAAAAAACTGTCCCATACCAGGGGGGTTCCAGGAACTCCTTTTCCCTCCCAATTACCAAACCTGAAGAAGGCCTAAGCAATAGAACCCGACGGGGGAAGGGGGCGAAAACGCTCAGGCTCTAAAGTTTTTTGGCGAGAAAAGGGAACGGTTCCGCCGGAACGGGCTTGGCGATTGGAAGTCTAAAACCTCATTTCCAGGGCCTAAGAAAATACGACGGCTCTCTTAAGGACAGAGGTCCAATAAGAAGCCAGCGCGTCGGCAAAGAGGAAAAAACGGTGGACATCTCAAACTGGAGCGAAAGGTTGGGAACTATCAAAAAAACAAAACGGAGGAAAGATAGGCTTGACGACCAACGATGGAAGTCTCATCTAATGGGGCGGTCCCGGGATGGTGGCGATAATTGACGGCCTAGATTCCTGGACGGGGGAGCGTGCGGCCCTCGGAGGATGCGGCGAGTGCCAGGGAAAAGGAAAAAAGAAAGGCCTCGGGGAACTGCGTTGGAGATCATCTTGAACAAAAACTCAGAGATAGGAAAAGATTTCCTCGCACGAAGAGGGGGGTCGTGGATGAACCAAAATGTTTCGAGGGGGGAAAAGGGTGGGGTTGGGAGGGAAACAGGAGTTCTCCATCTTCGTGTCCTTGTGGCCAATTGTTCAAAATGCGACAGGCGTCTAACTGAAGAAGCGGGGGCATATGACAGCCTTGAAGATCGACACTGGGTGGTGATCGAAAAAGGGAAGAAGGACGTCGGGCACAAGCTCGTGCTTGTGGAGACAACGTTCTTGGGGCAGGAACTGCGGCCTTTTCAGGAACGTAGTTACTAACACTGGCAGAAGGAGAAGAAGGGCGCAGGGGGCTGGGGAAGAGAAAGCGCGTAAAGGAAAAGAACTCATCATAAGTCAGGCCAAGGCCAACCGCGAATTCGGGGAGAGCTGGGCTTATGCAAATGGGAGGGGGGTTGGAAAAAGACCCAGGTACAGCTGTAAAAGAAAAGACGAAGTAAGGGGGCACCATACGTCGAAAGGAATTGGAAGATAGGATTGTAAGACCATTGAAGGGGGTGGAGAAGGGTAGGCTGGGCCAAAAACAAGCCTTGAAACCCTGTTAACGCGTAAAAAAGGGCGCCCAACTCGGAAAAGGCGGGAACCAGTGGGGGGGGGGTTGTGATTGGTGGAGGGGTGGCTGTTGGTATACAAAGGGAGATTTCCAGAGGCGAGAAGGGACGAGGCATCGGACGAAGTGAAAACAAAGCACGGGGGGAAAGCAGGAAAGGGTGGCCAAACCCGTCAAAATCTGCGGGACGTGAGATATGAATGGTCGCAGAAGACACATAGAAAACATGGCCGAAGAAAATGGGGGACGACACGTCGTCGATTCACGTGCTAGGTGGAAAAGGCGATGAGTAGGTGATCAGAAGTTTGGGAACTTCAAAACAACATTCAGGATGGGGGGGGGAAATTCTTCAGGATCATCTGCAGTACAGTTGTGGAGACAAATACGTGTAGAGGGTTCGAAGAGAAAGGGGGACAGGCTGACGGCTATACCAAGACCAACGATAGCACTAAAATTGTTGGGGAAGGAAACGTGGTATGGCCCCACAAGGAGAAGGCGTGGGATCTGCCATGAAAAGGGGTTGATGCCGAGGGGAAGGAAGAAAAGGCAATTACGATGGAGCTAATTGCAGGGGGTCACAAGAAAAACGAATAGAGTGGTCGCGATAAGGGGAGGAATGAATAACCTGTGACACGCCGGGAAAGGGACGCGCGATGCAGGTATGGAAGAAAGGGGGGGGTCCCTGGATGGGGCGGTGTGTTTCAGAGAGTATCAGAAAGGGCGATTCGAATATAGTTTGGGGAAAAAAAAATTCCAATAAATAAAGACTATGGTCGGAGAGCTAGGAGGTCGCATGCTTTCGAGAACACTCAAGGTGTGACGGGCGAAATTGGGGAAATTCTGAATTTTTGGGGCGAATCTGGAGCAGGGGACAAGAGCCAGGTTAATTCCTTCGGGGGGTTAGGGGAGGAGACCACCAGAGTGGAAGTGACGCATGGCGAAATGGGCGTGGTCTTTGGAAGGGTGCATGCTTCAAGAGGCGCCCACGGAAAGCATGCCAGGTTTGCGAAGAAGGGGGGTTTCCATGCCGCAACACTTGTCACAAGAACGGGTTCCGGGTGAGGGGTAGGATGTGGTAGAAAGGGTTGGAATAACACCCGCCTTCATTTAAAATGTTAGAGGCTGACAAAAGGTCGGCCAAGAGGGCTACCCGGAATGATAAAAGTGGAGGGGAACGAAAAAAAGGGCCGAGTGCAGAAACCTCGAATGGGACGCGGGAATGGAATGAAGTCTGTCTGGGGAGAGACCGCTTTCGAGAAGACTGAAGCGCATGGATCCAAGAATGGAAAAGTCAAAGGGGCGCACCTAGGCAAGTTTACTTCGCACCATGTAGCGACTGGTGGGAGCATCAAAAACAAAACAAACGGGGGGGAAGGAAAAAGAGAGGGATGCCACAAACCAGTCCCGCTCAGTGGCGAAAATTGACAAACAGAGAGAGAAGAGAATTACAAAAAAGGAAAACTAAATAAAACGAAATCAGGTTCAAGGTCGAAAGCGCCAGGCGCGTCAAGGAAGAAAGAAAATTGAAAGACCTTGGAAACCTCCTCACTCCCCAGAAAACACACGCCAGAGACGAAAAGTGGTGCCCCGGAATGTGATACCTTATCAGCGAAAAGGTAAAGAAAAAAGCTGGGTAATGAAAAACGGGACCCTCGAAAAAACAGGGATGGACTAAAGAACAACTAACAAGCCAACTCAAATCCAACGTTGGTTTGAAGCTCGGGGCGGGCGGCAAATGGGGAAAAAAACCGCGAGACACCCGGGCGGGGGGTGTGAAAAAAACTGCGAGCCGGCTTTGCTGAGATTACCTTTTAGAACGACCAAGAGGGGGACGCCATAGGGGGGGGAGGCACCCCGTTCCACCTGTGCTACTACTAAACTCACCGAAGGTTACAGTAAAATCGCAGCCCGAAAGCCCCAATCCGCTGGCCTAAGAAAGGAACCCGCAGGTGTCGAGAGGCATAAAAGCCTGGGGAGGAGAAAGCCCAATAAATCGCCTAGTAGGAAACCCCCTTGCCAATGGGGGTAAAAAGACAAAGAAACTTTCATGCACTTGAAGCTAGAGTACTCCAAAAACGTAAAACAAGAACACCTAAAGGACGTGTCCTAAGACGGCAAGAGGCACAGATCCAGGAAGGGACGGGGGTAATGCAGGGGGTGCAGCTCTATTAGGAAAGACGAAAATCGGGGTTAATTTAATTCCCTGCTAAAGGAACGTCCTGCCCAAAAAGCACCCTCCTGGAAAATGCCAGGAAGGGGCCAGCAAAACTGAAAAACTCGGCAAATAAAAAGGGGTTGGTGAAGGAATACGCAAGGGAAAAGAGGGACGTGTCCTCCGTCTGTTGGTATCGGGGTATCATGAACCAGGGAGACTGTGGGGAAGGAGGCGAAACCTTCGACACGTATTTGGAAGAAACCCATCAGGTCATCAGGCTCAGACTGAAACCTCACAACGGAAGGTGAATAAAGAAAAGTCCTGGAAGACAGAAAAAACAGGCCTCACGCAAAAAAAGCGATGCGAATGGGGTACGAACCGAGGGGCCCTTGCGCCGTCTATAGTGGAGGTCTACAAATCAGCTCCTTGCCAGCCTGGTGAAAAGAAGGAATTGGTGTTTGAACAAACTCAGTCAAACTTGTTCCAAAACAGGCACGAAGAAAGACGAGTCGCGATCGAAGGGACGAATGACGAAGAATCTTCCAACACGGGTACCGACAAAACCGCAACAAAAATGGGCAAAAGTTTGCCAAGGGGATGGTTTGAGAAAGACCTCAGCTTTTCAACACTCCGTCACCTCAAACCAAGTCTGCTCCCTACAACTTCAGAGAGAAAAATCCGCGACCACCGAGGGAGAGGCCGAGATCCAGAACAGAGTCTTGTCCCATGTGTGGCCCAAAAAAGAAAAAAAATTCACCTCCCAAGAGAATAAACCTCTCGCGGGTGAACCGGGAGGAGCCCGAAAAGTACCTGGAGTCTCATTAGTTCGCAGGGAGGAATCGTTCAGGAGCAGATCACACAGCCAAACCCTAACCTCGTCGAAAAAGAACGCGCACCAGCCGTTAGCGACGGATCTATAGCGAACCCAGGGTCAGCTAAAGAAGCCTTCCGAATACAACGAAAGGGGCTGGGCAGCCCCGAGAAAAGCTTGGCAAAAAGATCTGACTCAGGCACAAAAACCCTGGCTGTAAGCGAAAAAGGGAAAGAGAGATGCGCTGAAGGTAAGCTAATGACCTCAGTGAATAAAAAAAAGTAAGAAGGGAAGTTAAAGCCAGACCAGTTAGGGAAGAAAACAATCTGGATCCTACACTTATAAAAACGGCCGAGGCATTAAGCGTGGAAAAAGAAAAGCCATGCAAAGAGGGAAAAATTAACCAGAAATGGGGGTGGGTTAAAAAAGGACCTAAAGAAGACGAGAAACTTGGACCACGTCAAACGAGGAGGGGGAGGTCGGGGAGCAGGGCAACGGCGCTCAACAAAAAAGTAAACCAAAAAGCTGGACCAAAGCCGCAACGCTAACGGCAAGAAAAAACTAAGAAAAATCGGCAAGTCAAACGGGAGCTGGAGAGTTTCGACCGCCGGTAGCATCTCTCTCACAACGGAGGAAGGAAGGGGAGGAAGATGACGCAACGACGTGCAGAAAAATGCTCCAAGAACTGGGGAAAAAAAAAAAGGAATACCGGCCCGGAGGATGGGGGGGAGGACGCTCAAGTCTTCTTCTTACGTGGGTTTCCTCCAAGAACGAAGCGGCCCCTGTGTGTTGAAAGGGCCTTCCAGATCAAAAATCGAAATCGGCCCGTCGCTGCGAGTCACAAAAAAAAGAGGGGCATTTGGAGCGGTCAGAGGGAGAGGACAAGGGGTATCCTGCACTGGGAAAAAGGGGGGGAAGAGGGTCAGAGGGGGGTTGGGCAAACGAGGTCTTGAGAAGCGGTCTTCGGTAAAGGGGCAAATGGGGAAAAACCCTGCAATCGTCTTAATTTGCAAAACTCATCTTGAAGAGGTGAGGGGGATATGCATCAGCCAGATCGCTTTGGGGTAAAGTCTGCAAATCATAAGTGAGGGTAGAGCGAGGCTGAACAGAACGCGGCTTCACGTCGCCTAGGTCAAATCGCTGGAATGAGGATGGACTAAGACAGATGAACGAAAGGTGCGGCAAGACATAAAAAAAAAAGGCAGAAATGGAGGGATACCCCGGCTCCACAGAGAGAGGGAAGATTCGTGGAACATTGACGAAAAGGTTTTACTCAAAATCAACAAGGCAACCTCTTTAAGAGAACTGCTCGGAGCCAGCGCAAGGGGTCAGGGCCGGGAAGAAGGAGCGGGCAGCCAGGTTGTTAGAAAAAAGTTTCTGGGGGACTGTTTTTCATGGGAGCGGAGGGGGAAGGAAGTACTACTCGGCGGGGGGAGAACTGCTTCGAGGCCGCAGAGACAGGCAAACCAGTGGTGGGGGGGGGGATGGGGGAGGGACAAGGTTTTAAAGTTTACCCCGGAGAATACAAGGATCTCCAACGGAGATCAGACGGGATAGGGGGATCACGAGACTGAATACCATGTACAATGATTTGTGTAACCGGGCAATCTGCCTTAAGGGGATGGAGGCAATGCGGGCACAAGGGGGGAGGAAGGAATCCACAGACGCGACGGAACACCCGAAAAAAAATTGGTGAGCAAAGAAGGCCCCGCCGTAAAACTTAGGGGGGGGCACTATTCTAAAGGTAGCTTGATAAGGGGTGACTTTGAAAAAAAGGACCATTGAGGGGGAGGGGGACTAGAGAAAACTTTATCTGCTAAGGTGGGGGTCTTCAAAAAGAGATGGTCCGAAGTGCGGAAGGGGGAGGAGCTGGATCAAAAAGGTAACAATCAAGGGTTGAGGAATAACCTGAGGGGGGTGGGAAAAAAGAAAAAGAGGCAAGTGCCCAATGTGTGGTAGTCCTATGGAGACAAAAAGAAAGAAGAGTGCAAGGGGGGTGAGGAAGCGAAAAGGAGGGGAGAGAAAACTGGAGTGGGAACAAATATAAGGATGCCACTCGACAAAAATGGACTTTACACCCGTAAAGGGCGGCGAGCGAAGCATAAAGGTAAGGACCGTAGGGGGGAGGCCTGGGGAAATGGGAAGGTGGGTTCACAAAGTTTTTTTGTATGTGACGAAGCTTCAAGAGAGGCAGGTAAGAAGTGAGTTCCAAAGGGACAGGCGAGACGAAGATGCTAAGGGGCCGAAAAGAGATTTCAAGTCATGATTTAATCGAGCAACCAGCGGGTGGACGAGGTAGAAAGAATGATGAATGGGGAATCTTGGGCAACATACCAGGTGGAAGGGGAGAAGCGTTTTAATTCCGCACCATAGAAAAAAAGGGGAGGGAAAGCGGGGGGAAACCACGGTGGTGGAGTTCAAGATCATAGGGAAAACCGCCAGCTTTTCAGCAAGGGAAATAGTGTCGAGGCATTTGGTACCCTGCCGAAAGGCCAGAAGAGAAAAACAAAAAACAGAATGAGTCCGGGGGGGAGCGGGTGGAGCTTTTGTGCGGAGTCCGAAAACTCGATAATTTGGGAGCTCGGCGGATTGACCAACAAAAAAGTCGGCAACAAAGAGGGCACGAAGGATATATCGGGAAAGACGGGAACGAACCAAAGGGAAGGCCGAAAACGCGAGTCTGGCTGGAGCTGGACAATTTGGGACTGTAATAGGCACGAGAAGCGAGCGATATACTCCTCAAAAAGAGGGCAGACTCGGGGAAGTCCTGCGCTTCTGGGTAAATTAGAAAGCTTCTGCGGTTAATGGGTCAAGGAGCGGAAAGGGGGGTATGGACAAGTCCGAGAGATAAAACCAGGAGGAATGAAAAAAGAGGCCAAATGCCTCCCAACAGGGCCTACAATGGTTGATGAGGAAAGAAGTATATTCAGAGAAAAGGAAGGGAGGCAGTACAAAACAGAGCACTCGCCTAGAGCTGAGGCTCGGCGTCAAAAGGGGATTTCGACCGTCTGCAGTGCAGAAGGTACCTCCTTGAAAAAGCCCGAAGGAACCAGATAGACAAGCCAGCCACTGGAAAATACGCAGTTGCTTCACAACCAAGGGGAACTTATATAAGCGACCTCTGACGGCGAAGACTGGTGTGTCAAGAGCCATCGAAAAGATACTAAGGGTCAAGCGGGTAAGATCCAGAAAAACGATAGGAAAAGAAACTACCATAGTGTAGTGGGGGGGAGACTGGGAGGCGGAGACACCGCCTCAACCGTTCGGGGGGGAAGGGCACCCGCGGAGGGGAGAATAACTGAACACACACTGGTGGATGTGGGGGGGGGGGAAAGAAAAGGCCGGATTGCCACGTTGACTGGTTCTGAACTAAGGGGGAAGTAAAACCCTATATGATAAAAGGCCCAGGCGCAAAACCGGCCAAAAGCTGGTAAGAGGTCCTCGCCCGCGAAGGGAGTGAGAGGATCATAGACCTGGAAGATGGAAAGGCGACCCCCCAGGAAAAAAACGACAGAATCTTCAGAAAGAGGGTCCAAGGTTGAACGAAAGGGACCTTACGGGGGGGGGGGGAGGCCCTTAAGGCCTGCGCGGTCTAAAAAGAAATGTACCTGAACACCTCACACCCTACAAATCTGAAAGGGAGGAGATTCAGGCGCAGAGGGAAAAGGCTGGGGACATTGGCCTCAGGACGAAAAAAAGGTCGGGAAGTGAAGTAGAGAAAAACACACCCGTATGAAGCTCGCCATGGACGAAAAAAGAAACATTGCAGCGTAAAGTTGGGGGGAATTTAATTTCTCATTCTTTCCTCAAGGGGGCAAACAGTGAAAAAAAAATAAGGGTTACCACTTGGGGAGAAAGGGAGCGAACCGTCAAGGACCTTAAAAGAGAAACTTACGTGGGAAGCCTCGTGAGAAGGGATTA
>Ga0179593_1643453_pt1 | contig 14260 bp, 10 predicted proteins | sample CZODoug2_1_08_16_FD_185931 | JGI IMG/M metagenome (GOLD analysis project Ga0179593, IMG submission 185931) | Vadose zone soil fungal communities from Angelo Coast Range Reserve, California, USA - CZODoug2_1_08_16fungal (PacBio error correction) | ecosystem: Environmental > Terrestrial > Soil >...
AAAAAGAAAAAGGGTTCTCCGGCTATCCCCATGCGCAACCGTGGCCTCAAGCCCGAAACACTGGAAGGAAGAAAAAAAGGGGGATCCCGTGCTGACAACGCGTCTTCTTTAATCGGCAAATGGTGTACTTAGCCCTGGGGGTAGTGTGGGAGGGCGAGGAATTTAGAAAAGAACAAAAAAACAGAGAAAAAGAGCACTTTGCCCGAAACACCAAAGCCAGAAAGGAAGTCACGGGAATCCAACACAACTAGAAGGAGAGATCCTTGGAAGAGGGGGGGGGCGGGGAAAAATTTACCCCTTGAAAAAGGAGCACTGGCCAGGTTCGTCGGGGAGGACAGGGGTCTCGCCTTACCCTGACCAAAAAAACAGAGAAGGTACAGTCAACCAAAAGAAAGGAAAAGTCTTCAGGGAAAGGAAAAGGGCCTTGGGTTGGAAAAAAGGAAGTGTGTGACCAAGGGGGGGCGGGTGATTCCTTCCAACGGGCCTCTCCCACTAACACTGGAAAGGAGGATGAGGAAGTCGGGCCCGAACCCTTGAAGAGGCAGGGAACAAACACTGATCCTTGAGTTGTGGGGAATTTTCTGGAAAAAACACACCCAAATCAAAAAAATGGCAAAAAAGGGACCATCCAAAAAAAAGTAAATGGTTCCAAGGAGATGGAAAGAGGGCTTGCACTACTACCCTCTCCCTGGGGAACCACGTCCTCACGTTGCCTTTGGGGGGCACAATGTTACCCTTTAAACATTCCCGGATCAAAAAAAGACACAAGGAAAAAAAAATCGGAAGACGAAGGGGAAATTTCTCCGGCGACAGAAAAGGTGGCCGGTAAACTGGACTGGAACGAGAATTTCAGTAAAAAAGGACGGAATCAAGACCGCAGCAAAAGGCGTCCCATCAAAACCGCAGGAAGGGGAAAAAGGGGGCACCAAATCCTTGGTCGGCAAAAGGAAATTTCCGTTTTCGACGGGGAAGCCGGCCCCACCTGGCCATCGAGAGCAAGAAAAGATCTTACACCCGGAAAAAATCTGGAGAACAACAAAAAGGGATTTCTCTTACCTCGAGCAACTCAACCCCTCCGCAATATCCCTTGAGGGGGGAGAAACGGCGGGAGGACGAGGGGGGGGGGAATAGGTATCCAGATCAGAAAAGTGGGGAAAAACCTTCTCAACTTCCGAGTGGAAACTCCGACAAGAAAAAAAAGAACAACCCTACTCGAGTCATAAAGTAAAGTCAGAACTCACGCATTATGTATGGGGGGGGCATTCATCCAGTTCCGTTAGGGGAAGGCACTCTACTGTACCACCAAAGGGAGAGCCCGTCCTGGGAATGGGCACAGAACAAAAAGAGGGGGGAACCTCACAATGACATATAACTAATTTACAAGGACCCCAGATGGGTAATTTTTGGAAATGGGGAAAAAAAGCTCCAGCGAAGCCAAGAGGGGAGAAAAAACTTACCATTACCTCGCATAACCCCTTATTCTTGGGGGGACCACTATGCTGGGTGAAAGAAAAGATTCAAAAAAAAACGGACCCGTATGAGGGGGAAACACACCATGGCAACGAGACACACATCTCTACAATCCAGTCCTATCAGTCTTCATTTTGGAAATCCTAAAAGATCGACAGGGGACGAAAGGGAAAAAGGGAAACCCTACAGAGACTTCAACGGAACGTTCATGCAAAAATTCTAAAATCTGGTTCACACAGCTTGTCCAGTCAGTCATCGAAAAAGAAGGAAATTGTAGGGAAAACGTTTAACCGAGGAGATAGGAAAAAAGTCATTTTCACGGGAAAAAAGGGGTGACAACGCCAAGGGCAAGGGTACGTTAAAGAAAGGGGACTCCAACAAACATACTCATAAGGGAGAACTATATAGAGATAATACTGATACACATCATTCTTACAAAGCCCGTCGCCTCCAGTCCGAAAAAAAGGGGAGTGGCAGCAACCAGGAGCTGGGGAAAGACTCATCACCAGAGAAGCCCATCAGATGTGTAAGAGTCCCGCTTTCTTAGAAAAAGGGGAAAAAAGGAACGCGTCCGCAATTTAACCATGGGGGTTAAAAAAAGGGAAACAACCGTCACCGCACGAAAAAGGCGATGTCCAAAGAGAAAAAAGAAGCACTCGGAACGAAAGGGGTTTGTTTTCGGGGAGACTTCCTAAATACCCCAACTCAAAAGAAAGAACTGAAAATGGAAGTTCTGTCATATCAAAGACCTCTCCCCCTGAAGAAGTACGTCCAAGAGAAAGAACGAAAAATACTCCCCGGGAGCCGTGGTAAGACCAAAAGAAAGAATGCAGATGCTCGAGAAGCTCTCCCTTGGTGGGAACACATCTCCAGTAATGACTGGAAAACACAAAGGAAGGATCGGATGAAGGGAAAGACTATCAGGGAAGGGAGGAGAAAGGGCTTTCCTAGAACGAGGGCACTTTTATTCCCTCTTCAAAAGGACAAATCCTCCTCTAACCGTCAAGCGAAAGAAAGGAATGAGCAGAAGGGAAAGAAAGATCTAAGCATGTTCTCAGACAAGGAAAAAGGAAAAACTCTCTTTAAAAGGGCGGAAAGGGCTGAAATCAGAAAAGGGCAATTCCACCTCCAAATCCCGAAAAAGATAAAAAAAGGTGAAGAAAAAGCCAAGAGGAAAGATCCACGTGCAAAACCCCTCTTACAAAAAGGGAAGGTTCATCGTGAAATATCGCCTCCGAAAGGGCCGCGAGCAACGCCAAAGGAACAAGGTGTCGAGAAAGAGGTTCGCCCCCAACACAAAACTCGGGAAAAGACCTAAACACAACGGAAATATACTTCACAACATCAGGAAAGCAAAACGAGGCACGAACAGCTGTGCTCAAGGAACCATTGGGACGTCTCTTCCGAAAAGGACTGGCTGCGGGCGCCCTAACCGAAAGAAAAAGAACTCAGGGAGGGTACTAAGGTTGAGCAAAAAGGGGGTTGGGGGAAAACAGCTGCCAAGCAAAAGGGGGTACTCAACCGTATGTGCCGGGACGACGCCCTAAAAAGGGAAACGCCCCCGTGGTAAAGGGTGGGGAGACAAAGTGGGTGTTAAAAAGTTGCCGCGGGGGGGAACTACACCCATAGGCAGTTATCCCCGAGGGCGAAAATCAACGGTCGGCCCTGAAAAGACTTCTTCAAAGACGTGAAGGAGGGGCCTCACAAGGAGTAAAGCAGTCCTTTGTGGGACGGGTCAATAAATACCGGTTACAGGGGAAGCCAAGGGGGCAATAGAGGAAAGGGAGAAAACAGGATGTCGATCCAAGAGGAAAAATCTCTTTATCACGCCGGAGAGGGTCCATAGAAAGAGCGAAAGTTTACTGGACACAACATCCTCGGCAAAGAGGGGGACCAAGAGGAGGAGAGAAAAAGGGTCGAAACCCGGGGGTGCGAAACTGACTTAGCTAAAAAAAACTTAAAACAAACCAGGAAGGGGGATACCAGATCAAAAAGGAACCAGTTGGCGGGAAAAAAACCTAAACGTCGACTTAACTTTCCGGGGAAGAAGGGGAATCACATCCCATGGGGTCCGTACCAGACAGGGAAAAGGGGGCGCTCAAACTTTTTCATAAAAGAGAGTAAGTCTAAAAGCAAAGGACAGGATGTAAAATAAAACGATACCCAAAGCCCAAACCCCTCACAACAAAAGTCGTGCGACCTCAGGTGTAAAAGGGAGAAAAATCTTTTGCGGATTTATTATACAGGCGGGTTTTGGCGTGGAACCGAAAAAGCAATCAGGGAGGTTTGCAGCAACGATGTAACTTTTGAAAGTACAGAAACCCCGTAAGAATGGCACCGAGAAACTGCTTGGCTCTGCATATCCTGCAAACAAAAGAAGGATAACAAAATGCCTGACATGTCCCACTAGAGTAATAGAGGGCGCAAGAACTCAATGTCGTAAGGCGGTCAAAAGCTCAATCACAAGAGGGTTTTGTCCAACGAGACTCTGGCCAAAAAGGGGCCCGCCGTATTAAGACTCCTCCGAAAGGCCCGGAAATCAAGAACAAGGAAAACCACCCCTTGTAACGGCGGACAATTTTCAAAAGTAAACCTGACAAAAGTGAAAATTCTAAAAAATCCGTGCGATCTCCATTGATAAGAAACAAGTGAACGGTAAAAAAAAAGAACCGAAAACTCTTAGAAGGGTTCTATTTATACGGAAAAAAACGGATGGGGAACTAAAGAAAATACTCGGCATGACCAAGAAACCGTCCGGGAAAACAAAAAATCTTATGACTCCGATACACCCGGCGAGCAAAAAGGAATTTCCCAAGCAGCGATGGTTCCGAGAAGTGAGTCTCTTTCAAAAGTAGAAGGGCCTCATGAAGATGTAACAAGAGTGGGGAACAACTGGGGGGGAAAGGAAAGACTTTACAAAAAAAGTCATCAGAAAAGACCTCAGAACGGGCTGAGGCGCGTCCGAACTCATACTCGGATGGAGAAATCACCCACCGGTATAACAGGGACAAATAGGTTTCAAGAAAAAAATCAGGGGGCGACGAAGGGGCAAGTTCACAACAACAACTCATTGGGGGAAAAAAAAACGCAAAACATTTCTAACAACTGGGACAAAAGGGGGGGAAAGCTTAGAGGGGGGGGGCTGAAAAAAGAAGAAAGAATCTAGGACATTAAAGACACTTAAACTTGTAAGGGAACTGACTATCATAAATAAACCAAGAAAAAAAAAAGGAATCCGCAACAATAAATGAAAAAAAAGTAATTCTAGACGGGTTGTTTGTATTTCATGAAGAATGCTAACATTAAAAAAATCGAAGGGGGGAAGTAATCTGACGGAGACAAATAACATTTAAGAGCAAACAAAACTAAAGCCCTTTGTCTCGAGAACCACTCCCTTGGGAGGGCCGGGGGAGGGGACACGCGAAGTCCAAGCAGAAAAGAAAGCCCCCGACAGCGAAGTAAGAGGGACAAGTCAGCCTGTTTTAGAAAGATAGCTCCCCAAACGGAAAATCAAAAAAGGAGAAAAGCCCCCGATGCCAACCCGTCCCGGTAAAAAGTGCTGTAAAAGACAAGCGGCGAACCATACTCTCCGGAACGCCTTATCAGGAACCTGGGGGACAAGAGAGGATGGACCAAGTGAATCAATGCAGAAAGAAATTCGCGAAAAAGTAGGAGACCCGTTCCCGTAAACAGGAACTGGTTTAAGAAAAAAGAAAAAAGAAAACGAGTCGGGAGTCACACACGGGGAGGGTCCGCTAGAACGGAAAGCGGTGACCTGATGCCAGACGGCAACAGCAGGGAAAAGAGGAGGCCCCTTATTCAACGAAAAAAACAGGAAAACGTCTTTGGGGACACCCAGCGAAAGCTTAGTGTCTCTCCAAGAGGAACAAGTTCCATGAAAACCACATAAGATAAAGGGGGCAAAGTGCAAGGGGTGAAAAGCAGACATCTAAAAATTCAACAAACTCCATAAAGACCGTTTTTACCTACACGAAGATAAATCCCGGAAGAAGGGATCAAAGCGCGAAAAAGCGGGAAGTTCCTTAGGGAAGTACCAAGGAAAAGACACTATTCTAGGAAAGAAATCCTAGGAGAAAACAAGAAAACTCCTAACATGGGCGAAAAAAGTGAAACACCATCACAAGAAGGACAAACAAGGACAAGTATAAAAGCTAAAAAAGGAGTCTGGGAAAGGGGTGTCAGATTGGTCGGGAGAGTGATGCAGCGAAGGGAAATTCTGATAAAAAAAAGAAGAAAAACAGACGAACAAAAGGAAAAGACATAAGGGGGGCAGAGGTTCTCAAAGAAAACCTAAGTTCAAAGGGAGGAAAAAAAATCAAGCTCCCGCTCAACAAGGGAGGAAGAGGAAAATATAGAACCTGCAAATCGGGGAAAAGAAAAAAAAGGGGCCACATGTTGAAGGATTGTCCGAGCGGGACTATCAACAGATAAAAGGTCAGTACACGCATTGCCTAAATCTGCGCCGCCCTCTTCCTTATCAAAGCAGGCTGGTGAAAGTCCAGGCGGGGAGGTAGGGAGGAAAAAGAAAAGGGGCTCCGCTACATAAAGATTGCCGACCTCCTAATAAGGGGGCTTCTCGGGAAGGAAAGCACTGGAGGGTGATACATTGAAAGTGGAAAGACAACAAAAAAGCGGGGGAAAGATCTAAACAGATGGGGGAGATCCCCTCGCGTAAAAAGACCCGCCTCAAATACTGGACTATTGGTTTCATTCAAGGGGAGAACGCGGCCCAAAAAAAACCCGCTGCGAACACTTGTGGGGGGGACATTGACGACAAACAAGGTGAAAGGTTTCGGCTTCATCGGGAGGGAAAACGGGAAAAGGAGCACGAAAATAAAACTAAAAGAAAACTAAACGGAAAGAAAAAGACCGGGTCCGAGGAAAACGGTGCGGAAGGCTTCTCGAACAGGGGGTGGAGACGGTGAGAGAAAAACCATAAAAGAAAGAACGAGCCTTTACACTTAAAACAGGAAGATCATCCTCACGGGAGGAAAGGGACAACATCCTTTTCGGAAGGAAAACGGTCCTTTGACCATTGGGGATAACAGGGAAAGGGGGGGGGGTGAGAAGAATCCGGCAACGGGAGTAAAAGGTACTACCTGAATACCAGAACTTTGCTCATCACCCCTTCTGGACAGTTCTGACCTCGAATATCCAAAAAAAAGGAAAAATTTAAAGGCAAAGTCACTTCTGGCAGGATACTCGAAAAAAAGCCCTTGGCGGGCAGAAATCCAGCAGATGATAGAAGCCTTCAGCTTCCAGGGACCAAAAGAAGCTCAAATAAAACATACAAGAGGGGGAAAAAATACGGAGAGCCAAATAAAGGGGAAGCTCCGAAAGGGACCGGTAACACCACATACCTACAACGGGAAACGGTGAAAAGGAAGAGGGAGGCGGGCTTCCTACCCCTCATCGCAGAAAGAAGCTTACCAGAACAATTTCACGGAAAAAACAACAAAAAAAGGGGGTGGAAAAAAAAAGGTGTAAAAGAAATTTTCAGTCGGCGGGGAACGTTGCGCCACTCCGAGATCTCTGCACCAACTCTCACGTATAACAGTACTCGGGGAAATGGGGTCGTTAAGAACAAGACACAGGGAAAAGAGAAACCAGGAAGAAAAAAATTCCGGCAAGAACGGACTCTTCAAAGAGGCACGCCGTATCAGGAAGGCGGACAAGGCGCCTACGCTGGAATCGGGGAGGCGTGCAACGGCACCGTTACAACCCTCGGGAAGACTAAGGAGGAGGATATGTCTGCATCACAGGACGATGACACACAAAATCGCAAGCAAAAGCAGAAAAAGAAAGACGCCGTTTTTCAGGGGGAAGCGTGTCGAGCAAATGGCCAAAGGGGGAGGGGTGGAACGGCCGAAAACCCGGGAAAGGACAGTCGCCGGGAGGGGAGAGTGCTGGGACAGAGGGGAAAGATAAGGTACTCACGGCTTCCGACCTGAAGAACTGGAAAACTGGAAGGGGGTTCAGAAAAAAAAATGTGAAAAAAAAGCAAGCCACAAGAGAAACCGTTGAAAGAAAGAGGGGTTATCCGGAGGCTATCATCATATAATTACAAAATCCAACAGGAAAGGTACAAAGGAACTATACAAAAAAAATCCCTCCCAGAAACCGCCCGAGGGCCCCCCCGAAAGGAAAAGAAAGAAAAAAAAAAAAAATGCAGGGAAGGAACTGCTGGGTAACATGAACAATCCCCCTTACCACTAAAACAAGAAGAAAGTCTTTGAAGAAACAAAAAGGAGAAAATCAGCACCTCAGGAGGGTGCAATCTCGAAACATGAAAAGACAGGGAGAGTCGCGAAAAAAGGAGGGAGGGGGAAAATATGAAAAAGAAGTCATGAAATTAGCCGACGGGACGAAACATCTCCATCCAGGGAGTGGAAAGGGAGGGTGAAAAAAAAAGAATGGGCTAAGAAGAAGATCTTGAAGTTAACCGGGAGGAACTCTGGGGAATATGAATCGATCACGCGCTGAAAGAAAAAGCCTTTTCTAAATCCCCCTGGGAGAAAAACTAATATAATCAACTGAAAAAGGAACAAAAGTTCTGGGGAAAGAGGGGGGAAGCAAGAAGAAGGTTAGTCAAGGCGAAAAACAAAAAATGATTCCAGAAAAAGGGTCAAAAAAAAAACCCCCATATCCTGCAATAAAGAGAAAACGAGACCCTTAAACATCTTGCATATCAACTAAAACGCCCCCTCGAAGGCACTAGAAAAAGAAAATTTCATGGAAAAGTCAAGAGGAAAGCTAAAAAAAGCGTAACCCACGATCTTCCCCCCGGAACCCCGCAAGGAGCGTTTACTATCTCAATCCTCCATAGAAGGTATACATCCCATCCTCTCCCATCAGGCAGAAAACGAGTTCTCCTCAATAACCATCTGAGAAGAGTTAAACCCAACCAAAAAAAAAAAAGAAAAAGAGTAACAGAAGGACCATCCGGCAGGAAAGAAGAACCCCTCTTTTCCAAAGAGGCGTCAGTCTTCCTCTCTGGAGGCTCCGAATCCACCTGAAAATCTGAAAAATGGGGGGGTGTTTGAGGAAATTTGTTTAGAAAAGGGAGGGGATAGTTGCCTTTCACACGCTTCTGTCAAACGGAAACTGGGGGGGGGAGGGGAAGACACAGTAAAAGATAGGGAGGGAAGCCCTGTTGAAGGATCGTCAGTCAGGGAAAGAGAAAGTGGTTCCCATCATAGGCAGTCCTGGAGGCTGAAGAATTCGCATGAAGACGGGATGAATGGGGAAAGTTGCACAAAAACCAAAAAACAGCCAGCAACCCTGCTTCTTTCCAAACGAACAAGGAAACTCCCACACGGAGAAAGAAGGGTTTCAGACACGTTAATCCAAAAAGAGAGAGGCTGCAGACGCGTTCACAGGGGGGGGAAGGGACGATCTAAGAAAGGCCCCCCTCTCTCAACACAGAAAAGGTACTTTGAAGGGAACTATAAGAGCAAAAAGGGAAGGTAAGGACAAAAACAAGGAAAAAACTCTTCAAGCACAGCAATGAGGAGGGGCTGGTTCGCCAAAGGTTGCTCCAGGAAGGGACAAAACAAGGAAACTATCTGTCGCAAAAATAAAAAGAGTCCCCCTGATACGACCGAGAAGTCCCCAAAACCCTAAGAAATGAGCTGAAATAGGCCTACGAGGTAAGGAAATTTCCAGGGACTGGGCCTGATCTGCTTTATCTAGGTGGCTAGGATCACATTGCAGAAAACAGGGAAAGGAAAAAAAAAAGGCTCGGCTGAAAAAAAAAAATCACAGGATCCCACCAAAGAGGAGGGATTTAAAAACCCCTGGGAAGAGAGGGTACCACAGAGGGCGAGGGGTTCGGAAACCCGGCCTCAAGCGGGGTTTTTTTTCAAAAGAACCAAAAGGGGACCTTATCCAATTAAAAACAGGTGAACTCAAGACGAACTGCAGAAAAAAGGGGGAAGCGACAAAAAGGGGGTTTTACCGCGACAGCTGAAACGATCCGACGCCCTGTGGCAGTCCGAAAGGTCAGAGGTCAAAAATAAAATGGGGGGCATATCAAATCAAGCAATCCATCATGCACCACCGACTACATCCTGGAGGGAGGAAGAGTAAACAAGTATGGGGAGAGGGTCAAAGAAAAAATTCTTAAGAAAGATGTTGACCAGGGGGAACAGAAAACCCCGTCCTAAACTTAATGAACATGAGGCTTTCTTCGAAAACCCAGAACCAGAAAACAATAAAAGAAGCCATAAAAACATACAAACGCTTTAAAAAAAGGAAAAAAAACGCAGGAGGACCGGGTCCAAAAGCTACATAAAATCAAAAAAAAGAGCACTCAACACACGTAATCTCTTATCATAACACACCACGCCAAGAAGGAAGTTCAGGACGATGACGAAAGAAACACGCGTGTGTGAAATTTTTCCCGTAAAAGAAAAAGTATCGGTGAAACTCACACAAAGGATTTCCATGCTCTTCACCTACGCCGGCCCGGAATCCAGGAAACAGGGAAGACGAAAAGGGGGGGTTAAACCCCTTGAGTGAAGGGAAAGGGGTCCGGAATCCATAGGGAAGGAAAAACTTTCAACGAAAACACCTTCACCATGTACGTACGCGTCCAAAATAGCGGGCTTATTTTGTCAAAAACCGCAAAAAAAAAGTTGGGGGAAAAAAAGTCCAATCCTGGGCGGCCATCGGGGAGTTATACAAACATGAGGCTAACGACAATCTCGGAGGAAAGAAAGAAACAGTGGGAACGAAAGTTGCGGGGGGAAAAGAGAAAATCTGAACGGGTCACACCCGAAGAAGGTGACTGATCCTTCAAAAAAAAGGAACTGCCTGCGACGAAAGCGAGAAAAAGAAGATGAAAAGGAAAAAGGGACACACAAGAAATTATCGAAGGGAAAACGGGAGGGTGACTTATTGACACAGAATATTTAAGAGAAAGGGACGAAGATGGGAGAGCTTTCACAGGGCACGCACAACAGAACCCTAAGATAACTCAAAAACCTCTCCAAGAGAGGACGTACCTTAACGGGAACAACCCTCTAATCAGAACAACATAAAAAGATCACATCCATCCTTGAGGACGCACTTTCAAGAAAGCAGCCCTTTTTGACTGCTCTCAAGACAAGACACCTTGAACCAGGAACTCTATGGTCAGGCAATAAAAATCAACTAACCCACAAAAAAGAAGGAAAGGAATTGCCGCAAAGAGCAAGGAAGGTATCAACTACACGAAACCCCCGGGACGGAAAGACCCACAATAATCAAGGGGAAAAACCAACTTAAAAGATGTCCAGGGAAGGGACTATCGCCCTATACAAAAACCCCTTACAGAAAAGTCAAACATGAAAAAAAAGCGGAGGTCAAGCAGACAAACCCGAACATACGACCCCCCAGTCAGGGTGGCGGAACAGAGAAAGGGGGAGGGGGGCGCAGCTCAAAACTCCCAGTACAATCCTCTTTCACGACCTACCTGGGAGTTAAGTAACCAAAGGGGTTGGAAAGAAAAGGAAAAACCAAGGACAACGCCGTCTCTCCAGGCTCAACCACTCTTTTTGGTAACAGAAACACTCCGTCCATTTCAACAATGAGGGGACATTCCCAGGTCCTGAACCAGAAAGGGTGGAAAAGGCTCCAAGAAAAAAAAAAAGGAAACGGGGTGGGGGGGAAGAAGCAAGCCAAAAAACGCTCCTTTTGACGCAGCCAGGTAATTCTTGAAGAACCTGAAAACGATCCAAAAAAAAAAACAAAGGAGAAAACACAACAACGAAATCATGGGGGGAAAACGCTCCAACCCCGGGATAGATGTCAACTAGAAGGGACCACGATTTCACACTCCCGTCCTGCGAGAAAGGTCGACAATGGGGTTAACTTGTTAACTCGTTTGAGGAAAAGGGGGGGGAATCGCGGATTAAAGGAAATAGAAAAACTGACCCGACAGCTTCAATAAGCCCCCTAGGCACGGGGAAAATCCTGCTCACCACAGTACGGTCGAACCAGGATCTCTCCAAAAAACATAGAGTAGTAAAAATAAAACTGTCCGGGACAGAAGGAAAAGAAGTCCGGGGAAAAAAATCTGGAACAACGAGGGGCATGGTCCAACGCGAAGGGGGAAATCTCTTTTTTTTTTTGAATACAAACCAAAGAGCAACACTTACACCCGTCGGGAGGAGGACAAAAAAAAGAGAGGAGGGTAAACTGGGGACGGGGTTGCACAAAAAAGTTTAAGGTGAGGCCCAACGCTTTCCCACTCTCCAGAAAAAAAAAACGGCGACATCTTCCTGTGAAGGGCCAGGGTATCCCCCTAGAAAAACCTGAGAGAGGCGGTTCAAGGAAGGGGAAAAGGGGTTGGGGGAAGCACAAAAAAAGGGGCACTTGGTCCTTGGACCATAAGTTACCCTCCGTCAAAGAAATAGGGGAAACAAATAATTTCTTTAAGGGGGAGGAGGGGGGATCGAAAACAGGAATGGGAAAAAAACTGGAAAGAGGTCCTGGGAGAGGCAATCCCAATGAGTAGGCCGGTCATCGAATTTCCACCTTCCTAGAAGGAAGAACCCCTCCGTAATAAAAAGAAACGAAGGGGGGGGGGGGGGGGGGGGGGGGAGGGGGGGGGGTTACGGGGGGGGGGGGGCAGGGGGGGGATTGGGGAGGGGGAGGTGGGGGATGGGGGGGGGGGGGGGGGAGAAAGGAGGGGGGGGTGGGGGGGGGTGAAGTAGCAAAAACCGGGGGGGGAGAGGGCTGCGCGAACAAAAAAGGGCGACAGATCTAAGAAACGGCGGCCCCTGTCCTGAAGGAGGTGGAAGGGACATTGTTCAAGGAGGGGCAAAAAAAAAGAGACAAAGGCCACAGAGGACCGTTGGAAGAAGGGGACTATCCACAGCAATGCGCATGTTTTCAGAAGAGGGACACTGACACATGTTCAGAAAAAAAAAAGAAAGAAAAAAAAACCAAAAAAGCAGCCCAACTCTTTTTAGAAAAACCGCGTACATAGCGCCCGGAAAAAACGGGAGGCGTAACAGGGTACCAGGGAGGGGAAAAAGTTGCGGGAACACAAAAAAAAACAAAAAAAAAGAAAAAAAAAAACGGGTAGCAGAAGAAGATCCAGCATCAGGTACACGAACTCCAGGGAGAGGAACGTAAAAGAGAAAATAACAAAAGCAAACACAAAAAAGGGAATCACGGTCGCGCATGAACGAAGGTATCTTCCTGCAATCCGTACAGTTAACCCGTTCGCGGAGGCCTCGACTCTGTCCGGAAAAAACCAGAGAGGGCCTCAGGCCGAAGAAAATGAAAAACACAGGAAGGCAAATAGGTAAAAGACGAATTTTAGAGGGGTTAAAACACGTGTTCTTTGAGCACAACTCAGAAATCATTTCTTCCGGCTAGAAAGGACATTAATAGTCAAGGATCAAAAGAAGGGAGGAGGCAAAACAAGAAGAAAAAAAAGGTTTCAGAGGAAAAAACCACAGTTCCCACGTTGAAAAAGGCTTCCCCTATCTAAAAAACGGAAGGAACAAACACAAGGGACAAACAAGAAAAAAAAAAAGACAGTCAGAGAAAGAAAAAGGAGACTCTAGACGCGAACAAGCGAAGTCACTGTCCACACCTCGGAGACCCCTCTTGGAAATCTCCTTTACAAAAGCGGAAAAGAGAAAAAAAAATTTTCGAAAAAAAGTCTTTTCTGAAGAATAAACGTCCGCCGCCGTTTTTTCGGGGAAAGACAGGGTCAACACTATCGGAAAGGTAATCATGCGGGGAAAAGAACCAAAACGAAAGAGCAGGGACTGGCCCTGAACGAAACCCGTCCATTTCCTCGAACCGGGAAAAAAGAGGGGAAAGGGAACGAGCGTCCCAGAAAGACTGAAGGAAGCCGTGAGAAAGTCTGTGGAAAAAAAAAAGTTTTGCGGAGGGGAAGAAGTGCGCGGAACGGTGGGAAAAAAGCCAGGGTTCACAGGCAAGGGGGAGGGCCCGAACCTCATGAGGAAGGTCCGAGGGGGGAGGGGAGTGTTAAAGTACAAAAGTAGCAGCCGGAAAGAAACACAACCCGCGCTAGAAACAAAGCCCGTATTATCGCTAAAAAGAAGAGGGAAAAAAAAGAAAGGAACTGATGCGGAGAGGGGTGATGATCAACGGAGGCCCACGTCCTGTCCGTCTTCAAGGGCTAGAGAACTCGACAGAAAAAGGCGGGAAAAAATCGGAACTTCAAAGGGAGAAGAATCTCCGGGGAAGCCGCAGATATCAAAAAGAACAAGCTCTAAGGGCGCCGTCCCATCTTACAAGGGGGGGTCTAAAAAGGGGGTCCAAAAAAAAACACCGCTCCCCTGAATCGTAACAAACCTCTTAACCGAGAGGGTATTATGGGAGATTTCAGTCTCTAAAAGACAAAGGAAATGGTAGCTTCTCAAAAGTGCCCCTCAAGAGAGAAAAAAAAACGGGACCTAGCCCAGAACTTCAGAATCAATTTTTATCCCTAACATTGAAAAAAAAAGAAGTAATAACTTTTATTAAGGTGTGAAAAGCCAAGCCCGTGAAAAAAAATCTGAGAAAGGGGCCATGAGGGGGAAAAAAAAAGAGAAAACCCAGCAAAAAAAGAGACCAGGAGGCGGGGGGAAGACCCAGCTGCAGCACGAAATGCATCAGAGACACCACTCAAAACAAAAACCGTCCCCAACCCAAGGAACTTGGGAAAGGAGAGGAGAGAAAGGGGACGCCTCCAGACCTACACTAACAACACACGAAGCCTTTTCACAAGAAGAAGAGACCTCCCTTTCCCAAAACGAGGAAATAC
>Ga0179593_1471125_pt1 | contig 14259 bp, 14 predicted proteins | sample CZODoug2_1_08_16_FD_185931 | JGI IMG/M metagenome (GOLD analysis project Ga0179593, IMG submission 185931) | Vadose zone soil fungal communities from Angelo Coast Range Reserve, California, USA - CZODoug2_1_08_16fungal (PacBio error correction) | ecosystem: Environmental > Terrestrial > Soil >...
CGAAAGCCCGACAATTTCTTCAGGATAATGGTCAAAAAATCGTATTGGGAACGGAATACAAGAATGACGAAGAGTGAGTGGGGGTAGATCTTGATAGGCTAACCAAACTACTACATTCCCTAAATCAATTAAACACTTACCTTATCAACCCTTTCGCAACGGACGACAGGAAAAAAATCCGACCAGAACATAATCGGGACATCGTAGGACCAAGCTAGTCGACGCAATAGGGAGTCCCTTCTAGTAATCCTGGGGCCAAATAAGAGAATCTCTTCCGGGGCTCGTGTCGGACAGAGGCAGGGAGAAATCAAAAGGATACTGGGAAAAATACTGGTGGCGCGGGGAAAGGGAGATAAAAGGGCGGACCGACAACCGGGATCGCGGAAAAAATAGAAACTGAAATCATGAAGAGGACATAATTTATAGGCCACGGCTGGAAACAGCTACTAAAAGTAAAATGGAACGGCGAACGATGACTGGGGACGCCAAAGATTCGAGAAGGAGCAACACGGAACGAGGAGCAATAGCGCACTGTGGCCGCGTAAGTCTCGAGCGTCCCCACGAAATTCGGCCCGACAGAAATGAGCACTGGAGGGACGGGAACCAAAAGAGAGACTGCGAGAAACGAGAAGAAAGAACGACCGGAAATAACCATATGAGCAAACAAAAAAAGGAGAGGAGGGAAAGAGAATAATTGGTGAATCGAAATTGACATGGAGGAGGTGTCTTCTCGCCGTAACGGAAATTCGAGACATGAAACATGCAATTCGGAAAAGAATTTCGGGGGGAATACGAGAAAAAGGAAACGAAACAAATAGCAAGGGCTTGGCGATAGGTCCTGAAAAACGGGTTCTTCTTCTTCGGGGGCATCTTGGGGGGAGACCAATTGACAAGGGCCTTAGCGGAGAAAGTAATGACCGGGAAGAGAGGCGGGAGAATGCGGTGCAAGATTACCGACCTACCCAGCCTCTTCGATGGGCATGGAAGGATGCTGAGATCTGTTGCTGTTAAAAAAGCGCTGACCAAGGATAAAGAAGAGGGGTAAAGCCAAGACCTTCAGGTAGAGTGGTGAGAGGGCCGGTCATTCACACCTTCCTGCCTCGTCGGAAAAAGAACCTGGCACAAAAATGGATTTTCTACTTAACGTTTAAAAAAATGCCACCGAAGAAAAATCAGAAATTATCGATTAAGAAAGAGCGAGAGAGGTGGTCACATATGGGGGCGATGCGGGTGATCGAACTTTTAAAGTTCTTCACAGGCCGAAGGGGGGCACAGGGGATGACATACGTGCTAACGTAAATGCTGTCGTCGAGGGGGTGCTTCTTGGTAGCGAGGAATAAAAGAATCTTAAAGAAGGGGGGTCTGTAGAAAGTCGGCAAAAACCTGCCCGGAGGGGGGGGACAGCAAAGGGGCGTGCGGTATGCGTTAAAAAAGGTCTTTTACTCTTTAACCTTTCGGTTGGGTCATGGACAAAATCGCTGCAGATCGGGACGGAGGGGGGTGTGCCGTAAGGGGTCAAGGGGTAAGTCCATGGGGGCAATAAACTGCGAAGGAGAATTAAAAATCATGGCGGCGTTCAAAAAAAACGACGGGGATTCCCCGCGAAAAAAAAAAAAAACAAAGAACTCAAAGACAGATAACTGCTAACAGCAAGAAAGACGTAAGGAAAGAGGTCCGTATGTGTCCAGCGCAGGCGAAATAGGGGGAAGGAAGTCAAGACCGGCTGAGGAAAGAACGCCTTCGGTAAAATGGAAAGAAAGTAGGGGGGGCGGCGAGAAGTTCCGCAGACTGGAAACTTAGCAATTGAAGGGGCTTGACATTCGGAAAAACGAAAAAGAGAAATCGAATCGGGAGGAGATACAAGGGTTGTGAACGGGGCTTCCGAAAGGCCGATTTCGATAAGAACGAAAAGAGTGCGGCAATTAGGAAAAAGAAGGACGAGCAGGGATTTAAGGGTAACAGCCATCACCAACATTCTCGAACTGGGAACGCAAGGACGGACAAAAAAGGATACTTCGGACGGCGGAAACAAGTGAGAAAACAATCAATTCGCCGGAAGGTGTTTCAAGGTACGAAATCGGCAAAACAATAAGAAGTTGGCAACATGAACTCTCACGGTAAACTACATTCACCGAGGAAGGAGGAGCGGACCAGAATGAAGAGTCCGATGTAAGGGGTTGCACTCAAGAAAGGGAGATGAAGCAGCAGGGCCTAGGATTTTTGGAAAGAAAGCTTCTGTTTCGGGGGAGTCCTCATCAAGGGTGAAAACCGGACAATCTAAAAGGCTGGTGAAGGGAGGGAGGTGAAAGCAATGACCGTTTGGGGAGCAACGGCAAAAGGGTCGAAGGACTACGCAAAAACACAACTCGTCAATGGATGCAAGGAAAAGGCTGGAGTCTTAGAGGACAGCCACACTAGATTACAAGGAAGCGGCAAACACAGGAGGAACATAGAGAATAAGGGTAGATCGGGTGGCTTCAAGAAGAAAAAGCCCGTTCCTTGAGAAACCATTGACATGGTGGGTTAAGGCGTCGTAACATTTTAAAAAAGGGAACGTGCAGGGGGGCGGAACACCCTTTCATCAGAGGGTGATCAGAAAAAACCATAACGGACAGGTCAACAAACGTCTTTCAAGGGGTGAGTAGCAAAAACGTCCTTTCTTTCAAAAATCGCTGATGGCTCATGAATCATCCAAAGAGGGCGTACCGGGGCGAGAGGGTGGCGCTCGTCCTAGAGGGGGATGACGTGAGACGGTTCAGTGGACAGTATGTTTTTGTCGCGGGAGGATTTCGGGAAAAAAACTGAGGATAACTCAATGAGATCCGCTAAGAACGGACGGGGACGACAGAGATTACTTGGGGGGCCTTTTACTTGGGGACAGCTCGAGCAGAGCAGAGCTGTGGGGAACCGTGAAAAGCCGTCATGCGCGGACTGGCGGAAAGCATTTAACATAGGTCGGGCATATCAAATCGGAAGGCCGTCAGGGAGACACAAAGATCCCGCCGATTGTACGAGATGACATTTGGGAGGGTTGGCGCCGAATGGGTGTAACAAGCCCTGCAATTCCTGAAAAAGGAAGTCGGGAAACGGTAAGGAGACAGCGAATTAAACTGAGGAAGATTATCTTATTCCACGAACAGGGTATGGAAGGTCGCGCGATCTCCAGGCGCTGGGGAATGAGTGGAAGGCTTCGTACATGGTTCTTCGGGGGAAATGTGGGAAGTTATGATTTGGTCGGGAAGGGGGCAAAGAGTGAAAATGGACGGAAAGAATGATGGTAAGTCAGGAAAAAGGAGGATTAACGGCAAGGCCTGAACAAACCCCACTCGACCCGACTTCACGCTGAGTTGTGAACATTCCAAAACACAAAAAAGGGAAAAAAAAAATAAAAGCCGGGCCACGAGAAGCAACGCCAAGGGGCTGAGGGAGGATCAAAGGCGGCAGGTGGTCAGGAGATAGTACATACCATTGAAGGGAATCGGGGACTTGGTTTTATAATAACCACGAAACGAACAAAGGACGAGAAGCGTGTCATAAAAAACGTGGCATTAGAAATTTAGTAAAGAGAAAAAAACCGTCTCCGACAAAATGATACGGAGAAGTACAGCTCGCAGTAAAAGGGGGAAGTCCCATTCAAGGAGTGGTAAAGTGTGGACCCGAAAAAAATAGAAATCTAGGTAAGAATTTAGTTACTTGAATGACCATCGGCGAGGGACATGAAACGAGAGGCGGGGTAAAGGGGTTAGAGACCTTATCCTTGGTAGCGAGGGAGAAAGTAAAAAAATAAGGACGCAAAAGCCACCTAATAAAAAAGAATTGTCAAGGTGTAAGAAAAAAAGGCGTCCTACGCTATGGCCTGGAAAGGGGGGGGGGGGGGGGGGGGGGGGGGGGGGGGGGGGGGGGGGGGGGGGGGGGGGGGGGGGGGGGGGGGGGGGGGGGGGGGGGGGGGGGGGAAGTTTTTTTTTAAAAGGGACGGTAGAGCGGGGCGCAAAAAAGGATCAAGAGGTAAAAAGCAATAAACGATCTGAAAACAAGAAGCCTGTGCGTTCGTAAAGGGGCGAGGGGAAAGTCAAAAAGCGAAAGGTCTCTATAGACCAAATTAATGACGGAAAAAACTGAGGATGAGGAAAAAGAAAGGACAAAAAGAACCAGAGGAGTCAAGGGGAAGAACAACTCACAACAAAAGAGGAGGATGGAGTTGTTCTCATCCGGGGTGAAAAGGGGGAAAAAAAACGTAGGAAGCGAAGATATAGCTTTCTGGGAACGTTAAAAAAAAGACAATACTCATAGATGAACGGGGGCTATTCGGGAATGGTCGACATAAAAGAGGCCACAAAAGAACCGCAGGAGCGAGTCTCTCTAAGGTGGGCCGGGTGGCTCGGAGGAGAGTGAATCCTTTGGGAGAACAATTGGAGAGAGGGTCGCAGCTTAAAAGGAAAATCGCGTTCAGAAGCTATTACAAACACCTTCATAAACCAACTTGAAATGGGGCATTTTCGGCGCGATCGGGTTGCATGGCCTCACGGGTAGTACAAAGGGGGGAAGAAGAGAACCAAATGGCCCTTGAAGAGATGGGGAAGAAAGGAGTCCTGCCCCCTGCAAGGTCATTAACGTAACAGAAAAGGGCAATCCAAAAGGGAATCAAAGATATACTGTTCGTCCCATGGACCAAATTGAGCAGAACTCAGGAATTCAGGGAAAGAGCGATCTTGTGGAGAGGATGGTCTGGGCGTGTGTCGCGGGGGAGGACTGAAAAAAGGGAAGGCAACGGGGGAAAAAGAAAATCAATTCGGGCTTCGCCGGTACTTCTTGGTGTCTCTGCAATGACAAGAAGAAAAAAAAAGTTACCCGTCTTCAAGAGAAGGGGGGGAGGCTCAATTCTCGGAAAAAGCAAGCTTTGATAGAAGGACTCCAGTGGAGGGATAGCTGAGTTAAATGGTGACCTGGTTTGCAGTGGGGGGAGGTGGGGGCAAAACGGGACAATCGGGCTGATGGTTGAGAAAACAAGGCTCAACCAAAGAAACTGAAATTATCGTGTCAAGCAGGGAAAACGTGGGATTACCAACAGAAAAATAAGAATAGACAGGGAAGACACTCATGATAACCTGGCAGACGGGACCGGAAGCAACCATCGTCTGTCGGGGAAAAACGGGGGAGGCGGGAACAAAAAGAACCTGAATACCAAGGAGACCGGAAAAAAGGGACAAAAGTGGAGAACAGGACAAAAAACGCAGCATGGGAGGGAATTGGGACAATGAAGGGCGCCAAAATCGTCATACTCGAAATCGCGGAGCAATTTGGGGGGACGCGGCGGGAGCGATGGGAATATCGAAGGCCCATGGTGTCAGCAAATGATGGGGCGAAGACGCGCATGAAAGGATAAAAAAAAGGGTGGAACAAGCAAGACAAAAGAGAAGAAGGGAAAGACGCAAGCAAAGGCAAGCCCTCGTCCGGCCAAAACGTGACGTGACAAGTGCGGATCTCAAAGGTGAAAATTAAGCCTCAAAGGCAAAACATAAATGGAACAAAACCAGGAAACACTGATCAAAACAAATACAATAAAAGGGAACGCTCATCGGAAGAAGATTGGGGAGAAAACTTTATGAATCACAGCAAGATGTGGTGGAGAAAGGAATGTGGCGATCAAGACAAATGTTCCAATCCAGAAAATCATGACCTGTCGTTGACCGAAAATTGGAAAGTGAGCATAGAGAAAATTGGTGGCACCGGGTCATGAATAAGTACTACTACGAAAACCACACAATCGGAGGGGGAGTCAGGGAAGGGCGGAACAGGTCACGACGCAAAGAATGTCTCAATCGAACAAAAACATGGAGAAAGAGATAGTGGGGGGGGAAGGCGGGTTCTGGGGCATGAAAGACGGTTCCTTATAACGAATGGGAAGGTGGGGGTGGACTTGAGGTCTTCCGGGAAAGATCCTTTGGCGCAACAACCAAGGAGTCAACTTACCCCCGCCTCCCACAAACAGGGGCAAATGGGGTGTCTGTCTTGCAAGGAGTCTTAAGAAAGAAGAAAGATCTGGCAAATCGGAGGAGGTAAAGTTCGAAAGAAACCTCAGGGAGAACGGAGAATCGGACCCAGAGGAATAGAAAGCGTAAGTCCGGTCTTTTGACTGTGAGAAAAAAAAACGTGACAAAAACAGGGGGGGGAACAGGGTTGGCCTCAAGGAATGGCAAAAACCTTAGAGACTTCGATGAGAGAAAGCACCTGACCGCCTACTTAGGGAATTGGTGGCCTAGGTCCAAATTAGCCAGGGATCATTGGCGAAAAGGGCTTGTTCACTCGCCTATGAGAGAGAGGACCATCTGCGACATGTTCGGGGGCATATCGGGGAAATCGGCAAATGTCGGAGGAGGAAAACTTCCAAAGAGGGAGATGAGAAACAGTTGCGAGTTACAGGCCCTTGGCCTGCGCCGGACCTAAGAGGGAGGGGGCGACGACTCGTTCACTTACAGAAGGAGGAAGAGTTCAAACGCTCAAATTAGGGTGGACGGGGGTCCAGCAGGAGAAAAAAAAATTTAATGACCGGATGGAAAGGTGCTTCATAAAGGGACGAAAGGCAGGGGAGAGGTTCGTAATTTTGTGTCAAAAGAGAGTGTAATCCAGCGGGAGTCAAGAACGTTGGAAGGAGGGGAGGAAGGAAGAACCGCGGCACATGAGAAAAAAACATAAGACGAAATCCACGCTTGTATGTGGGGGGAGAAAAAAAACATCACCCGGAAAAAAGAGAACCATGTAAAACCAGACCGCACAAAGGAAAGGGAGAATTAAAGGATCAAGCAGTGAGAAGGGAAGGACAATGAATTCATGGAGGAATTAGGTCTCAAAAGACAGAAAAAGACCGCGAAAAAGTTTGCATAAAAAAGTGGGGGCGTCATAACCATTCTCGGATAACTGAGTCTCGACCAAAAATCTACCGGTATGTCCACCCTAGCGCTCGCGTCAGGAATTACCTAGAGGAGGAACATGCAGGGAGGAATGGTAAAGACAATCAAAGGTTTGAAACAAGGATGGAGAACATAGGACGGGGGGAGGAAACCATGGACAAACAGGGCGAGGAACGGGGCGGGAAAGGAGAGGAATAAGGGGTACAGACGCGGGAGGCATGCAAAACCGACCAGAGAGAAAACGCAAATCCTGAAGGAATAGAAAGAGCTTTTGACTCTCTCGGGGGACACAGACGGAAGAAGGAGAAAGAAAAGGTGGGGGCGTCCAAAAGGGGAATAAAAAAGGGAAAACCGGAAACGTCGAGCCAATACGAAAAGGGGGGAATAATTCAGGAAGAGCGTCACAGCGAATAAAAAAAAGGTTCACAACAATTGAACCAGCAGGGTAGGAAAAAGGACAAACAAAGAAAGGGAATCTCCACGAGGGTCAGGAAAACGGGATAACTTATTAACTCAAACAACAAAGGAGATGTTATATCTAATTGAAGGATCGAAAAAACAACGTCTGAAGGTTCATCCTCATTTTCCGCGAGGGAAAATAGGGTCTTTCGGGGAAGGGGTTAGAAGCATGGGGGCAGAACGAAAAACAAACGAAGCAGAAGTGCAAAAAAAAGTTTCAAAGGGTGCCTCTTCAAAAGTATTGCATATCCTTGGGGGGGGGAAAAAAGGGCAGGGTCATAAAAAATTACGGACGTCTTGGGGACGGGGGGGGACCATAAACTGAGCAGGGGTTACCCCCAGCTCCTCTTCCTGAAGGGCAAGTATGGGAAAGACGATGGTGAAAATGAATCAGAGGCAAGGATCAGATTCGTGCGAATCCTTCAAATTTTGTTAAGATGCGGATGGGGGAAAAAACACAAGAACGGAAAAAGAAAAACGGCAAAAAAAGAGATTTTCGCCGGAGGGAAGACCCGGGACCACATGGAGCGGAATGGAAAGAGAGCTTAACTTTTGGACTGGACTAGTCGGGTCTTTGTCAGAGCGTTGCATAAAGGCTCCAGGCGAGACAAGGGGGATGAAAGGCAACGGGTTAACCTGATGAGGACGGGTCAACGTTGGGGGGGAATTGCATTACGATTAAGTAACAGCCCCGTTCTTATCAGAGGCCACAGACCGCTTTGATATAAGCGCAGGGGCTGTAAGGTATTATGTGGGAAAAATGGGGGTCATTTTAATGGTGTGAAATCGCGTTTCCGCTCGGGAGAGTTTTGGCTCAAGGGACATGCAGTCGGGACCGACACAGGAGGGAAGGGAAGAGTCAGTCATGTCAAACTCTGGATTAAACGGAAACAAAAATCCGAATCAGAGCACCGACGCTAACAGAAAAAAAGAAAAGCAGAAGCGTCGAAATTCTGGTTCAGAGAAAGAGAGCTCGGCTTCAATAAAATGATACGGGGAAGAGGGAACTGAGGTCAGAAGGTTCAGACCAGGAGACGAGGGGAGACACGTTTACATCAGGAAGCGCCATAAGGCGGAGGGCAGCGTGACAACGAAGCGATCAATCGACATAAGGCGGGAAGAGCGGGGTGGGGAACGCCGAAGTGCAAAAGACCAAGACGCAAAATTAAGACCGGAAAGGGGGGGGGCAATTGTTAACAACCCTCAAACACACGCAAAATGATCGGGACTCAAAAAACAAGAAAATATCCGTCCGGAAGGCAAAACACGATCGTAAATTCAAGGGCGGGCAAGTTGTGCAATGTACTCAATCTGCAAAAACGCCAGGGTTGCCGGAAGACCCGAAAACATTAAAACCGAAGGCTCGAAACACTCATTATCTGCGGAAGATTACGAAAAGAGGTAAATCGAAACTGGAGATAAGCAAGGGGTGGGGGGTGGGGGGAACCTCTGTTCGGGGAGAAGAAAGAAGGTCCACCGACCGACATACTTGAAACCGGCACGGTTGGTACCAGGTGAAAGCATCGGATGAACTGGGATCAAACAGCACGGTCCTTAAATGGAGACACGCAAACAAACAATAAATGGAAGTGATCAAGACGTTCTCAGGATCAAGAAAAAGAAGTAAACTCAGTCCAACAAAAAGCAGGGAAAAGGGAGGGAAAGAAAGATCCTTTTACTATGATGTGGGTCAGAAAGGCGAAAGAAGGGTTTCCTTGACACTCCATTGGGTTGTGGCCGCGGCAGACAATTGGGCAGGGGAAACGGGTTAAGTTCGCACAAAAAAACGGAATCTGCGGCATACAAAAAACTGCCCGGTCAACAGCCGGGGAGAGGCTTTGAAAAGATGGGGATGAGAACGAAAACAGAAGAAGCTTTCTTTTCAAATCGCGATGGGAGTCATCGCCATACGACCTCGGACTTAGGGGAAGCAAGATTAGGAAAAGTCGGCGGGGGATGAGGGTTGACTGGAGATGTGAGGGGGGGAAACCTGAGGTTGGTGCAGAGATGAATTTCCATGGGGGAACACCTTTAATCCGGCTATGAGATCAGGTCAAAGGGGACGCAATACTCAGTAGCCTTGTGCATTGGAAGTGCGGAATCGATCACTCAAACCAAAAAAACCCACCAACCACAGAGAGTGGGATTGGCGGGTCAAAATTGAAACCGTAATGCGCCGGAGTGCTATATGTCAAAACCTTAAGCTAGAAATCAAGAGGACGGGGTACACAAACTTTATTAAAACCGATGTCGAAGGAGAGGGTGTTTCGTTGGGGGGGGGGCGCAGAATTGGTACAAACCTGAAAACAATCCAAATTGACAGAAGGTGCAGGAAAGAGGTCGACTACCATCGTTCGGGGAAGAGTACGAAGAGGTACTCGGAGTCAAGGCGCAGGCTGTGAGAGTAACGTCTCTATCTCCGAAGACTGGAAAAGAAAAGAGATGGCCATAGGGTAGCCGTGGCTAAATTCCTCGGCATGTGAGAGGGAATTCAGGGGATTTTTTGGCGGGAGAGTGTACTCCCAAAAGGTTGCCAAAACGGGGTTCGCCATGATGGACGAGGACTAAATTGGAACACACTCAGACAGACGCAACAAGCGGGTGTGTACCAGGGCCCAACCTCAACGGGAAAAGGGAAAAAGGGGAAATCCAGGAAGCAGCCCAAGCGTATAGAAGAAGAGGGTCCAGTTGAAAAGGGGAAAACAAAATGAGGAAAAGCGGGAACTTGGAAGTAACGTAAGGAGACAACAAAACGAAACCGCAAGATGGAAACCCCGTTTCCTTCATCCTGTAGCGTAAGGGGGGAAACAAAGATCTACCAAAAGAATAGACAAGCGGGGGGGGAAGGGGTACCAAACTAGCGATCGCTAAAGCGATAAATCAGGGGGTTAACATTCATGATAAAGTAAGGATAAATAAGCTTTGATGCCTGTGAGTGACGGGATAGACAGAAGGAGAGAGCATCCAAAAAACGAACTGAGGAATGGGGCGCGGGAACTTGTCAGCAGGAAGCAAAAAAAAAACCTAGGAGAGGAATGAACCCCATCTAAGGATAGGAAGTTTCGGGGGGTGAGGATTGACTCGCGGCTTGGGACCTTAATTAAGGAAGAGAGAAAGGCGATGAAATATTGGTCTCCAATGGGAGAAATAAAAGAAGCAACGCAATCATCCAGAAGCAGCAAACGGCGTGGTCGTCAGGTCGCTTCCCAGACATTACGAAAGAGGGAAAAAAGATGGGATGAGATTAATTAGTATGACGAACCAGCAAGGGAAGAGAAACTAGATCCACGAGGAAATCGCCGGATCACCATTGATCGCTCAACAACAAAAGAAGGGAATAATTATCCGGTAGATGACCCTGGTTGCGGCTCGAGTCCGAGCGGGTTCCAGGAATAACTCATTTTTTCCGAAAGTGAAGGCGGGGGTCTATTAGAAATGAAGGACATGGGGAAAAGGGAAACCCGGACGACCTCCCAGTGCGCGGTGGCAGATGAACAAGGGGGAACTTGTGCAATTCAGGAGAGAGACGTTGGGAGCCCAATTTCATCGACAGCAGGCCCATGAAGAAGGACTAAATAGCGTCGGACAGCCGGGGCCTATTACACGACCTTCAGAGCCTAGGACTGATTGGTTATTGGGAAAAGATCGGGTTGCATGACCTCAAGAGAAAATGACAAGGATCGAATAGAGAAGAAAAAAAGTTCCTTCAGTATTGATAAACGTCTGACTGAAAGGATGCCGATAATGAAAGTCACCGCCCCGTCGAAAAGAGATGGGAGTATGAAAGTTAAAAAACTGGACAATGACTGAAAGAGGTCAGATTGAAAACGCGAGCGCTCAATTGGGTAGATGGAGAAGGAGGGTGTGGGTCGAGACGTTTCAGAAAGTCAAAAGAATCAGGAGTCAAAGCGGGGAAAGTGGAGAAGGCAACGGGGGGGTTTATGCAAGCCAAGGCAAAAGCACTCCGTCTGAAATATTGGGGGAGGGAGGAGAGAGTTCTTAATAACAAAACGGCTTCTCAAGGAAGGGGGTAGGGTATAACGTCAAACCTACCGTTTGAGAGGAGAAGGGGAAATTGTGGGGAGAGCTTGGCCCTGCTTTTAAGGGGAGGGGACACGGTGATGTGTGGGAAATGGACAAAAGAGAGGTGAAGAAAGAGGGGATGACAAGAGCCGGTTCTACAGAAATGGGAGAAGGAAAAGACAGTTTTTTCATTCATTCCAACGAGGACAGTAGGAGAAAAAAATAAAAAAAAAAAAAACTCAAGATAAAAAGACGAGTAACAGATAAATGAAACAGCAGAAAACCGGTAAAAATCAGTTCATGAGGGGCAAAGAGCCTGCGAGAAATGATAGGCGAAGGAAGTCAAGAAAGGCGCGGGAATACGAATGTACGCGCGGGGTCGGATGACTGGAAAGAACAGGTAGGAAACGTTCCTCAGCCATGCAAGGAGCAAGGGGAATGAAGGGCTTGGAAAAAATCGGCGCCAAAAAAACATAGGGCTAAAAAAAGCACATCGGGTGCGAAGTGGTGAAGCACCGGAAAGGGGAAAGTGGTAGATTGACCCAAAAAAATATTGTAGAAAAGGGGGGCACGAAATCAAGAAGCGCATTAAGGAGGTGCACGACATCAAAAAAGAAAGGAAAGCGAATGCTCAGGGGAAAAGGGAAACAGACCATACTTCTCGGCGGCACAAAGAGACGAAAGGAAAGGCGGTGAGACAGGATCTCAAGGTGGGTAAATTAACGCAGAAAGGCAAAACAGACAGGGTAAAATGAACTGAAGAACACGAGAAATCCATTAAAAAAAAACAGAAAAGAAAACGGGAAGAGAGAACCTCAGATCGGGTCAGAGGTACGAATGTCACTCTGAATGTAGAAGAACCAAAGCAAGAGTTTTGGAAAAGAAAAGGCCGTCCGGGGGTTGCAAATCAATCAAAACAACGAAAAATCGGGAAAAGGATGGGGGAAAGGGTCAGGGATGTAATCCGCAGGTGACCAGGGGGGGCAAAGCACGTGGAATAAAAGGAAAACGAAAAATAAAAAGAAAAAAAAAAAAAGAACGTACAAAGGGGGGAATCAAGAAAATCTTGTCGTCAGTAAGCGACAGCAAGAAAGAAAAAGGACCAAAAAGGCTACGAATCAAAAACACAAAAAGTAGGAAAGAGAGGATAGTGGAGAAAAGGCTGTGGGGAGGGAGGAAATAAGGACTAAATGACAACGGGGCATCAAAGGGAACGAGTTGTGGGTTGGCAGGGGCGGGGGTCAAGGGTTCAGGATTCCGGTTAGCAGAAAAAAAAGGGCAGAATGCGGTCTTCACGAAATGGAAAGGTCAAAAAGGTCATAGTGTCGGGTCATGGGGAAAAGGTTGGAGTACGTCAATAAAAAAAAAAAATAGACTGGAAATGTATTCATCTCCGAGTCCGGAAAAGAGGAAGGAGGAAGGGCAGATAAGGGGGGGGGCCGCAGCGGTCAGGGATGGGGGGGACGTGAGAAGTTTGGGGGGGAAGGTTGGGGCAAGGGAATCTTTAAGGGAACACCTTGTAAAATCCGAGAAAGAAGAAGGATACCAGTGGAAACTGAGAGAAGGGGTGGGAAGGTGCCTTGCGACACGAGAAGTGCGGCATGGTTTAGGCGGGGGTACCATTGAACATCCTTACTGCGCGGACGATAGGCAAAAAGCATTGTGGGGAAAGCGGGCGGTAACTATATAATCGTCCATGCCTGGAAGAGGAAACAAAAAACATGTGAGCGTCCCGCCTATGTAGGGGTGAGAGTTTTTCAATGGGTGCTCCAATTGGGAAAAGCATTAAATTCCGGCAGCAAAGGGGGAAAAGGGTTAGAACTGGGAGATACGCGGGAGGGATTCCTATCCGCTTACTCTGTCCCAGGAGAAGGTTCTGGAATTCAAAAAGGGAATCGAGAGGAGAGGGAAAAAAAGATACGATGTAAGACAGGAGTAGGGTAGGGCAAGAGAGCTTCCTGGGAAGATTTGAACGTAGTTTTTTGCGCGGGGAAGAAAAGCGGTGGGAAATGCCGAAAAAAAGAAAGGGATGTGAAGGACGCAGGGACGAATGAAAATAGGAAGAACTTGAGACAAAAACACTCAAGACAAGAGGAAAAGCGCTTTTTTGAAATGCCACAAAACAAAAAAAGGTAAAAAAAAGAAAGGTTAAAGCCAGGCCAAGGAAAAGAAAGAAATGGATGACTATAGTCAAAAGCCATGTGCCAAAGAGAGACCAGATTAAGGGAAAGGAGGACGTTTAGTAAGCGTAAAGCGGAAAAAAGAAGAGACAGGACGCGCAGAAGATGGCAGTAACACGTTGAAAGTATCAACCAAGGGGACTGGAAGACCTAAACGTCTCAAAGAGCAACGTAAAGAGTTAGGTACAGAACGATCGCTCGCGAAGCGGAAAGAAGGCAGTGAGATTAGTCATCAAAGTGGCACAGTGGGCGAAAAGGGAAAGATAAGTGGGACCGGGCGGTGGAGGGAGGAACGCCTCGGAAAGGGGCGAAAGAATCATATCAAAACGTATGGAAGGAATGGGGAGGCGGGGACGAGATGAAATAATTGGTCAGCGCGAAAGGACATGAAACAGATCTAGCAAATAGAAACTGACACATAAGGGAAGTCATTAGTGGGTGTAGGAAGAAAATTCCGGCGAAAAGGGCGGTCACTTACGGAAAAATATAATGCGATGAAATTTGGGCTGCCCAAAGGGAGCAAGAGAACCGCAAAAAAGTCAGGAGGAGAGAATAGACAAGAGGCGCACTTTGTGAGGACGTCAGTTCGAGGAGACAAGTAGATTCCGGCAAAGAAAAACCATGTATGAAAAAATTACCAGAAGAAGCTAACTCCAAGGGAAGGGGGGAAATTAGAACCGGGATAACCA
>Ga0179593_1696207_pt1 | contig 14259 bp, 20 predicted proteins | sample CZODoug2_1_08_16_FD_185931 | JGI IMG/M metagenome (GOLD analysis project Ga0179593, IMG submission 185931) | Vadose zone soil fungal communities from Angelo Coast Range Reserve, California, USA - CZODoug2_1_08_16fungal (PacBio error correction) | ecosystem: Environmental > Terrestrial > Soil >...
AAATTATCCGAAACGGGGAGTACAAAAGAATGGCGGAAAGTTTAGCCAAAGGCAAGCAAGAAAAAGAAAAGGAGAATGTGGAAGCAATTTCGGCAAAAAGTGGTTGCAAAGTCTGTTGAGTTCGAGGATAAAAAAAACTCCATTTACCACAATGCAGAAAAGATGGAAGGGATATGTCTACATTCCGGGGACGTGGAAAGGTTGAAGGAAGAAAAGAATGTGGAAAAATGATTAAAAGGTACGCCCCGGGACCCACCCAACCCGTTGTTCGTTTAGCGTGGGCGACCTTGACAGGGGACAACTGATCGGGGGGGGCACAGACGGTTGGCGTGATGTTGTAGCCATACAAGAAAAAACGGCCCTGTGAAAATGCTATACGGCAACCATAGGTGAAATCACCAGGGAGATGGGGAGAAAAATCAGTAGGCGTGCAAAGCGTGCAGTACTGGGGAAAAAAAAAACTCGAAGGGAACCTGGGGTCTGGGAACTCTGCATTACCGCATTACTACTTCTCGAAAAGGAAGAGTAACATGAATCAACTTACGGGGAAGCCGTCTGGTGGTTAAGAAATGGCGAGGGATAAGGGCAGAAAGGCTCGGATTAAGAAATGTCAGGAAAAAGGAGAAGATTTGTGGGGAGTTTGAGTGGGGTAAGGAACCCGCTTCAAAAATCGAAAAAAGAGGGAAGAAGAAACAACAAAAAACTCTAGAGAACTCAAAATCTTAAATCTCCACCGGCTGCTGGCATCCGTAATCAGCATGGCAGCCGGCAGGGCCAAAGAAAAGAGTGGGGAGGGGGAACGTGCGAAAATTGGTCAAGGGAGGCTATCAGGGTTCAGAATGATTCGCCTGAACCCTGTCATTGGGGCGGAGTCAAAAAAGAAAAAAGAAAAGGACAGGTTGAACTCTATCAAACATAACGCTTCAAACGAAAAGATAAAAGGTTAAAAAAAAAGCCGCGTCGAAAACTCTTTTAATTCGGGGGTCAGTAAAACTTTAGTCGACAGACCATGGGGACCAGACCAAAGAAGAACAGGGGGGGACGAGCGAAAAAGCTGGGAGGGAGGGGGGACAGGTGAGTACCAAAAACCTACTGCGGAAGGGTGGTCATGTGGGGGAAAAAGGAGCTTTTCATACAGAAAAACGGATAAAACGACAAGATCGCATTGACGCTTACAGGCCTAAGAAAACGGCAACCCGGAGGGAAGCGGTTGCAAATGGGACCGAGATAAAAAGCTTGTAAGTAGGAATGTGTCAAAGCCAGTGTTGAAGGAGGTGGGGGGGACTAAAAGTCTGAACTCAAACAATTGCCGGCCTGAAATGGCGCCAATGTGGGTTGACGGGGGGCTGTCAAGCGGGGTTGCTGGGAGGAGGATGCATAAAAACGGCTGCCCGTGGGTTTAGCTCAAGGGTGAACGACCAAAGAAAGTTTGAATTGCTCGATGCGGCAAAAATTGGCAAGAAAAAGGTTAACAGTTGCGCGATATCATGATCAAAAAGGGAGGTCCAGGGGGATTATGTTCGAGAAGATGGGACACAAGCCATTGGGGCCCCAAGAACAACCGAAGTTATGAAAACATACGACCGATAGAAACAGCTGGAAAGGTTCAAGGGGAAAATCGACTGGGGCTGCTGATACTGGAGACTACAAAAAATCAAGGCATATGAAAACTGTGTCAAAGAACAGTGGTCTTGGTAGGCGGGACGTCACGGGAGACAAAGGGTCAGCGGTGGAGGCAGCCTCTAAAAAAAGTCCCGCCGAGCAGGACGGCATGGGGAAAACAAAACAGGCGCTGTACCTAAAAAGGGAAACAAGAAGAAGGGCAGAAGTGAAGAGTGACCCAGGACGGGACAATGGATTTTTTGAAGATGTCTTAACGAAAAAGCTCAAGAAGGAGCTAACGAGAAAAATCGGGGGAAGTCCTTTCGGAACGTGAAAACTGGAAGAAGGGTAGGGTAGTAGGAGCAACAACAAAACGAAGGAGAGAGAGATGATCTAACAATACGAAGTCCAGGGTGATTCACCAAGGAGATACCTCCTGGAATCATTCGTGGTTCGAATCCAATAAAAGGAAAAAGGGGTCAGGGGGAAAAAAAATTCTCCTCGCCTTTGCACCGGGGGGGGGAGGGGGTAAAGGGAAGAAAAAAAGGGGGGGGGGACAGTAAACAAAAAAAGGAAGTTGACAAGGGACTTTGGACCAAAAAAAAAGGTGAGGGGCCAACAATTGGGAACACGTCACGGGTTGGTGGGGGAAAAAACAAAACCCAACAAAGTATTGAAAACAGCAAAAAATGTTGACACGCCCACAGCCACGTGGGGTAGTCTCAACAAATTCAAAAAAAAAAACCCCCTGGGTGCCAAAAAAAAAAAAAACCAAAAAATGTGCAACAATCCCCCAACATGTCCCCACCAAAAACCAAGGGACTGTCACCAACTTAAACCCCGACCAAAAGGGGGTGTAAAACACCAAAAACCAAGCCCCTAAAAAAACTTGGGGGAGGGCTTGCGGGTTCCACCCAAAGATGGAACTGTCCCAGAATTGTTGACATTACCCACTAGGTCAAACCTGCCGTGTGATTGCTGCTGCCCACAAAGAAAATGAGTGTATGCTTGGCCGGCCCGGAACTACAAGTTAGCGGCAGGATCTCAAAAAGGGCTCATTTGGGAAACGGAGGGAAAAAAGTCACCGCAAGAAAAAGTCCTACGGGAAAACCAATCCGCGTGGAATATTGGGTTAATGGGGGGTTGGTAATCGCGCAGTTGGCATTGGCTTCGTCATATTCACGAACAGGAAAAAAAAAACGTGGGGAAACCGGAGGCCGGACTACGAACTGTTCCGGAAGCCCTCAAAAGGATCAAGTCTTGAAACGGAACAGGCAAAGCAGGGGGAGTCAAAAAGGGAGAACACCAAAAATAGGTTGCAATAAGCAAAAGCCAAAGACCCGCGAGGACACTCAGCGCCGCCACCAAAAGAAAACACCAAAAGTGGGGCAATTGTAATCCTTCAAGGGGGGCGTGGGGAACCAAAGAAAACGAAGACTGCACCCCTGCCTTTGAAAATGGTCACGTACTTCGGAGGGTGCCGTGGAAAAAATGGGGAATGCACGACGGTGGGCAGTGGGGGAGGCAAAACAAGGCGGAGGGATCTTCCAATCGTGGGGGAACTGGAAAAAGAAAAAAAATTCCATGGACATAAACTTTCCGAAAGGTTGGCGGGGGGTCCCCCGGAACGCCGACCAGCTTTTCGCTCTTCCGAACTGGGGGGGTCGGGGAAAAAATGGCTGATCCATGTCAAAATGGGTTGGGGCTGAAGGAACACAAAAGTTTCAGAAAGACGCGGTTCCAGAAAATTGGGGCAGAAAGGGAAAGAGGCTATGGATTGCGAAGAGTGCAATGTGTGCCCGGGTGGTGCAAAGAAACGAATGAACCCAGTTATCAGGCGAACGCGCCAGCACAAGGGTAAGCGAGAAACTCCGAAAACGAAATGCAAAATGGCGGCCGGGACGGATCAAACGAAATGCCAGACGCGCAAAAACTTTCCGACTGAGGGTTGAAGTAAATTTGGATTGTTTGGGGTTGGGGTAGGGTACCAGGTTCTTGGAATCAAAAGTCGGAAACCGAAAAAACGGGGGAGTGTCCAAAACAGTTGGTGAAAAGACTGGCGACACATTGTGGGGGGGAACCTAGCTGTGAAAGGGGGTCAAAGGCTGGCGCCATGTGGTAAAAAACTCAAAGGAAAAAATGAGGATGTGACGTTGATCAGGATAAATATCCGCGGGGGGATAAAGGGGAAAAAAGTGTGGTTGCGCAAAAAGTTCGAGAAAAATCAGAAGCAGGCCGGTCGGAGGAAAAAAGCAGGGGAAGAAAGTGGACGCCTCACTAGGACTTTAGAAAACAACAGAAAGACTCTGGTGACTGCGGCGGGGGTGTGCAAGAACAGACTGAAGTTGTGGTGGGGGGAAGGGGCCACAAAAAAAAAAAGGGGCCATGCCGCACGGCAGTTGGGGGGACCGTTAGATAAACAAGGGGGGGCTCGTTGGGAAGAACCGGGAAAAAAAGGGAAAAAGGGGGCCGTCAGGTCAACCATCTAAAGGCACGCCTCCGCGTCCAATGGTACGGAAAGGGTGTTGGGAACTGCCGCGGGTTAAAAATGGGAAAATCAAAAAAGAAAAGGGACGTTGCACCACCGGGCAACGAAAATTTGAGGGGGTCCACAGGGGGTCTAGGGAAAGGTGGCACCTTTCCGCCATTCTAAGGAAAAGGCGGAAAGAATTAGGGAAAGAACCACAAAAGGGAAGGTGGAGATCATGCACATCCCGCACGCCTTTTGGGGAAAGGGGGAACAAATACCGAGAATGCAACGTGACTGCAGTGACAATGAGAAAAGCGGTGTCAAGGGAGGAAATCAGAATGAGGCCACCAAGGGGGGGAAAAAAAGGCCCATGATACCGGCTTAGGTCTTTGAAGGAAGGACGCAGGGGGGAATCCGCAGATTTTATCACAGAGGGTGAATGCCGTTGGAAAAAATGATGGGAAGAAGGGAAGAAAACCACGGGCAATGGATAGCGGCGAAAACTGTACAACGGGGGCTCGTGCGGCACAGCGTTGCAGGATGGAACAATCCAATAAAAACAAAGAATCAAGGGGGGGGACAATCAGGAGGGCGCAAACACGGTATATCTCTGGGTGGGAAGATCTAAGGGGGAAAACACTTCCCGTCGCCTCGACGGGCCCAAAGAAGACCTTAGGGAAAAAACGGAGAAAAAACCAAAGTGGAAGGAATAACTAAAAAAACCAATTATGCGGAGAACAAAACGGGAGGACTGGGGGGTGGTGGTGGCAGACACAGAAAAAGAAAGGGGATCATGGCATGAATATCTAGGAAAAAAGCGGTAGTTCCACGTAAAAAGGGGGGAAACGTGTCAAACGGGGGGTCGGGTGATGGGCCGGACCTAGAAAACATGAACTCGCAAAAAAAGGAGACAAAAAAGGCGGGGGGGAGGGAAACATAAAACAAAAACAAAGACCTCAATATCTTAAATCGAAAGTCTGGCCGCCGTATGTTCCTCATGTAAGTGCGAGCAATGAGGGCCATTGCAAAACGTTGCGGGACTTGGTCGGAAAAAAAGTCAAGGGTTTTCTTACTGTCGAGGGGGGGAAGGAAAAATGCGAAAATGGGGGTTACAGGGGGGAGACCTATGTACCAGCCCCACAACGATCTTTGATGGATATCGGAAGGAAAAAATACAGAAAAAGAAGGGGGCAAACGCTGATATGCCGTGGAAGGTTCAAAAAGAGCGGGGCAAAACTCTCTTCTTCGGAAACCAGTCGAAAGGGACAAACCGTTGGAATAATGCAGACCTATGGAAGTGGCAAAGCCCAAAGTTTTGGATCGAAGAGAAAAAAAAGAGAAAATGGCGGTTAGGACGCAGAGAAAACCGGAGGATTGGGTCCAAGAAGGCCGGGGACTGCTGAAAAAATAAAAAACCGATTTGAGTCGCGAAAAATCTGAAAGGGAAGACAAGGCATAACGCAAAACCCAAACGAAAACCACGGCGTGTGCAGGGGGAAAGACGGGGAAGGAATTTCCCGGAGAAAAAAAGGGGAGGAGCGTTTAAAGGGTGTGTGAAGAGGGGGTTGCGGAGTGCTTCTGGGGGGTCTAAAGACTGGCGACTCATCAAAGGGGACGTGGAAGAAGAACAACATGCCGTGGTTGATGCTCATAGAGGTGGAAGCTGATGGGAGATGGCGACGTGGGCGTATTGAAAAGTCTCATGGGGGGGGAACCAAGCGGAAAAAAACCGGAGCCTGGGTCGAGTGGGAAATGAAAAGAGCACCAGCCGAATGGGTGGGACTTCAGGGGTCAAATCAGATTGCCCATGGTTATGAGGGGGCGAGGCGAACCCCACAGCCCTTGCCAAAACCGAAGGGGGGGAAAATGAAGACGAACCAAGGCAACGGTGAAAAGGAATTGCCTCTCGGGGGGGGATTTGCAAAGAAGACTAAAGGGAAAAGGGGTCTTCCCACTGCAAGGGACACATCCTAAAAGTGAGAACGGCATTAAAAACTTGTTTTGAAAAAGGTGTAGTGGGGATGTAAACCAAACCACCACCAACGACACCAGAGCCTAAAAAAGCAGGCGGCAAAAACCTCATTGGTGGGTGAACCTCTCTTGGGCGTAGAGACAGGGAAAGTCAACTTCTCCGAGAAAGCCAATGATTGAGATCGAACAAAGAACAAATGGGAACGAAGTCACTAAAAAAACGGCGGTGTTTGAAAAAAGGGCAGACGGAAATCCAGGAGGTGGTCAAGAAAAAAAAAAAAGAAAGATGAAGAAGAGAGAATGCCCCACCCAGACCTCCAGGGAAGGGAGACACCAAGTAACCGCTCAGGGTAGTTAGTCCAGGGGAAGTTGGGCGCGAGGAAAGACCCCGCACAATCGCCATGGGATGGGAAAGTGCATCAACCATCCAATTGCAGCAAGGGGGTAGTGGTTTGGCACCAAAACGGTACAGAAAAGTTGAAAAAAACATGGAGGTCCAGATCTGGAAAAGGGGGAAGGAGTGGAACATCCAAAACAACCGCGGCGATTGGGTATGGAAATGTCCGAAGGGAGAAAAAGGGGGGTTGGGCCTGAGTGGATGGCCTTAAGTGGTGCGCCTCTCCTCCTAAAAAGAGATCCCGAACAAAACCCTTCCCGCAGCTTGGGGTGTGGGAAATTCATGCGTTCAATGGATGGGTGGCTTCGTTCGTCGAAGGGCTGAAAAAAAGGCTCACCTGATTCCGGAATCCTATGTTCCCCAATGAGAAATGAAGGGTCGGAAAGGGGCAGCAAATCCAAAAAGGGACCATTCGACCAGGAGACCGGAGGGGAAATGGGGGGACAAAAAATTAGAGAATTGCATACGAAGTCATCAAAAGACCGCAAGAAACCCAACGTGAATGGAGCGCCCCCACGGCACATTGGTGAAAGGGAAAGAAATGGGGAGGTTGGTTCGCAGTCCGGGAAACCACCCAACATCAGAAAGGCCCGGAGGGATAACGTCGTCAATGATTTCCTGGGACGTTGGAAACAAAGAAAAGTTGCCTGTTTGGCCGTAAGGGCGCGGACGCGAAAGAAAAATTAAGAGGGAGAGCATCCAGGGGGGATCGGGAAAAAAAGCCAAAATGAACATGACATAAAACTGGGAAAGCCCGGGGGGGGCGGGAAAAAGAGCCCGATTTGACTGCCTTTGAGCGGTGTCAATTCAGAGGTCGAGAAGAAAAAAGGGTAACTGAGGGGCGCTCAACGTACTAGGCTCGGGAAATGTGGAAGGGGCATAGCGGTAAGTATACGCTAAATTTCGGAAAGTTCAATTGGGGGACTTTCAGTCTGGACAGGACCCCAGAAAAAACCTGTGGGAAGGGGGGGGTAGCTACCATCTCCCTAAGACAAGCCCCCAACTGGAAGGCGACCCCTTGGGAGCCCACTTCAAACCGTAGGCCATGACTTACAGACCAAATACCAAAAGGGAAAATCCTGCTACCATCAAGAGGGGGAAGAGCGTGAGTTGAAAGTTCTTTCGATTTTGGTTTGTTAGTGACATGATGTGATCGATTTTTTATGGTGTTCATTTTAAAAAAAGAAACACGAACACGATCAAGGACAAAACCATTTACGGAGGAACAAAAAGGGAGTGAAAAAGCAGGGCCTTGAACGGATTAACCATTGGGGGGAAACAAGGGGACCAAAGAAAAGGAGCCGCTTTTTACGTTGGAAAAGAAATCAAAAAGAAGGGGCCACGTTTGGTGGGGACCGTTGTGGTCGTCAAAGGGGAAACCGGGGTGGAGGAAGAACGGAAAGTCAACAGCCGCTTTGCCCGCCTATGCTGTAGAAGAAAAACGGGGCCCAGGGTTGGGGCTGGCCGAGGTAGGTAAAAAGGGGGGAAAGGGTTGCCACAACGCGGTGCCGCACGATCAGTTTGGTTGTCAAAAGAGAAAAAAAAAGAAAAAGGCTCGGGGATGGATAACCGTTATTAAATTAAATAAAAGGGGAAAAGGAAGTAAAAAAGGAAAGGCACCTTCAAAAGTACTAAAATACTTGAACACAGGTATAGGAAGGCAGGAGTGACCAGTAGCTCAGAAAGGAATGGAGAGAGAACACACACGTGGAGACGACCCAATAAGGAAAATTCACCTGCCTGACTCGTGAGGGGGGAGTGTGAGGCCGAAAGGGAAGGGTAAAGCCGTGAGGATGGGAAATCAATTCATCGCCAAAAAACCCAAAAACATGGAGAGAGAAGAAGTATCATGCAGTCATCCCGCGGAGGAAAATGCGAAATGAGGGGGAGGCAGCAATCCACCCGAAAAAACGTTTACGAAGGTGAAAAAGGGAACTTCTGGAGTCTTGATTCGCGAGAGGAAAGTCTAATTATGGACACGAGTCAGCGCGAAGATTCCTGATACCCGGAATGGGCGTGGAACCAGGGTAGTCAGGATTTTATCATTCTAGGTTGAAAAGGAAAATGTATCAACCCACCAAAAAAAAAATTTGAGGGTGGAAGAAAGGAAAGACAACGATCGGCGACAGGTTTGGCCGGATGGGGAAAAAGCAGAGGAAAAAGGGCAGCCGGTTATGGCCCTATAAAGGAGAAAAACAAGAGACCAGGAAAATCGACAAACTAAAAGGGGACCTACAACTGGAAAAAATCTCCTGAAAAAAGGCGCTCATGGAATGAACTCGAACAACGAACAACCAAGTGAACATTATCAAAAACCCAGTCAAGGAGAAAGAAGAGATTAGCCATGGAAGTCGGGGCGGAGGAAAAAACAAAGTGGATCAATGAAAAAATCAACCAAGCCGGCATGCGAAAGGGGGGGTTTTGAAATGGCAAGCGGGGAGGGGGGATACAGGATCGGAAAAATCGAGATACAGGGCTGTAGGGGGAAAACACCAAAATGAAGCTAAGACCTACGGGACGGGGGGCAGCCGTATTGAAGTGTGTGAAGTGAAGTAAAGATTCCGGTGGGCGAGGGGACGAATGGTCAGGGGGTAACCCGTTGGGTAAGGGAGTGGGGAGGGGATTGGTTTCGAGAACAACTTGGTTATGGTGAAGAAGGATTAGACAAAAACTGAGCTTGACTCTGGAACCGACATTCGGAATGGAACCAAAAAAAAAGCGAGATGAAAAAAGGGTCAAAAACCGCGTCGCCAAGAGGATTCGTGGAAAAAAAAAAAATTAAAAAACAGTTTGCCTGGCTGAAAACCTCATGGCATGAAAAGCCGCTGCACCACAGTGGAAGAAAAACTGAGGCGGGGCCGTTCATGGGGGAACTAAGTAGAAACAGATTAGGTGTGCAGGGGGAATGGTACATGTGATAGGGAAAGAAATAAAAACCTGATGGGCGATCGGGAGAAAAGTAATAAAAAAGACTGCGAAACGACTTAAACAAACAAAAGGCAAAAACTTGGGATGGGTTCAGGCGTGGCAACATCGGAATTGCAAAGTCTTTGGAGACGGTAAAGGGAAGGGAGGGCGATGTGGTCAGTGGTGAGACATGCCTGTCCGAAATCAAAACACTTGTAGACGGCGCCAACAGGGAATAGTGGAAAGGGGGTTGACTACAGGACCCGGGGTGGCCCAAGGGCGCTAATCTGTCTGGTGGCGTACCTGGGGAATTGGAAACTGGTGGGAATAAAACAGGAACCTTTCCCTTCTTGTCCTTGGGGGGGAGAGAAGGGGGAAAGAAACATTCCCAAAAACTTCAAACGGAGAAGTGGGGCTCGAATACAGACAGGAAGGTGTATTTCGGAATTAGATTAAGAAAAGGAAAACCAAGCCAATACTAGAGGGGAAGCCCAAACAAATAAAAGGGCTCGCAGGACTGTGGTTCACGTTTCACGGGGGACTGACGGGGCTGCAGTCGCTGCCCCTCCAAAATTGGCGGTTAACGTTCAGGACAAAATCAGAAAACTGGGGTTGGGAGCTACAGGGACTCACACATAGTGGAAAGCACAGGGGGGGCGTGGTCACCAATCAATCAAACACCAAAGGGAGCCGTGGAACAAATTGCAAATCAAAAAATGGAACGCACCCAAAACACGAAAGGGACATACAGGCTGTCAAGCGTACTTACACGGAATGAAAAGAGAGGAGAACAAACTCGATGGTTTATATCTTGTTGGCGAACAAGAATCAGAAAAATTTTAATAACTACAAGAAGGGATATTTATGAAGGGAATCCATGGATGTATTGGGGGAGCTCCGGACAGAAGGGAGGAAAAGAAAAAGAAGACTCCTCCCAATACATCAAATGGGAGCATGAACGGGACCAAGAAGAGACCGTCGTGGGGATCAGTACCACTTCGGGGACGTGTATTGTTGGAATCAAGGAGCGCAGGAGGACCCTACTTAGAGACGCTGTTGCACGCCCCGATTAGGGGGGAAAAAAGGTGGACAGACCAGAAACGGGGGGGTTGAAGGGAAGGTCCACAGGGAAGTGGTTGTGTAGGAGTGCTGACATCCAACGAAAAAAAACAAACCGAGTTGGGCGGGACACGGAGCGAAAACTGTTGAGGCATGTGGGGAAGGACCTTCATTTTTGCAACTTCTCGGAAAAAAAAATAAGGAGGAAAGTGAAAAACGGGACAAGGAAAATAAGCGGGAAAGGAGCGGGTGGGGGTGTGTAATGGTAAGGCGGCGGGCTTTGGCGGGGGGGAGGGGGAGGTCGGAAGATAACATTCAGACATAAACCGGGACCCACCGATATTAAAAAAAAACCATGGAAGTCTCGGAATTAGGTCGAAGGGGGGGAAGAGGCCAAGGAACAGGCAACAGGGAAATGGGGCCGGGGTTACATGGAGACGAGAAGAAAGGCAGAGCCCAATACAAAAAGCCAAAAAATATTGCGAAATATATAGAGGGAAACCGGGGGCGGGGGGTGAAGGTCTCAGTCGGTGGTGACCCCACCCAACGAACTGAATATTAAAGGGCAGTTGACCATGGAAAAACGTCAAAGTTAAAAGGAAAAAATTGACAAAGCCGAGGAAACCCAAGCACAAGTTGGAATGGGGTGAGCCGTAGTGCGGGGACTAAAGGGGCAAGGGACGGGACGATCGTCCATCGTTTTTTTTCTCGGGGAACCGGAGAAGAATGACTAGCCCTTACTGTTGAGCAAGGAAACCAAAGGAAAACGCATAGTGTTGAAAGGATCAGCTCCAAAAGTGTGTGGGGGGGTCAATTCCATATGGAGGGAATAAAAAGGGGGTTAACGGCATGGGGGGCGACTCAAAAAAAGAAAGTTGAGAAAGCGTTCCTTGGAGGGTCACTTGAAATAGGGTAAATAAGTCGCGGGAGAGTGAGACGTCGGGGGGACACTATTCCGCCTCAAAAAAAGGGAAGAATTTACCAGAGCCAAGCACAAAAAACACACTTGAAGAAATACGGAATTTCAAAGGCCAGGCGTCAGGAGGAAAAAAACACAAACTACGGCGGCCAAGACTGGACGGATAGATGAAGGAAAAGATTGGTCTCAGGGGAGGGTTTGTGTTGGTGCCAGAAAAGAAGGGATGATGGGAAGATGGTTGTGTAAGTCGAAAAACTCAAAATGGCACGAAAAAACGTTTAAATGAAGACACCCTTGGCTGGGAAACTCACCATTGAGTCAAACGGGCTGAGGAAGGGGGGGGAACGGGACAAGAAGAGGGCTAGAAGGGAGTTGAGCACGCGCGAAGGTCCCACCGGGTGTTTGGGGGGGGAGCTTCAAGGGACCCATTGGGAAAAAAAAGGGCAGTGGGGCCGGCGGCCGGGAGAGAAGAAGGCAGGGCGAAAAACCGACGAGGCGTCGATAGGTTAAAACCTAGAGGGGATAAGTAAAAAGGTTGGCAGAGGGGCACAGGCCAAAAGAAATGGGGGGGTGGATGTGAGCAACAGAAAAGGGAAACCCACAAAAAACGAGAAAGTTGGTATGTGCCCCGGCAGCAAATAACTAAAGGGGGAGCGGATGAGAAAAAGTCCTTTAAAAATTGGGGGAAAAACCGCAAAATAAAAAATCGGAAGAAAATACACGGAAGGGGAACTCGTAAGAGGAAGCCCGAAGGAACATTTGGAAAAGGGGAGTGTCCGAAGGGGAGGAAAACAGGAAAGGGAGTTTGAAAACCAGTTTCGGAAAGCAAAGTCACAGGGTACACATGCCGATTGGTGAGGTGGACGAAACATTTCCGCCATGGAATTGTGAAAGGAAGGGAAGGTAGGTGGAGAGTCAAAAAAACGTAGAAAAAAAGAGAAGGAAAGAAGTCTTCATTAAATGAGGAGGACCTTAATCAGGGGAAATTGTTCGCCAAATCAATACAAGGGAAAAGAAAACACGGGAAGACAAATTTGCGGGAGGGGAGAAAAAAAGGGAGGGCAAAGGAGGGAGTCGCCAAGGGGCTAAGGGAAGGAAAAACATTGGGAGAAAATTCCCTCAATACCCTGCGTAGAGTTGAAGAAGGGGGGCGTGCAGTCTCTTCAGGGGGCTGGATAAAGGTGAATTAAGGCCGGGAGTCAAGACCACCGAGCCCACCCCTGGGGGGGGCGGGAAGGATACAACTGATCAGGGGGGGGTTCAAAGGGGTGGGTGCCAGGAACCAAACAGCAACGGTGAACATGGACACTGAGAGATCAAAAACAATGGGGGGATCACCGAGAGGGGGGGGAACTATAACTAGACGAGGAGTCTGGCAATACGGACTGAAGGACAACTCAAACTTCTGAAAAAAAAAAAGGTACTCAACTGAGCCAAAAGGGTAACAGGATACCAAACCGGAGTGAAAAACAAGCTGGAGCCCAGGGTGGGGGGGGGGAGTTTGGGGGGAAAAACACAAATGGCGCAATCCGTGGCCTTATTAAAAAAAAAAAGGGACGGGAGTTAAACAATCGGGTACAGCTTCAAGAAAGGTTTAAATGCAGCGTTTGGAGTGTGAGTGTGGGGGGGGGGGGGAACTTACGAAAGAGGGGGGGGAAAAACACACCACAAGAATCCATGAGAACTCAAAACTTAAAGGGAAAATGTGCACCTCAAGAGAATGTGTGTAGGACAATTGCCGCGGCGGGGGGGGAGTAGGGGATTGTCGGTATTAAGTGGTTTCTGGGGTGGCGTTCTGATAACCCTCTGTTTCAAAGGCAGAGGGTCCACAGCAAGGGGGCCACCAAAAAAAAAACAAGAACAGAACAAATTAACCACACAAAAAGAAAACAGAAAAGTCAAAATGGAACCGGCGAACCTAGGTTCTTAGGGGAACCAAGGAAAAAAATTTGGGAGGCAACACCGAATGGATTGAACCACTCTACAACGGGGTGAAGACACCGCAAAAAAAAGCTATTTTAAAAGAAAAAAGGAACGCCGCTCACCTGAAACTGAAATTGAAGATATGATTTCCGTTTTTACTCTTTTGAAGGAAAGAAAAACAAAAAGGACCGTAGGGGAAATCCATGGGAGGCAACACGCTGACGCCCGTCGTGTTCATTTGAATCGGAGTGGGAAAGAGGAGCAAGGAAATCTTGGGGGGAAGGAAGGGAGGTGGGGGGGAAAGGGGGATGTGGAAGGAAGAAAGACTGGCGAACTCAAGCCATAAGCTGCAAAGAAGGATAAGGGGAGCGACAAAGGGGGGGCGGGGGCGCTATACGAGGGCATCGCTGAAGGGGGAAGGGGCGGAAAAGGCGTAGGAGAATGGGGGGGGTAAGACCAAGCGTGATTTCCCATTGGAAGTTTTCGATGGGGGCGGCTGACGAATGAAACTGACTGCGATCCAGGGGGGGAAAAGGGTCTCGAATAAGGTAATCATGAGGGACAGGGGGAGGGGGGATGGGGAGATTATACACTAATAAAAAGACCATATCCAAAGACCTCCCTAAAAACTAATCAAGCTGAGGTTGCCTCGGAAGGGGTTGTTGGACGCGGAATTGGCGAAGGGCTCAAGGAAGGCCACGGAAATGGACAATCGAAAGGGGAAGTTACGTAAGCAAAGGGGAGAATTAAGAACACAAGTGGTCGTTGATGTCCAGCCATCAAAGGACCACCAAGTCCGGTGAGAATGGTCCAAGAAGTGCTGCAACAAAATCGCGAGAGCAACTCTTTGGGGTACACCTAAGAAAGAAGAGTGGGCCAGAGGAGGACTTACAAGGGTCCCGGCGGGCGATGGGGGAGATCTGTGATACAATACTCAAAAACGCTGGGGTACAAAAAGTTACATATCACGGGGTTGTGAAAAAAGGGGAATAAAAGGGGGCGTGGGAGGGA
>Ga0179593_1818685_pt1 | contig 14259 bp, 18 predicted proteins | sample CZODoug2_1_08_16_FD_185931 | JGI IMG/M metagenome (GOLD analysis project Ga0179593, IMG submission 185931) | Vadose zone soil fungal communities from Angelo Coast Range Reserve, California, USA - CZODoug2_1_08_16fungal (PacBio error correction) | ecosystem: Environmental > Terrestrial > Soil >...
AGCCTTACTTCACACTGTCATGTGGTCTTAAGCAGAGAAAAGAAGTTTTTTAGGGGAGGGGAAGAAAGTGGAAATCTTGTAGCACCTATATAATGAATTTCCGCAGGAAAGGGAAGGGGAAGGGAAAGGTCGGTCGGCCTTTTATTTGTAATCGCCAAGGCTCAACTACTAAAGGGGGAGAGGGGGGAAGAAAAAAGGTGCAAGAGATGGTGTTCGGCAATATGGGCAGAGAAAAAAAGAAGGACTCGGGCTTTTGCTTCAAGTCGCGATCAAAAAAAAAGGAAAAGGGAGAAAGCCCTGGGAACGCGCGCCGGGCGTAAGAGCTTTTGCCTTTATGGCCACGGGGAAAAAACGGAACTAGAGGACTCTATCACCCAGCTGCGCGAGAATTAACCGAAAAAAGAAAAAGGAGGGGGGACTGTGGGTAAAAATATACCGCGTACGAATTCTGTCCTACTCTTAACGGAAAAAAGGGGGGGGGAAAAGTCTGCGTGGAGATTGTTCCCGAACGAAGGTCTTATCAAAAAAAAAGGGGGAGTCTTGTAGCCGCCTAGCGCAGCTTCGAGGAAGGGGGGGAAGGAAATCGCTGTCGCATCTCGGTGAGGGCGAAAGAGAGAGGAAAACGAGACGTCTGCACGCTGTCGCCGCGTGGCGTTCTGTCAGGAGAAAAGGAAGGAGGGGGAGAAAAAAAAGGCTCGCAAGGAGACTTAGCTGCCTTACAGTATAGGAAAAGGGGCATTTACTCTCTATCGGAGGGGAAAAGGGGGAAAAAGGCCGGCGGTTGGGGGAAAGGAGAGTGGGGTGGTGCGCGGGGGCGTATATTCTCGCCAGAGGGAAAAAAGTATTCGCGACCTTTACGCGCCCGTGGGGGGAAAGGGAGAATGCGGACTGATCCTCGATAGAACGGAAAAAGGAACCTGGTTCCTATTCCGTAGACCATGCTCTAGAAAAAGGGGGTAAGTCTTGCGTGCCTGTCGTGTTCATGGTATATTCTCCCTTGGTGAAGGGAAATAAAGGCGCCTCTCCTTCAAAAGATTCTTTGGGTCTGTTTGGATCTTTCGTTTTGGTCCTTTTAACAGAAGGGACAACGAAAGAGAGTTTCATTTTCTTTAGTTGGGTGACTTATTTTCTGGTTTTAGGGAAGATGTTTTTATTTAGGGGGGGGGTCCAAAAAAAAGGGGGGGGTCGCGATCTTTTTCGCTTCTCTGAGGAAAAACAAAAAAAAAAATAAGAAGAAAAAAGAAGAAAAAACAAAAAGAAGGAAAAAAAAAAAAAAAACAAAAAAAGAAAAAAAAAAGAAAAAGGTGGGGGAGGTATGGGGAGGATGAACGTTCAATGACGGAGTCATGTCTCTCTCCACATAAGTACAGGCCGTATCCTGTTTCATAATGCAAGGGGAAAAGGGAGTTGAATATCGTCGGCTTTCTTTATTCTCCATTGGCGGAGGGAAGAAAAGAAAGAAAGGCATCGTCATCCTATAACCAAAGGTTTTTCCTGACAGACGAAAATGGGGATGCCGGTGGTAAGCTTTCACCTTGCTTTTCTCATTCTAGAAAAGAAAGGGGGGGGGCTACGGAGTAGTCTGCCTATGGGCTAGTTCATACTCTATCACCTAGTATTTATAAGAGATAAAAAGCGGACGCGAACTCGCCTTGCTCTTTACCGTTGTAGAGAAGGGGTAGTCGCTTCCTCCGTGAACTGCGAAGTTCTGTCATGTCCTTTTAGGGTGGAGAGAAGAGACGAGGGCTGGTTTAGTTAACGGAAAGACATCGCTTTATGGACGGAGGGGGAGGACACAAAGCTTCTTCTCCTTAAAAAGGGGAAAAAAAAAACCTGAGAATACCTTCTCGGACGCTTCTCTTTATCGCGAGTGAAAACGGTGCTATTCATGTATCGCCCTATAGGGGAAGAAAAAAAGAGAGGAAAAGGCGCGTTTGACCTATTCTTTTCCGGATATTTTTAAAGGGGCTCTTGGTTTATTCCCGCAAGGGGGGGGGAAAAAAAAGACGCGGCGAATTTCAACTGCTTCCGACTACCCACGCATCCAGGGGAGGGGAATTGAGGGGGAAAACTGAAAGAGGATTGTACTCCTGCTCGATGATTCGCTTCAGAGAGAGGGAGGAAACACATGCTTCTTACAGGGGCTTTCCTAATGCGGCATCGTCGAAAGGGGGAAAAGAGGCGGACGTTGGTCATGCCGAACTATCTGAAGAAAAATGGAACTTCGTCTGCGCAGGCAGTCTCGTGTTTCGTCGTTTCATGGCTCATGTTAGAATGGAATCAGTGTTCAGAGGGGAGGAGACGACGCAGATGAGTGTCAGCATCGTTGTGCGGCGGGATCGCCAGCTTACTGAAAAGGGGGGGGAGGGGGAACAGAGTCTTCGATCTCGCTGTCTTCTTACGTGTTCCTTTTCTCTGAAAGAAGATATGGAACAGGAAAGGAGGGAAAGGTTAAGACCTTTCCTGTCACCTATAGGAAAGAAGGGACGTAAACAGCACTATACTTATCGTTACGTCAAGTAGGAGGAAAAAAGGATGTAAAGGACGTAGATTGCTTCCTATGAATTAGTGAGCATATTTCTGAAAAAAAGAAGGAGAAAAAGTTATCTCAACAGGGGTGAAAGTCGATTGTTCGTCCTGATCTCTCTTGCGTTCAGGAAAAGAGAAGAAAAGGTAGAACTTGGGCTCGCAGTCTCGGAGGGAAAAGGGGGGGGAAGAGACTCGCATCCGGTCTTTACTCGTCGGTGAGTGGGAAAAAGAACGGAGAAAAAAGTAGGAGAAGAGCGTGTCTTCACGTTGTACTTTGGTAATTATAGGTTCCTTTGAAAATCGTGCTTCTTCTGATGATTTTCTGTGCGTTTGAAGGGAGGGAAAAATCGGGGAGACGTCCTGATGCATTCAGCATGGAGAAAAAAAGAAAAAAGAAAAGAAACCGAAGTTTGCTCGCATGAAACGCGTCCATGCATTCGTTGACTTCGTCATAAGCGCAAAGGAGGGAGAGGGGAAAAGCTGTTCTCTCTTCTAAGAAAAAGGAGAGAAGGGAAAAATCAGTTTAGCAGCGTGGATTTCTAGGTTCTCGCCTCAACACATAGAAGAGGAAAAAGAGAAAAACGAATCTATCTCCATACTGATCAGCGAAAAAAACGAGCATTGTCCGCGCACGTGTCCAGCTTATCCGCCAGGGCGAAGGAGGGGGGGGGAGGAGGAAAGCGGTCATCTCGTTCTCATTGCTCTCAGAGAGAGAGAAAAAAAAAAAAAAAGGAGGGCATGTACGGATGCATTGACCAGCGCGAACTCTCTACCAGCGCATATCGTCGGAACCTGGCGATAAAGAGAAGGAGGGCTGATTCCCTTCCCCTTGTCGGCCTGATTCCAGGCAAGGAAAAAAAAAAAAAAAAAAAAGTTAAGTTCGCAGGGCGTGGTCAAGATTCTTCGTAGTGTAGTCGGCCTCGGAATCAAAGGAGGGAGAAAAAAGGACCGGAGCATTATTCTGAATAATCGTCCGTCAATCTTAGATGAAGAAGAAAAAGGGAAAAAATGGCATCTGGGCGGGCTGGAGAAACCTGGTCCGTTTTGGCTATAGCTCTTCTGGAGCAGGTGAGAATGAGGGGAAGGAGAAAAGACATGGCCGCCATCTTCATCAACGAAGAAAAAGTAGAAAAATAGGCACGGTGGAAGCCACGCTTCTTCTAAATTACGGACCCGGAGCGCGAGAAACCGGTAACCGGTTATTCTGCCTCTCACGTCTGCTGCGGAATAATAAGAAGAAGGGGGAACCCTAACGAAGAAAAGGTCCTCTCAATCTTTCATACCCTGTTGAATATCTCCTGTGGAGGGGGGATGGCAAGAAAAAAATTGTTCAGCCTAATTCACTAGGAGTAAATCGGGGGGGAGAGAAGAAAGGGGAGGGACTCCAAGCCGACGGTGACCGTTAGCGTATGCAGTACTGTGCTGGGGGCGGGGGAGGAGAATGTGCAAGGCGGGTTACCCGTTCTCTCGGCCCGGATTCCACGGAAGAGAGAGGGGGAGGGAAGCCGTGTGCCTCATTATATCGAGGACGGAAGGAGGAATAGAGGAGAGGTCTCCTCATGCAAGTAAGCTGGGAGAGAAGCGAAAAAAAAAAGAAGAGAAGTTCTCCATGGCCAAGGCATGATAACACGATCCTATACTCTTGGCGCTGAAAAGAACGCACCAAAAAAAAAGGGGAAGGACGCGAGGGGTCGCGTACTAGTCTTACTGCCGCACCGCTTTATCGTTCATATTTTGGTCGGAGTAGGTTCAGGAAAAGGAAGAGCGAGGTATGTCGACTTCCCGTAAGCAGCAGGTGAAGAAAAGAGATTAAAAACGCCGGAAAACGAATAGGAAGTCGATCATCAGGCGAGTAGCAATAATATCGTGAAGCGGACAAAAAAAGGGGAAGAGGGAAAAGCGCGTCACCGTCAACTTCGGTGTCAGTAGGGAAGGGGAGGGGGATTCGCGACAACATCGGCAATATTAATAACCTTCTGCTCCTAATGTGTCAAGGCGATGGTGTTCAGGAAAAGAAACAAACGGAGTGTTCTATCATCTCGCGATTAAAAAAGACGGGGGCTAGAAGGTCTTCTACTATCGCGAATGACCTGGTGAAAGGGGGGAAGGGAATCCGGCAGCTCCCTCAGCCTTTCATCAAGCGAGAGAAGAAGAAAAGGGGTAATGGAACCACTGGCGAGTCTCTAACTTCAGCTACAATTACATGCAGGACTTGCGATTGCAAGCGGGGGAGGGTAAAATGCTGCAACTCTATACTTGCATGCTCGCAAAGAGGTAGAGGGGAGGGGAAGGAGCCTTCGGGGAGATTCACTACTATTTCTTAAATCGATGAGAAGACCGCGGTGAGGGAAAAGGAGCAGTTGCTGGGAAAGTCAGAAAGGGGCTAACGTGGTATCGCTGTCTTCAATCTTTTTAATCTGATCCACTCGGAATCGAAGAAAAGAGTGTGGCGTTCTTCACCGCTACGAAATGGAAAGGGGAAAAAAGGGTTATCACTCCTTGTCAAGGAGACTCGAAGGACGTATATTCATGACGCATGGCCTTGTCGGCAAGGCATTCTGAAAGAGAAGAAAGGAGAGCCTTTCTTTTTTGCGCGCGGCAATGGGGAAGGAGGAAAAAAAAGACTCATGGACCGATCTTACACAGAGCGGCGACCATTTACTTGCCGGTGGAAGAAAGGGGGGGCGACTTAATCTCTATTACGGACAAAAGGGGGAGAGGAAATAACAACTCTTCTCTGCAACAACAACACGGAGGATTATTAAATATATTCTATATTGTCCTCGGCCTGGCCAGTGGTTGGTGCCGTTCATAGAAAAAAGAAAACTCGTGAGGGCGTCTTGCGCACGCGCTGTCACGGTCTGCGATCTGGGGAAAAAGAAACAAAGAGAGAGAAAGGAAAGGTTCCTGCGCGCCACAACAGCGGCTTGGCTTTCTCTTATGCTCTCCTATGCGCGTCAGGAATGCGCGCTGGAAAGAGAGGGAGGAGACTAAGTGTAGGAGCAAATATCAGCCTGTGCTCTTTTTCGTTAGCAGGAAAACTTCATCGTCAGAGCTAGATACTCCACTTGCGGCCGACGGGCCGGAGGAAGGGGGCAGCTTACACTCTACTTTCTCCGAAAAAAAAAAGAAACTGCGAGAAAAAGGTGGGAGCTAACTTATCTATCTGGCTAGGGGCTAAAAGAAAAGGAGAGTGTAAGAGACACGTCTTCTACTCTAACTCTTCTCCGTCCGAAAGGGGAGGGAGGGGGGGGAGTAAGTATTCATGTATTTCCTGGCACCGTGACAGGGGGGGGGGGGGTGTTCTCGAGAGGGGGGGAAGAGGTTTGTAAGAAGTAATTGTTCCAGTCTTGTCTCGCGATGGGTTAAGGGAAAAAAAAGGTCGTCTCCCGTTCGCGGCAAGACAGGGGTGGAAGTGGCCGCTGCCGGGATAGCGCTTTTAAGTGCCATCTCCTTTTCAGCTAGTATCGACCCAGATGGAAAGGAAAGAAAGAAGGGGTAAATTTCCAATAATAAAAAAAAAAAAAGGGGGCCAGGGGTTGTTCCGGAAGCTGGTCCATCTCCTATAGTAGTTGCTTGGGATTCCTACAAAGGGGAGAGGAGAGGAAAATTCTGCTGCACTGCATGCCTGCGGAAAGGCAAGGAGGGGTTCATTTTACTCCCAGATGAGAGCCTTCAGATCTTCGGTCTGTCAGATCTTGTCGAGCTTCGCCTTTCAGCCGTGAGGGGAGAGAGAAGGGAAGAGTTCTAAATGTCTCGCATCGGGGGGGGGAAACCTAGGAGTATAAATCACGGCGGGAGAAATCGTACCGAACGGCTTTGATTGCCCGGTACGGGAGGGGGGAGGGAGGTGCATTTGCCCATTTTCGATGATCCGTGGTGAGAAAAAATGGAGAAAATAACGCACGCCTGAAAAAGCAGGCAGCGTGTCGTGCGTTGGTTGGGGGGGTGGGGAGGGCTATTTCTGACTTCAAAAAAAAAGAAAAAAGAAAAAGGGCCGGCATGACGTCTCTCATCTTCCACTGCGCACGGTGGGGGGAAAAAAAAACTGGAAGGGGAGAGATTCTTGAATCCTTCTGGACCGGGAAAAGAAAAAAGAATGGTCCTCCTCAGCAGTCATGCATGCGTTACTTCTAGCCGTCGGCTTTGTGTCCTGTCGCCAATACCGGGGGGGGGGGAGAAGAGGAATTAGTGACCATTTCTTACAAAATCAGCAGGGGAAGGGGCCAAGTGTGCACGTAGGGCGCCGGACCTCTTCGTTCGGGCGTTGGAAAAAAAGGGAAAGGAAAACAGGTCTACTTGGGTGCTGAGGAAAGAAGGGGGGAGGTGACGTCTGTTGCGTGGGGAAACTCCTCGTACGATTCGCGCTCACAGGGTTCCGTCTTCGAAAGAAAGAAAGGGGGGAAATAGGGACTTCTTTGCAGGAGTTTCTTGAAATGGAGGATTTGAAAAACGCAATCGGGAGAACGCTCGCAGCAGCGCACCCTCTCCACGGCGTCCTGAGAAAGAAGAATGCGGGGGCGTTTGACTTCGTCATAAAGACAGAAAGGAAGGAAGGAAAGCACGTTCGAAGAAGGCCGCAGTTAGCTCCGTCATCGCCGATCAGGTGAGCAGGCGGGGAAGAGAAAGAGGGAAAAAAAAAAAGGAAAGGGGACTCTGTACGCAGCTCATACGGATCGCGCTAGCAGGGGAAGGGAAGAAAATGGGGAAAAAGTCCATATCCTCAGGCGTACGATCTGGACGGGGTGTTCGGTTGCGCGGAATCGCATCCGTCCATGCTCTCCGGATCTCTTCGAAAGGAAAAGAAAGTAAGAAGATACTAGATCATGGTACGTATGCGATCTGCGGCTCAAACACGAAAAGGGAAGGGAGAGAAAAGGTCTGCTGTACCGCGTCGTCCTTGCTATTCGCTTCCTCGCGGCTCGCGCATCCGTAAGGGAGGGGGAAAAAAGGTCGAGGGGGAGGTCGTCGCTCTACCTCCCTGATGCAGAACAATGGAAGAAACTGGCTAAGGAGCGGCGTCGAAATACTACTTCAAGATAATCTCGCGGCTTCGCTTATGAACAGAAAAGGGGAGGGGGGAAAAATGGTCTAACCTGGCATCACGCGTGCTTGTAGAGGGGGGAGAACGGGGGACCGCTTGTCTTTCGGTAGCCGTCCAAACGCTATCAAGAAGCATTTCCTGAGCAAGAAAAAGGGGGTGAAGGAAAATTCTCTCTTCTAATACGTACCCCGAGCGAGGGGGGGAGTATGGGAAATCCAGACAGTCCGTGGAGGAGCGCTATCACTTCTGCTGTGCGGGCCGTTCATAAGGAAGAGGGGGAGGGGGGAAAAAATCTTCGGGCTACTACGATTTCCGAGGGGATGAGGGAAGTACTGAGGCTTGCGGAGTTGAGACACGATCGCTGATTTTTTTCAGAATTGTCACTAATTCATAGGAAAGGAGGGGGGTGGGGGAGAAAAGAGAAAAGCCTACTTTTCCTTCACTATTAGGAAAAGTAGGGGGAGGAAAAGTGTGCAAGGACCGTAACCGTTCCCAGCCCGGATTCAACGATCAGAAAAGAGGGGGGGAGAAAAAGAAAAACCACCGTGAAGGAGGGAGCATCGAAGGTAATCTTCCTAATCTGAGACTTCATCTCGGCAAGCAGATGGGAGAGTCTTTTCTTCTTTCTCAGTCAGGGGAGGAGGGGAAAAACGAATTAATTGAACAAGAAGCGGCTTAACCTTTTCCTGAACTACGCATCTCAGGAGAAGGTAAATGTGCGCTCCCCGTTTCTGCGTACGTATTGCTTAACAATGGGGTCCGCTTTATCCAGATGTTTCGGCGGTGGGGAGAGAAGGGGAGGGGGGAAGTCTATCGAGGCTCTTCGACGGGGACACAGAAGAAGGGGGGGGGAACTGAATCTCGAATGGCGATAATCGAGAAGTACAGAGGATTATCTTGAACGCGGTACAGTCATAAAAAAAAAGAAAAGGGCCGCTGCTAGTGATCCGTCTTAGCTGATGTTTAAGCTCTTCCGCTCACGGGAGGGGGAGAGGGGAAGGGGGGGGAAGGGGAAAATATTCCGGACAAAAATAGGAAACGCCACGCGCTATGTGGCTATGCGATGTTTTCGGCTAATTGGGCGAAGAAAAGAAAAAAAAGGAAGGAAGAGGCGATTAATTTCTTTCCTACTGCAGAAATAAAGGGGGGGATTTGGGAACTTATCCGCAAAACGAAAAAAAAAAAAAAAAAGGAAGAAAGGGAAAACCTTACGCTCACAACGCATTTCTCGTCGAAAGTAAAAAAAACAAAAAAAAAGCTCTTCGAGAACCAAGACAAGGACTATATTGCAGTACTTGGCGAGTTCAGCGGGGGAATAGCGGTGGCATAAACTTTCGAACAGGGGGAATGGGAGGTTCTCGTCGAGTATATATTCACTACGAATGTCATTATCTAGGGGAGGGGGAAGCCATGGGGGGCTGCACCCCGTCGTGTTCTACGTTGTCTCGCGCGCAAGCTGGTGAAAAGAGAAGGGCGCTCGTCTTTTCGCGCCTTCAGTGGGGGACGGGAGATCCTTGTACTGTAAAGCAAAGAGGCGCGGTTATCCTCTCTCTTGGTTTCAAGTGAGACTACGCGGAAGGGAGGAAAGGGGGGAGGAGAGCTTTAATATGCTATCCTTTCGGCATCTCGCGAGGTTGGGGGGGAAGGGGGTCTGTGTTCGCGGGTCTATATCCGCATCTCCGGAGCGGAGAAAAAACAGTGAAATCTCTCCGGTGAAAAAAGAATGACTACTGGATCTAGATGGAACTTCACTCACTTTTCTGAAGTCTTCACCTGGGCAAAGGAAAAAAAAGAAAAGGATATCTTATCTGAAAGATAGATATTATGTTCTCGGACGGGGGGGAAAGGAAAAGGAGAATGGGGGGCTCCTTCTTCAGGAATGGGGGAGGTCTTTGCCACCTGTGCGGGTCATCGTCTGCTATCTTGTAAAAGGGGGAGAAAGATACTACTATTCATGGCTAATTATTTCCTATGAAGAGAAAAAAAGAAAAATCCCGTCGCGTAAGAATGCGCTTTCCACTTCTCATGCCGTGAAGGAAAAGGGAGGAAAGAGGATCATTCTTTCTTCTTGGCGGAAAAAATGGAACTAGTTTATATAGTAAGCCGGAGAACCTCAGCGCGGGGCCATACATCGGCGCCGCGGAGAGGCAAAAAAAAAAGTGTGTCTGCTAGCGCTATCCGCGGGGGGAAAAGGGCAAAGTGTGCCTAACAAGAAGCGAAAGCGGTCTTCTCGATTGTCGATAATACCCTTCTTTCGTGCATCTCAAAAAAAAAAAAGGGAAGGGACGGAGGTTGCGTCTTTCGCGTTTCTGACGTGAAGAAAGGGGGAAGTAATTAACTACGGGGGGAAGTCCTTTGCATGTCCTTGTATAAGAAGGGGGGGGGATTTCTACGTATGCTTGTTTGGAAAAAAAGGGGGGGGGTGGTGCTGGGTGTAGGAGAAAGGGAGAACCATCTCTTCGCCCCGCGCTTTTCACCAGGTATTCGTCCGTAAAAGAGAGGGAATTTATTGGCGAGTGAGAAAACCATTGCCTACCAACAAGAGACTGCACTATTGTGCGGCGTTGGGGGGGGGGGAAAAAGAAGTGAAATAACCTTTATTTATTTTGTCCTTTTTATTAAAAAGGAAGAAAGGAACGCCTTGGGAAGGGCGACTTCAGAAGCTGCATCCACTTCTATCCTGTCGGGAATTCCATTAGGGGGGGGGGGGGAAATGAAGGATCTCCTTGCAGTCATCGTCGGCGGTAAAGGGGGGAGGGAGTGACTTCAAAGGGGAGTACGGGTCGTCCGAAGGTCCTCGTTCGGAAATGCTCCAAAGGGAAGAAAAAAGATGGGGAAAGCTGCGGTAGCATCGTACGCGAAACAGGGGGGAAGGGGGAAGGCGCTGGCTTCCGTGGGGGGAGTCGGCGTTCAGGCTCCATTGGTTCAGGATCGTGCTTCTGAAAGAAAAGGGGAGGAGAAGAAAACTCTGTAGCATTGGTCCGCCGTTTCGGCGGGAGATTTCAGTTGATTCTCTCCAGTCTGGGGGGAGGAGTAAGCCTACTCCTACTTTGCGGATAAAGGGGGGGGGGGGGGGATCCACATCTTACGGAAGAAGCGTGAATCGGTCTTGGCTGTACCGGTACCTGGAAAGAAGGGGGGGAGAATTTTCTCTTCCCTATCACGTTTCTTGCATCGTAGAAGAAAAAGGGGAGATTGTCCAAATCTCAAGGAAAAAGAGTGCATTTCATGCTCGATTGCTCCTATGAATTAGTGAGCATTTGCTGGAGGAAAAAGTAGAGGGAAAGAGGGTTAACTATTTCGGCCTTGTTACTTTCTCTTAGGGGAAGGGGGGAAGAATAAATGAATCAGTGAGGGTCGGACTTTGGGTCCTCTATCTCGTTATTGCCGCGCCTTCCAGCCGGAGAAGAAAAAAGAGGGGAAAAGGGAAAAGAGGTCTCGTCCTCGACGAGCGTGGAGTCACAGGAAGACGAAATGCTTCAGGAGGGGATGGGGGGAGGTGTTGAAGCTTTTGCTATGGGTTCGAAAAAGACAAAGAAAGGGGAAGGAGGAACCCGTTGCATTCCATGCCGCGTCTTTCAGGTCGAAAGGAGAGAGGGGGGGGAACATAGCGTTACTTAGGCAGAAAGCCGAAGCCGTCGGATTTCCTTAAGTAGTATTTGACGCGCGTTGCGGAAGAGAGGGGGGAAGAGGAGGGGGGGGGGGAGGGGTGCATGCTGGGAGGGGAGGAGGGGGGGGGGGGGGGGGGGGGGGGGGGGGGGGGGGGGGGGGGGGGGGGGGGGGGGAGGGGCTCTCGTGGGGGGAGCGCGCCCCACTAGGGAAAAGGAGCCGGAACTCTACTCCCTGCGGCAGAAAGATCAAGGAAAGGGGGGGGGGGGGGGGAGTCGACGGTTCGGAGCGCCGCGCAAAAAAAAGGAGGGGGAGAAAAATCCGCATTCGTCCATTCTCTCCGGTATCGATAAAAAACAAAAGAGTAAGGAGAGCATGGAAAGAGGAAAAAGGACAGCGAACCGCACAGCGTCAGTCGTCGCCCTGGCTGAGATAGCTGGACAAGGGAGAAGGAAATAAGAGCGGCGCTATCCTTTATGCGCTGGAGTACGAGGAGGGGAAATAGCTATTGAGGGAAGGGAAGAGAAATCCCGCTGCTCACGGCCTTATTCTGGCGATGACGCGCAACTGAGAGAAGGAAAGGGGAAAAAAGGAAAGAAGGAGGCTTCTTCTATGCGTAGTCATACACGCCTGTCATGAGGAGGGGGGAAAGTTTAAAATACGGGCGGGGGAGGAGAGCGGTGCGCCTGCTTGCGTGCGTCGCCGCGTATTCGAAAAAAGAAAAAAAAAGGAAAGAAGAGAGGGACCTCATTTTCAAAGGTCATATTGGAAAGGGGGGGAGAAAAAAAAAGTCTCGAAAGAGGACGTAGATTTCACACGCACCGCCGTCCAAAGGGAGGAGGGGGGGAGGGGGGAAATAATCGACCTGTTCTTCGATAATGGCTGGTCAACGAAAAACCGGGCGAAATCGGGAAAAAGACCCTTTGGATACTCGCTGTTGCGGGATTCTGCCGACGATCGCTGAGGGGGAAAAAGAAAGGGAAAAGAAAGGTATGTTTACTCGGTTTTGTTGCGAAAAGGGGGGAAAAAGAGAAATGATGTCCGGCAAAGCGCCGGACTGGCGGAGATGTGTCAAGGATGCCGGGGGGGAAAAGGGAGGAAAAATGAAAAGCGATCATCGTACTGAATTTTTGCCAAGGAGGAGGAAAATGTGACGGGAAGGAGATGCGGGTACGAATGCGCGTAAGAAAGGGGGGAACGACTCTGGATAATGTCTCTTCATCAAGAAAAGAGGGGAGGGGGGGGGAAAATTAAGCTGTGCAGTGAGGGAGACGGTCGAGAGTTCATCGAAAAAGGGGGGAAAAAGAGAATGACTGGGCCTGAACATACGCATCACGTCAAGGAAAAGAGGGGAAGAAGGGGTATAAAGGTTCGCGGTACGATTGCTCTCGAAGCTTTATTCCAGTATGTTCTCGAGGGAGGAAAAGGGAGGCTTTCGGAAAAAAAGAGGGCACTCTCCGACGCCTCGTTATATCACAAGGGAAAAGGGAGGGAAAAACTCCGGAAAGAGATGAAAGGGGGATAGGCTTTGAAGCGGAAAAAAAAAAGAAATTCGTGCTCATTATTCCTTGGAGGAAAGGGAAAAGAGGAACGGGTGGGTAAGTCCTGGTGGAATCCAAGGCCACTAGAGGAAAAAAAAAAGGGGGAAAGGGATTATTGCAACATTCTGTTGCACACCCGACGAGGACATATGTAGAAATTCATTCTGAGGGTAAACCTTGCTTTCTTTCTTTGCATCGCGCGAGAAAGAAGGGGAGAAAAAGATCGGCTAATATCTTGTTAACTGCGTCATGCGAAGAAGTGGGGGGAACGAAGAGAGAAAGGGAATCGCACTCAAATGACTGGAACACATTACTGTCTACAACTTCATCTCGTCGAAATCACCAAAAGAAGCTTTCGATAATCCTACTACTAAGTACATTCATTACTTAGATTCAAAAAGAAAATACCCAGGGAAAGAAAAAAAAAAGAAAGATCACCTTTCCTTCATCTTTTCTTCGTAGAGGGGGGGGAGGAACCTAGTAGAATGAAGAGGGGCTGTTCTGCGTGTACCTCCTTCTCGAGGCCATTTGCGAAAGGGGGGGGGGGGGAGCTCCCTTTTTCTAAAGGGTGCAAAAAGGACGGTTAAGTCTCAAAAATACACACATCCCCAAAAAGAAGAGAAAGTCTCTCTTTTCTCTTTCTTCTAGAGGGGGAGGGGATGAAAGATGGCGTTGTTTCTTGTGTCGCAAGAAAAAAGGGATCCTTTCAGAGACAAGAAGGGAAGATGGAAAAGTTGGACAAAGGGCATTCTGACTCGCTATTCGGCGGGGGGAAGGGGGGGGGGAGACGCTTCTATTTTTGCCTCTTGGGAAGAAGGGCTTGTGCGTAAGAAGAAAATCTCCTATTCTACAAGATCGCGCGGAGCTCGGAAAAGAAGAAAAAAAAAAGCTCACTTTATGAAGGAAAGGGGGGGGCTGAAAACTCAGAAAAAGAGAATCTTTCTCTTTTGGACCAGGGAAAAATATCCGGGGGGGGAAAGGAAGGGAAAAGGAGATAATTTTCTCGCTGGCAGAAGTCGCCTCGTTGTGCCCTTTCATCGAGATCAAAAAAAAAAGGAAAAGGGGGAAGAGGTTTTCTTTCACTCTGTGAGGAAAAGCGGGGTGGTCGCCGAGAAAGGGAGATGCGTGATAAAAAACCTATGCTAAGTACGTCGCCATTCAGGAAGACCAACTTGCGTGGAGAGCATACGCGCGTCGATCGCTTTCATGATGCCCTTGAAGGGGGGGGGGAGTCGCGGCGTATTCTAATTAATAGAAAAGGGACTCATTTTTATCATGGGAAGAGAGGGAAAGCCTATATACTCCACTCTGGAAGGAGTTCCCGTAGAAGGAAGGAGTAATTCCTGTGTTCATTTAAAAAGGGATCATTTCTATAGCCACGTCGATGTGCAGGGCAAAGGAAAGAAGGAGGACTGGCTCTGGCTACTACCTTCAGCACCGGGGAAAAAAGGATCTTTGTCTATGCTCCACTTCTTACGACAGAATAAGGGGGGGAACGTTTAGAGAGGGGGGAAGGGAAAGGGGTTTGTACAGTGT
>Ga0179593_1597394_pt1 | contig 14258 bp, 21 predicted proteins | sample CZODoug2_1_08_16_FD_185931 | JGI IMG/M metagenome (GOLD analysis project Ga0179593, IMG submission 185931) | Vadose zone soil fungal communities from Angelo Coast Range Reserve, California, USA - CZODoug2_1_08_16fungal (PacBio error correction) | ecosystem: Environmental > Terrestrial > Soil >...
GAAAGAACATTTAGAGAGAGGGGGGAATCTCATCCCGGAACGCGCGAGAGAAAAGAGAAGGCTTGATCGCTAATAAGAGCTGCAGGGGGAAGCCCTACATCTGAGAGGAGAAAATCCATGTTATGGGAGAAGCTTATCTTCCCCCGAAGGAGGAAAACTCTTCTCGCCATGGTCAAAGAGGAGAGAGTTTCACAAAGCCAGCATTCAGGAGAAAAGCTCGTCGGTATCAAAACGTGACCTGTACGTTGATCGCGGGGGAGTTGGGGGGGTGGGGTGGGGGGGGGGGTGGTTGTGCGGCCAAAAAGTTTCGGGGAGGCGGTTCAGGTTTGTCCAAGCGCGGGTTAGGGGAAAGGAAGTAATCTGAGTGGGGTCTGGGGAAGGGAAATCCGGGAAGAAGGACCGGGGATTGTACAGAAATTTGCCGCCGTGACCGAGTTGAAATAAGCCAGCTTCAGAAAAGGGAGGGGACGAAGAAGGGAGCATGCTGTTGAGCACAGAGGAATCGGCAGGCACAGGACAGATTTCCTGTCCGCAGGAGACGTTATCACCCTTCCGGAAGCTCGGAAAAGGACTAAAACGGCCGTTTGTAAACGGGAAAAAAGACTGGGGGGAAAGAGGCGTCGTAGGTTGGGGGGGGGGAACGACCAGCCCGGTTGTACTGGGAAAGGAGCGCCAACACTGGCGTGAAGGGACGGGGAGAGCCGTGAAGAAGGATGTGGGCCGGTGTCATCTGATCGGACCTCAAGGTGCGCCACCGCTGCAAAAGGGGGGGAGGAGGGGTAGCGCTTGCCAGGGCGGAAGGGAGGGGGTCCCATCGATTGAGGGGAAAAGGGAGGAAGACCCGGACATGATGCTGGAGCTCCGCCTGCCCTTGGGGGGAAAGGAAACCCGTCGCCTTCAGGAAAGGGAGGTCGAGAGGGGGAAAAAGGAGGTCGCTTTTCCTGTGAAAACCAGAATTTCCGAATAGCTAAAGAATCACCAAAGTTCATGCTCGTTAAGACAGGGGGAATCAAAAGGGAACTGCTGCGAACTCAGCGGCCCCGGAAATTCCGCGCTCTTCACCCTTCACTGCTAACAGCAAACTCATCGGGGGGAAGGTGGCTGATTTGCGTCAAAAGAATTACCGAGAGGGGGCAGCCGATTGCCACAGGGGCACAGAATTGTTGGGAGGCTCTGGGACGGAACGATGCCCCGCATCATGCCTTGTATGGGGTGACAAATCAGACGTTGAGAGGGGGGAGGGCAATTTCCAACGGGAAAACCTGTTGGGCGGACAGTCGGTGGCACGCGGCACACTCTCAGGAGGTTTCCTTGTCGAGAAGGGGGAAAGACTCAACAATAAGAAAATCGGGTATGAGAGACCCGGCGATTGAAACCGATTTACGAGGTTCTGAAAAAGAAACCATCGGCACTTCAGGGGGACGCTGGGGGAAAGTGTGTTGGATAGCCGGCAACCGCTCTTAAAAAGTCTTCAAATTCGAGTCACAGGCGGCCCGGGAGCGATTTTCAAAAGCAAAAAAAAAGACGCCCATGATCATCAGTGTCTCATTACCCGCAAGGGAGTCACTTGGAGGAAGGGGGGGGGGGGGTGAAGCTTGCTGTTCGTTCAAAAAAAAACACTTCCCCCCGTAGTTTCATCTTAAGTCCGAAATTGCAGCAAAAAAGAGAAGGCGTAGCTTCAGCCATTCTCTGGGGGAAAGGGGGGGGAAGGCCAAAGTAATCAACGAGAGCGATGAAATTGCTTTCAAAAAAGAAACTACGACTTAACGTCCGCCCCCACGGAGACAGCCTTGCCAAAAAAAGGGGGAAAGGGCGGCACTCTATCTCGCTCCCAAAGGGAGGACGCATTTGACGGGAGGGGAAAATGGACGACAGAAGCTCGTGCATCATTCGATACAGAAGAAAGGGGATATATTATTAGCGCTGGGCTTAAATTCTGGCCGCGTCGCAGGAAAGAAAAAGTCTGCTAAACCTCTCACAAAAGGATACTCGGTGGCAAAAAGAAAAAAAGCAGGAACCTGATTAACAAAATCACACTGATCATAAGCCAATAAACAAGATCGGCGGCGCGAAAAAAAGAAAGGAAAACGACGACCTACCGCTTTTCTGGAAAGGGGTCTGGAGAAATCACTTCCAAGAAAGAAAAAGAAGAGGAGGATAGGCGCTCCTTCCCCAAAGGGTTATCGACACGCTTCTGCGGGCAAACCCCGACGAAAAAAGTCGTTTTCAAGGGGGGAACGCGGGGTTGTTTGGCAGCTCCGAAAAACGCGACCAAGGTCACGAAAAATAAGGTTTCTTGCTTTAAGAAGGGGGCGCACCCCCTGAAGTCCCGCCCTGTGAGGATACGAGCAGCCAGAAAAAAGTTATGTTCGTTTGAGATCAAAAGCGACGAGGTTCAGGGAGAGTGGAAAAGGGGGGGGAAGCTAAAAAAGGGGAGAACGGAGGGAGGGCCGCGCCGGGCGTAAACGAAGGGAGGTCCAGAAGGAAGTTACGAACGAGGGTTCAACGCGACACTCGCGAAATTTCCGGGACATCTTGGTAGAAAAGGGGGGGCAAACATCCCACCTGTATCTTGGAATCGGAGGAAAGAGGAAAATAGAGAGATAACATATACATTGGGGGATTGCCCCCTGTCCGCAGGGAAGAGAAAAAAAGAAGGTCCGGCTTTCGTGTCATCTGCACAGGAACCATCGGTGAAACGAGCGATCCCCGAGGGATGGAACGCCCTGCCAAAAAAAAGGCAATCTCCGTCGCCCCCCCCCAAAAAACCCCCCACCCCCAAGCGAAACGTTATGACCGGTTTAATAAAGGAGTTGTGGAACTCATACTTAACCAAAAGAAAAAACGACTTTACCCAACGCTATCTCCTACATAATGGGAATTTTGTCAGAGGGGGAAAGTTTTTCATTCCGAAGGGGTGTGGAGCAAGGGGGGGGGAGGTTGAAAAAGAAAGAAACCTAATCGGATTTGGTTCGCGGCAGGACGCGCGTTGGGGGGGGGGAGAAAATGGATTACAAGGGGTCTCCCATCAGAAGGTGGGGCGTTCAGGATGGGAAGAGTGTCGGAAATTCAGCACGGTGCCGGAGCGAAGGCTATACGGGAGGCTTGGTATGAATGGGAAGGAGGAAGACGACTGCCGATGAGAAGAAAGGGAGGGTCGGTCTTAGGAGGGTTCTTGCGGAGCCGCCCGGAGGGGGAGAATTTATTGGTCTTCGGAATCACCCTTAATCGGGTGAGGGGGGGGTCGGGGGGTCCTCGTGCGGGGGGGAGTTATACGCATTCTTATATGTTCTGTGTGCTCGGGGGGAAAGGTTTGTAATACAGAGGAAATGGCAAGGGCAAAAAGAGAAAATAATATCTCCGGGGGAAAGGTCGAGCCTGATTCACTAGATTCTCGGCCCTGTATACCATGGAAGAGAAACAAAGCCATGCCATGGGGAGGATTTCCGCAATGCCTGCCAGGAGGTGGGTTGTCGTCAAAGGAAGGCAAGTCGTGTTTCTGTGTTGAGAGTTTCCGGAAGGAGGGGACCGATGCTGTTGAAAGATCTCTTCTGATTTCCGGAGGGGGAGAAAGAAATCACTTTGGGTGTTGGAAAGAGGAAGGGAGGGGACCCGAATGGGTCGCAAGCCTAACTGCTGAGGAAATGCCGGGGAAGGGAGGAAGAAGAAACACGCCTTACAAAGGACAAGTGCCTCGAACATGGGAGATGGGGGGCGGTAACTGCGACAAGGGGGAAGATGTGTGCAACGCTTAGAATCGCGACTGGCGGGAGGTTGAAAGAGCCGGTGCGGGGGGGAGGGAAGGTGCTGCGATGGGGTTACACATCCATACCAAAAGAAGGGAGGGAGTGCCGCTGGTGGTGCGGCTGGAAGATCCGGCTTTTCAATCGCCAAAAGGTCGAAGTGGCTCATAAAAAACTGTGATGCTCCTCGAGGGTGAGACGACCATAAAAAAGGAATCACAACATCGAAGGCGTGAATGGACAAACACAAAGGAAAAGGGTATCCGCAAGGGTGGGAACTGCTCCAGAAGGAGGAAAAAGGGCTTTGTCACCAAGACCGAAGAAAAAACGATAGGAGCCAGAATTCTCTATGATCTTGTGAGGGATGCGACAGGGGGAGGAAGTATCTTCAAAACGGGGCCGCTCACAAAGAAGGAGAAAGCAGGGGTCCACCAAGTTTAAGGTGGAAGGGGGAGTCGGAATTCGGGAAGGGGGAATCGGTTGCCTCGTTTCGCAGAGGGGAAAAGGCGTATAAACAAAGAAGCATGACTCTGGTGTCAAGGAAATCATGGGGGGGAGAGATTCTATTCTTCTAAGTAGGATCATACGCCGCTTGAACCCTCCTGTGGCGCTGACCAGGGGAAGGGGAAAAAGACGAATGCGAGTTTGCATTAAAAAAGGGGGAAGTGAAGAGTACCCGTTTGGAAAGCGTTTATTTGGAAGCCCTAAAAAAGAGGGAAAAAACTTAAATACAGGACCGTCCCCGTCAGCGCGGAAGGGAGAAAAGGGGGGACATCACCCACGACTACCTTGGACTCCAATTTCCTAAAAACTCCCAACATCTCGGACAGAATCAACGGAAGACGAAAAAAAGTACCTAGGCAAAACGGTGCCTACGGGAAAAAATGGCAGGTTTACTTCACCTTCAATTACAAAAAAACCCCAACAGCCCTCACCCATCTTTTAATGGGGAACCAAATGAAAAAAAAAAAAGAAGAAAAACACGCGTTAACAAAACTGTCCGGAAATAGAAGATGATGACTTGGCACAAGTAACGGAGCAATAGGAAAAGGAGAACGCGAGAACAAAAAGAAGAAAAGGACTCGATTTCCAGTACGTGTTGGAATCACCATCCGTGGAACGAGTGGAGGTCAGGTGATCGTGGAGTCAGGAATTTTGGAATCGGAACGCGGTCACATGGCGAAAAGGAGGAAGGCCATATTGTTAATGAGGGAGTCATCCTCTAAGAACCAGAGAAGAGGAGGTGCTGACTTCATGAAAGGTGTACAAATATCTCTGGAGAAAAAAAGGAAAAGACTTGGGGAAGGGGCCTTTCTGTTAAACCGAACGTCCAGGTCACGGGGGGAAAAGGAGGGAGGGAAAAGAAGAGGAACCTATAATATCTTGTGGAAGGTTTGAAACGGCCGACTCTGAGGTAAGAACCAGGAGGCCTTTCATTATGGGCAGGATGCGGGGGTTCAATTTCGATTGCGACATAAACATGGGAATCGGTTACTGAAAGAAGGGGCCGTCATTTCATCATGCAGCTCTATTTGTATCTGAAAACTGAGTTTGGTTTCTGGGAGAGGGAGAAAGCATCCCCCCGAGAGGTGGCTGAGAGTGTGAGGGGGGGAGCGACCTCCAAGCTTCGCATGAGTTCAAAGGGAGCTTCAAAAAAAAGAGAGGGGAAAAAAGCGTTATAGCGGGGAAGAAAAAGGCCGGTGCTGTTGAATCGGAAAACTCATGCACCGGGTGAGTGAAGGAGGCCTGTTCTTTGGCTAATCGTAAAAAAACGCTTCGTGTCAGCGGGGAGAAGGAAGAGGACTATTCTCACCCTATGCATTGTCCGCCATCGCAGTCGGGGGGGAAGGGATGGGGCGGGGCAACGGGTCCCTCAAAAGAAGAAAAAAGAGGACAGCGTGAACTTTCCATGTTGAAGGGCATTTCTAAGAAACGCCAAGGGAAAAGAGGAAGGAGAAGGCCGGCCGATACTATAAAAGTCGCTTTCGCCGCAGTGAAAGGCTGGTGTCCCAATGAAGGGGAGGGGGGTCGCCACCTGGAGAAAATGGGCTCATGCCAATGGGGGGGATTCGTTTAAGGGAGGAAAGCTCCAGAAAGAGGTTTGACACGGCCGTATTACGGGGCGGAACTGACCCTGATATCAATGGAAAGGAGAGTAAGACTACAAATCGTCTAGTTTTGTTCTTGGGTCTCAGAAAAAAGGGAAAGGGCAATTTTAAACGGGAGGGGATTTTCCTTACATACGACGTGCAACGCTACGAGCGCTTGTCTTAAAAGGCGTCGTTGGTGTCGTGAGGAAAACACAACCGGCACAAAAAAAAAGGAGGGCGAACGGCTCCCGGGGAATGGCATCGAGATTTTGAGGGAGCAGGAGGAGGCTCTCGCCGGGGGAGGAGTTTCATTATCGTTTTCGGAAAGGCCGGGCGCACATGACCGTCATCCTTTTGAGGGCAGTGTTTCGTGCTCGTCAGAAGAAGAGAAGACAGCTCCTTTGCAGGCTGTTGATCGGCCCGGGGGTGGGGAAGGTTGGGGAAAAAAGAACGTGATTGTACTCGCAGGTTCTTAAGTGGAGGTATCTAAGGGGAAGAATACATGAGGGCGTCCTTTTCTTCCCAGAAAGAGGTGGAGGAAGGCGGTCATTTGCTACAGAGAAAAACTTATTATTATTCAAATATATAGAGGGGAGAATTGAAGAAAAAAAGGAGGTCTTTGGAAGAAAGTCAGATCGCATGTCTTCGTATGAGGAGAAGTAAAAATTGATCATGGTACAAAAGTCAGTTCTAGTACATCACAAGAAACGGCCAAAACCCCTACAAGCCCTCGGCCGAAGAAAAAAGATCTCGTTCAAAACCTTCTTCGGCTGACGACAACGGCCGGCTCAAAGATGAAAAGGGAAAAGGGTCGACCTTCATTTTCATCATCCCAAAAAAGGCCATTTTCTCTATGTCCAAAGAATGGGGGAGAAAAAAGCCTCCCATCCGGCAGGAAGAAAAAAAGCATCTGCCACCCGGAATGAGAACGCAGCATGTAGTAGGGTCTGATTTTTCTTTTAACAGCAACAACCGCCGGTTCCCGATCCCGAAGACCAGAGGAAGGGGACCATTTCTTCGTATGAAAACATTCCAGTCAAGAACTGCCTTTTCCCGGGTAAAGACAACAACTTGTGGGACACTGAGACGAGGGCGTCTTACAAGTATCCCTGTTTCGTTCAAGAAGGGGCCTTGTAAAGGGAAAAAGGAAGGATCTGGGCCTCTCAATCAGGGCCAACCAGCAATCGAAAAAGGGACGAGCCCATGGTCTAGCCTTTGACGGATAGAAAGAGGCCAAAATGAAAAGGAAAAAACGAACGCGCACCTCAAAATGATCAGGTTCGCCGGTCCCCGGCTGATGGAGGAAGACATTGTTGCGGGGAACCTCTACCTCATGCCAGTTTCCTCTCGAGAAGGAAAGCCACTGATATTGGGGGGAAATGTGGTTTTGGGGTGAAGAAGTGACAGGAAAGCCCGAAATCCGGATGGGGGGGGAATCTTCCGACTAAACGTCATTAAAAAGAGTGAGGGTTCTTGGGGGGGGGGGGCAGAAAAAGACACGTGCCATCACCTTAATCCAATTTCAGAATGCCTATGATGAACACACGTCTGCAGACAAAGAGGGGAGAGACTATCACTCGTAAATCGATTAGGGGAGAATACCCTGCTAAGATCCCAGCAACATGGGGGAGGGATGACCACCAAATGAAAAATCAAGAAAGCGCCTGCTGCGCGACAGGAAACCAACAGCTTGATCGACAATAATAGAGCTGAAGGGGACGCCAGGCCCGACATCTGCTCGGAAAGAAAACATTTAAATGTCCGCAGAAGGAAAAGGTCGACAACAGAGAGAAAGAAATGAACGGCCGTGAAAATAGTCCCGGCGTATCTGTCGGAGAGTTGAAAAAATACGGAAGAAGGGGTACACGCTCTTATCGGTAGCTATACGAAGGGGACGTTTGATCGCGCCGAAAAGGGTGAAAGGCGTGCGTCGGGGAGAAGGTAACCATCGCTGTTTGTAATTACGTCCTAAGGTCTCGAAGCTGAGCTTGGGGGAGAAACTTTACCCATCTCTGCCCGGGAAAGGGGGAAAAAGTTTGCCCGAGATAAGATGGGGAAGAAAGTCGGCCATCTTCATCCTCAACCGGACCTGTACTGTACGAAACATACGCTTTCGCGCGGCGGGGAAAAAAGGAGACCTGGCGCATCGAGAAGGGAAGCGCGTAGTCTGTCTACGATTGCTCCGGGAGAAAAGGGGGAGAAACCTTCTCATGGAAGGATGGAGGCAATTTTGTAACGTAGGTATAAACCCCTCAGTGGGTGAGGCTCGCGCGGGAGGGTGTAATAGCCGGTTAAAAACAGAAAGAAGGCCCGTATTCACCGGCAAAAAAAACGACACAATCGTAAGGAGGGGGAAAGGGGGAGTTCATTCCGCTATGGTGGTCCGTGGGCATCTGATCGAGGAGGACGGGCCCTCAAAAGGAAATCTCTCTCGGGTCAAATAAAGAACCTTCGACTTCAAGACCGGGCGAAGTAATTTCAGGCTGGGGGTAAAGAGATGAAAAGAAAGGCGTCGCAGAATCCCGACAGGGGGAAATGACCTTATACTCTCCGGACCAAGGGGGGAGGGAAAACGAGGAAAAGGCACGCTTTTTGGCACGGGAGTGTTCACGCAGCCACAGTAGTGATTGGCCTTGGCAAAAGAGAGGCAAGAACATAATTTCCTAAGAAGAACGAGGCCTAAAGGAGAGGGGCACAGTCCATCATGGATCATGAAAATGGGGCTCCTCATTTGATTCTAACCAGCCGAAAAGGACACGGGAAATCCTCGAGATTACCCTTCCCTTCACAGGGAAACTCATTCGGTCTCATTAAAAGGGGAAAAAGGAAAATCGGTTGGAAGGCCCGAGCGTGATGAGTCGAAGAGGGGAAACCAAGATCATCGTCACAGGAAGAGGGCCCTCCCCGAAAAAATCATTGCCGTATGCCTTTTGGGGGGTGGGGTTGGTGTCCTGGAAAGGGTCTTTAGCAGTCAAAGACGTGATACTTGAAGGAGGGGATGGCTTGGTCACACTCTCGGGGGGGAAGGAAGATCGGGTGTCTGGTAGGCACGTCTGGAATTCAGAGTAAATCGGAGGGGGGAAAAAGACTGGGGATGGGGAGGGCGAAAAGCCTGATCTGCACGGAGAGTTCTGCCAAAAAACATCGGGCAATTAAGAAGGCGCTGGGGGGAAGGGGGGGAAAAAACATCTCCGCAACCTGACTTACAACCCTCCACATGTCCTTCAAAGGGAGGAAAAAGGAAAGGGGGCCCATCGCGATCTGAAAGAACGACCTCTTGCATCCCCTCGCCCGGAAGTACCCGAGGAAAAAGGGAAAAGTTCGCAAGTAAGACTGACAAAAGGGTGTGAAAGGCGCTGGGGCGGAGAAGAGAGCAGCGTGAGTTACTCACTGAAAAGGAACCAGTAATGCTGCGCCCCTTCCGAGAAAAAAGGTCCAACAACAAAAAAGGGAGGGGAAAAGAGAAATCATGCCTATAGGAGATAGTCTTTCAACGCATCGGAAAAAAAAAAGAGACGGACGTCGCTCCAGAAAAAGTCCTTGCAAGAAAGGGAAATAGGCGCAGGCTGCTGCCTCGTCTACGGCTCCTAAAACTTGGCATTGGGATGGAGGAAAAAGGGTCTTTACACACAGTTGAGTGAAGGACAAGAAGAGGGGATCGGCCCGCAGTCTATTGCCGCGTTTGGAGATATTAAATCTCTGGAATTTGAACATGGCACCTCGTCGCTGTGACGCATGTATAAACCTAGACTCGTGCCAAAAGAAGGATAGCACTGGTCTCAGAGAACAAGCCCGAGAAAAAAAAAACCCGATTACGAATGGTGATACCCAGAAAAAAAAAGACCAATTAACAAGCCCCGGTGCTGCGCGAAAACCGAAAGGAAAGAGGGGGAAGCAACGACGACCGACCTCTGGGGAAAAGGACGTCGTCTTCGTTTTCCGAGGAAAGAGAAAAGAGGAAAGCACGAACCGGGGAGAGGGATATACCGTCCCCCTTTCTTAAAGGAGCCTCAAGGTTACACACGCGGCTGCGGGGCAGAGGACACACCACTGTCGTTGTCGGGGGAGGGCCGCTCTTTTTTTTGGCGCGAAGGAAAGGAGGGGAGAAAAAAATGGCCATGCGTCCAGTGGGTTTATTGCTTTAAAGACCCATCAGGGGGTCGCCACTCCCAGGGGAGATGTCTTACAACATCTATCATAGAAAAAATCCCAAGGTGAGTAGTTTGTAATAGGCTTGGGGAAGTATTCCATAAGGGGCCTTCGCAGACGAGGGAAGGGAGGGGAAGCGGTGGGAGCTAAAGGGGTTTCGACTGAGAAGGCTATTCCGCTCGGAGGGAGGAGGAAGTAGCGAGCCATTTTAAAAAAGAGCGAGTTTCCACCGAGGTTTAAAAAGAGGAAAAAAGAAAAAAAAAAACGCAAGCCTGGACCGTTCGATATTGAGAGACATTTTCACTCCATCCACCTGGAGGAAGATAGAAAAAAAAGAAAAAGGGAAAAGAGAATATAACAGATACAGTTGACCTTTCCCCCTGTAGCCGCCGTCGACAGAGGGTCCCGGAAAATGCAGTCGGTTGGTCATCTTCACGAGAGGGGGGACCATCTTTGGAAACGAGCTATGCCAAGAATCCTCATCGAGGAAAGAAAATCCCCGTCGCCTGAACCGAGGACCGTTTTAGTCTCCCCCGTGTCCAGGGGAAAGGAAAGAAACCGCGTCGAGCCTTCCACTAGAAAAACGATCTCAACGAACATAAAATCATAGAGGGGGTGGAGATAGGAGAGGGGGGCCGCATCCCGTGTTCCGTGGTTCAGAATTCTGATGGAGGGAAAACTAATCTATTGTTCTCTTGCATGTACTCGGATCGTTGGTGGGCCGGGAAAGGAAAAAAGAGCTGGATTACAAGGAGGGGAGCCCAAACCGAAACGAAGTGTTGCGTTCAGATGGGGGGAAAAGCGTGGTCGTACACCGGCGGAGAGGGTGCCGTGCGCTATCTATAAAAAATGATGGGGAATTATTTAAAAGAAGAAAAAAGAAGTCCGATCCAGAAAGCAAAAGTCGGTCGGCGTTGCTTCACAGAGGGAGGTTCGCAGAAGGGAGGGGGGAGGGAGTTGGGGGCGGAGGAAAAGTAAGGTGGAAACTTTTGGCGAGTCACCAGTAGGGGGGTGGTTTTCGTTGGGGGGTTTCCACGGGGGGACCATTCGTCATAAGCCGGTGTGCTGGTTGGAGAAGAAGGGGGGCGTTCCATTAAAAAGGGAAATAATTGCAATGGAGTTCATAATAGAGAAGGGGGGGGGTCAATCAACGGTCCATCGCTGCGGGGCGACGGCCTTTGCAGAGAAGGACCTTTGTAAATACTACTGAGGGGAAGGAGTCTGATCGAAGAGAAGGGAAAAATGCCTTCGAATATTGGTTTTTCGGCAGTCTGGCGAGGGAGGGAGGGCTGAAAGAGTCGTTTTTGTCCTATAGAGCTTCTCGGAGAAAAGAGTCACTCACAGAAGCACTTGTGGGGTTTGGAAAGCGAATGGGGCTAAGAAAAAAAGGGCCCGGAAGGGGCGCAATCCTTGACGGAAGGGGGAAGTGATGAAGGAGGTCTCGCTGGGGGAAAGAGAAAAAACACCGTTTGTCATCCTCAAAAGGGGCAAACATGGGCGAGTGAACTTTGCAGCGGGTAGCGACACTGATGACCGGAACGGTCGTTCTGCTTTTGGAAAAAGAGTTCTTACGGAACTGTGCTACGTATTTTGAAAGAGCCTTTGAGGGAAAGCGAGGTTTTCTGGGTGAAACAAAGGTAATCACCAAAGGGAAAAGGTGCCCATGGTTTTTGCGGGCTGTAAATGTGCAGAAACGATCGGCAGATCACGGCTTCAACAAGCACAGCGTCTAAGTGAGAGGCTGCCTTCTTCCTACTGGGGGAATCCAGAATGGAAAAGGAAAACCCTATAGAAATGAAACAACTCTAGAGTGTGCCTGCGGCTTTAAAGACAGTCAAAGCCAAAGTACGTCAGGGGGGAAAAGAGATTCGCTAAAATTCATTTCTTTGAAAGGGAATGAAGAGGGAGCGTTGGGGAGCCATACTATATAACGACGTCTCGATGATACTGGTGGCCAATACGGAGAGGCCCATCTCGGAAAAAGGACCGCTTCATCACCTTCAAGAAGAGGGGAAAACCGATGAGGGAAAGGAGGTGAAGGTTTGTAGATCAATTCAGGCATCGTTGGAATCGGGCCGGGAGGAATTAAGTTAACCATTCTTATAAGGACTAATCATGAATCTTTGAAAAGCATTGGAGGATTCGTGAGGAGGAAAGATTCGTCACTTCTGTGATGTGCCCTTAACAAGATGCAAGGGCCAATCTCCCTCAGAGCTTGAAAAACAGGAAAGAAGACATCACCACGACCAGCCTTAATTCGTAGGTGCATTGGAAGGGGGGGCCGGAGGAATTAGAAGTCCAGCTCAGGGGAATATGTACGCAATAAAGCATCGATGGAAAAATCCTGAAGATACTTCGCCCGAAGAGAGAAGGGCTACCCTAAGGGATCTCTCTGGAGGGAGGACTTCATTGAGAGAAAGGCCCAGGACCAACATCTGCTGGAAATCAACGGTCTCACATCCACTACGATGTGAATGTTGGCTCGAAGGAGTGCCCGTTCTACAGGGCAGGGTTTCACGAGGTTAAAAAACCCAACCTACTACTCTAGACTAAAAAAAAGGGTGGCATACACAAAACTTCCTTCTAATCTTAAGAGTGGGAACGAAGGGGGCGGAATTTTGAAACGTTGGCAATCGGTAAATACGCTGAGACAAGGGCAACCTGCTCGTGGAGGGGTATGGCTAAAAAGACTCGTAAGCTAACACATTCCAGGATCGGGGAGGATGGGCCGAAGGGACGGAAGGATCGTATACTCGTGCAAAAAAGAGGGAAAAAACCCTGCCCGGGAAAAAGGAGGGTCAAGTATGGCGGTCACCTCGAACCACTCAGCTTCCGGAAGAATACTTCAAGAAAATGTACAAAACTCTGGAGTAACGGGGGGCACTAAACGCGGGGGGGGGGGGGGATACGGCGCTATCAACAGTCCAGGAACCTGCATTCGAGAGGGAGTCGCTACCGAGTCCTGCCTTAGGATGGAGGGGTTACTCGCCACTCTTAAGAAGGAAAGGGAGGCGTGGATCGGACTGGAATATCCAGACCCGCTCGCAGGGCAGTAAATGTAATTTGAAAATGAAGATGTCGGGCCGATGTGGAGCCCTGCAAGCGATGGTGGCGATCACTTACGGGGAAAGTTCTCTCCATCCAAGGGGATTATATTTTAAGGGGTGGGGGGAAGGCTACCTCTCATCTAAATTTTTGATGGTATCTTAGAAGCGGGAGGAGGTCCACTAACTCGATTACTCCGTTATAGAAAGAGGGGGGGACCTTCATCCGTGCAGGGTGAGAAAGAATAACTCTTCACGGGGGCTTAATGCTGACCTGGTGCTTGAGAGGAAAAAAAAGAGCCTCACAGAAGAACTACTGAAGTTCGTCTTCAGAGAAACTGCAGGGGGGGAGGAAAAAAGAATGTGTTCGGGCTTACGAGGGGCAACTGTAGTATCTGGACGGAAATAAGGGAGAGAGATTCCTAGCGGGAAATGGGGACTAGGGGCAGGTAAAAACGAAAGGATCTCAATCCATCAGCCCGGGTCCTAAAAGGGATAGGTACAGAGGTTTGACTTTGCGAGGTCATGATTGGGGGGAAAAAGGATGGGCCGCCCATGGGAAAAAGCCCTCACCGTCGCCAGGCGGAAGGAAGGACAATTTTTGCGATGCTGGGAAAAAAGAGAAGGGGTGCCAAAAGAAGGGGGAAAACCCATGATTTACCGTCGGGACGAACCTTAATCATGAACGTCTCGGAAAGCTGTGCGGGGGAGGGAGAGGTGGCAAAAAGGGGGAGAGGGATTCTTGAAGGGAAGTCTGCAATGTATCTGGAATTTGGAAACGAGCAGAAGAAAGGGTCCACGCTAAGGTGAGGGATTCTTCTATCGGTAACCGGAGGGGTGGAAAGAAAACTTCATCAAAAAAGGAAAAGAAACTGACTGGAGTGAACTGAGGCCCGGGTTGCGATGATGAGAGGGGTAGGAGTCCAGGCGCTCGCAGCTTGGAAAAAGATCTTTTGAAAGGAGAAGTGAATGACCATTCAGGTCGCACAGGAGCCTTTCAATAAGGGGTCTGGGGGATCATCCCTCAAGCATAAAACGGACTCGGCAGCTCCTTTCCTGGGAGACGATAAGTGCGGTGAAATGGATAATGCCGAAGGGGAGGGGGTGGCTCTGGGTCATCTCAGATCGTTATTGTCGGAGTTGTGCTGACGTGCAAAGGATGAGAGCCCTAATACTGAAAAAGGGAGGCTTTCCTTGAGGTCCCAAGAAAGTAAGTATGAGCTTCAGGGTAA
>Ga0179593_1597651_pt1 | contig 14258 bp, 19 predicted proteins | sample CZODoug2_1_08_16_FD_185931 | JGI IMG/M metagenome (GOLD analysis project Ga0179593, IMG submission 185931) | Vadose zone soil fungal communities from Angelo Coast Range Reserve, California, USA - CZODoug2_1_08_16fungal (PacBio error correction) | ecosystem: Environmental > Terrestrial > Soil >...
TGGATCAGAAGGGGAGGGAGTCATCCATGAAGGAAGGGGAGGGTTTCTCTCCAGGTTCCAAAAAAAAAAAGCTTTAGGCAGGAAGTTGCTCATTCCTGGGAAGAGTTTTTCGCATAAGTATTCCTTCTCTTTCTGGGAGAATTTGCCGGAGAACAGCTCTGCTTGCGGGGGAGAAAGGGATTTTTTTTGGGTGTCCTCTTTAGCTTGAGGAAAGGATAGTGCCGGGAGGATGAGGTCCACCATCTAATGGGGGAGGTTTCTTTTAAAGGAAGAGAGGAATTTGTGACGAAGGCGGCTCTGAGAAAAATTTGTTCAACGAGGTTGTTTGCGGAGGGTTTCTGAGGCCGCTTTAAGGAAAAACCCGGCTTTGAAAGAGTTTCATTTTTCACCCGAGGTGGAGGACTGGTTTGAGAAAAGTAGACCTGCTCCTAAAAGATTCAGAGGAACTCAATAGGAGAGTGCTTGACCAAGAGGACTTTCCGAGGGCGACTCCAAGAGGGGGGAAAGGCCCATCCCGGCATTGGCAGGTCCCAAAGGGGAGCCATCCACATCCACAAGAGTACGACAGCCAAAACGCTGAGGACAAAGAAATAACGATTCTCCGTAGCGGGGGTGGTTCAAAGGACTGGGATTTTCAGGGGAAGCCAGTGCGAAGAAGAGCTTTGGTGAAGCATTCACTGGGGGGCTCTTGGGGAAGGTCTATCATGTCATGAAGAGCATGGCGATCTCGGGGAGGGAATTCACTCTCTCGGGGAAAAAAAGAATCCAAAAGGTTTAAGGGAGGGGTGGCTCTGAAAGAATAGAGACTTTCCAAAAGAGAAATATAAGGGGGTCTTACCTGGGAAAGGAACGTCTCCTTCCATGAAGAATAGCTGTCATTCCTCCGGAATAGAAGAGAATATTCGTGAAGGGGGGTATAGGGAAAAGTAGGGATCATCAAACCAAATTGGAAGCCTTTTGGTCGGGGTATTCCTCCTGAGGGAGAGACAGTATCTCTATCGAGGCATTTTCTTTATAGGGGGGATAGTAACTTCTTGTACGTGACCTAGCGCTGCAGGAGGAAATGCTGATTCCTCGAAGAAGAAAATCTCTCTTTGAATAGCTAGGAGGGAGGACCTGTGGAAAGGAGGGGGGGTACTCATAAGACAACTCTCTATAGGGGAAAGCAGATGATAGTTGCAAAAGAGGGACATCTTTTGAGAGAAAAGGAATAGTTTTTCTAGAAAGACTCGATTCAAGAAGAGGGGGAGGGCGCTCCAGAGCAAGTCCCTGGGGAAAAACCTCGAAAAAGAGAGGGGCATGGTCGGCCGGGACCGGAGGGGAAAATTTTTGCGAATGCATTGAGGGATCAAAGAAATGAGTCCACCCGAGCTCCTCTTCGATGGGGGGGCGACGATTTTAAACAATCTTCCAAAAACGAATTCCCGGAGACGACGTTGTGTGTCGAGCTAGGGGGGGGGGGGACAGCTCCAAACAGGTTTTGCCTCCAGGGGCAGAGGACGCGTGGGGAAGAGGGAGGGGAAAGGAATTGGGGGAAATTATTCACCTGGTCTCTGGGAGCGCCTCTGGGAAAAAAGATTCTACTAAAAAAAAACACCACAAGGGGGGGGTTTTTTAAAATGGGAGATCCTTGCTTGGAATAAAACAAAAACCTTTTGTAATAGGAGTCATAGTCGCAGCAGAAAAGAATTGTTCTCCGGAAGAGATGGTTTCGGAATCCGAAGAAAAGGAAAGGAAAGCCTCTTCCTAGGAAAACCTATTATCTGGGCCTCGTCAGTAGCAACGGAGAACTCGGCGGAACAAGCACTCAAAGAGGAGGTTTAAAAGAAAGCAATCTTGAGGGGGGGGGGTATTCTATTTCCTGGACACCGAGCGCTTTCGGGAAGGGGAGGCGGTGCGATTAGCAGGGAGCTTGGAATCTCTTTGGGAAAGGGGACACCCTTATTAAAGGGGGTAGGAGTTACGGAAGGAAGAGATGTTTGATCTCACGAAGGGTATGTGCTTCTAAAGAGAAAAGAGCCCTCTTACCGTAAAAGATGGCCGACGCCGGTTTGAAGAGAAAAAGAAAAAACAACGGAGGAGAGGGGGGGGAAAGGAGATTCAAAAAAAAGTGGCGGCCGTCAAGGGGGGGAAGGTCATCGGGAGTGCTAGGAGAGAAAAATCATATGGGAAAGAAGAGTCTCTTCACAGTGAAGATATCCGAAAATAGAAGAAACCATACTGGGGGAGGGGCGGCCCCTTAATGAAAAAAGGTTACATGCTCATCTGTCACAACCTCACAGAAAAAAGGAAGAACGGCATTTTGGGAAAGAAAAAGAAGAGCTTTGGCTTTGAAGGAAGACGCCTTCTGTTCGGGAGGGGGAAAGGGGGGGGAGTTTTCTTTGGGTGAGAGAGAGGGGAAGTTTTCATGAAAGAAGGGGAGGGGGACTCTCGGGAGGGGAGAAGAACAATATCTCGGACAGGGGAAAAGGAGTTGACTTTCTTCTTCTCAAAAAAAGCAGACGAGGACAAAGGTGGGAGAAAGACCCCGGCTGAGGAAATCTCAGGAAAAAAAACTTTGGTCGAGGACATGCTGGAGCGACGGCGATGATGAAGAAATCTCATAGAAGAGAAAGTTACGCCCTCTCTAAATCAGTTAAGGGGGAGAGCGGAAATTCCAAGGGGGGGGGCTGTTCAAGAAGGAAAACACACGATTAGGAGAAGGATTCATAGCGTGTCCGGGAAAAAATGCTTCGAACCGTGAGGCTCGAGGATCTCTTTGAAGGCCCTTTCGGTTTCCTCGATCCGGAAAAAGGGGGGGCGTCTCCAAAGTTGATCAGTCATCGAAGAAGAAAATTCCTCCATCAAAAAGAAGCCGTTAGAAGGAATGCTCTTGGAGGGAAGTCCTATCTTCGAGAAAGGGGGGGCAGAAACTATCTGCAAGGAAAAAATGGTTCCGGGAAAAAAAGAAAAGCTTTCCCAGGACCTCATTAAGGTGCCCCAAGGGGAGATCCCCGAGAGTTACATTTCCGAAAGAAGAACGAATCCTTCGCGAATAAGGTCGCTCTGAATCCGCCATCTGAAGGGACGCCTACGATAGGTCCTCACTCAGTAAAAGGAAGATGAGCTCAATGTTGAGGGTGCGTCATAAAAAAAAGGACCTCCTTTTGGGGAAGACCTACACATAAAAAGGATTTTTTATTATCATAAGGGCGATCGGCAATTTCACGAGTGAGAAGAGTCCGGAGGGAAGGAGAGAACTCCTTCTTCTGAAGGACGGGAAAAACGAATTTCCGCCACAAAGAGGGGGGGGAAAAATGTCCCCGAGGGGGGCATCACGTAAGCGGGGATGTTTGAGGAAAGGACTCTTCTCTTGAGCTATCCCTCTCTCTCCGGAGCTTCTTCGCGGAACAAAGGAAAAGAGAGACATTTAAAGGAGGAAACCCGCTTTCAAAAGGGTTTCTCCCGGAGGAAAGAAAACCAACATCCTCGCGTTGAAAGGAAGAGTCGGAAAGTCGTTGTTCCGGACAGCTCCTGGGGGGTCCCTCACCTGGGGGGAAAAAGATTTGAGGGGGGGGAGGGGGGCACTTTTTTAACGGGGGGGACCTTATGGGCTGCAGGTGGTCGAAAAAACACGCAGAAGGTTTCACGGAAAGGGGGCTTTGGTGCTCGGAATCAGGTACTGTCAAAGGGAAAACATCTCAAGGACTCCTTTAAAAAAATATCCTCCTTCTCCAGAAAGGGGAGTCACGCTGCGAAAAAAAGAACGGAACCACCGAAGGGGACAATTTCAAAGGCTAGCCAATTCCAAAAATCGGCGCCCGTTGAAAAAATAAGGGAATACTCCTCCACTCGGATAAAGGGGGGTTGAAATAAGAAAAAAGAACATCAGAAAGAAAGAAGGAAGCTACTCCATTCTCAGAGCACCCATCCAGAAGGAAGAAAAGGCCTCTCTCTAGAAGAGAACACCGAAGGAGAGGGGGGAATAACAATTAAAGAAGGGAAACTCTGGGAAAGCAGCCTTCCCTCCTAGTATGGGTGGGGCCGAGGTCATGCGGAGGGAAAGTCGCTCCCTTTCTTCTCAAGAGGAAGGGATCCCCTCTAACATGATCAGAAGAGAAAAACAAGGATGAAGGAAGAAAAAAAGAAAGGAGATAGATGTCGCAGCCGTATGAGAGGGGGGGGAGCTATTTTCACTAATAGGAGACCTCGAAAAAAAAAATCTTGAGGAGACTTGACGGAAGGTTCGGGAGAGACGGGAATGTATGAGAAAAAGCGCTGTCGGGGAAAGAGGACTTCTCAGAAGTTTCTTTTTGGGGGGGGGCTGTTTGGAAGGGAGCATGTCTTCGAGGGGAAAAAAAGAGTTCGCTGGGGTTCCCTCTCATGGTTTGAATTTGCGGGGAAGGGCAATTGCGGAGAAGAAGGAGAAGGTTTGGCCTATGGGAGTTCTGCTTGGGAAAAGAGGTGGTGCATGAAAGGGGGTGCTGAACGCTTATCCAAGGAAGGGGTCTGTTCTCATTGCCTATGATGGTGCGCGCGGAGAGGGGAGGCCTTGTGAATGGAATTCCCCTGACTTAAAGGAAGAACGAAAAATCTTCGGGGAAAGTAGCTTTTGAGGGAATTCTACTAAAGGGTAATCATGAAAGGGGAATTTCTGGGAAAAGAGGGCACTCCAGCCCCAAAAAGAGGGATACGTTTCTTTACCAAAAGCCAGATGGCATCCAAGGGAAAAAAAAGATTCGCCTTCGCGGGAAGGACTCAGGGAAGCTTTTTAGGTAGGGAAGGGATCCACCAGATTTAACGCTTTGGGGGAGTCATGAAATTTCTCGACTGGGGGACGAAGGTTCTGAAGGGGGCAGTTCATTACATCAGACTCTTCGAAGCAGAAGTCTAAAAGAGTAAATCCCCATAGGGGGGGCTATTAGGGATTCCTGGAGATCACCTTTCAAAAAAGGTGGGCCCGTATACTGTAGGTGGACTCTCCTGAGAAAGGGAAGGGAGCTTCTCTGGGGCAAACGCCTCCCGAAGTCGTGCATTGGAAGATCTCCAAAGAAAAAACTCAAGAATGCGAGGGTGTCGTTGGTTCGGTCAAAGAGGCTTCATCCAGGGGGAGGGGGAGATCTGACGCCCGACATTGGGGAGCCATCATCGGGCTTTTCCGAAGGGGGCAGCTGCGGAGGAAAAAAAAGGGAGGAGGCGCGAGCTCATGCGAGAGGGAAAGGGGCGTCTGAGAGACTTTCGGGAAAAAAGGCATAGGGGGGCAGGGGGGAGGCCTAGGGGTGGTCCTTCTTAGGGGAAAACTCATAAGTAGGGAAGGACAACGGCTAAGAAGAGGGGGTCTCTCTCATATGGGGGGATAACACTATAAAGGAATATCTGGAGGAAGGGATACATCTCATTCACGGTTTCTGAAGGGGGGGGGGAGCATCTTCTTTGAATTCGAGGGGTGCTGGGGGGAGAAAACTTTGGGAGAAGTTCGCATTTATCGGTCAAATTGACAATTGCAAGAGCATCATATCGAGAGGGGGGGCTAAAAGGGAAAAAGGTTAAAAGGTAAAAACTACGATAATAACATGGTTAGAAGAAGTTTTGGGGGTAGATCTCTTTTAACTCGAGAACAGGAAGTTGCCGCCGAGGAAAGGGAAAGAGCGCATTCCCTTTTTCGCCTTGAAATGCGAAATGTGAGGGGATCTTGGGGATACTCGATCGTGGAAGGAAGGGGGTGCAACTCATGGGGGGAAGAAACCAATTTTGTTGGGGAAGGGGGGCTGTCCGAGAAAAAGGCTTTGATCCCACCTTTTTCGTAGCGTTTCCGGATTTGGAGGGGGGGGAAGCCACGCTCTCTTGGGACGAAGAAAAGATCTTGTGGGGAAAGCTATATCTACTAAGAGGAGTCACCTAAAAAGGAAAGGGTAGCCATCTTCACCAAGAGAAAAAAGAAGATCACCAACCTCTTGGGAGGGCTATTTCAAAAAAAGAAGAAAGGATTTCTTCCGATGGGAAAGGGAAATGCCGTTCTACGGGTAAGGGGGAAGGTCTTTGCTTTCCGAGAAAAGTCTTCAAATAATTGGGGGGGAAGGGTTTGCCGCCCAGAAAAGTTCAGGGGGGGAAGGAATATTCTCTCTGTGAAAAAAAAGACGCCTCTGGGAGGCAATAGGGGAAGGTGCTTTAGAGAGAAAAGGCACGGCCGAGGAAGGAAAAAACTCTGGGGGGAAAAAGAATTCTCCACAATTTTGTGAGATAAACAACAACACGGAAGGGGGGGGGGGAAAAAAAAAAGAGAGAGATTAAAAAGTGGGCGTCCTTGCAGGGTTGTTACGGGCCAAGAGACGGGCGAGAATCACCGAAGATTGCAGCCAAGCTGCCATTCCAAGAAGGAAAATATCCGCCCCTCCGAAAACCATAAGGAAGCCCAGGAATTCCAAGAGGGAGAGACCTGCTCATCGTCCCAAAGGGAAAGGCCAGCCGTAGAAACGGCAGGGGAGGGAAATCAGTACGAATCTTGTCATGGGGAAGAAAGGAAAAAAATCACGCCGTCGTGGAGGAGAGGGTGACGTGGAGTGGTGACGATGAAGGGGTGCAGTTTCAATAAACTAAGAGCGACTCGGAGGATTCCGGGGGGGGAAACATAGGAGGCCTCTCCTAGAAAAAAAAAAAGAAAAAAAAAAGAGAAGGATGTCTTCTCTCCGGGGACAAAAAAGGAACAATGTTTATTCAAGCAAAAGTCGCACAAGGAGAAAAGAAGGGAAAAAAAACTTTTGTGGGGGAGCCATTCTTGCCGATAAGGAATATCGACATGCGAGAAGAAAGGAAAAGCATTTCCGACAAGAGAAAAAACGGGCATTCGCTTGTCCCGCGCGGGGGAAGATGGATCTTTGTCACAAAAAAACAACCCAAAGGTCGGATTAAAATCCTGAGAGTTTCCTCTGAAGAGGGGGCCCCCAGGAGAGCTATTCTCGAAGGTCATTGAGGGTGAAGGTCCTATACTTCAGGGAGGAAAATTTGAAAAGGGAACCTTCGGAGGGACGCCCATGCAGGACTTCCGGACCGCCAGTTGAATTCGGGCTGGTGCTCAAGAAACGTATCGTGGGGGGTTCGACACTGACGTAGGGGACCACGCTGGGGAGCGTTCCAAAGAAAAAAGAGGGGGCCCCCGCTCAGGTTCCCCATCAGTGGAAAGAAAAAAGGCGAGGAAAAAGGCCTCCAAAGAAACGCCTCATCCTAGAGAGGGGGCTTCTCGTCTGTCCGGGGAACTCTTCATCAGTAAAGAGTCTGTCAAAAGAAAAGGCGATTATTTCTCTCAAGGGGGGGAAGGGCTGTCAATATGAGGAGTACTTTATTAGGAAGGAAAAGGACGAACCTACAGGGAGGGACCTTGTTTTTCTGATCAAGACTGAGGGAAATGTCACGATATAGGGAAAAAAGCCGAGCCTGTCGGAAGGAAGCTCGCTCACCGGAGAGCTGCACACCTCACGGTGGACGAAAGAGGGGGTTTTGCCGGGAGACTCGATTAATGGAAGTCGGCTAAGTTTTGTTTAAACGAAAAAGGGGCCTTCGATCCCCGCGAGAAAGAGGATGAATTAACGGAAGAAATCTCCGGAGAGAGCCAGTTGCTTAAAAAACCGCGTTAAGAGGTGCTCAAAGGAGGGAAAACGACAATACCAAAGCTCTTTTCGAACGCGGGGAGCGAAATCGTTGGGACTCGTTATTAAAGGAGACGTTCTTTCGGAAAAGGGCGCTTCTGTTAACTGAGGGCTGGAAAGGGGGGGGGGGAACCTTACCCTGAAAGGGAATTCCCTCCCTTGAAGATCGAGCCAGGAAGCCATCCCAAACGAAAGGGGAAAATTCATTTCCGGATGGGAAAGGAAGTGAGCATTTTAATTCTCAGAAGACTCAATTCAGGGGAGAAAACTGACATAGAGAGAGGACCAATCACTTATCAGGGGGGGGGGGGAAGCTTCTCATCAAGAAAAAGGTCCTTCACCAACCGGTGACAATTCGCAAGGAGGGCCTCGAAGGTCATCTCTCCCTTCATACTTATCCACCTCAAAGAAATTCTATGGGGGGGGGAAATTATCCTGAAGATAGGTGGGCTACGTCCATTCTAAGAGAAAGAAAGCAAACAAGAAGAGGGAATCACCTGAAAGGAAACTCCATCTCCGTAATAGGGAGGTCCCTCCTGCATAGGTATAAGGCCACCGCCTACCCGTGGGGGGGGGGAAGTACGCCCATTATATGGAAAGGGCTAACCCCTTTCTAAAGAAGAAGAGGTCTTCTCCCCTCAGAAGGGCGGGAACAACAACAACACTTATTAGGGGGGGGAAGGATATGAGTCTTGGAGGGGAAGAAGGGCTTTAGCATCCAAGGAAAAATCCTATTGGAGGAATAGCCAACCAAAAAGGAAGTCTTTCCAGGGGAAGGAGAGATATGGCTCTTTTTGAAAGGAGGGTTTCCTAAACCAGATGTAGGTGGATAATGTGCGTCTCTCTCAGAGGAGGTGCTGTGGGGCTTTTTGGGAAGGAGGAAAAAATGGAGTGTCGCTTCGAGGAGAATGGCTTTCCTCAAGGAGGGGGGGCTGGTCGCCCTGGGGAGAAGGGAACTTGGGGGGGGGGGGGTGGCTCCGCGGAGACGCTTTTTTTCCAGGGGGGGCATTCTAAGAGAAGCCACGCTCAGGAGGGGGGGGGAGCAGTGCGGCTATCAGGGGGGGCGGCATTGTCGGTGTTGAACATTCCCCTGCTCAGCCGAATAGCAACCATCTAAGGCTTTACCAATCGGGAGGGTGTCTCTCCGTAGTCCTTGACTTGAGAAACGTCCTTTGAAAGGGGGGACAGTGTACGCCAAAAAGAGGCGGGGAATGTGCTGAGTAAGAAAGGGCAGCCCCGGGAAGAGGAAGTTCGCCTGAAGAGGAAAGAAAAGAAAGCTCTATTATTTATTTTCAAAGAGTCCAAAGGAGGCTGGGCCTTTTTGGATCACTTTCACTTGAGGGAATCTTTCCTCAGGGCCAATATGAGGAGGATTCTAATCTCGGGAAGAAAATACTACTGAGAAGGAAAAACGCTTTTTGGAGGGGGATAATTGAGGCCCTTCATAGGGAAAAAACCTAGTAGTTGGGAAAAGGAGGTTTTTCCTCGCGCAAGGAGAAAAGGGGAGGTCTTCGGAAGAGGAAGCCTTCCTAGGAGGGGGGCCAGTTTTCCATCAAAAAAAAGGACATCAAACCATCATTGGGAAAAAAGATTGTCGTGTTCGGGGAGGGGAAAAAAGCATCCAGTATCCGAGAGAAAAAAGGGGGGATCTCCATCCTGAAGGGATCTGGGAGGACGCGTAGCTCGGACTGAGGGGGGAGAGAGGCCGCGCTCCGACTAAGAGAGTACTTATCTTCGGGGGGAGGGCGGACCTTTCATCCAGGTTGGGGGAACGCTCAGGGAGGGGGGCACTCAGATTAGAGGAAAACTCTCACCCATCTTGGAGGGGAAAGGAAAGTTCTAACACAGAGCTGAAAAGAGGAAGAGGAGGCGCATCCATCTCAGGGGGAATTTTTCCCTCAAAGCGTTCATGGGAACATGGCCTAGTGGGCTGCTCAACTTGGAAAGGAGAAATTTCCTTTGGAGAGCCCATTTGAAGTACGTCAACCTATCGCAAGAGGGAGCCTGGGGGGCTAAGAGTACCTTCTAAACAAAACTTTTGGGAAGAAAATGGGGGGTGGTTTCGAGAGGGAGAAGTCCCAACAAAAAACGCATCCTTGGGCCATCGAGGGAAAAGGAGAAGGCGTGCGTAACTGAGAGAGAGTGATGCGGGTAAGAAGATCCTCCTTCGAGGGGAAGAGAGAAACCCCCCCAAACGACGGGGGGGTGTCTAGCGTTCTGGGGGGGAAGGAAGGTTCTTGATCCAAAAGGTTGTCATCGTCGGAGAAAAAGGTCACTACAAGCCGCTCTTGTTCTCCTGGGCAGAGGAAGGGTGGTCGGAATAAGAAGGAGAGCCTCTTTCATGACCTTCAACCTGATTGGACTCAACGCCATCGGAAAAAAAAACATCGGAAGAAAAGGGAGAAGGGGGAGACTCAAGGGACGGGGGCACCGTCACGGAAGGGGGGATTCGTCATTTAAAAAGGTCACAACCTGGAGGGGGAAGGTCTTTTCCTTGAAATTTGGGAGTGAGCAGTAGGTAGAAGGGGGAAAGACTGGGAGAGGAGGGGGGAGGAGGGATCGCTAAAGGCACACACGTCTGGGGGGAGAAGTTTGCTTGATAGGGGAAATGATGGAACGCAGGATCGGCTGCAAAGAAAGACGCTATTAGGTCTGCAAGAGCTCATAGGAAGGAAACGCTGAACACGTCACAGAAATGACCTGACCGTCCACAAGGGGTCTTCCGAAAAAAGAAAACACCACTAGAGAGAAAGAGGATTAACAGGGGGGGGGCTTCGGGGAAATGATTGGGGAAAAACAGCTCTCGTTCTCAAGGGGGCGCATCACCTCATCGAAGGGGGATTCATCCTATTGGAGGGAGATAAGCAAACTCTAGAGGAAACTCTCCTAAACCATAGCGGGTGGTAGGGGTCGGGAAAAGAATTCAAGTTCTCGGGGGATCATCTTCACAAGGACTCCCGGAGAACCGTAGAACTCATGGTGGGGGGGGGAAAAAAATCGACTAATCTTTGGGAAAAAGGGTCTCTTCTTGGTTATCTTGGTTGCTAGGGGAAGAGGAGGGAGGAGGGGTAGTTTGTCAGGAAAGGGGAAATCTCTTCTTCTTCCCAGAGATATTCTCCTTCTCCAACGCTCGGGATGTCGTCTCTCTTCCCTCTTCAGAATTACAAGTGGGGAAAAAAAAGTCTTCTCATCTCTAGGAAAACCAAACTTTTTTTCGGGTGGGGTCGGGAGAGGGAAAGCTACGTGCGTCTAGTAGGGGAAAGAGGGTCACTCCCGAGAGGGAAAAGACCACTTTATCTCGAAAAGCTCTTCTTCGCAAGGAAGGGGGGGGGGAGCGTGGGAAAGAGTCAGACACCAAAAAAACTTAATTAGGTAGGGCGTTCTCTTAGGACTCTTAACACATAGGAGAAGACCTCGGAAGCTAGGGACGGCATTGAGGGGGTCCTATCCGAAGGAAGAAAAAGTTTAGCAAGAGGGAAGGCTCCCCTAGAAGGGTCCGAGCCGACCACTTTGAGAAAAAAAAATGTATGCGCAGGAGGGATTGCTGCGATGGACTATCGCGCGAAAAAAAGGGTCGCGTGCACAAAGAGATTCTTGAAAAAAAAATCTCTTTAAACCCGAGGTTCCAAAGTGAGCAGTCCGCAAAAAAAGAAGCCTCCTCCTGGAACTCTGAATGCTAGAGAGAAGCCATCTTCATAAAGAAAGGCCACGACCAGAGAAAGGGACGATGATTGCTCGTCTTGAGTTCAGATCTCTCTCCGGGGGGAAGAAAGCGGCGCGAACACCTCAAGAAGGTATTGGTTTGGATCATACTGTCGAAGAGGGGAGGAAACGAATTCTCGACGGGAGGGGAGATGCAGCTCCGCTAACGGAAAAGGATAGCGGCACACTCAATTTCCTGCCCAAGAAATCTCAGGGGGGGGGCCATTTCCGGAAGAAGAGGTCAGCAAGTCTTCCGAAGGTGTTTTTGGACGCCGAGAAGCGGGCCTTCTAGAAAGGAGAAAAAAGCCTTCTTATTAAATGGAAGCGTGCCGAAACCAAGCTATCCAGGGAAAATGGGGATTCATCTTTGGGGGGAAAGGAGCCGCGAAAAAAATCTCGTGGGCAAAAAAGAATCTTTTGGTCAGGGGATGCCATCAAAAGAATGTCTTCAAGGGGACGTGGTTGCAAGACGTTCTTCCCTTTGTGAATCCCAGGGAAAACGGGACTTCTTAAAAAAAAGTGCCTTCTCAAAGAAAGCCTCTTTGTTCAGAAGGCTATTGCTTTAGGAAGGAAGTTATACAGGGGAATGAAGGGGTGCAACCATTCAGCCCGTCCTTTACACTTACAATAGAAGAGACTCTCCCATCACTGGAAGAGGGGGGCTTTCACGAGAGAGACACCCCTAGGGAGAAGAAGCTCTTTGGTCATTAGGAAACGACTCTCCGCAAGGAGGAGGGGACCTTGAAAAAGGAGAACTCTCACCCATGGGGGGAAAGCCATTATCCTTCACTATAACTGGACTGGAAAAAAGAAAAAAAACCCTAAAAGGCGCCCGCGAGAAAAAAATTCTCCACCGAAAAAATACTTACACGCTGGGATAAAAGATTGACACCTTAAAAGGAGAAAAGGGGTTTGTTTGGAAAGGATCTCCCATTATAGGGAAGGGGACCCTTTCGCGCCAAGGAAAGCGTCTTCTCCCCTCGAAGGAGGATCTAACAACAACAAAGGGAGAAATATAGTGTATTTCATCCTATAATAGGTTGATAAAAGAAAAGAAAAAAGAAAAGTATCGAGGGTGAGAAGAATTTGTCTCTATAAAGAAACCAGCTTTATTCTTCCTTGAGCCCAGGTTATTGCTTGGGAAGAAGGTCATTTATTCATTCAAGAGGGGGGGTCTATTTGCAGAAGAGGGAGAGGCTTTTCGGGGGGGGGATGTGTGTGCGGGGAGAAGGGGACGTTCTCGAGCATGGCTTTAACCAGAAGTGCGCGGGGAGGGAAGTGGCAAGGGGGGGAGGAAGGGGAAGGGGGGGAAGTGGCGCCAATTTAACGCTGGGGGGGGGGCTGCGGAACACGCTCCGTAGGAGTCGGCTATTGGGAAGAAAGTCTTCTTTTTGTGGCCGGGGGGGGAAGTCGCATGACCCTGAGAGAACACGAGCAGACATCGCCTTCTTTACAGGCTCGAAGATTGGCGACTCAAGGGGGGGGGGGAAGGTCCCTGAGCGGTCCCAAAGAAGAAAATCTCGTTTCTGGACAAAGAATCAAAATAGGTACCCGGAAAGAAGGAAAAAGAGGACCGGAAAGCTATGCTTTTGGAAGAAAAGGAAAGCCATTTGACCAAAATTGAACGCGGGTGGGGGGGGGGGAGAAATCACTTTCGAAGGTATTCCTATGTAGGGAAAGTGCATTCATGGACTCGGGAGGAGCGGTCTCTGTCCAACGAGAGGCGTCAACAGAGAAAAAAAAAACTTTTCTAGGAAGAGTCCCTGCGCTAGGGAAAAGATGCGTGTTTCTTAAAGGGATTTGCCGAGGAGAGGAAGAGAACGTTTCTTCAGCTGACAGGAAAGTCTCGCGATTTCTTGCAAGGGACGATCTCACTTATGGGGAGGAAGAAAAGCAAGGTGGTCGTTTTAAAGGGAGAAAAAAGGAGCGTCTCTCCAGGGAAGAATCTGACGCCCGCAAAGGGGGAATCCTCATCCCAAAGCTTTGGGGGGAAGAACGCGGGCGGCTGAATAGGGGAGGAAGGCGAGAAGAAGGAAGGGCTCTTTAAAAAATTCTTCTTCCTCTTTCGGGGGGGTGCATCTCTCGGGGGGGAGGGGTCGTTGGGGGGAAGGATCTTTTCAAGAAAGGGGTTCAACTCGAGGGGGCTCTGCGAAAGAAAGGGGAGGGGGGAACTCTGGAGTCATATCGGAGAACATCTCATTCCCGGGGGAGCATCTGGGTCATCTTCCTTGGAGGTGCCTGAGTTGAAAGGGAAACTTTTTCTAAGATGGAGGGATCTGCCTCAAAAGGTCACCGACTGCAGCTTGTTGGAAAAAGTTCAGGGGGGGAAAAGGCCACGACGAGAGTGCCGGCCTACTTTTTGGTGTGTGGGGGAGGTTAACCGCTCCACCAAGGGGGAGGGACTCTCTTTCCAAGCGAGAGGGGTTCTTCTGTCGGAAAGGGGGGGAGAGCTTATTCTATTGAAAAGATAGGATCCTCCGTAAAGGAGGGTCCTAACCACTACCAGGGGGGGGGGGAAGCGTTTTTTCCGTGGAGTGATCCTCACCTTTGTAAAAAGGGGAAGAAGCTTGCAAGCGCAGAAGAAAAGCTGTGCTCCCGGAAGGGGGCGTTATCCGACGAGAGCGGGACGCCAGGGGGGTAAACCGATGATCTGCCATAGGAGAGAGATCACCTGAGACGAAAAAACGCGATTTTTGCCCCGGGAGAAAAAGCTTCGTTCGGAAGAACTGGCAAGGGAGTCTGGCCTTTTGGGGTTACGATTATCATGGGAGGAAAACGTGGATCCGTTGGGAACAAAAAGCAAAGGGTTTTCGTTCGTCGGGGGAGTCGGATATTCGCGGGACGGTGAATGTGCAGAAAGGAAGGTAGCCATCCCGAGATGCTAACTCAGCACGGAAAAGGGAACCGTCACCATCAACTTAAAAAAGCACAGGG
>Ga0179593_1608265_pt1 | contig 14257 bp, 14 predicted proteins | sample CZODoug2_1_08_16_FD_185931 | JGI IMG/M metagenome (GOLD analysis project Ga0179593, IMG submission 185931) | Vadose zone soil fungal communities from Angelo Coast Range Reserve, California, USA - CZODoug2_1_08_16fungal (PacBio error correction) | ecosystem: Environmental > Terrestrial > Soil >...
ACGTGTTCCGCAAAACGTGCGGCTCGAGTTACGACTTTGCTTGCATTGGCGAGGGGGTTCTTCCCGCGGAAAGGGGAAATCCTGCCTCCGGGGACAAAAAGGATGCGAAAATCACTCAGGAATAGAAGGGTTGAACAATCGAAACTCCCTAGCAGCGGTGAGCACGCAACTCGCAAGTGCCCCGCCGAAGGGCGGGAAAAAAGGCGAAAGGGTCTATCTGCGGGTCGCACGCGAAAAGTCTTGGTACAAGAAAGCTCTTACAATCGGGAAAAGTGATTACACAACGGGCGCAAAACGAACCAATGGAAAATAACGGCCATTAGATAATTCCAAAAAAGGGATGGTTTATCCACACTGAAAAATCCCGCAAAAATTGGGGGAGGGGCGCCTCTGGTGAGGTTAAATTAAGGGGGGGGATTTCCAATTCCGCCGGGGCAAGCAGGGGATGGGGAGGGGGGGGGGAAAGCGCAATCAACAGATCAGAGGATTTACCTAAAAAAAACGAATACGGTCGTCTTATTGGTGGGGCGCGCACTGAAATGCGAAAGTGCTGTAAACGGTTATTGAGACCTTTTTAGACAACTAAGCTTGAAGGAGATCCTGCTTGGGAGGTAAAATCACACCAGCAATTGCATATCCCTTTTGGGACGAGGGGGGAAAAAAACGGGGTATTTGAAACCAGAAGTCTGCAAGTTCTCTCCAAGCTAAAACCAGTACCGTTCGGAAAAATTTTTCCAATTGGGAAGGGTTAGATTTAATGCTCGAGTTGAGCAGTACGGGGGGTTACAAGGGAACTTCGACGCGGCACCCGAGGGTTTACGGAAGCAAAAAGAAAGAAAGGAACCCTGTGTCAGTTTAATAAGGAGTGGGGAACGAGGTTAATCCAATACGCGGCGAACGCCTGAAGTTTTGCTTGAACCCAAAAGGGCGATATATGGGGGGAGGGGAAACACAAGGGAAGTAGGTCCTTAAAAATCGACGAGGTGGGGGGGGGAAAGAAAGTTTTTTGAAAAGAGCGTAGGGGATGCTTGGCAAGCAGAAATGAGCGTGGCAGCGAGATGAAGCCTCTAGAGCGAAAGTTGCGGGGGGGGAATAAGGGAGAAAATGCAACAAAAACGATGAACTAGCTTGACGCTGATAGCATATTTCAGTCGTGGAAAGAAAGGAGCCACAAAGGAAGTGAAAGCTCTCCCGTCCAACTGGGGAAGAAAAAGATTCCGAGAAGTCCGTCGAACCCTCGGGGGAAAAAACCCAAAAACCAAGTGCTTGCATTGGGGTTGTAGGACGCAAAAAAGAAAAAACCGGCCGGAACTGTCTGGTAGAGATTGTGAGATTTATCAAAATCACCGGAAACGTAGGCTCCTGAGGAACGTCACGTGATCTCTGCACTTGGGGGGGGGCTTGGGAACAAACTCTCCAGCAGAAATAACCCCCCCACAACTTGTCTTACGAAGGGGGAACACCTGGGATTACATCAAAAAAAAAACCCACCTTCTATGGGTAGGGTAGAAACCGTATGAGTAACATCAGGCGGGGTGCCTGGCTTTCTGTGCGTGAAAGCATTACGTCTTTCAGAGGTTCGCAGTTCTTCTAAACGTTATGTAGCGACTCTGGGGAACGGAATGAGCGAGCTGCCTCCTCGTATGACAATTTTTGGAATATACTCGAGGCAGGGATGTACACTAGGCCATTGGGCAGTTCACGGTAAAAACCCGAGACTGGACCGAACAGGGGGGGGGAATACTCGATATAATGGAGGGGGGGGGGGGGGTTGAACGGCTAATCAAAATGTCACTCAATTCTCTTGATGTTTCTCCCCGACAGATGGGCTTTCAGTGACCCCCTCCTTGCGTGGGAAAGGGAGAAGCTCGGGATGGACTAGAGGCCAACTCAATATCGAAAAAAAATCGTAAGAAAAACAACAACGGAGGGGGGGGGAAAAGAGAGTTGTTTGATTATGGTGAGCAGTGTGCCATTCCATTCATATCTCTACCACCGGTGAAAAATTCGCAATAGAAGAGTCAGGGGAGAGGGAAAGCTAGAACGGAAGTGGGTGGTTTAACCAAAACCGCACTCATTAAATTTGAAACCCTTTCTTTACCCGCGCTTGAGTCTACTCCCCCGTGGCCCAAGGTGTAACTCCTCCTTCTATGATTCAAAGGGCGCCCTATTCTGACTCAAAATAGGCACCGAGAAAAGCTAGGGCGGAGACCTTCCACTTAAGCTCATTAAGCCCTCCGGGGAGGAGGGAAAAAGTTGAGCCATTTTCCCTCCGAAACCTGCTTGTAAGCTACTTTTATTGCTCCCCTAAAGGGGGGTTTTTGGTTCGCCACCTCACTTTAATGGGGTCAAGGGGCGGCGCCATAGAGGGGTAAGAGGAGATCCCAAGTGTCCCCGAGATTAACACGTGTCCAGTAACATAAGCGTCGGAGTGACCTGGTGGCTGGAGGAAAGAATGGCGAACATCTGATTGGTCTCAGGGCGATACTGAAACGTTTGGATGGGGTGCGGGAACAACCAAAAGACACGCAAGGGGGGGTGCGTGAAAGTCTCACGCCTCTAGAAAGGGGAGTCCTTTATTTGGATGTGCCTAAGGTAGGAATGGCCCCAATACATACCTCCTACTATTGAGAAGTCTAACGAGAGTTCAGAGCGTTTGATTGCCTCCTCGGAAATCCCGGCAGGCAATGCTTTGGGATCCAAAGTGAGGGAATAGCACGAAATGCATAGAATATTCCCGGCATACCCGTCAAGAGCTATGAAAAAAGAGAAAAAACTCACCACGCAGAGCATCTCCTTTTAGGCTATAAGCACAGGGTTTTCCAAAAGCTCAAAAAAAAGATCCACCTGCGAGTGTTTAAACGCAATCAGGCTTGATTCCGATTATGGGAAGAAGACAACTCGTTTCATACCCCACGGGAATAGAGCCTGGAGTGGGGCGAAAAAAAAGACGGTTCGTCCTCTCCTGTAAGAAATACCTGCTCAAAGGAGATCAAACCGGGTATATCAAAAAAAAGAAGATGCCCCTCCCGAAAAGGGAATCAGGTTAGGCTGAACTTGCCACAGATGTTTTCAAAGAACGGGTTTGGGGGGGAAGGAAAACGATTCCCAGGTCATACTGTTACTGGGATGGTGTGACTTATAGGGCAAGAGCGTCTCTCCAGGAATCTTTCTCCGGGCACAAAAAAGAAATAAAAAAACCCGGCGGAGCTGCGAACAGCCACTTGTCTTTTTGGCTCCGAGAAAAAAAATATCTAAAGATCACTAGACAGGAATCAAGGTCCAATCCTCGATGAAGCCCGCGACCCAAAAAGTGACGCACGCCACGGCGTGTCTTGGGGCAATCCCTCCCCTAACCAGGTGGGGGAATTTTCCCGAGGCGTGAAAAACCCAGTTTGAGGGGGGATTCAAAGGGTTGGGGGAAACCCGAATCAAATCGTTCCTAATTAATACAAGGGGAGAGCCTTGTATTCGCGTGAAAGGGTCTGTTTCGTTTTGGGGGTTTCCGTCCCAGCTGCCAAGGCGGCACCATCCCCCACAGGACCAAACCCCGGAACCGGGCGTCCAAAATGTTCGTGAAAAGAGGCGACACAGATGACACGGAGCTTCGGGGGGCCAAGCCTTCGTAAAGTTGTTTCGGAGGGCAACGCGTGTACATTAGAGTGCCACCGAAATGGCTATTTAAGATGAAAAAAAATTCTCGGACATTGTCGTGGTAGCGGGAGTTCAGAAATTTGGGGAAACCCGTAAGACGTGCCTTCGTCAAAGGGGTCCGGGAAAGTCTACCATCCGCGCCGCCTGCTGCGGGTCGAACTCTTAAGAAGCTCCTTGCCGCAAGAACTCTCTCTCCCCCCCATACAACAACAACGATAGTTCCAGCCTATATTTTCTGACTCTAAGTGGGCTCTTAGTCTCTCGAAACCTTTTTGTTCCGGGTGGAGAATGAGCTGGGTTTTTCTCGGGTGTACCGACGACTGAAGAAGCCTCGCCCGTTTCAACTCAACATGGAGCGAAAGCCACGACCCACGGGGAAAATAATGGTGGAGAATCTAACAATATTCATAGACGTGCATGCCAACGAGATTTGGGTCCGCCACGAAGAGTTTGCAACCAGGAAAACTGTACTTTTTCGAGAATGTTTAAAGGAGTCACAGATTGGACTACCCTTCCACCTGTCCTTCGTGGAAAAAGGCACACCTGACCTCTTAGGAGTACAAAGAAACACCCGAAGAAGGAAGAATAAAATGTCAGGGTGTATAATTCTTCAACAGACTGGGTTGTTTTCTGGGAAATGAGGAAATATAGCAAAAATAAAGTGTGGGCCAGGGGGGGGGGACTCCCTTAATGTCTTGTTAATAATTTTTGGGGTTGCCATCCTCCTTTAGAAGAAGTATTCAGGCGGAGTCAATCACATTCCTAGGGAGGGTCCGGAAGCGGCTATATTTGGTTTGAGGGGAGCACTGAGGTCTAATTTTGCTGTGCCCGTGAGAAAGAAGATATTATTTTTAGGGACACTGGGGGGGGGGGCCTAAGATTACTTGGAACTTGCAACGTTAAGTCCCCAACACAATTTCCGAGAAATTGACAGACAGAGAAGAAAATTTGACAGAACGGGGCTTTCCTTAACGATAAAATGAGGTCGATCCTTGAGGGTCATGGGCGTAAGTTCTTACCCTTGACTGTGGAGGAGGGGAAAGTGGATAGATTTTACAGGAGAACCTGCCTGAACGGAGGTGTCACCCTCAGGGCAAGAAACAAATGAGAGAGATGGGACTATAGGAATACACAGGTCAGTGTATGAAAAGGGAGTTTGTCGGCGAAGGGGGAAGAAAACGTGAAGCGAAAGCATATTGTGGGTACCCAAGCAGGCTGCTGTCTATAGTTTAGGGGATGCGAAGATTTTATTAACAAGGAGCGCTGGAAGGGATTGGGGGAGTTGTAGATGAAAGGAACTAGCGAGTCCGGGGGTCTAGGAAATAATTTGGCTAACTTGCAAGCTGCGATACTCCGAGGGAAAAACTGATCCATCTGTTGGGGGTAGGACAAGTTTCGTTGAAAGAAATCACCCAACGCACTCTTAATCGAAGGTCCCGAACAAATCCAACCAGTATCTGGTGGGAGAATCAACCCTGGAAGGTTCCAACTCAGGGACCGGGGGCCCTTCAACCTCCCCACGGCTCTTCAGAAGCGAAGGTCTAGCATCTTAACAAGAAAGACCACATGGGGTTTTTTAAACTCAAGGAAAATTGCCAAAAAGCTTGTTGGCGAATGCTGAAAAATGGAAATATATGATAAAGGAAAACAGAAAAAAGAAACGGACTCTAATCTGAGCCCTTATCAACCGAATGTAGCGTGTTAGGGTTCTCCACGGCAAACAGACCTCTCAGGGTTTGATACCGATCGTGGATCACACCAGTAAATTAGCTTAGAAAGAAAAACCCCTTATTGAGGATACGGAACACGGAGGGCTTACAGGAGGGCCCATGTCAGGGTACTTCTTTCTGAAAGAGCTTCTTTTCTGAATATCACTCTTATCTAACTGAAGGGAACAAGGAGAGGCTAATCGACAGGATGGTCTGGCAGTAGGAATAGAAAAAGAGGGGTCTAAACTGCAGTTAATGAGGAAAAACCGAGGGAAACCGGAAAGGTGGTGATTTTAAAATGCTATATGCTGATTTTTGTAAGGCGAATCAAATTCAAACCTGGAAAAGCTCGTCAACCCTAAATTGTAGGGGACATTTTTAATTTCACTGGGTGGGGAGTGGAGAAGAGTAACCAACTCATTATCAAAGAAAATAAAAACCTCTTCGAACAAACAACGTAGTAGTATTACGAAATTATTTGGTGGGAAGAAGAGGGTCCTCGAATACAGAAGGGCCCATCCGTTTGTGCAAATTCACGCGATTGCAACTCTTAACGAGCTAGAACTTAATTTGACCTTCACCCACACTCATCAAATCCTAAAAGGAATGATGGTTCAAACCTGTGCTTTTCAGCTTTCCTCTTAACTTACGCAAAGGGTAGAGTCAGCTGCCCGCGTGAGGAAACTGGGAAATATTCACGCGAGGTTCGCTACGCGAGCGGGGGACGGGGACTTATAATATATAAGGAGAATTCCATCAGCGGGGCACGTACGAAGTCAGGGTCCAGGAGTGTAGCATACGGGGTGGAGTCAGTTCTTTTAGCCCCGAGCAGGGTTGAGGTGTCGAATGGGAAGTAGTCAAGGAGGTCACGCCAAAGGAAGAAGGTATCGAAGGGGTCTCCCCAAGGTACCACGTTACAGTATTACCGATAAAAGCGATCGGGTTTGCGGGCATGCTACTAAAAAAACAAAAAGAGGGGGTCGCTTTCCTAAAGGTTTGGGGGTAACGCGAAAGGGGAGGTCCAGACCAAATTGGGGGGGGTGGCTGTTCCGATTTCGACGACACTCCTATTCGGGGAGGTAGTTGCCTCCAAGGAAGAAGATGGGCACTTAATTTTTTGATATAATACCCAAAATATGCATCGGGGTGAGAGGAAAGCTCTGGGGGATTTATAGATTAGGGAACGGAATAAAAGAATTATTCTGAGACCAGTTGCTTTAAGGAAAACGTCCGTTCAATAACTGTCACCAGTAACGCTCTTAGGGGATTAAGGAATAAAACTCACTCATCAGGTATAGATGGGAATAGAATAATCTTACCCTGGGGGCCATAATAAAGCTCCTGAGGGGGTAAACGCGGCGATTTCTGATACGTCTTATTGTCCTCTAAAAAGAGAAATCAATCAGACAATGACACCGGGGGGGAGTATGGGAACTAGGATGTTTCTAAAAGGAGGGGGGGACAAGCTTCTTTAGGTGAAGGGGCCTATCCCGTACCTTCCACTGAGAAAAGGGGGTAATCACCACTCCGCACCAATCGAGCATGGGGGGAGCTAGGGACTTTCCACATTCGGGGGGGATAAAAGTGGGAAAATGCTGAGGGCCGTCTCAACCACTGGTCGGGGGACGGAGAAAGAACATCGCGTCCGGTAAAAGAAAACGTGAACAAAAAAAATTTCGGAAAGAAAAAGAGAAGGGGCTAGGAGCGCGGGCAAAAAAGTGAGCATTCACATCATTGGCCACGAGAAATCAAAACGAAAGTATTCCGTGTACCTCCCACGATAAAGGTGTGTTTCCCTTCATAACCACCCGTCCATTAGCCCAGGATTTTAAATCCAAAACAAACATGTAATAATAGATCAGGGCGGAATAACCAAAAAAAAAGTGCGGAGTCGTGTGTGTAAAAAAAATAAACAATGCCACTCGTTGAGGCTAGGGGGCCGCTTAGTGACGAGGGTCGCTGCTGGTTGGGGGCTGGGGGTGGCGAAACAGCGGGGAAGGGGGAAACACAGAAAGCGCGAAGAAAAGGGAGTGGGGGTTGGCCAGTGTTTCGAAAAAGAAGGAACCAGCCTTAGACAATCGGCGTTTTTTTGAACTCGGAAAGGGGGGAAAAATGGAGCGTTGGAGTTTGGCACCGAGCGGCATAGGGGTTCAAAAAGTCGGATAGACTGGTGGGGGAAAAAAAGTTTATTTGGTGAGATGGAGAAAGTGCGTTGCGGGTAACCGGGTCCTGTCGGAGAAACCCCTCTATCCACGGAAAGAACAGTTCTTATCGAATCATGAGAAGAGGACAAAAAAACTCCTCTTCAACAACCCCAGGGTCACATATCTCCTTTCGGAGCGTCCTTCTTGGCGCTCGAATCACTCTTTGTCAGGTCAGGGGCCGGTAGAGGACGACTGAAAATGACTGGGGACTGAGAGGGGGGCCAATTATTTCTAAAAATCAAGACCGACAAAGTAATATGATTAAAAGTCTCACGAGTGTCATGCTCTTTCAAAGAAATGGGTCGCGCCAGTTTTCCGCACCCGGCATCATTGGAAACCAATGGAGCCTTGGAGAAAATTTGTCTTCTTGCGTTAAACGCTTCCCAAAAGGGGACGGCCATAGTCTTTTCCTAAAAGATCGCGTTGAGATTGGACACTGTACAAGGAGGAGTCAGAAAAACCAGAATAGACATGCTAAAGCAGCTAAATTCTTAACCCGGTTTCGTTGCAACCGGTTTCTTTTTCTTTGAACCCCCCGGATGACTCCCAGATGCTTTTTAAAAGGTTTCGACTCCTTACGTTTCGTTACATATTGTCTGGGGTTGGGGAAAAATCAACCGTCTCAGCTGGGAGGAAAGGCGGTCTGAGATCACGATCACTAGCATTGAGGAAACTTCCGCCTGCTAGCATCTTGGTTGAAAAAAGGCTGGAGCAACTTCCTTCAGCAGGGGGCGGCTCTAAGGGGGGGATTTCGACACTTAAAGAGTAGAGGGAAAAATTAATATCCTCTCTGGGGCTGGAATAGAGTTAAGACAGTTTCAAAGGAACAGTTTGACAGTCGAGGGGGAACGGCGACGACGTTTTTTACAAAGAGAATGTCACCCTAGAAAAACTTATCCGGAAGTGTCTGGAGGGGGGTCAATGGCTGGATAGAGGGGGGGGGTGGGTTTCTGCTCGGCGGGTGAACAGGTAGAAGGGGATTTTAAAGGCTAGTGCCTAACCGAAGGGGTCACAAGCCTTTTTTCTGGGGAAGCAGGGGACTTCCTGGCGGGGACGCACACAAATAGAGGGAACTATCCCTAAACACTTGGGGGAAAGGGGGGGGGTGACAATGGAGTTGAGGTAGGAGGAGACGGCTGAATAGGGAAGATGGGTAGTTTCATCCAAAAAAAACCATACGCAAAGAAGGGTATAGGAGCACAAAGGAAAAGAGCTCTTAAGCATAGAATAGAGACGAGTTTGTGGTTTTTATTATGTCCACAAGTAAGAGCGAAGGTGGATGACTGTCTCCCTAATGACGAGGGGGAAAGTGCATATGATATCCTCTTAGAACGCAGCTGCTTGGGGGTCAATAATTTATTGAGAAATCCACGAAAACTTCAGTTACATCCCTAGGATATATGCCTTGTAATGGGAAAAAGGAAGTAACCATCGTAAGGGGTAAAAAACATATAGGACGGTATCGGAGGAACTGCTTTAACCCCCAAGAAAGGCTTGGATGGGGTTTGTAAGCGCAACCAAAACGCGGTTGGAAAAAGAGTGGAGAAACAAATGGGGAAAGCGAAAAGAGAGAAAGTAAAAAAAACCGGAAACTCGGGAAAGCGGGGCATGATTATACGAGAAAAGGTTCCTAGGTGGGGAAAAAGGGGGCAAATCACAGCCAAGTGAAATCCTCTGGGTCCGGAGTTACAGCCTCACTCTCTTCAAGACACCCCGCCGGAGGGGTCCAATGGCCCTCCCCCCCAAGAGGGGGAAAAGAAAGGAAAAGGGAAAAACTTAACCCATTCCAAAGAGAGGATTTCCATGAGAGGTAATTTGGGTTCAATGAAAATCCTGAGGATTCGCTTTCTTAGCGGGAGTTTATGCTAACTTCCCGGGTAAGCAGAAGAAGGAGTCAGTAGTTAAGGACTATTCCGGGAATAATTGGTAAAAAGACGTGAAGATAGAAGGACGGAGGAATCCCCTTGGCCTGTGAAGCGTTAAAAAAAAAAACCAAAAAAAAAAACAAAAATCCTCAAAAAAAAAAACAAATAACCCACAAACCACACCACGCGGACAGGGGAGTTCCCGGGTGGGAGTTTCCATCGATTCTTCCGTCGGTCGACAGTCATCACGACTTTCGCGGGCTAGGCCCCCCAAGTCTTAGGAAAGCCTTCGTGAAACTTTCACGGGGGTAGCGAGAAGGAAACTCAGGGGAGGCAAAATCCCCTCAAAACCCGAAGCGCACAACAAGGAGAAAAAGGAGAGTATGTTTGGGGGGAAAATTCTGGATCGCCTGAGTTGAACAGGACAGAGCTCGAAACCTTTCCGGCCAGGTGGAATAACCGGGCCTGGGGATCCTAAGTCCCAGGGGAATTATTATACCTGACAAGAAGATCAGAAACGGTTTCCCTCACAGGTTACATCAGTCGGGCGACGTCAAAGGCCCCAGTTATAGAAGAAAAAGGAGTTTTCCAACGTACTTTCAACCATAGGAGCGCTGATAGCTCTCTTTGCCGGAAAAGGGGAACGAGAAATACTAGCCCCAAGTAGCAGAGACCGCCGAAGGAAGGAACGACGGAAGACGAAAATGGCCCCCCTAAGGCGGGGAAAGACTTTTCCGTAGTGCACTCCCAGGAGTTGTGAGTTCGGGGGACCTCACGACTGGGTCAAGGGTAAACAGAAAAGTGTATTACCTTGAGAGTGGTCTCACGTGTTACAAAGAAGAAAGGGACAATTTTCTCGTAAAGCAGGAGAGAGAAGTCGTGACATTTCTGAGACGTGGACTCAGAAAAACAGCTAGTCGCTTTCACAGCAAGTAAGAAATTGGGAAAATATAAGGGGCTTTCCTAAAACAACCATGCAGCGGGGTTTGGCGTTTAAGAGTGAAAGCTCGCCGCGGCTCGGGGGAATTTTTTCCTCCAAGGTACGGAAAATGGGTCACGTCGGGGGTTATCTCATAAACGACTTTTCAGCGGCTGGAAAGTCGGGGATTTCAAGAATAAACGGGAAAAAGCCTAGAAGCACCGGCTTATACGCTGGAACGTAACTAGAGCCGGATGGCAAGCCAGCATAAGTACCGGAGTTAGTTCAGGAACATAAAAATCAACCGAAGAGGCTATCTAAGTTAAGAGAAGCCTTAAGCAAGGTTCTCAGATCCCCAAGCCTGCTAGGGGGGTACAAGCCAATTCAGGAGTCCGGGGTGCAGAGAAATAATACACGAAAATTAAAGGAAGAGAAGTATAGGGCCTACTTGTGTGAGGGGAGAAAAAAATGAGGGTTCCAATCGTAGGGGTTACGTGTAATCTACACGACAATCGCATCGAGCAGAACGGGTAATCCTCCACGCAAAAGCACCACTCAAGACCTTACAGGACCTGGGGTCGGGGGAGTGAAAGTGGCCAAAGACAGGGTGTTGTCAAGAACTTTGGGTGAGATTCAGAGGGGGCCTCAAGGACGCCTGGAACTGGGGGACTGGGGGGTTTATGATATAGAAGAATCGGACGCCTTCCGGCGGGAGGAGAAAGGGGAAGAAAAAAAACCCGATGGAAAGGACAAGGGTGCACAACTTTCAAAGGGAAAGTTGGGGGCTGCGAAGAAAAAATCAAAGGTAAGGGAAGACTCGAGGACTTATTGAAAAAAACCAAGTGTCCTCTCCCGTCTTCGATAAATGATATTTGGCAACCCAGGATAATGTAAAAAAGTGGGAAAATGAGGACAAGAAAACCGGAGGTGCTGGGGGAGTCCTCAGGGGGTGGGTAACTAAAAAGACACATGGGAGAATTATCCTGGCCTATCTGTAGGTCTTTAGTCCGGGCGTAGAGTCTTTGTTGTAGGGGGCGCCTAAGCGGTCTTAGCTACAAACAACACAAACTCGAACGCGATAGCGTGCGTGAAAAGAAAAAGGGGACTGGGCTTTTACCAGCAGGCAACCGTCGTTTTCAGTTTGTCCAACTACGGCAGGGGAAAAAGGCGAAGTTGAGGCCGTGGCCCGGGATAATTTCATGTTTCGAAGGTTGGTTTCAACATTGGGGGAGTTTGTCGGGTGTTCGGGGGGGGGAAGATTTGGAGAAAAAGAAGGTTGACAAACCTGCGGACAGACCTTCAGATTAAGTGCCAGAAAGAAAAAGATCAAAAGGCACAGGAAAGACATTTTGAGGTCTGGTCCCTCCTCAAAACGTGGAAATAGAGACTCCAAACAACACGGAAGGGAGAAAGAGATTCGCTTCCCGAGTAAGAGGTGGCGCTAGATCAAAACGGGTGTCCATGGTGGCAAGGATCGGGTTATATCAACTGATGTACAACAGGACGCGAGGTTCAACAAAATGAGGGCCAAAAATAACACTCCTAGTAGGGGAATTGTGTGACAAAGTGTTATAATATCTCTCCAAATGAGGTTCCATCCCATGGAGAGGGGTCCCCCAGGAGAAGTGCGACTTTAGATCCGAAAAGACGAAAGATCAAAGGGGAAAAAGCCATAGGAAAATAGTTCCAGTAGTTGGTAGGAAACGGAGTCGTAAAGAAAAGACGCAAGCTAGGGCAGGAAAACTCACATCTAAAAGGTTAAGTAAGCTGCACAAACGATGTGTCGTGTCATAAAAAAAAAAAACACACTGAGTAAGCCTAAAAAGAGTTGCGGGGGCTTGAAATAGGTTCCGTTTAGGGGGATCATTCAAAGCGGGGATTGAAATCGGAAGGGAACGGGGAGGGGGTAAAGGCATTGCAATCACATAAGATAGAGGAGTAAGACGAAGAGCTTAAATATTGGGGGGAAGCTCTGCTCAGAAAAAACCGGTAAATTCTAAAGGGGGCTGTGACCGGCTCGAAAGAGGGGGGGGGTGTTGTTATTACAGGTGTAGAAAGAATATTAATGGTAGTCCTAAACAGAGTCTGTGCTGCTCAGACGGGACAAAAAAAGAGACCCTGAAGGGAGGACGGACCAAACATGACTGTTACAACAGAAAAGGGGGGGGGGCTGGCCAAGTGTAAAAATCACGAAACGAAGGGGAGAAAACCTATTGAGGGGGGAAATTGGTGCAAGGGGGCGTGCGTATTACAGGGCGGCTCTCTGGAGAAGAGTGTGGCGCGCTTTACTACTACTAACGACGTGGGAACAATCCTTGGGACTCCGCCAAAAAGGGAAAAGAGTTGGGGAAGTGGGGTATGTAAAATGGGAGTTGGTATTCCTTATCAAATACGAGGAAGAGAAAGCAGAAATTTGCGGTTTTGACAAGACAGAGGGATTATGGGGCATGCGGACCACACGTGACGTAGTTATCTTAACAATAAATTGGGTGGTTTTCTGCGAAGCTGAGCGGGGAAACTGGGAGCCACTTCGAGTGAAGGGGGGGGGCGTGCAAGCATAAAAGTGGACGCAAGCAGGATTTTGCACGGAAGGGACGAAAGAAAATGAACTCGTCCAAGGCCCTCTTAAGGGGAGTCGGGGGGAAATGAGCCACCCAACAGGAGAGTCAGAAAAGGGGGGAAAAAAAAAGACACAGATATTTCTTAGGTAGAGAGGCAAAGGTAAACAACCAAACCCAAGTGCTTTCGTTGGGGGTGAGGAGAAAGAAACGGGGGAGAAAAGGCTAATTTCTGTAAATCTATGAAATAGAGTGTAAGAGAAAAAGGAGACCGAATGGGAATCCTGAGGTAACGAACAGGGGAATCGGCGGGGAACTGGACCAATCCAAGTATAAATACTCGATTGGCCGAGAACATGGGGGGGGAGGGTCTAAACACCAGGGGAAAGACGGTAAAAAGTATTCGGAAAAGTTCAAGGGACCTGCGCGCGGTCAAGGTACCGAAAAAAGATTCGGGGGATCTTCTTAATCATAAAAAAAGTGCGTTAATCTCAGAGAGCCGGAAAAGAGGGCAAGGGCGAAGGACTTTGACAAATCTGAAGAGGGGGGAATTGCACCCTGGCCAGTGGGAAAAAAAGTAAAATGAAAAAAAAACCAACATAACATCGACGCCGAAGGGTTGTGAAAATTTGAAAAGCTCTCGAGCAAGGGAGGTAGGTGGAAAGGAGGGAGGAGCGTTCTCAGAAATTGAGGTAAGGGGCAGGGTGCACTTTTATCTATGAAGTGACAATATTCAACTAAAGCAGGCGAAACTCACTCAACCATAATCTCACCAATATTATTCTTCTCACTGATATATTATTTTTTTTAAATGATAAAGTGGGGGGGGAGCAAAGTCCTGCTAACCAGCAGCCAAGGAGGTCACCTAAGACATTTCTGGGAGAGAGCAGATCACGGATTGGGGCAAAAGAAGAGCTCATATCATTTGAACAAAGAACCGGTGCCGAAATCGCGGGGGCGCCTCTGAAGGACAAGGTAGATCGAAAAAAGGACGCGTCTATCCAACTTACTTGGGCCATAGAGGAATCGGGATTCGGAGCACTTGCAGGACTTAACTTACGTTAGAAAATAACGAAAAAAAGAAAAAAAAAGAGGCAAGAAGGAGGAAAACGAAAAAAAGTCTCTCATGGCCCTCCGCCTGCGGGTGGACGAGGTTTCCAGGCACTCCCGGAAAGGGGGGTTTTCTTTTAAAAAGGCATTTAAACTAGAGGACTGGGGCACTAGCGAAATAAAAGGGAGAGTGATCCCAGTTTGAAACCACGAGGGGACCTCGTAGTAGAAAAGGATTCCGCTGAAAACGAGTCCGGGGGGATTGTCTGCGACGTGACTCACACTAAGGCAAGCATGA
>Ga0179593_1347176_pt1 | contig 14256 bp, 28 predicted proteins | sample CZODoug2_1_08_16_FD_185931 | JGI IMG/M metagenome (GOLD analysis project Ga0179593, IMG submission 185931) | Vadose zone soil fungal communities from Angelo Coast Range Reserve, California, USA - CZODoug2_1_08_16fungal (PacBio error correction) | ecosystem: Environmental > Terrestrial > Soil >...
AATGGGAAAGGAAAATGGGAGGATTTCGATACATCAAAGTTCACCCGCAGTAGGATTAATTCATCAAAAAATCGCACACAACGCCCTCCAAAGAAGAGTCGATGAAAGAATAAGAGAACCTGACATGGGAAAGGAAACCTCTACAAGAAATTTAAAATCATCATGAGTATGTGAGAAAAGAATAAGACAAAGATTTAGCCATATCAGGAGAACTCCCAAGAACAATATCAGTTGGGGAAGTCACCTTTTGCCGGACAAAGGGAACAAACTGGGGGGGGGAAAAGACTGTAGAGACAAAAGTCCCCATTAAAAACTTGCAGCCAGAAAAAGGCTTTGAAGGAGAGGAAGAGATAAACACCAATCATAGAAACAAGGGGGAAAAATTAATCTGGGGGAAGGACCACTCCAGGGGGGGTGAGTAAAAAAGGCACCCGCGGAGAAGGGCAACCACGGAGGTATGACGGAGCCACGCACAGCAAGAAGAGGGCATTAAGAGACCTTAGGAAAGGAAGCCGGAGGAAAGGAGAAAAAGGGTGGGGATACTGTATACACAGGAGAGGACAAAGGACAGCGCATTCTCACGACTAAAGCAACCTGAAAAAATGGTGTAGAAGAAAATGAGGTTGAACATCACAATGTAACAGGTGAACAAAGTAAGAAAAGGGGGGAAGGGGTTATGTATCGCTTGTTCGAACACCTGAATGGGGGACATTGTGCGGATAACCGTCCAGAAAGGGTGCTTAACAAGGGGAAGGGTGCTTGTTCTTGGATACAAGAAGGAGGGGGTGGTGGGGTTGAGGGCTGAAACAGGAGGGGTGGAATATCCTAATAAAAACAACATGGTTTCCAAAACAGCAGAAGAGAATTACAATATGGTGGGACGGTGGTGAAAATTGCACAAAAAGGAGTGACCTACACTGCAATACTTTCCCAGGATAAATTATTGGAAAAGAAGAAAAATCTGAAGGATGGGCGGGTGGGGGAAGATCTTGGGCGGGGAAAGAAATAGAAATAAATAAGGTTAATTTAGGAAACCAAACTTGCAAACTGGTTTGAAGTGATACTTCCAAGATATAGTGGCGCTGAAAGAAAGAGAAAAAGAGAAATGGAAATACCCTCAAAAGACACAAAGAAGGGCAAGGGAAGGGAAATCAAAACCTACAGGAAGACCAAACTCAGGTGGCAATCGCCTACGTAAACAAAAAAAAAACAACTAATGGCTGAAGTGGCATGGAAGAGTCCCCTAAGCCACAAACCACAACAAGTGGAAAAAAAAAGCCCGAGGATATTGACTCGGAGATTGATTAAAATACCCAGCCAAAAACCAAACTGGGGGAAGAGGACTTCCTCACTAACATATGGACTCTGATGGGGGTCGACTCCAGAACATCCCTTGTGCGTGACCAATTCATTTCCAGCCGGGGAAAAACATCAACGCGGGAATGAGGAGGGGAAGGGTGAGACCTCCCATAAAAATCATAAAGAAAGAAAAAGCACAACACTCGGATACTTTGGGAACCAAAAGAACTGTATCGGATGGGGGCCGGAACTTCACCGATGTCTGGGGGGAGAAAAAATGAAGTTAGTGCCCAATGATAGCAGCATGTGACAACAGGGGATTGACCAAAGACAAGCCCCCTCAACCCTTGGGGATATAACCAACTCCACCCATGAACCCTGACACAGTCGGGAATAGAATGGAAATATAGTTCGATGATGAGGGGGATGCCGCGCAAGACAAGCAATTAGGGGGGTAGAACTGGGAAGAGAAAGGAATCATCGGCCACACATTTCAAAGTTATTGCAGAAAAAAAAAAGTTTAATGTTAAGGTGGGGGAAAAGACCACAACATAGTAGCGCAAAATCATATGTCAACAAAGCATTACCACACACAAACAGAGACAAACAGAAATAAATCATGATCAGTGTGGAAAAAATTCCAAACCATAGCAGACCAAGACGTGTAGAAACATCTACATTGGTGCGAATGGAACAAATATCAAATACAAGTATGAAAACATTGCGAAATCAGGGGACAGGGCCCTCCAGAGGGAATAGGCATGGGGATACCAATGAATCACAGTAAAACAACCTCGAGGAAAAAGGGAATAAGGGTGGTATTAGCTACCAAGGAATGGGCCAAGGAGGGCCAAAATCTCCATGGAACTGGGTATACCTATGAAACATAACGACTAAAAAGGTATCAAAAAACGCGCAAAACCACTTGGGACCACGTCACACAAAAATGGAGAGAAAAAACCTGAGTGAACAAAGAGTTTTTGGGGGGGGAGAATGGGTATGGGCCGACAAAGGGGGGGGCAGAGTTGTTTGGACCCGGGGGTAGATGTCAGGAAGGGGGCGTATAGACATCGAAAAGAAGGGTTCTATGGGGGGCAGTGTTCACGGGTGGGGGGGTGGAAATACAACAAACTTGAGGACCCCCTCCCTAGACGTCCAGATAGTGGGCTGGTGCAACAAATGCCAAAAAATTGGGGGAATCCCAGGGTGGAAAGTTCCTGAAAAGAAAGGGCATTAACCCCCCATTTATCAATTACTTGTGGGACAGATATCTGCAATTAAGATAACTCAGGGGTAGGGAGTCGAAAGGGCTGCTGGGGCTGACTGGGGGGTTGTATGGTACAACACAATTACGGAAGGGGGGGGTTTAAATCGTGGGGGGTTGTGGATGTTTACATTGAGCTCGAGAAGATTGTACAAAAGACCACCACGGAAAAGAAATGGGGTCCCTGTAACACTAAGGACGGAATCTGTGGGAGCTAGAAGCCAAAGGGGGATACAGATAACCTGAGGGAAGGGTATGGGGGGATGAGTGTAACCAGCTCATAAGGGGGTAGACCATAATGTGGGGGCCTTTGGAGGCGTGAGCCCATGTCTAAAGGAGTCCCAGTTTATTTGGGTAACCAGGGGGGAAAAAAAAAAATGCGGCTGGGGGAAAGTGGGGCAAGACTGGGAAACAGAAGAAAAGAAAAAAATGTGCATTCTTAGGCAACAATACAACGATGGACTTGTTTGTGGGGGCAAATTAAATCAATGAGGTGTGTGCCGGGGGGTGGGAAGGCATGACATGGTTGAGGGGGTGAGGTTAGGCACAGTGAGAAGGAAAGATGTGGGTGTCCCGAGGACCTTTTGGGGAAAGGGATATAGTCCTCAGAGGGAGGAAAAATAAATAAACCTCATAGGTTCAACATAGGGGAGTCATTCAAAAATGGTGGTGGTTTGTCTGATCTTGTAATAACCAGAAAGAAAAGGAATATCGTTTCTGGGCTTAGGGGGTGCGCCCCGGGTGGGTGGGGGAGGGTTCATGAAACTGGGATGGGGAAACTTGCAAATAAAAGGGGGTGGCTTAAAAGAGGGTGGAACAGGTCGGCTAGAGAGAAAAATAGTTTGGATCATGAGGGGAAATTTCAAGTACCCTATGTTACCGAGGTGGGGGGAGGCGGTATATCTCCGGAGGGGGGGTCTATTAAAAGAAAAGTGACAAAAGGTATGTGTCATAATACAGCCAGGGGGAAGTCAAGGTCAAAAGATGTCAGTTAGGAAAAAACAGTAAATTAAATTCTTTATGTGGGAGGTCCTCCCACCAAACGGCCTACAAACCTGGGCTCCCACTTGACGAATTAAAGGACTCAAATGCTGCAAGTGATAGAATGGGGTATGTTTGATCCCTGTAACACAAAGAAAAACTCTAAAAATGTAACTAGGGAAGGGCCAAATATAAGCTTAAGATTGAAAAAGGGGTTGATGCAGATTACACAATAGGGGGGAGACACCGTCGCAAAAACAAACTTAAGGTTCCTATTGTATCATCACAATCACCCAAACCAGAAATCATCATCGGACAGAATGGGAAGTGTGACAAAACAGGACTCATTGAAGTGCCCAAAAAAGATAAACATGAATACTTAGAAGGGGTCAGGGTGTGGTGTTTTATGTGGAAAGGGGGAGGTAAGGCAAAGATGACCATGTACTCATCCTGTGGGTGGAAAGGGACAGTGTTTATAGGGGGAGGAAGGCGAGGCTAAGAATGAATGTGAGAAAGCCCCAAAAGAACCGCAGGTCATCATGGCTTATGGCCAAGGAGCACCCCCCCCCCAAAAGTTTCAACGGGAAAAATTATAAACTGGGCCGTGGATTGAGGGGCCAGAGCCAGCTGGTTGACTCATGACAAGCCAGGGGGGGGTCCTTGGAGGGGAAAACCCTGACCCAACGGGGGGGGTGCAGAGTAACGAATATTGGGGGACAACTGTACCTAAGATTTGGTGGCTGATCTGTAAAATGGAAAAAGCAAAAGTGGTGGCGCAAGGGGAGTGATCCATTTTGGGGGAAGGGAAAATGAGTGAACCTGTACTGGTACATTGGGGAAGTCGCCATGGGACAAGAAAAAAAAGCCTTGTATTGTTAAGTTGGGGGGGGAGGGTCGACACGACAGGTACTGGCTATTTAACTGGTGTCTGAGGGATCTTGCAGGAATAGAGAATAGGCTGAGGTGGAGCCGGACCGGAAGTATTGGAACTGGGAAAAAAAAAAACCACACAGAGTCGTCCTGAAAGAGAAAGAGGAGGTTTAGGTACTGGGGGTGGATCCATCGACTGAGTGGGAGGGAAGTCATACTATTAAGACATGAATGAATTTGGAACACATTATGTCCAAATCACAGAAAAGAAGAGTGAGAAAAGCCAGTCGGAGAAAAAAAACAACGGAAGGAGAAAGGGCTAGTCACCTGAAAGGAAAATCGGATGAGGTTGTCTGGAAGAATCCTCAAAAACAAAAAGGGAAGTAGAACATCTCAATCAAGAAAAGCAGGCAGGAGCACAAAAGCACAAAAACAAATCTGATATAATGAAAAGGGAAAGACCCTCTAAGTAAAGAAATGGCAACCGAAAAGGGATGAAGGTCGGAAATGTGAGATCCAACCGGTAAAAAGGAAAAACTAATAAGACAGTATCAGGAGTGGAAACGAAAAACTACACGAGACCAATGGGGGGGGGGTGGACAGGGTAAAATCTGAACAACAGGAAGGGGGTCCTTCACCAAATGAAAGCAGTAACGATCTAAAAAATGGATCCCCGTCTAAGGGGAAAAAACAATGCTGACAGGTGGGGAAGGATAAGAATATTCATGCAAGAACAAGATAACTAGAACAAAAATAAAAAATATATGGGAGAAAAAATAGAAGACACTCCAAACCCCGCAGGGGTTGGGGGGAAGGGGAAGTGTACGACAAGGGAGACCAATGTTGTCAAAAAATAGGGTCTTTATGTAAATGGATCCACTCAGAGGGAGGTAAGGTGCCCCCACGTTGCCAAAGAAGGGGGAAGCCCATGATGAAAAGAGGACAAGCTTGGGGTATACTGGATAAACTTAGAGGAAAAACACGTATTCTGTCCAGTAGAATCCAACATGTAAATCCAACAAAGGGGATTGGGAGGGGAACATCCAGATTTGAGGGGGGGACATCAACATGGACAAAAAAGGTTGAACTGGTGGGGAAGTGGTAAAAGGGGGGGGTTTAGGCACCTGAATGTGTGATGGAGGGGTCTAAAATGAATCATGGGAGGTGAGAGGATGTGAATTGGTTTGGCAAGAGAAAATTAAAGGTGTTTGGAAACCTAGCGGTAGAAAAAAAAAAAATAAGGGGGATATCCTTAAATAACACAAGGTGTCAAAATAATAAGGGAGGGTATTACTATGTACATAGGTTTTAGAAAAGGGGGGAATTGTGCCATGTGTGCAACATGACCAATGACTGAAGGGGCGGGACATTGACTTCAAATCATCTGATGCAAAAGGGGGGGGCTATTTGGCTCGACTGGAAAGAATAAAGAAAAGGAACTAAAGGGAGTGGAATGTTTCCTAACAAGTGAAAACAGGGGAATGGAATTCCAATGGTAGCAGAAAAAATCGTGCGAACCTGTACAAAACAGAGGTAGCCACAGACTCAGAGAGAAGGGGGAAAGAAGGCTGGAATCTACACCCTACATGATCCAAAAAAGAGGTAGCAATCGAAAGGAAAAAGAAAAAATAGGGCAAAAACTCTGAACCCAACTAATGGGGAATGCAATGGTCCTAATTAAACAACCAAAAGGGCGAAACAAAAGAAAGAAAAGAAACAGATGTGAAAAATGGGGAAATTATGCAACAGTGAAACAAACACCACAAAATGTGGGATAATCTTACTACATAAACAGAGGTACTTGGGTTTATGAGTACCTCAGCAGTTACAAAAGAAGCTATCCAGGGGGTCACCACTGCCAGGAAGTATGGGAAAAACAAAAAGAGATTGAGGAGGGTTGTGCCTCTCAGCAAACAAGAATGGTCATGACCAAAAGACAAAGCGCAACACACACGCAGCTAGTGTACCACATACCGGGGAACAAAGGGTACTGGGTAAGACAAGCACCTGCTGGGGAGGAGGGAATTAAAATGCCGAGGGACAAAGTCAAAAGCCTCTTAACAAAGGGTGAATTTACACAAAAAAACCAAAAACACACTTGGGGAAAGCAGAACTGGAATCCGAAGAATCAGTCCCTGAATAAAAGTCGGAAAAAAACTTGGGACTAGGAGACTGCTTATGGACAAATCAAGCCCCATGACCAGGAAATGAGTGGGGCGGGAAAAAGAGGGTGTGTATCGCCGATGGGAGGAATAATGACGACAAACGATGAGCATTGAGGAGGGCCACAAATTGATGGGGGAGGAATTCCAAAAGAAACTCCTAATAAAAATCAAAAAAACAACATACAAAAAAAAAGGGGAGGATGCAGGGGGGAATAATACAAAAAGAGTCAAAGAGGAAGACTATCGGGAATCAATCCTACTGAGGGGGGTGGCGAAGGAGCAGGCAGAGAGGGAAAATAAAAAGTATGAAAAACGAACGAAGGGGAAATGCCAGGCAGTTCAGGAAGTGACATGATGAACAAAGGAAGCGAGGCCTTTGGCAACAAGACTACAAAACTAGACTGGGCGCATGAGTGTGATAATCAGGGGGGTTGGTAAAAAAAAGAAAAACTGCCAATGAAGAGAAACACCGGAAGAAAGGGGGTATGACCGACGACACACATTGAAAGCGAACCAGAAAAAACTCGACCTTGTAGAAGTAAAAAAAAAGACGACTCCAAAAACGAGTAGGAGGAAGATTTGGGGTGGGGTGGAGGACCGGAATAAAAATGGGGGGAGAGTTTTGTTGGCCAAAAAAAAAATTGGTAATCAAGGGTAATAATTACAGGATACTCTTTCGGTGTTGGTTCAATTGGGAGGGGCCCAGGGGGGGGGTGTAATACCCACACTTGAAATGAAACGAAGCCATAAAAGCGGAAAGGGTTGGAGGGCTTTGAAAAGAAAACTGGATTAATAAAAAGGGGGTCAATATTTCATAGGGAACGGACCACCCCCAATTGAGTTGAGGGAAAAAGTGACTTGGGGTGTCAATCTTCTGGCATAATAAAAAAAAAATCAGTTTAAGAGCTTAACACAGTCCTTACAATGATGGTCGGGAACGGTGGGGGGAAGGGGGGCCCAACGGAGGAGTCAAGGTTTTGTACATCTGGGTGGGGGGGGGGGAAGGATAATGTAAGTGGCTCAAGGTGGTCCCTACCCACTTCAAAGAAAAGGAAAAAATCAAAAAAATTAAGCAAAAAAAAAGGAGTGATCAGAAGCTTTCAGGACGAACAAGAAAAGTTTCATGTGTATGGGGATGATGGAACTCAATCTCGTTAAAAAAGAAGTCACCCAGAAGTAAAGCCTTGGGGGAATAAGGCTGATTAAGTCCAGTTCTTACCAAAAAGGTTGAAGGTGGGAGGGGGGTGGGGGTAACTTCCCCCCCTGGTGACAAAGGATGGTGATCAAAAAATGACAAGGTAAAGCAAAAGCGACCACCAAAATTAGGCCAACACCATAGAACAAGGAACTATTGGTATGGGGGGGACCGTCCTGGGTGTGGAAAAGCTTGGTTGTCTAAAAGTGTGGGGATTATCAGTACAAGAAACGAGAGTGGTGGGGGAAAAGTACGTCACTTGCCGGTGAAAAATTCAGGATAGAAAGGATTGAACGGGGCGGGGGGGAAGAAATCAACTATCCCAAGGAAGCCAAAGTTTTTAGTATTATTCAACCATGGTGGGGGGGGCAGGATACTTGTGGGAAAAAACCAGAAAGTAAAAGAGCTGTTATGGGCTTAGGGGGGTGGCCACCCTGGGTGGGGTGGAGGGGGGTTCATAGGCAAAGGTAATTAAAGGACACTCATGAGTGTGGCTTAGATTGTGGACGGCAGGCAGTAAAGGGACAAAGGGTAGGTGTGAAAGTGGGAATGTAGGGGCAGGGGGTGGCAAGTACACGCGAAGTTCCCCTATGGGGGGACCTGAGGGGGCTCACTGAAATTTGGATATGTGAAGGGAAAGAGATCAATAAGTCGAAGGAATTGGACTTATCAAGGGAAAAAGGCATGTTAGGAACATGAAAGTAAATGAGGAGGGGGGTTAGTAGTCACAGAGAGCCCAAACACTCAAGACTCCTGACCAGTCTCAAAAGCATTATAGCTGGTGGATGCAAGACAATATCAGAAAGAAAAGGAAAAAATAGTAAAAAAAAAAAAAAGTTGTGGTGACCTCGGAGAAAATTCCACACATATTTGGGGAAAACACGCACTTCTCAACGCAAACCAAACAGGGGGCAGATGGGTGGGAAAACAATCACAAAACCGACAGAAGAATCGGACACGGCATGCTGTACCCGCAAAATGCCAGGGAGGGTGGCACCTAACCAGCCACACTGGATTCATGTCACAATGGACAGATGGTCAAATCAACATCGGAACTTTACATCGCCATTGATGAGCAAGGGTGGGAGTGAGTCTGGAAGAATTCAGGGGAACTGTGGTAATAGAGGTGGGAGCCCACTCCTCCCATTTACGCAGGGCGCACTGTCAGGGGGAGAGGTCAAGCAACGGCAAGATTTTTGGAAGGAGAATTTGGAAAACTTGGACAGAGCCAGAGGGGTTGACACTGATCAGGGGATTGGAAGTACACTGGCACCTCACAAACGTGGGGGGTGGGGGAAATAGCAAGATGGGGGTCAACTGTGGGAAAGTTGTACGGTGGGTCTTGGGGCTGAACTTGTCAAGCCAGAAACTCAGTGGGGGGGGAGGGGCTGAAGATGAAAGGGGCATCGACAGTGGCAAGTATAGATTTGAAGGGGCATGACAGAGAAACCGGACATAAAGGCAAAGAAAACCATTGGATAGGGGGGATTGAGGGTTCTCCAATCAGTATATGGATAGGTAGAAGTGTCGGGGATTGAGGAGTCTTATAATAGCTGAGGCGTAAAACATTCCTAAATGTTACACTTTGACGAAGGTAGAGGGAGTCTGCCTGAATTAGCACGAATAGAGGTTAAGGGCATTGCGAAGGAGGGGAGGAGGATAATAAATGATAAAAAGTTTGCAAATGGCAAGAAAAGAAGCAGAAGAGTTGAATGTGTGCAGGGAATTGAACTCACAAAAAAAAAACGGAGGAGAAAAATAAGGACAACCAAAAAGGTCCATAAGACCACGAGGGTGATTTTTAGTGAAAATCATCGGCAAAGTCCATGCATATAGTGGAAAAAGTATTCATCAGACACCAAGAGCAAAAAAACTAAAAATCGATATAAGTAGGGGAAAATCCGCTAACCGTCAGGGCACAGCCCCATAGTATTAGGAAAGCAAACAAGAATAGGAGCATACTGAAGGGACAGAAGAAGAGAATAACACAGTAAGGAGGGGAGCGAAACAAAAAAGGAACATCCAATGGGGGGGTTGGAATGTAAAAAGGATGATCCGGAAAAATTCACAGCAAGGAAACAAGAACAAAATTGACGAACCATTACTGCGAAAATCCACAAAGCTGCTTGGACTGAACAAGTGCATTACTGCAAACCCGAGAACCATTGACCCCAAAGACATATTAACATGGGCTCAAAAGCAAACCCCTAAAGGGTGGGTGTGCACAGAAAGGACCCATAGGCAGGGTGGGCAACCAGAAGGGGACTTTATGGTCACAAGAAAGTCGCAGCACAGCATATTATTCCGTAAATGAATACGAAGAGCCAGGGAGAAAAGAACAGAGAAATAACACTGGTGAGACTGGAGCAATTATAAACGAAAAAAGGACAGCAGGAATTCTTCAAAACTCAGAAAACTTAATCGCAAAAACAAAAAAAAAAAAGGGATGAACGGCAGTATGAAAAAAAGGGCACATGGGAACGGTAGAGGGAGAATGTATCGGGAGGGGATGGGCAAAACGAATGGGCAGTTGGGTGAGTGCAATTTCACAGGAATGATAGTGGGGGGTTGTGTGAGGATAGAACAGAGGTTGAGAGAGGCGGAAATAACAAAGAATGGGGGAAGACCCTCAAGGAGAACCAACTGGGGGGACACCTCAGCTAATTTAAGGTTAGGAATAATTGGGATAAGAGGGGGCGATGGATCACAGACCACAAGAGCTCATTGAAATCAGGAAGAAGTGAGGGTTCCAACAAGGTCATAACTTTGATTGCGGTTTGGGAGAGATGTGGCGGGAAATTAAAAATAAATCTACTGGGCTTTTGTTCAAAACTATGGGCAAGACGTTTGAAATAGAATTCCAAGGTATAGTGAAGCAAAGAAGTGGGCTAGTACACTCACATAGGGACCCAGCGAAAAAACCCTCCGAAAGAACTCTGCAGCTAGCATCATGGACAAACTACATTATAACAACAAAAGTTAAGCAGAGCCTAAGGGGAATGACAAGACAACACAAGAAAAAAAAAGAAGGAAATTGGCAAGTGAATGCCAAGTCATAACCCACAACAAAACACCACAAGGGTATCAACCAACCCAAAGCCACAGAAGGGGAGTGAATTGGGAGAGTCATTAGGAAAAAAGGGTCCAGCCACAACAAAAAGTGGGAATAAGACTTAGGAACTAAGTGGAAAAAGGGGGGGATTTAAAAAACAGTCATCCGGCAAAAAGGAAGGAATGCACCGTCCAATGACTAGGAGGGCAAAATGCCGGGTAATATGGGGAAGGGGTCATCCCTAAAAGAAAAAGGGAGCATAATACAACAATAGCACACACAACAGGGTCCGTTTACCCACAAACCAAATCTGGAACTGGGTAGGTACGGGCCTGCGGTGGGACACTTTTTTGGGATAATAACCTACTCTGCCAACAAAAAGTCAGGAAATGGGAATGCACCGCTAACAAGCCCCAACTAACCGGGGACTCAATCGAATGACCACAACAGGGAAAACTATCACAGGCGTCAAAAAAAGGGTATGGTATCGAGGGAGGGGCACCATCACCAAGACACATGACGATGAGGTTTAAACGCTTGGGAAGAAAGAGCATATTCAAAAGAGACAGCTCAATAGTAAGGGGACCCATGAGGTAAGGGTTAACTCCACACACCTAGAGAGCCAATCCAAGTCCCTCATTCCACCCACAAAAAATGGACAAACCAGGAATAAGAAAGGTGTGCATCACAACATAGTAACAAGACGAGAACAACTGGGTCGCTAGAATCCAAAATAGGGGGTGCGTAGGCACATACTGAAACTAACTAGAGTTAAAAGTCAGACTCATGGGTGAAACCTGAAGTAATATGGGGGGGACGGGAATACCAAAAAGGAATCCATGCCTTGGGCAAAACAAGACATACAAAACGGAGCTGCGCAATGATGTGGAGAACAAGTTGTGGAAGTAAAAAACACATTTGTGAACCGACACCAAAATCCTGGTCTACCCAAAAGGGGAACGCGAAACAAGGGAAAAAAGAAAAAAGAGCACCAAAGGTGGGAAAAAGGTCCTAACACAACAAATCAGAGAAAAAAAAAAACAGGAGGGGAGAGAAAAGAAAAGAGATGGGTGTGTGCAGGACTACAGGTGGCAGAGTAAAAACCGCTGGGGTAGCTTTCAAAGGTGTGGCGAGAGTATAAACAAGTATCAATAGGAGATTGGTGCACTTACTTGCAGTGGTTCAATTGGGTGGACCCACAACGGGGAAGGACACATCAGAGCATATTGGTGAGGGGGGCTTGTTGAAAAAATCCGGATTTCCTGGGGGGAATCAATTGGCAAATAGGGAAGGAACATGGAAGGGACCAAAAGTATTCATAGGGTAGGGGAAGAGATGAGGGCAGGAAAGAAATTTATCGAGTCTATCGGGACCAGGAAGTCATGGGGTCGACGGGGGGGTTTGAATATGGGGTCCCACACTGCGATTACGGGCATTTGGTGGTGAAAAAAAGGGGGGATGTTGACAGGATAGTTGGGGACACGAAGGGGGGGGGATTCCACCACTTCAACATTTGGAAAAAAACTAAAAAGATTGACGAGGAGAGTCAGCTAATAACTAATCCAGAATTTCAGAAACCTTAGGAAGGTATGGGATAGTTGTGCACACATAAGAAGCAGCGGACAGAGTAACCATAAGGGGGAGCCGGATCAGGAAAGGGGTAAATGGAGGGTTGGGGGACCCAAGGGGGTTTAAAGTTGATGGGGAGGGGGTGTGAAAGGTCCCCTGGTTTCAACACTTCGCGGTTTGGGAGCATTGGGCACGCATTCTACCTCAAAAAAAAAAGAGAGGAAACAGACCCTAAGAGACTATGGGTAGGTTGGTTCCCAAGGAAAACAAAATTCAAGAAGAGGTTGGGTGCGCTTGGGTTAATAGGGGCTGAAAATGGGTATGGTCTGAGGCAACCTGAACATCCTTTGGTAACATACATAAAGAGGGACCATGGACCTGAATTCAGGATAGTCAACCAGGCGGGGGGGAAAGAAGGGAGAATAAAACGAAAATCATATGTCAAAAGAGGGAAGTAAGGAAAAGTTGCACAAAATTGGTGTTGTTGGGAACAGGGCAGATGCAAAAAGTGAAAAACGAGAAGTGTTCCTGGATTCGGGGGGATTGGGGGAACCCCAGGGGGGTGCTTTGGTTAGGGAAGACTTCCCGGCAAGTCAACAGGAGTGGTGGGGCGTTCTAGGTGCTAAAAACAATATTCATGACAGGAGGGGGGCGATTCTAACTGGTGGAAGCATGAGGGGCAGAGGTTTGCCAGAAAAACGTCTCAAGCGGTAGTAGAGGGAGATCCGACGACTGATGGTCGAAAGTCATCTAGGAAGATTCATGTTGGAATAAGAGGGGAATAGAAAAAATTGGTCAAAGTCTTGCAGGTGTTAAAGGAAAAATTAAAGGAAAGGTTTATTGGTATGGAAAAAAAAGCCCCAAGAAAAAAATGGAAAAGGACCGGGAAAATAATCTCCTTAAATTTGGGGAACATAAAGGGAGCAAAGAAAAAAGTCGAAATAGAAGGGCATAGGAATATAACAGTTAGCTGAGGGGAACAAACCATGGGGGGGAAATGGCCTATTCCAAATTGGCCAACGCCATCCAAAAAAATGAAAAAGGGAAGTTGATAAAAAAAAAAAGACCCCATCCTCTCCTCTCATAGCTGAGAAAGGAAAACAAGGGAAACATAATGCCAACGAAAAAGAAAAACCCACTACTGGGCAGAAGTGAAACGTTGACATATGGGGGAGGGAAGCACAATCAGGGAATAAATCCCTCCATTGGGGATGAAAGTTGGAGGGGGGACTGTAAGAGTTAAAGGCCGGGTCGTATACAGGTAGAACCACAAGCTTGTCATCGAAAAAAGTGAAAGGGAGGAAAAAGGGGGGGGGGGACCAAAGGGTCCAGCTAGTTCTGCAACCAATAATTATTGCCGGTCTGGTAAAAAACAATGGGGACACTTCAAAAGGGAACAGTTAACACTACCCAAACCCACGTGGGAGTGCAGATTAAAATATGTCTGCAAGATGATGGGGTCAATTGGGCCGAGGGTCTTGCAAATGACAAGGGCATTTCAAACCGACGGTGATTGCAGCCATAAGCTGCCAATTGGGGGGAAAAGGGAAAAAAAGGGAAATTAATGCCTGGTGGGAAAGTGGAAGGAAGTCCTAGGACCAACAAAAAAATGTCGGTTTGGGGAGTGAAAGCCTTGAGGGCTGTGCTTAGTCTTAAAAAAAAAAGTAAGTGGCGGGAGAACATTTAACTTCATGTAGAGGGGGGCACTTGGGGGGAAAAGGGAAGGGGAGGGGTTCTCCTAATATATCTAAGGGGGGAGTGTTTGGTGGGCGAAATCGACGGGTGGAAGAGCTAAATATACAGCATGAATTTGCCGGGAGGTAAAGAAGAGCATATTTGAATGGGTCAGGGTGAATTTATG
>Ga0179593_1495842_pt1 | contig 14256 bp, 15 predicted proteins | sample CZODoug2_1_08_16_FD_185931 | JGI IMG/M metagenome (GOLD analysis project Ga0179593, IMG submission 185931) | Vadose zone soil fungal communities from Angelo Coast Range Reserve, California, USA - CZODoug2_1_08_16fungal (PacBio error correction) | ecosystem: Environmental > Terrestrial > Soil >...
GGACCCCTGGAAGCGGGGGGTGCAAAAGGCTTGAATGCAATCTCAAATGGTCGCCTGACCGTACAGATCAGCAAGGAGATCCTTTAACCACGAACCTCTTACGGGGTTAGGGAAGAAGGGACGGGGGGACCCGCGGAAGAGCCAAGGTGCAAGGTCCCACCAAAAAAAAAAAAAAAAAAAAAAAAAAAAAAAATATCGAGACGTGATTCGAGCGGCCCCGTCAGCAAGAATGAAATCTTCTCCTAAGGGATTAAACATAAAAGGGGGAAGGAACCTGTACTGAAAGCGTGAGGAAAGCCAGGGACGTCCTTGAAGGACACGGGGGATGGTACGGAGAACGCCGGCCCAAGGAAGGACCGCTTTGGGGAGACCGAAGCGACGTAGCGAGCAGGCAAAGAATAGCTCGCCCGAGAGAAGAACCACCCCAGGTATGAGAAGCAAAGGCCGCGAAAAGTGCCACATCAAGAGGAATGACCGAGCCCCGAACATGAGAAAATTGACTATCTCCGTGACGCCGGACGAGGGGGGGTTCAACTCTAAAAAGGGATTAGGCCCAAAGCAGTATCAATTTTGTATCGGGGCTTTTCGAAAAAAAGGGGGGGAGAGGCGGACCCCACCGTGGGGAATAAAAGGGCGCTGCCATCGCCTTCGTCCCCGCGATCGTCGGCCGAATGGCATATGAGAGAAGAGGACTTGCGCCCACTGCGACGAAAGAGTTAACCCGGGGGGGGGGGCGCGCGCCAAAACCTCAGAAAAAAAAAAAAAAAAAAAAAAGAAAAAAAAAAGAGCACGGAGACAAAAAGTCTCTTCGGACTGAATCCAGAGGAGGATTCTTGAAGAGGTTGTCGACGGTAGCGGTAGGTCAGTAAGAAAAACGGCGCAGGGGCTTCGGCATGGCCAGAAAGAAGAATCTCGAGAGCATAAAAAGTCTTTTTCACATGTTCGAGGGATTCACACGAAAAAATATCTCTCAAAAAAAGAACGGGATCGCGATCGATCTACCCAACGGGGGCGGACAATGTACAACTCTCGAGTGTCTTTACATAGGAAAAGAAGAGAAGGGTGCATGCCAGAAGTATCTATGTCATCGGAGGTTAAAATCTGGAATTGAAACGACGGGCCATAGGGTTCGGATTGCCGAAAGTTGAATAGCCCAAAATAGACCAACAGGGAACTAAAAAAAAGGATAGAGATCCGTCTTAGACTGGCCGTAGGCTTAGTCCATCGAGAAGTCACCCGTCCCACCTGGAGCGAGAAAACAGCCGCTGGCCGGGACTAGTGTAGGAAGGGAAAAGCGATGTGCACCAACGAAGAAAAAAAGAAAGCAGGGGAAGGCAACACTTTGCTGCGACAGATCGCCTCGACACATCCGAGGAAAGAGAAACACACGACGTCGTGAAAATTCAGAGAAAACCGTCGTTTCCCTATCCTCGATATGACCTAAAGCCATAGAAACCAACGCAGGTGGAAGAAAATGGTCGTCGGGAAAAAAAAGAGAAGAGGCCAAAAAGACTCCTAAGTGGGGAAGACGAAATCTATTTCCGTGGACGGTGACAAAAGTGAGAGCACGAAGTACTACGCCGGTGTCTTTGTACCCTCCATACAAGACGACATACCACCGTTACGGGGGGGGGGGGGGCAGAGGGTCTTTCCGGTCGGAGGTAAAAGAGAATGCCCAACGGCCACCAGCTCGCCAGAAAGGCTATACCGGCGCTCGGTAAGATTCCTCTTTAAAAAACGGCAAGGGGTCTATCCAGATGCCAATCGCATCCGAACTCCATGAATGAAGAAAGACCGGCAGTCTCGGCATGGACGTGAACCAGTAAAGCGGACTCCCGCCCATTCGCAGAAAACACAAATGGCATTTCGCCCGTGGACCGGCAGATGCGCGTGACCCACCAGACGCGGCACATGCGGAGACTTAACAGAAAGGGTTGGGGACGCCTCCCCTGCCAGGCCGTAACTGGGAGCTGTTTCTACTAATCAAGAGAGAACTGGAAAAACGAAATACGCAGAATTCCGCTCAGGATAGGGTCTAAGGCTTCACCAAAGAAGAAGTCTAAATCTATTCGTGCGAATGGTAAACTTTTCACAAAAACCAAATTCGAGTGAATCGCGTCATGTTGCTCCCATAAAATACTTAAAAAAATGGAGCTTCATTATTCACACAGGCTGGGAAGGAGAACGGGAATCAGGTCGTTTCCGGAGAAAATCGCGCGAAAGAGTGAAGGGGGTCAAGCATGTCCAGTCTCAGCAACCGATCTAAAAACCATGTTAGGGGTCAAAAAAAGGGGAGGGGTTTGATAACGGCCAAAAAAGCTCATCGGAAGATATATCAAAAAAAGAAAACAACTATGAAGTAAAATAGAGAGAAGGGAAGAAATCGAGGGTGCTGAACTCAACTTTGCTGACAATACAGGACGGGGAAATGGAGGATCCAGAGGTGAGCTAAATGCCTTGGAAAGAGGGAAAAGCGTACAGATAAAGCGCGAGAGACTGACGGGCAGTGCTATGTTCAGATAGGATCTGAAAGGGTCCTCTGGACGCGACATTACCCTGTTCAACGTCAAAAATGAAAGCGGGAATACCGTGTTGTTTGGCCAAAGGAAAGAAAACATTTAACCCACGCCAGCGAGGCGGAGACAGTAGCAGGGAGAATGGGTTTTTAGGACGACCTGCCGACTCATACTGTCGCCCTCTTAATCAGTTAAAAAGGATAGTATAAGTGACCAACAAAAGGGGCGGGATAGTACGCCGACGAGCCGCGTTGCGGTGGGGTCAGAAGGTTCTGATCACGGAAAAAACAGCAGAAATGAAGAGGGGGGGGCACGGTCGCATGGGCGGGAAGGTTCAAAGGTTTTACGCAAAGAAAACGTGCAGTGGACATGAGGGGCGTGAAGGAGAGGATTGACCTGGCATGGATCTGGTTACCGGCGAAAGGGCGAGGGCCGAGAATCGTTCTCGAAGGGAAGGCAACTATGGTTACAGTGGTGGCTGCACTACCGTGATCCGAATGACAGACGGGGAAAAAGAGACTTAAGAGCAAAACACGAACTTTTTTAGCAAGGATTGAGAGGGTCGAAAGAGGTCGCCAAGGCGTCGAATGGGTTATACGCGAATGAGAAGTTCAAGTCCTGTCCGCGATTCATGGGAGGGCCTGCGCTTCTGTGCTGGTTTGAGTCTGGATCGTGTTAAAAGGTTCAACGGAAAAATGTTGGACACGAATGGGAAGAGGGGGCGGAAATAAGGAGATTACGTTTCACCGAAGTGTTGTGGGCAGGGCGGGATCCATTTTCCTGGACCGTAAAGCATGGCGGGGTTAGAGGGATTTTTATGGGAGAGGAGATTGTTGTGTGGAAGGGGCCACCGTTGTGCTGACCGAAGGGGGAGTTCGGGGAGGGCAGTGGGGATTAACGAGTTTAGACTACCCCCTCTTAGAGGCCCCGAGAAAGCACTATGGCAAGCAGGACTCAGATGTCCTATCGGGTCGAGGTCACGCGGGACGAGAAAGGAAAAGAAAATTCTTCAAAAGGGGCAGTGAAGCTGAATTGCCTGAAATGGGATGCTATCGAAGACTGCTTGCATTCATCCAAATCCCAGCGTTACAAGGATGATGGGCCAACTCAGTTCGGATCATCCCGCTCGGGGGGGTTTGAAGGAAGATTGAATAGAAGGAAGGAGGGGTACAAACGCGGTAAAACTCGTGGGTCTTTAGCATCGAGATGTAGCCGGGGGGATGAAAGGTCAGGGCTTAGACGCGAATTTCTTGGAAAAAAACCGCCTGGAAGGGAAAACCCTGGGAAGAAGAAGGAATTTCTCTCGTGAGGTGAGTGCAAGAAAAGCAACGAAATCGACGCTGGAGTATCACAGAGACCTGGTCCGACACAAACAGGCCGGAAAACCTCCTCCTTTTGACATATAGACGTATAACTGGGGGAAAAGGCTCATCTCTAAGCGCCGAGACTTTCAACTCATTAGAAGACAGTGGACGCAGCCAAAGCATGCAGCTCTGACTTAAGGCCCTCGAACAGAAGATCGCGGCAAAGGTCGTTTTACCGGAAGGTTTGATCACCGTAGGAAGAAAGGGAAGGAAATTAGTAAAGAAAAGAGAAAAAAATGTCATTTTCATTGCTTTGGAGAAGAAAAGAGCGCGCGGGGGAAAACGGCGGGGAGGGGCACGATATCGCAATGGTTTTTCTCATTTCACTTTAAGAGTTCGCGGCTTTGTACATAGAGGTAGGAGACAGTGGCTGACCATGACGCCTGGTGAAGGAACGTAATCGAGGGCCCAGCAAGTATGATGAAATTCTCGCGAACGCGTTAGGAGGAGAACAAAGAAGAGCGTGAAAGTTGTCCTGTACTCAGGCGAATATAACAAATTTTCAGGAAAGAGAAGCTCGCCCTAAGAAGAACAGTCGTGGATCAGTTGGTAAAATGGGAAAAAGGAAAAGGAGCCAGGTATGGTATTTCTGACGGGGTCGGCGCCGAATGGAAAACTTCTGCTACTTCAGGGTGACCACGTACTTCTCAGTCCCGGGAAAGAAAAGGGAGTAAGGTCCTAACAACCGCAGCGGAACATGAATGGGTTCAGGAGGCCTTGAAGGACGGGTACTAGCGGAAACTTGATATTGCATAAAGACTGGAAAGGAGGAAACGATACAGTTGGGGGCAGAGATATAAAAAAACAACAACGGAGGAGAGGGAAAAGGGTATATGCCCACGAGATTGAAAAGAGGGTCCGTTCTTGCAATCTCAAACCGGGAAACCGAAGAAAAGAAGGCAATTCAGGAAGGGAAAAAAAGGCAGAAAAAAAAACCCCGCCAAACCACGAGGAAAACGGTGGAGGCAGGGGGAAGATGTATACAACAACGTACCCTTAAAACCGTCCTGCAAAGGGCAAAACCCGAAGGAAGATGCGAGGCGACGACACAGGGCAACTAATAAACCGGCTAGGAAAGAAGGGGCTACGGGGGAAAAAGTACCCTGACACTACTCCCGGAGGGGTCCGAAAAGGGGGACTGATGCCGTAGGGCGGTGAAGGTTCCTAGGAAAAAGGATGTCTCTTATTGTGCTACCGAAGAGTAAGTCTTGAGAGAGGAAATACCTCAGTTAAAGAAAAACCTACTAGAAACCCACTCCTGGATCAGGAAAAGGGAGAAGACGAGATTCCACAGAGAAGACCGCCCTATCCCAAAAAGGGAAAGTGAGAGTTGACCTACAGCCGGGTAAGAAAGAGCGCAGGACTTTATAAAAATCCTCGAAAGAAGATTTGGGGATGGCTGCATAATGGAAAGGCATGAAAAAAAGGCCCAGACACAGTGGTGTATTACATTCGAGAAAGACGGGTGAAAGCATCTTCGTAAAGGGAAACGCCGGGATTATGGAGAGAAAATAAGGACGAAAGAGTTCCCCCGGTCTACGCTTAAAGAAAGCATAGAGAGGCACGTGCCCGACAACGAGGCTAGGGATCAGAACCATGCGGCGGATGGCGCTTCAGCGTTTGGGTTCCCGGACTTGCGTTCTTCGATCGAAACCAACGAAGCGCGTGCTGCTAGCCAATCAAGGAGAGAAAAGAGTAGAGGAAAGGTACTTGCACCGTGGGCGGCAGAGACACGCATTCCGAGCACCGAAAGAAAACGGCGACAAAGAGGATTATAATCGAAAACAAAAGGGGGAGCCCGCGTTTGGGGAACAGAGAAGTTTCTGGGACATCGTCCCACCACCGAACGGATGCGGTACAAGAAGTGAATTTGCAATCTTAAAAGTCAGGGGAAGCCTTAATTTGAACTGAGGCCAGAGGGAATCGTTCTGCCGCATGTCATGAATTGCCAAAATAATCACCTGGATCAAGCAGAATGAAGGAGGAAGCCGCTGCCTACAAGGTAGTATATCGGATGCTAGAGTCGTCACGCGACCGGGAAAAAGAGTTAAGTCTAAGGGATCCACTCGCCGGTCTAAAGCAGCTTTGTGCAGAAAAGCGGAAATTGGGTCAAATAAGATATACAATAAGGGAAGAAAAGGTGGGCTGTCCTCAAACAAGGAAAGAGAAATCGAAAATCACCACTCATCGAGAAGGGGGACCATGCCGGTAAGAAAAAATAGAAGAAAATCTTACCTTCCGAGCTCCTCAAGATATGAAAAGAAGCAGGAAGTATGCACGGTCCAAAAGCCATGGTGGAGTGTAACAGGATAATGAACAACAAAGATCCAACCACAACCCGCAGATCTGCTGGAAGGAAACCAGAATGTCTTTCCTTTTACTAACTGTAACGCATGAAGGAAATTCCAAGAATGTTGTCCATGGACAAAAAAGAGAAATAAAACATGACATATTCTCAAGTCGATTTGCAGAGGGGGTCTCGTGGCTTCCGGGCGGAGCAGAGGGGAGAAAAGAATTCACAAAAGAGGGAGAAGGCCGAAGGAGAGGCGTATAGAGAGGAGTATATCGGATCGTGCTGGCAAGTCGATCATTCCATTCTCGGGAAGACGAAAGGGAAGTCTTCAAGGGTCTCGGCAAACGTTAACCAATGGCACGCAAACCATAGCCGCAGTGCCAAAACTTGGAAGGTCTAAGGTTGGAAGTATAGAAAAAAGCCGCGGGGGGACAATGAAGATAGAGTCAGTGCTACGACCGAGATGTGGGGTGAAACTAATCCATAATTCCTGGTTCTATGGCGATAAAATAGATAAAGGAGATACAATAAAACTGCAGAGCTGAGTAATGGGGGGAGAAGGAAGGAACAACGGGGACACTATTAGTAGGTTCAGGGGGGAAAAAAACTGATCTTGGTGCGCGTCAGGGGGCAAAAAGTCAAGAGAGGGCAGGAGGACACAACATGCTTTTCGTTCAAATTTCGAACATGCAAAAAGGGGGTCGGTGTTGCCGGATCACTCTGTCGAGGACGCTGTAACGAAAAGTTAAGAAAGAATTCGATAAAAAGAGCGAGAAGATGTAACTGTCCCGTATTGGTGGAAAAGGTTGGGGGGAAGTTTCAAGCCAAACATGATCTTAGAGATCACACAACACTGAGGAGAAAAGAAGGAGGAGGGAAAGGGGTGCCGATCAAGATACCCAGCTTATCCGGAAAGGGGAACAGGCCGGCTTCGCTTGGGAGCTACATTCGTTAGGCACATTCCTTGGGACGAGAGCAAGAAGAAAAGGGAAAAAAGCACGTGTGAAAAAGGAAACTGGGGGGTGATCACCGACAAGACAGTGTGTGAAATCCTTTCCTCGCCATTCAAAGGGACCTGGCTCCTTACGCGCTGTAAGCCGAACGGAGGGGGGTGGGGCCCACGGGGAACATCGCCTGACAAAGGATTCGGAAGAGTAGGGGCGCAGCGCGAAAGGAAACGAGGGTTATTTAGCTCACGTAGAGAAGTGCAAAATAGGGGGCATCAGTGACGAATGGACCGGGAGTGAAACACCAGAACAAAGCTGTCATAGTATGCCCGGGATGCAATAGGTTCGGTTTGGGACACTCTTCTTATCTAAAAGTCAAATCATCCTCCAGGTCAAACCGAGAAAGGGGGGAGAGTAGTGATGGGGGGTAAAGAAGACTAGTTTACTTATGGCGGTCGGCATCAGCTTTTCCGTCGCCTCTAAACCTTCCGCAACGGAGAATATCAAGAGAGAAATAGGTCTAGAAGGCTTCATTCTGAGCACTGGGGAAGTTCTGGCACTCAGGGAAGCGATACAAAAGAAGGGAAAAAAAGTAGAGTCTATGACCGGGTTAGAAAAAAAAGGGACTGTCGGCCATGGGGAGATCAGGGGGAGGGTCCGGAACCTTCAGTAGTACTGGGAAGAGATAAAACTCATGTTAACTAGTCAACAGTAATCGAGTCGGCCGGAAAAAACTTCTCGCTCTCGCGTCTGTTGGGAGGGCATAGGCGGTTTGGTTCATAGACAACCATTTGAAAGAAACATTCTTTTGGAACAGGAAGAAAAAGGGGGGGAAAGTTCGTCGGTCATATCTGAATTAGACAGGGGGTCAATAAAGTTTTTCTTGATGGCCTTTGCTGGGAAAAACTGAGAGGCGGTTTCTTAAGGTGAAGGGGGTGGTGCGGGTGACGGCGCGCAGTGGTTGGGGGGGAAAAGGACTAAAAAACGGGGGAACCGGAAAGGGAGTGAAATGTCTAATAGCGGGGGGGGAATCTCGTACGGAAGAAACCAAGGCAGCCCGACGGCGAGAGTCTCAAGGGACGACAACGAAACTGGCCACGTGGCTTGGCGAATGGCATAACGAGCGTGAAAGTGAAAATTCAACTCGGGACTGAATCTTCTGTTTGAGTGGGGAAGGTGACATGAGGTTAAGGACCGGAACCTGGTCACGGGAAGCGCAGAAAGAGCTAAGAAAAGGAAAGAGGCAAGAAAACGATGTCCATGCTGCTTCAATGTCCCTCTCCTAAGGTCGGTTGTTGGCTGGTGGTGTTAAAGGGAAAGGTGCTGCAGAACCACCCCGGGCGGGGTACAAAAAGGCAGGGGACAAAACGTGGGGTACTTTTCCCGAGCGAGGCCGACAGGGTCTTTCGGCTTCCTAGTCAGGTGCGTGAAGACCAAAACCCAAGGGGGAAAAAAGTAATTGGACCCGAGAGGAAAAGCTCTCTGGACCGGAAGAAGCAAAAGACGCTCCCCTCGGGGAGGAGATGACCGCTACCGTCTACCAAACGCGGAAAACATAAAAGAAAGGGGGAATTTGCCATGAGAGAAAAAAGAATCGGGGGAGGTAAGAAAAGTCTCTATGAAGTTCTGCTAGGAAGACTAAACGAAAGGCGGTGAAAATCTCGAGAAGTGGGCGAGAAAAAAAACCATACAGGAGGGCGAGGAAATAAACTCGAAAGAATTACGAGGTAAAGCGGCGATTGGCCGCGAAAATGGGATCACAACGTGTAGGCCGTAACACGGAAAAAATTTATCATCTTGGAGATGCAAGGGCTACAGTAGCGAGAGGGGGACAGTCGGAGGTACCGTAACGGCGGTCGGGGAAGGGTGTATAGGTTCGGGATCGGTCGGCCGAGGCTTGGGGAAAGAAGAGGAGTAGCCCTTGCTGAGGACGCTGGTTGGGTCGGTTAAGAAGGGGATAGAGACAATAGAAAGGCAGGCTCGCAAACGACGGCGGAGGCGGGAAGTCACAGGAGACTTTCCTGGGGAATAGGGGAGGTACTCAGAGATAGCACCAGGATGGCAAAAAAGAAGAATTCAATAACGCAAGAGAACAGTCTTGACTTGAGGGGCGACCTACGGAAGCCACTTTCCTCTCCTGGATGGGAAGGTATTACGTACGTGCCGGGACGTCAGCCGAGGGGAAGGGAGGGTAACTGGGAGGAAACGGCTGGGCGAACCGGGTGCCCTTCAGTTCAAGGAAAGGCATACACCGGGCTTTTTCGGAAGGGGGGGCAAGGGAAATGAGAAACTGACATTTTCCAAGCATAAAAAAACGGTGATTTGACTGATGAGGAAGATAGAAAGGGGAAAAGAGAGAGAAAACAACAAACACGGAGGAGGTTCAACTGATAGGCACAAAGGGGAAGAGGGAAGCGGCAAGCTTTCACCTGCAATATCAAATAGAACTGCGGACAAGTCTTGCTCAAGGCGCGGGGAAAAATTAATTACCCCTCTGAAGGGGGGAAGCCGGGAAACATGTAGACGGCTGAGAGCAATACAGACAGGAAAACCCGTCGAGAAGGGAAACATTCTGCCGTACCCGTGAAGCCTAAACAAAAGGTCTCAGAACGAAGGGGGGGTTACAAAAGGCGAAACTGACCGTCACCTACGTAAGGAGGGGGAGGCAGCCCGGATGCGGAAAAAGGGGACCTGGTGATATTCCTGAGTAACGCCGGAAATTGGCGAGTAGGGGGGGATACCGCCGAGGGAGGCGTTCATATGTCCCGAAAAAATTTGGGGGAGGGGAAGTTCTAACAACACAACACGGAAGGAAGCATGCGACACCCAGCGAGAGGACAAGCCGGCGAAAAACCCCCCTACATGAGAAACCATTGGGCAATACCTTGAAGATAGAAGCGGGGAAACGCTGCAACGACTGGGTGGCACCATGGAAAATATGATAAGGTTGTGGAGTTCAGGTGTCATCACCTTCATGCGTCGGACCCCCGACAAAGGGTGGGAAGCCTCTGCGTCCCATCTCCTGAACTTTTAAAAAATCCCTTAGTGTGAGGCAATCCGAGCCGCAGGAGGAGGAGCAACTATTGACGAAAGATTTCACAGCCGGGAGCGCTGAGTCCAAATGAGAGAAAAGTTCCCAACCGGGGGTCTCGAGAGAAGGAAAGACACCGGAGGGAGGAGGTCCTGGAAGCGTTTGGTCTTAAAAAATTTGGACGGGGCTAAAAAAAGAATAAAGAGGCTTGAGGAGCGGGAAGAAAAAGGGGAGGAGCACCAAAAAGAGAAAGAAGGGGGAGGATCATTTCCGTGGACTTTGAGGGAGGGAAGGAACACTCCATGAAACGCCTCGCAGCCTCAATACCCCCGGCGAAATAGAAGGGGGAAATAAGGAGAACAACTTTCAGACACTCGTTGGGGAAACAACTCCTGGCTTGGGAATAAGGAAAGGAAAAACCGCGGGATAGATTTAAAGAAGAGAGATTCAAGTCCTTCCGGGAAGTGCTGAAAAAATGAGGAGCTGAATCTCTCTCAGAACAGGTCTGAATTGCCACACACGGGTCAAACCGGAAAGAAACAGCAGAAAAAACGTGGATAGAGACCTCGTGAAAACTTGAAGAGACGATGACGGAGAGCCTTCAAACACGCTGGCAAAGCAGCAGTTGAAGAAATGGAGGAAGGTATAAACGGACAGGCGGCCGCCTCGCTTCTAAAAGAGGATGCATCCATCCTGGCTCAAATAAGGGGCAATGTCACTTTGGCTCAAAAAAAAAACACAAAAAGTTATCATACTAAGGGGAAGCAACAAAATCAATGCGACAAGCATAGGAAAGGAAGAAGGAAAATGCAAGAAGGAAACGACAACACGTGTTCCGGGCATCAGGCTCAGAGAGATGACCGAGCGTCCATTCTGCCGGGTAATTTTGGAGGGGGCGAAAAGAAAACACCGAGCAACCAAATACGACCCCAGGGGGCGCAGAAGCCAGAAGCGATGCCGGAAAGGGGGGAAAAATGAGATGGCGCGTACCGCCCCAACGAAGTGCAATGACCTAGGCAGCCGCCGAAAAATGAAAGAAAACGGATGTTGAACTCTGATTCAGAGGTCCTGCGGATCACGCGAGTTAAACAACAGTCAAAAAACACAATCGAGGAGGAAACTAGGCGAAGCATCGCGCGGAGATAAATCCTCTGCCGGCAAGGCGCGCAAAAGTGCCAATCTCTTTAAACTCCATCAGTCGGGAAAGGGAACGGTCCAGGGAAAAAAGATGCCGAATCCCACAATTCTCCTAATTACTTTCATTTCGGATGCTTGGACAATGCAGAGCAAAGAGGTGAACCACGAAAGAGGAGGGCGGCGGAGAAAGATATTTGGTGGTGAATAAAAAAAGGCCCTTCTTAGAACTGTATGGAAGAGAAAAAGGTCTGGAAATCAAGGGCAAAAGGAGACCAACCATACAAAACTTCCTCGCGGCGAAGGGGACTCCAAAGAAAAGGGAGGAAAAGCGATCGAGGGAAGGGGAAAACACGCGGCGGCGGATCGCTGTAAGTGCAGAAAGGAAAAGCTGAGGGAAAGAAACGGTTCCCATATTCCCAACAGGCATGTCCGATCAAAAGAACAATTGGGATCTCTGCTCCTGTTAAAATCGAGGAAAGAGAGACCTCTGAGAAAACTTTGGCAGCTGGGCGTGTGTCGACAAGCTGCGCGGCCCGCAGTATTAAAATTATTTCACCGTGGGAAGTGTTGAGGCAACCATAGAAAAGGAACTGAGAAACAAAACGTTATGAGGGGAAAAAGATGTATTAGGGGGGGAAGGGGAAGACAAAGCCACTGCTGACAACTGGAATTGACTTGCTTTCTCGCTTTTTAACGCATGCGAACCAAAGGTCTTGGAAAAAAGTCTCGAAAAAGGGAAAAAGGCCAACGGCACGGTGACACGACGAAGAGGATCGACAGACCTGTGTGACTAAAAACCTTTCGCGCCATTCAAAGGGGAATGGAGAAACATTACAGACTCTGTATAGACGCGGTGTGGGTTGGAAAAAAAGGCCTCTCTTGAGAAAAATCGTCTGGGCAAAGAAGGCCCTTAGAGAGCCGGTTTTGGTAGGAGAAGTGAGAGCCGGGCGACAAATCGAAGAAAGGTAAACATGGGGCGAGTAGTGAAAAACCTCCGCGGGCCAAAGAGGAGACAGAAGACCGAGGCGGTTGGGGGAAAGTCTGAGGATCGTCATTCAGAAGGAATTCCATCTTTTCTCTTCGCATGGGCGGGAGTCAGAGATGTTGGAACGACCGGACCTTTCGTACGATGATGGCTGCATAGAAAAGGCCTTATTTATGAGAATGGAAGCAACGATATCGCCCCAGCGTCGTGGACGCAGTAAATTCAGCGCTGGTGAAAGTGAAGGGAAAAAAAGGGAGATCCCCTGAAGAAGGGAACGTAACGCGTCAATCGACCGTTTTTGAGCATTCATGGGTTCGGCGGTCTGGCCAGGGGATCACCGGCCGTCCAGGGGAACTTGGATCAAAGGCGAAGTTCACCGTCCCCAGAGGTATGGAGGCGGAAGATCGTCTGCTTTCTGTTCGGGCTAAGGCTCGTGGTTTGGTGGGACAACAAAAATTCCCTCAAAGGACGTTGTACCCGGCCGAATGGGGGCAAAACTTTCGTCAAAATCAAGAGAGGTCCAGAAAATGGGTTTTCGCGAGGGCATCAATGCTGACCCGGACTATGGGGTGTCCCCCAGGAGGGGTGGAGCGTGGGGGGGCTTTTGCTTCCTGATCATTGGTTGAAGCCACCTTGGGCCGAAAAAGGGATGGATGAGAGGGGGCCAGTGCGCTTTTCGTCATAAACGGGCGGCCACATATCTCATCCCGGTAGCCGATCACGAGAAAAGCTTTTACTTGCGATGGATCCGATGGAAAGGGAAAAAAAGGCCCGATCGAGTCAGGAGGCTGGGTCACGTGGGTCATTTGCCGTATAGGGGAAAAAGACATGACCGCGTCATATCGCCCCTAGGCGAAGCAAGACACTGCCCGCTGGGCAATTCCGCACCCAAATGAGATTTCTGGCAGCGCCATACCAGCGCGGTGAGGCCGAGGGAAAAAAGAAAAAGGAAAAAGGGGGTGTACAAACGCGGGTCAGAACAGGGGGGGTCGAGTCATCGTCTATTTCGCGGGGGAGGGAGAGATCGGTAGGGGAGGTGTGCAGCCCTCAAGGAAAAAGGGGAAAAAAATTATCCAGAAGAATATTGGCGTGCAAGGCGAAAAGACAAAAGAGAGACAGCATCTGTTATTATATGGAAAGAAAGAACATTGTACGAACCTCGGACCGACATCCGCAGTTTGCAAAGAGGAGGGTCTATAAAAAGAAGGGGTACGTCACGTGCTCGATGAAGGAAACTCAGATAGAACGAGAGCAGGCGGAAATCTGTCTTAATCAAGAAGCAACCATAAGCATGCGGCTCATATGAAAAATCAAGAAAGATCAGTACCCTCATGCGATGGGACAAAATGGGGCTGAAAAAACGTGGGGAGAAGAAAGACATTACGTGTGACACGAACGATACAAAGGTATCAAGACACGGGACGAGGGTGGTCATCGACCTGCGTCCGCTGTTGAAAAGAGGGTTCGTCAACGGATCGAAGGGTCTCAGTTGGTTAGAGGGCAGGGAGAGGGGAGTGGGGGGAAAAAGGTTTCGTAGCCCTTCGGGAATGAAAGCTTGTTCCTTCGGAAAAACTGGTATCTCTGGCTCGCGAAAATGGGAATCGGGGGGGGAAAAGGCTCCTAACTTCTCGGCGGCGCACAAGTACGCGGGAAAGGGGGGGCCCCGTGTAAAGTCGAATTCACCATTGTTAAAGAAAACGCAGCCGGGACGTAAACCTCGACTCGTTAAAAGTCATGAGGACACAGAAAAAAATCCCATGAGTGCCGAACCATGGGGGAAGGCGGTGGGGCAGGAAGGGAAAAGGCAGCGGCGACGTCGGGTTACTTACGGGGGACGGCGCGGAAGTAAAAATACATGTCGTGGCCGTCTTCCTACACCGTAAGAGGGGTATTGTGGTGGTTGTAATCTTTGAGCAGGTGAGGGGGAAGAGGGAAAAGGATATTGGGAAGGAAAAAGCCTGGACGCGGAACATACCGGGGTCA
>Ga0179593_1441163_pt1 | contig 14255 bp, 13 predicted proteins | sample CZODoug2_1_08_16_FD_185931 | JGI IMG/M metagenome (GOLD analysis project Ga0179593, IMG submission 185931) | Vadose zone soil fungal communities from Angelo Coast Range Reserve, California, USA - CZODoug2_1_08_16fungal (PacBio error correction) | ecosystem: Environmental > Terrestrial > Soil >...
CGCCAACGGGTGCAAAGCTGTCCTTAAAAAGATCAGAGGAGCGTGATTCCATCCCACCTGAGCGAAAGCGGCGGAAGTGGGGCCAAGTGCCAAAGCCGTACAGTTAGGAGGCGACCCGAGGCCATGGGGTTGGTCAAATTCACGTCGAAAAAACGAATCAGCAACAATCTTGGCAAAATCCATGACACGCCGGTTGGATCTGGACTGATAAACAACCGGTTGTGAAGGACAAATCGATAAAATGGATGGACTTCATGCCTGTTCGCGGCCAAACTACGGGTTCGAAAAGAATCTGGGATCAAGGCTCTGAAAAGGAATGGAGCAGAAAAGCAGAGGAAAGGGGGCTGGGGGAATAAATAAGAAAAAGGCGCAAAGAAGGGCAACTCATGCGACTACGTTCTGAAATGCAAAAGCGGGCAAAATCCACTTGCTGAAGGAGATCACACCGAAAGGGAAAAGGCCAAAGGTAAAGAGGACTTGTTCACTAATCCCAGGGGCAGGGGTGGCGCCAGAACCCGAAAGGAAAAAAGAAAACTAAAGAAGGGGGAACGGCAATCGAAAGACCCGTAAACTTGCTCCCAAAGGGCCGGTCGGCGAGGGATGGAATTCCGTCGACTACAGTCAGCCAGCCGCGAACAAAGGAGAAGAGTGCTATACCGGTAGAATCTTTCTCATTCCGCAAATAGAACCAGAAATGTAAAAGATTAAAGGCTTCGACACGATACAGGGACAATTGGGGGCGAAGGGGGGATTCAGGGAAGGACCGGCTGGCAGGCAAACTCCAATTCGGGGTGGGCGGCTGGCGAGGGTTTTCGGCCAAGACCGGTGAAGGCGTAGGTTGGGGGCAGGGAAAAAGAGAACCCTCGGGGAAGACATGTTAACTCATATCTGAAAGCTGGAAAAAAAAAATGACTGTACCCGAAGCAATGTCGGTTTGTTAACAAACCTTTACCTTCTCAAAAAAACTTGGAAAGGAAGTCACAGAGTGGGGAAAAGTCCCATGTGGGGGAAAGACCAGGAAGATATCAATGGGCGGCTAGATACCGAAAAAGGGAAAATACGGTTCGGCGGACCACGGTCAGACTACCTACGCCGGAAAGGGAAAGTCTTAAAGGCGGAAAAAACCCCCAGGCCTGATCCAAAAAACACAACCACCTAAGAAAAAACTAGGCACTCGGGCGGAGGACAAACAAGGAAAGAAGGGAAGGGGGGCAGTCGCGTGTAACGAAGGGTCAACAGAAAAACGATAGTTCATGCAAAACAAACCTCTGTCTGAATACACTCTCATAGGAAAGAGAAGAATTAAATCAGGGAAGGTGGAGGAGGGTGTCCGAAGTGGGGTGAACGAGAGGAACAGAGTGGCCGAAACCTACATGGTAGAGACGACGAAAGGCCAAAAAGGCAGGATCGGCCTCTCACTGGCTCCCGTTGAGGGGCCCCAAAACTGTAGGGAAAGGTCACCTGTACCGGGACGCGAATTGGATAAACGCGGCAGCGGAACCAGTGAGGGGTGGGGGGGTCAAGGGGGTTCCCATTGGGGAAGGCGCTATGAAAACAAAAGGTCGCGCGTGGCGAGTGGCCTCAGGCGGCCCTCTACAAACTCAAATTATAAGAAACGTCTGATGGTGGCAATAGATGAGATAGTCCGATCACCTTCCCTTCCATCGTAATCTGGCCGGTGTACCGGGGAATCGAAGAAGCCGCGGGGAGAGGACAGTGCAGATGAAAGGGAGTGAGGAAGGTGACGGAATTCGAACGACAAGAAGGAAACCGCTGGTGTGTCAATCATGTGGGGAAACGACGACAGGGAAGGCACCACAGAGGACCGAATCTCGAAACCCGGACGGCCTCGATTTGGGGGTTAAGGGGAAACCAAGGCGGGGGTGGGCCCGGTCGGTGCGGTTGGGGTGAAGCCTATGCACGGGAAAAGAACAAAAAAACACACGACCATCGCCAACCCGAATTTTCTAAGTGGGAGTTCTCAGGGTGCAAGCGATCGTCGCCGCGCTCCTAATCGGGCAGCATAGGGTACGCCAAACAAGGACAGGGTTTCGGAGTAGCTGATGGTAGTGGGAGTATTGCGTAAAAAGGGTAGACAACGAAGGCGAAGAAGAATAACTAGGAAATGACGAGGGACGGACATTGAGGCCAGGGATGGCGGGGGGGGGGGGATGTCAAAAAACATGTGGCAGAAGTTTGCCTCGTTGTTCTCAACAAAGTGTTAACATACCGCAAAAGACCATAGCGTGAAAAAGAACGTGTTCCGAGTAATTAATACCGTGGTGTCAAAGTTCAGGTGCCAGACGGGCTGGGACCCTAAAGGAAGAAAACGGAACGCTCGAAATTTACGCACCCAGCATTCGGAATCAGAAAAAAAGTATTACTGGAGCGTGTTTTGGTCTCAAGGTCGGGACGCCGTCTTTACCATTGAGGAGGCAAGGGAGCAGCGAGAAAGGGTGTAGCAAAGTTTTTATGCTTATCGCCGTGAGTCCTGCGGAAAGCATCTCAAAGAACTGTTATGATTCATCACAAGAGGGGCGACGGCATAGGGGGCATCGGGAGGGGGGAGGCAGACGATAAAGAGGGAGCCATAGTTGACCTCTCAGAGGTTGGGCAGGAATCGCGCGGATAGGAGAGAGGAAGGACGACAATTGGGGAAGGCACGTCGGGGGGGTGGGATAACGCCACCGTGTTTCGGGACAGCCATTGGGGAAGGACACCAGGAAGACAAAGTTCGGTCCTGCAAAAGATCTGGGTCAGATAACCTCTCTTCATCTCGGCGATCACCATCCGCAATAGGGGGGGTGCACGAAGTGACAACAGAACGATTGCGGCCTTTTCGGGAGGAAACGGACGACCGGGGGGAAAAGGAAGGATATGAAAAAAATGACTTCGCTCAGGAGGGGGGGAATCAAAAATGTATACCTCGAATTGGAGGTGGAGAGGAGAGGTCACGAACGGAGGGCCGTATGCAACAGATCGTATAGCCCTCACATGAAGACTTATGGGCGAAGGTGCGAAGAAATAATGCGCAAAAATTTCGCACATTCGGGTAAAGAAGAAAAGGGACATATCCGTCGCGATAAAAAAAAACCAGGGTGTAGAGGAAAAAGAAGGATCAGCCTTGGAGAGAGAACAAACACTGGCTTTCAAAGAAATGGGGAGGAAAAGCTGCTAACTTCTCCTAGAAAAGGATGCGGATCTATCGGAACGTCAACGCTGTAACAAACACCCTCATACAAAAATCAAGAAAGTATCTATAACATATGAAAGAGAGGCAGATTTAAACAAATGAATCGAAGCCTGCCGGGGGTATCCTCGTTGCCCATAGTTGTTTGGAAGTTCATCAATAAAAACGGACCGATAAAAGACGTCAACGGAAAACTTAGAGAAAACAAGCGGAGTTGGAGGCGGGGCAGCGACCTAGCGCCTCTAAATGCTGCGGAAAAGATCCTCGCCTTACAATCCCTAGGGGGAGGGGAACGTTTAAATAGGGGGAAGAAAAGTGTCGTGGATTTGAAAAAAAACCTCGACGGAAGGAAGATGCAGGGGTCGTCAAAAAAAAAATAACGGCTACTAGAGCAAAAAAAAAGCGGGCTCGAGTTCTACGCTCTGCCAATTTCGGCCGGAAGAAATCGAAGATGGGACAACGCAGAGCGTCGGCAGGAGAATCACGGGATGAAACCAGGGTCTCCTCTGACGAAGGCGGCGTCTGAGGTAAGAATTACAAAAGCGGACGAAGTAAATCAGAAAAACTATTCACACCCGGGTCGGGATCGGGCGATAAGGGATAGAAGGGGGTCCTAAAAATCGGAGACGCAACACTGCAATCTTCATAGAAAGCCGCCATGATATGAATGGTGCCTGAATTCCAGGGAATGGGATCCTCTCAGGTTATGGCCGTGACATCATCGACCAATGATAGCCCTGGGCCAGACGTGGGGAATGTGGCGCGAACAGGAAATAACGATGGGCATCTGCGGATGAGAGGAAACCCGGGGGTTGGAAGCCCAATAGAAAACGGATGGTACACCGAGAGTGGTGACAAAAAAACTGAATCCCGTTTAGGAACTAAATGGGCCACGGGGGGGGAGGGGAGAGATAGCATTACTGTACGCAGTAACCGAAACGACAATTACCGGGACAAAGTCTCCGCTAACTACCGGAACTTTGGGGGGGGATACATCAGCTAAGCTGGCGAGGAGGAGAATAGCGAAAAAGTATGAAACCCGAAGAGACGGGGTGGACCGGGAGTTGGGGGGGTTCGGTTCAAGGCAGGAGTAAAAAAAAAGCAACCGGAAAGGCGGAACCCAAGAGAGAAGGGTTTGACTCAAAAAACCAAAATGAAAAAGGAGTACTGAAGTTGTGCCCGGAGTTTGTGAACCGCTCTTACTCAAGGGTTAAAAAATCCCAGCGGGAGGGGGGGGAAGAGGGGCTCGACTAAACAAATACTTGAGAGATCAAAAGGGAAGAAAATGGATCTCCCTCGTGGAAGAGAAGGGAGTACGAAAAAAAGCCGAGAGGGAGTGATCAGATTCGAGCGGCACGCGTCCGAAAAGCCTTCGACAGGCTGTTCGCCGTCCTGACAGGAACCAAGGGAACCTGGGTTGGAACGGGGGCGCAATGACATTGCGCTTGGGGGTCGTCGCTCGAATTCGGTGTAGTCAAGACATAAAACGAAGTGAGAGCGGACACCATGTAGGGGCCACCCCCCAGAGGCGAGACACAGGAGTCTCAATAGCGTCTTGGTAACTTGGGCACCGCTCACGGGGTTCCTGAAAAGAGGCGTCGGAGTTTGTTCCCTCCGGCGTGCTCTCTAGCACAACGTACACAGAGAGGATGGTGGTAAATCGAGGTATAGAGCAGAGGGCGGTGGGGGGGGGGTTGCGGGCGGACCGTTTTCCCGTGACATGCAGGACGGCCGTCAGCAGCCTGCAAGTGGTAAATAGAAGCAAAGGCGTTGACTCGTAAGAACGGGACGCAAATTGATTATAGAATGCTCCGCCGGAAACCTGAAAAAAAAGCGGTGCTCAGACCATCCGTCCAGACGGGTTGGGGAACACTGGGTACCGTCAAAGTTGGTTGGTCCATTCGGGACGATCGGAAGTTCAGCCATATAAAAGCGGGGAGCGCTGGGACGACGCCCAACGACAGGCAAGGAGGGGACTCACCCACTAATAAGACCTCACGAAGTGGGGAGCAAGCGTTCCACTTGAAAAGATCGGTAAAAAGGTACAAAAAAAGGGGGGCCATTGAGGGTCGAGGGGGATAACGGTGCTTTACCCCAGGAGGATAGAGCTGAAAAGAGAGAATATCCTGCGACGCGGCCGTCTGAGTGGCCGATATGCTGACGGGGGAGAAAGGGTATTCCGCCCCATCTAGGAACCGGGCAACCGCTAGTGTAAGACGAGAGGGGGAAAACAGTTGTGGTGCTCTCATGGCACTTCGTTCTGCCGGTGACTCGCTCGGGACGGGAAACCGAAACCGGGGATAAGGGGGGACCACCAGAGAGAGGGAGTGGCAGGAAACGCTGTGTTTTTCCGGTAACGGAAAACGCCAAATGTGCAAGCCTCAAAAAAAGGGTAAACAAGTAGTACCTATTGAGTGGCCAAGGGCGCCCGTTTGATTCTCAAAAGGGCCGACCGTAGGGGCAAAAAAAGAGGGGAGGCGGGACTCCATCAAGAAAGTGTTGACCCAGAATATGTTGATCACAACACGCAAACCTGCGATGGGGCTGGCCGAAACCTGATGGGGGGAAACAGCCGCCAAATCGCGCAGCACCGAAATTCGTGGGCGGAAAAAGGGATCAGCAAGAAAATCAAAAAAGGATTCGTCCCCCGCCGATGGGCCCGAATGGGAGCGGCCGTGCAAGTGCGGAACAGGTCGGACCATGACAAGGACAGATCGCAGGGAGACGCGAACGTGGTACGGGCACTCTGCGCGACCCCCCTAAAGCTGAAAAAAAGAAAGAAGGTTGAGGGAGAGCAATCGATTATTTGTGGGGAAAGAAGGGGACGGGTTTGATCAACGAGAGAAAACAGCACAATTTTCTCGGAAAAAATATAGAGAGGGGAAACCTCAAAGCGAACTGAAAAAAAGGACTCTCGAAGCGCCATCAATCAACCTTTGTAGAAGAACTTCTTCCCGGGGGGCACCATCCGGGACGAAAACGTACAAAAGTTCGAGGGCGACGGGCGACTAGGTTCCTGCTATTCACCGTCAAACGTTCTCCATCCACTTCTTCAAACGGGGCAACATCGCTGGCTAGACCCGTGGGATATTGTCGATAATGCGTGCATCGCGCACAGGGGGGGGGAGTTTAAAGGAACGACGGGGAGGCGGCCAAATATTGGACGCCATAAAAGGTTGAAGAATTCGGGGGACAGATACGGATTCGAAGCGATCAAAAAAGGGGAAAGAAAAGGACTTAAAAGAACACGGAGAACTCGGGCACTCATCGGACTAAGGGTAACCTTGTTCCTAGGGCGTCAACACGGTTGCGTTACTTCAACCAGAAGGCGCCGGCAAAAAAAAATCCATCGGACGGATCCTGTAAATCAAAACTGGGTCGTTGGTGACGTGACCCGCGAGCCACCAAACGGACGATACTGAAACCAGATCGGCACTTACACCGTTCACTGAGAGTACCACACTCGACTTGGGGCAGTCGGCGATGAAGGAATTCGACAGCGGATAGGCCACGCGACATGCAACGGGAACGCTGTGAGGCTGGAATGTAAAGCATTGAAAGGTCATCCCGACGGTGGTCACGATGACTGTTCCACGACCGAGGTTCCAAATTGGAACGGGTGGGAACAGATCAATGCAGTGGGAAAGCAAGGCGACAAAAAAGGAGGCGGGATGGCTGCTCGGGTCTAATAAATTTAACGCTGGTTTCACAGGGGAGGGGTCCCAGGTCTTTGGGGATGGGAAAGCTGCGGCCAGAAAACCAAAACAACGCAAGCAAGTGGTGGCGGTTTGTTGGGGAAAACACCTGAAAGAAAAAGGGGTCAGCCGATGGGCGCAATTCTACAGGGGGCAGGACCAATTCCTATATACAAGGGTGAACCGAACACCTCGTAGATCTGTAAAAAGGCAGGCGCTACGAAACGCTGCAGCGAACACCCCGGCCGACCAAAACACAACTGTAACAACGGCTCTATACCTCGACGGTCGGAACAAAAAAATTAAAAGCGTTTGATGGAGAGGCTCCCGCGTAAACTAAAAACGATATGGTTTTCCAGTGCAACACTCTTCTCAGGGCAGGGCACATACATGGGGCCTTGCCGGAATACGGGAGGGGGGGTTAGAGGGGGGCATCCGCTCTCTCTGGACTAAAAAAAAATTGGCGCGACAAGAAGAACACAAAGCCATCGTCAAATGAAAAACAAGGCCACCAAAGGGGAATGCCGAAGGAACAGCGCCCGGCAATGCCTAACATGACCACCTACATATTGAGGGACGGGGGGTGTGCCTGGACGCCTACGCATCAAAGGGAAAAAAAAAAAATCGTCACTCTGGACGACGTACAAGGGGACATCGGTCCCCCAAACGCGGATCAGTAAGTCAAAAAACGTCCGGTGCGCCGGCCCCAATTCTAAGCACGCTGGAGTGGAAACTTTAGTGAGGTCACACCGCCTTCAAAAAGAGGACCGACGGCGAGGTTGGTGGTGAGTTCAACGGAACGCTGGGTGGCGGGCACGTGTCGGGAACTATGAGGGGAAAAACTAGACACACCATCAAGGTAACAACCATGAAAAGGAAAGGGCGGAAGGTTGAAAACATGGGCGCGACCTTTCCTCAAAAAGGGCAGCTGGACTCAAACCAGACCGGATCGTGAGTTAGGCGGTGAGGACAATGCTTTGTGAAAAAAACTAACTCTCTACAGAAGAGATCTCGTTAAGAAAAACCTGGAGGACATTTCGGGAAAAATGGATTACGGATGGTTGAAACTAGAGGTGGACAGAGAGGGGTTGCTCTGGGAGTTGCAAACGTGGGGTGGAAACTACGGCAATAATCCAAAGGGAGGGTCTGAACGAGTCAACAGGACAAAGCTGATTGGGGCAAAACTATAAGGCCGATCGTCTAACGAATAACCAATTCGCGACGTAAACTGCAAGAGATAGGAAGAAAGGGGGCTGGGACTGCTTAGTGGTTGGCGACATGGAAAAACCGGGAGGGACCCTTACGGGCCGGTTATCGCCGCTCGCCCGGGTGGAAAAAATCAGGGGGCTGGGGCGGTTCTGGGAAAGGTTTCCTCATATCGACATAACTGAAAAAAAAAGGTTTAAAGAGAACCGAGGCGAAACGGGGGGCATCTGTGGTATTGCCGGCAAAAGGGGGGGATCAATGGGTATCAGATAGGGCGGACACCTCTCGCTGGAGAAAATCGAAGGTAGTTTGACTACCGAGTATAGCCACCGGAGAGGGGTTCCCATAACTCCCCCGTAGGTGGAAGGACTAAGATTGACTGGGAATTCCTTCTAAAGTCGAGCATGCTAGGAGACTATCCGGTCGCGGGAACCAAGACCATCGAGGGGGTCGCGAGAAGTTGACCTAATTAGGGGGTTTCGGGATTCGTCAGGTACAAGGGGCAAAGCGCGTATATTCAAGGCTACGGCTCTATTTCTGGGGGGAAATCATAACACGACTGGATTGATCAGGGGGGATCTTTTCTGGGGGAGTTCGTCAGAGTATAGACGGCGTGTCCGGGGGGGTTATGATAGATCTCGAAGCGGATGGAGCCGGTTCAAAAATCGCCCACAGTGCGCACACGCAAAAGTGTACGCTATGACATGACAGAGAACAACAACCAACAAGGGGAGGGAAAGAAGACGGCACTTGGGAAGAGCGACATTTGAAAGACCAGGGAAAATTAGTGGAACAAAGGCACCGTAGGACATCCCGGCTCTGGACGTCGTCGATCTGGAGGGAACGGACCCTCAGTCTAACAAGAACATCTCAAACTACTAACGTAAAAGCTAGATAACATAGAATGTGTAAAAAAACCAAACTCGAGACGTCAGGCCTTGATCATCCTCCAAGGGTTTTGTACCGGAAACAAAAAAACCGAAAACGTCAGTTTTAAAAATTCTCGGCAGAACCCCTCGAGGGGGGTGGGACGGCTGGGGAAGGAGGAAGGATTAGGGCGAACACCAGAGTCCTCGAAAAGGCTACCGCCCGAGGGGAAGGGCTTTTCATGGTATTCCTAAAAAAGGTCGTGGGGTGACCCAACAATAACCGCGCGGAAAGAGTGCGGGCTGGTAACCTGGAGACTATCAGGCGAGAAGGGTAACGATGAAAGAGAGGACTTCAAATACTTCCTCACTTGGAAAGAGGGTGCCTTCAGAAAACGACGACCCTCTCGAAGCGGTTGGTTCAATGAGGAGTAACGTCTGGGAGACAGGGAAAGCAGTACCAACTGGGTAGTAAAAGCTGTGATAAGGAGGGCTCAGGATTCTCCCCTTAAGGGGACTCCTAAAATTGCAAACCAACACGCGCTAAGAGAATCCTTCCAGGGTCACCGAAGGGGAAGAGTGCACCGTAAATGTGTCATGTGGATGTCCGTGGCAAAGGATAGTCAGGAGTGGACCCCAGCAGCGTGGGTATCGGACTAGGAAACGATGCTTGATGCCGCTGAGGGGGGAAGGATTTGTTGAAGTTTGGCTAAAAAGGACACAGCAAAACCTTCGAGTCCTCGTAGTTACATAATAAGAATTTCTTGACAGGGGGGGGGGAAGGTCCGTCGGTATGGTGAGGGCACGGGAGAGATATAGCTAAGTAAGTTTACTTCTAACCGGGAAACCATTGGGACAAACGTCCATTCCGAATGACCGCAACGGTCCTTGGGGTGGGAGGGACAACTGCCTCTTAGAGACGGCAGAGAAAGAGAGAAACATCTTATCCGAGAAGGAAGGGGGGGACTATAGATGGGGTTCAAAGGCATGTTCCGGCCAAGAAACGGCACGGACCAACCCAATGTTAACTCCAAAACAAACGATGGCCGGCCGATGGGTGACGGCTTGGAATACAACTAAGTTTTGGTAAAGCAGGAGGTGGCGCGAAACCTCAAGGTCCAACGTCTAGGGGAAAGAAAAAAGATAGATATCGATGCGACTTCCAATTGAAGGAAAAAAAAGGATGGGAGTCTGCAAAGGTCAGTGCGAGTGGTAAGATTTTAATCGGGTCTTTTTAGAGGGGACCCTCGCAACGCACATTGGACGCCTGTTCGCAGAAGAATTTCACCTGGGTTTGGCTCGACACATTGAAATCCTGGAGGTTTCGGCGGATGATTCTGTTCGCAAAAAACGGCTCGAGGACCAATTATTCACAACGCCCGAACGGGAGGGGTCCGGCAGGATCGAGAAGCGCGGTCCTAACTTGACGTCAGCGTGTGGCACATACTAGGAGTGGGTTAAAGCCGGGAGACCACACCTTGAGCGTAATGTTGTTCCGACGTCGAGTATCGATATTGTTGCGGGGGTTTGTGGGTTAATAATTCCGGGTGGGGGCAAAAGGCAACCTTAAAACAGGCCCTGGTCATCACGGAAAAACTGGTATGGGATCGCGAAAGGAGTTCCGTTTAAAGGAGCCTCCATTATGAAGTATTGCCGTCAACGATAGAATCCCATCTCCAACCCAGGGATAAGGCCGGGGGTTTTTAAAAACCGCATTGAAGGGAGCTGGTAATTCAAGGTTTGTTGGGTAAGTGATATCTGCTGGAACCATATAAATAAGCGGCTTCGGTGACCTACTGCAAAAACTACGCAGGGATTTGAAAGATACCCAAAATAACCTCTATGGAGCTCAAGCAGCCAGCGAGATGTCACTTTAAAGAAAGGGGGGAAATCGTTCTCGTGGGAGCAGGGGTAAGCTGAAAAAACTCGGATAAGGCGGCAGGAAGAAGTCAGATAGCACAGGAGCGGGGGCCAGGAAGGTAGGGATGGGTAGAGACGGGTATAATTCCATGAAAGCGGGCGCCAAAACGGAGGGGGAAAAAACGTGGTAGAAACGGGAGGAGGAGAAAATGGACAGGGGGTGGCCGTCAGGGCGAACAAATACCAGACATTACGTCCGTAGTTGGACCTTGCCCGCAAGGGTGGGGGGGAGGCCGTCAAACTCAAGTCGAGGATAACAAGGTTTATAACCTTAAAAAAAAAAAAGTCCCGATTGAGTGGGCCTCTTGCTAAGGGGTCTGTGTCCTGCAGACCGTTTGCTTGAGGCGAGCCTCCATCGCCTGGAGAATGATTGGGGATCAACAAGCAACTAGGAGTAACGAAAAGGACTGTTTTGTCCTCGCTACACACCTCCAAATGTGATAGATGGGGGCAACCTTTATCATAGATCAACCGGGGGAGTCCTATCTAGATTGTGTTCCATGTGGTTATACTGCAAGGGAGAGGGTGCGAAGTTGTTGGGGGAAGGGGGTACAAAATACCAGTACATATTCGCGCCGCGACGTTTTAAGGATCTCTGGACGAATCCCCCCTCCTCCATGAAGTTTCCGGCAAGGTTAATTTAGGGAATCAGCTCGAGTTATGTTGGGTAGGACCGCGTTGCCGGTTTGAATAAGACTCGAAAAAAACGTATTAGAGGAGAATAAAAGGAAAAGGGAACTGAACCAAATAGCTTGGTAAAATCCCTCACCTTTGGAAGTGCTCATAATGTGAGCTGACGCTGAACGTCAGAAGTACACCTTTCTGGGCGCAAACGGAGACTTTCCTTGGATGGGCAACTTAAAAATACTTCAAAACATACAATAGGAAAAACCAAGAAAGGGGATAGATCAAGGTTGTATCTGGTATTTAAAGGTTCAGAAGACGGGGATCACTGAAAGGTGCTTCGAGACAGGGTTTCTGCCAGGTAATTTTGGACGCAGACCGGGGGGGGGTGATCAATGAAAATCTACGTAAGGGATGGAAAAAGGTTTCGGACACGAACTCGTCAACTCAATTAGACTACGGTCTGAAGCCGAGGGTAATACAAGGTGGGGGTCGTTTGACGGCAGTCAAATGCCGGCCGTTTCCGACTACACTAAAACTTAAGGGGTCCGCCGGACACCCTATATAACATTCAACCATTACTAGGCAAGTGATAGACACCGGAACATTCGTTCAACGGCGTACAGGGGGGGTTGCAGATGGGAATGCTACAGCTGTAGAGAACGTCAGCCATCGCGACATCGGACTGCCGGGTGGGAGACAAGATTATCTTGCAATTGCCGCTCGTAATGGGGGAAAGCTGCCGGCTGATCCCAGATTGTAAAAAAATTCGCGGTAGGGACTAGAAGGGGAGGGACAGTGAAGGAGCACTGGATGGTTTGACGGTGCGGGACATACCGACGATAGGGTCCGTACGGTCAAGGGAAGAGGGGAAGCAAGCCATCTGGGGGAAAAAAACGTCCCACAGGGGGCCTTCAAATGTCGGTTTGGAAACGCTGGTACCGGTCCTGGGGGGGGAGTGGAATTCCGGGATTAGAACTTTGACAGGCGTAGTCCCAAAGGACCTTATCAGGTGCAGCTAAGGATACCTAGGGGGAAAGCCCTGGAACACGGGGCAAAGAAATGGCAGACTTATTCCGGAAGGAATGCCGATGCAAAACACCCAACAAACTATGGATTGGACCTCTAAGTCGGGGGTTAACAGATATACGTGGTAAAAAAAAAAGTGGTTTCTCTCCGCGGGGGAACACTCCTACGAGAGGGTCAGGCAAAACCTATGCCAGAAAGGTTCAGAACGGCGCTAGATATCCTTTTACCTCGGGAGCGGGCGGGGGGGTATAAAGTGTTTAACGAAGGATAGGGGGTCAAGTGTCTGCGAACACCAGCGCCGACTCAATTTCGAAACCAGGCCAACAAAAAAAAAGGCCTGCAGGGGGCAACAGGAGCCCTGGCACTGCGATGCCAGCGTACTACCGAAGCAAAAAAAGGTGAGGGCCCGGTTTTTACGAGCCAGACGCTCAATTAAGCTTCACGTACGATCTCGAAGATGGGAGATCAAAGGCAAGTGTTATCAGTGGCGCCGTTCAAGCAATCACACGGGGAGCAAATGGAGGGACGCTCAGTGGGAAAAAAACCGAAACACGAAAAAAACCCCCAGACATCGATTTGGTGGGGAGTTCACCGAAGGGGTTGTCAGCCGTTGCGGGGAGCAAGAGGAGGGGAACCGAAAAAAATCAAAGAGTAAAAACAGTCAATTGGTCTCGGATCAGGGGGGTACATCTAATTGGGATCGTAATAGGGAGCGAGGTAGCAAATTACAGGGGCTGGCAGTCTTACTGGCGGGCAGGAAAAAAGGGGTCGACTTACGCTGGTAATAGATCGAGCCGAGAACAATACGCTGTAAAGTCCATTACCATGGAGGAATGATTTGATGATTCACCGGGGGAAAAGCGAGTGTCATCTCTCCGTGTGGGCGCACAACGTGCACATCGGCCCGCGAGGCAAACAGCTGCTCGTGGGCCGAGGAAAATGAGAACCACGCAGTTGGGAAACGGGCGAAAAATAATGTCCTATCCTGCTGCCTACTGGACCACGGAAGGACGGTACCTTACGGCCGAATGCACCATGCTGAATCATTTTAGTAAGCAGAGGGTTGGAGTCAAGTTCGGCGGAGACTTAAAGATGAAGGAGAGGAAGGAGAGAAAGAGGTTGCACTCGTTTTCGATTAGCTGCTGACGTGCGGTAGAAATAAGAAAAGAGGCCAGGGACCAGAACGTCTCAGCTGCAAGAGAAAGGAGAAAATCTACGGGGACCGAAGCGGGTTATAAGTCGAAACGGCAATAGTTTGTCGTGGAAGAGTAAGGAGAAAGCGTTTCCATCTCGGAGAGGGCCTTGTTTGAAACGCATATTCCCGAATTGTCCCAGAAAGACACCTGGTGGGACTCAAGGGGAAAAAACTGAAAAGGGCTTTGAACGAGGAATCTGGGAGAGAGACGGCTAGCTAGGCGGAGGGCAGCAAGGACCCAATAAGGGGGTGATTAGAAAGTTTACCAGTATTTCTCTGGGGGCGGTGTACTGGGGGGAATGGGAAGACAAACATAGGGTGACATGGGATCTGGGATTTACACGTGAATCGAGGGCGTTTTGAAAGCCTGAAGGAGGTTCGAATCTTTGCTGGGAAGGAGAGTTGGTGGACCGGGGGCGTTCCGTTCGCTCCGGGAGCGCCGCAAAGACTTTCGTGAGGACGGTCAAAAAAGCCGAAGCGAACAAGGAGGGAGCACCAAAACAGCTGGTGGCAGGAAAGGGGGCAGGGAG
>Ga0179593_1675999_pt1 | contig 14255 bp, 12 predicted proteins | sample CZODoug2_1_08_16_FD_185931 | JGI IMG/M metagenome (GOLD analysis project Ga0179593, IMG submission 185931) | Vadose zone soil fungal communities from Angelo Coast Range Reserve, California, USA - CZODoug2_1_08_16fungal (PacBio error correction) | ecosystem: Environmental > Terrestrial > Soil >...
GTGTGGAACAAAGGAAAGGCCCGGGTCACATCAGGAGGGGCGTTCGCCGGCAGAAAATATCACAGTCAAGGAGGCGGGTGCACGGGAGCCAGACCTGCCACACCCGTATCAACGAGCGGGTCCAGGGGGGGTCCAGAGGAGGAGAAACCGGGGTTGACAGCTTGAAGGGTCCAATTACGATCCTAAGCATCAGTGTGAAGCCGTCGGGAGGGGTCAGAAGGTCAAGTGGGACGCCCCCCCAAAGTTTAAGGGGAGGGGAAAAAAGGAACGAACCGGGAAAGTTCGCGGCCCCGGCCAGGGGCCCGAGCAGAAGATGGTGTTCGCGGCAGATGGGTTGAAACTCTGGGGGTGCGACGGGTGGGGAGTGTCGAGGACGCCGAATCCGGGGGGAAAAACCCGGGGACGAGGGAAGTGAACCTGGAGAAAAGGGTAAGCAACAGCCCTTGTTCCCTGAGCAAAAAAAGCGGGCAAAATGGAAGAGTAGATCAGTCGCTCGAGCCGTTCCCGGGGGGCTTGCAGTGGTGCCCAACAATAGGGAGGAGCAGAAATCCCCTGCACTCCTTTAACAAAAGAAGGCCGCTCCGGGGATTGGTGCGTGAGGCAACGACGAGGGGGTGAGGTCCCTTCCCCCTCCAAGAACGGGCCTACGGTACCCCAGTTGGAGGGGGGGGAAAAAAAGAAGGGATTGCATTGCAGGCACTGTTCGGGGGCACCCTGGTCCGAAGGCCCCTCGATTGGGGGATGGGAAAAAGGGACGGCGACCGTACTGAGCGGAGGTCAGTCCAACCACTTCGCAAAAAGTCCTCGACAAACAACGGAAAGGGGGGGGGGGAGGAGTGAATGCAGCAGGATGCCGTGAAAAAAAGAAGGTCAATATTCGTTCCTTCACGCCCGCTCTATGGCGGACGTGGGCGGGCCAAGGGGGGGGGGGACTCGAGCAGGAAAGACATTCGTTCAAACGTCCGGACTTCAGGTCGTGGGGCCCCAGGGACTTCAGTCTCGGAGAACCATACGGTAAAAGCTAGCCTCCACAAAAACAACAATCAGACAGCTGCCGGAGGAAGTAGGTCCCGCGGACCTGGGTGACTGAAAAACTCTGTTGGAACCCGGGGGGACGGAAAGTGGCAAAAAGTGAGGATCGGCCCCCGAACCAGGAGGCTAGCCATGGCCAGAGCGTTGGGGTCCGGAAAAAACGGGGTGCAACGGTTAAAATGGGCGGTAGTAAAAAAACCAAAAGGGGCCGGTGTCAGGGTCGTACGGCTCACCGGGAAAACCCAGAGAACCAAAGACAGGGTCTAAAAAAAAGAAAACAAAGCATCGGGACGTCCCCCTGCAGTCCTTCATGCCGGCCAAGAGGACGGCCGTGCCCGGGGAACAATGACGGGGAAAAACGCCGACCACGCCACGGGAGACCAGCTGGAGAAAAAAAAACCGGTCAAAACCCGTGGAAGACCAAATACCCTGCGGGCCCAAAAGGTATAGCAGGGGGGGGAGGGGGGACGCTTGTCAACCAGAAACAAAAGGTGGGGGGGATATAACGCTCAAACTGGCATCCTTGGCTGAAAAAAAAGACTTCCGGGGGGGCCCAGCCGGCACGTCGGTCGACCACGTGACGGGGCAAACACGCAACTCCAGGGCTGCCGGCTCAAGGGGGTAGCGAGGCCGGGTAGAGGAAAGTCGCGCGGGGACTGAGTGAAGAATCCCAAAGCAGGCCGCGTAATCTGCGGCGGAAACCAACGTCTCCGGTACTTGATCCGCCTTTGGGGGGGGGGGAAAAGTTGAGCGGAACCAGCCCAGTGGGGCTCCAAAACAGGGGAAGGTGTGTCGGAAGAAAGGAGTCCGAACCGCAGGAGGGCGGCCGGCTAGCTCGGGCTGTGAAAAAGTCCCGTCGGGGCCGCGCGGTTTCAAGTGAAGCGTATGGGAGGGTGGAAAAGAACCAAAAAAAATGTTCGGGCACCTGGTCGTGCCAGGCCAAGGACTTGGGTCCAGCAGGCCTCAGAAAATTGAGCCCCGTCCACGGACAAGAAAGCCAGGGGGGTCCTGGGATAACCAAGCCGGACGTCCTGGGGCAGGCTGGTCAAGAGTTGGTGCTGGGGCTGGGTGGGAGCTGGGCTGGGGGGGGGGGGACCCAAAACGAGGGGTGTGAGCCAGTGCCCAAAGAAACCGCGCGCGGAACAGCGTTGCCCCCATCGGAGAGGGGGCAGAAACCCGAGCAGGGAGGAAAGACCACCTGGACTAATAGGACCCAGGGGGGTTCGTGCCCTGGTGCAAAAAAAAGGGTAAAAGACGTGGCTGCTGGCGGGCGGGAGTGGCAGTCCCACCCTGCTGATGGAGGAGGGAAACACGGAAGACGGCCCGGGGCCAACGTAAAAAAACAGAGAGAAATCGACGCGGGCGGCTGGGCCGGCGACCGGGGTCGGCGAGGGGGGCCGATACCAGGACGTAGCGGCCCGCGCGGCTGGGGCCGGGGTGGGGCGGCAAAAAAAGTGGAGGCGTTGACTCGGTTAAAAAGACAACAAGAAGGGGGGGAATGGGGATGACTTCGCAACGGACGGTTGGTCCAGGCCCAGATCAAAAATCGGAATGCCCCGCCCTCCCCATTGAACTGTGGGCAAGCAGCCGCCATCCAGGGAAAAGGGTTGGTCGGGCATGAAAAGTCCAACGCCGGCCCCCAAAGTGAGGGGAAACACCTGGGGGGGTAAAAAAATCAGTCACGATAGGCCGGCAACGAACCCATGGGAGTGGGAAGAACCGTTTTACTCACGAAAACTACGAATCGATAAGACCGGGAGGAGCCAATGGGGGGGAGACAAGAACTGAAAAAACGAACCCCCATCTAGAAAAGGAAAAAAAATACCCCTCAGCGTGTCCCTTCACGAAAGGTCAAACCGGGGACAGGGCATCTGCTCAAAAAGATGGGGGCAGACCTTGGGTTTACCCAGCCTGGGGTACCAAGAGAAAACACCGCCCTTTGACGCGGGCGCCGGTTTCGGATTGGGACGCCTCTTTCCCGGCCGGAGGACGACCCTGGTCAAGCAGGAAGTGGTAACGCGTTTGGCTGAAAAACCAACTTCATCTAGCAGGAGGTCCTTGACTGTGCATAACTCCAGGGCGGGGTGGCACCGAAGATCCACCAGTCTTGGTGTTTTGCTGTCTAGGGGTTGGGCGGACGGTGGTGACGGGGGTTGAACAACGGGGGGGGGGGTGATCGGGCGGGACAGGGGGGGGGAGGAAAACGAGGGCTTCAGAGCGATGCCAACGGGGTCGGGAATGGCCGGCCGTCTAAGGGCGGAAAGGGGCCCGGGGGGGAAAAGGAAGGGAAAACAAGGAATCCGAGGGCCCACGCCGGGGCCCCGGGTTATTGAAAAAACCTGGGCCGAAGATAACTGGGCCCAGTAAAAGAACGGTTTGTGGGGGTGCCGCCAAAACTGAGGGGGCCACATGCCCGGGACCGTCAGCAAAAGGACAAACAGAAGCGGGGGAAGAAAAAAGACGAAAAAGAAAAAAGCAGGAAAAGCCCAAACTAAAATTCCTATCAGCAGAAAAAGGTCCCCCTCCGGCACTGGCCACTGGAAAAAAATGCCGAGGACGTTCTGGAAAAACGAATCAAAATGTCTAACTTCGAAAAAAAAGGGGGACTGGAAGGGTGACGGCCCGGAGGGTTGATGTAAGGGTTTTTTCGAGCTTCGGTTGCCGGTTCACCACCAAAAAAGAGGGCAGAGTTGGGAAGGAACTGGCAGTTCTAAACCAAAAAAAAAAAACGGGCCGGGTTAGGAAAAGTCCAACATGGAGGATCCCCACGCCCCTGACGCAGGGTGGTCGGGCCAACAAAAAAAGCACCAGGGGGAGGAGAGGTCGGCATCCAGACGGCAGGGACAGGTTGGAGAAGATGCACAACGTAAGAGCAGGGTTAGCGCCCCTGTACCTGGGATTTGAAGGGGGATTCTGCCGCGATCAAAGTTTTCCAAACGGGGGGGCCAAAAAGGCCTCGGGAAAAAAGGGGAAGAGTGAACGTCCGGGAAGGAGGTTTGCTGCCTCTCTCCCAAAAAACGAGATCGAGGGGGACAATAACCTTCTCACAAAACAACAAAAAAAGGAAAGATAGAGATTTTGGGGGGGGGGTCCACCAAAATCTCTAAAATGCAAGCGGGAAAAGACCAGTAACACATGCATCCGCAAGAGTCAGTACCCCGAGAAAGCCATACCCTGTTTGGCCCTTTAAGGAGACTCTTAAGACCAAAACTAACCGGGGGGGGGGAAAAAAGTCCATGGTAAAACCGGATGATACCAGGAACTGTGCGTCAACAAAGGGCAACTGGATGCCGACCCGCTTTCTCGGGGGAAAGTGCCCGATTTCAGGGCCGTGGGAGGGACAGGGTGGCGGGATGCGCAGGGTCGACCGAAGGTAAAGGGGATCGCGCCGTCCCTGAGGGGGGAATCGCCGCCAGAACTGGGTCAGAGAGAACGCACGGAGAGAGGAAAAACCGGCGAAAAAACGGGTTCGAAAAGAAAAAAAAGGTAGCACGCTCCCTACCACGAACAGTAAAAAAAGAAAAAAAAGAGGGGGAAGAGCGGGGGGGGAAACCCAACGTGGAAAGGGCGAGGGACCCAGCGGGGAGGACTTCCCCGTTGTGAAACGTCCGTTGCCTGGTCGGGGAGGACGTGGGGCCTTTACTGGCGTTCCACTTGACTCCCCAGGGGAAAAGAAAATTGGGGGGGGAAACGCTGTTGCGGGGAAAAAGGACTGGCGCCCGTGTTCGGGAAAATAACTCCCCCGGGTAGAAGACCAGGTAGAATTCAGGGGCCCGGGCAGCAATTCAGACAACGAAAGGCGCCGGCAAAAAATCGAATCTTGTTCCCCCCCAGGAGGGGGAAGTCGTCCCCCTGAAGGAGGGAAAACCCGGCGGCAGAAACCCGTCCGACCCCAGGGGAGGGAAAAGGATCGAGACAGCCGTAAGGATCCGTAAAAGGAGCCCGCCCGGGCGCTTGAAACACAACGTTGACCCGAGTACCTAGACGGCCAGGGAACAAAAGCACGCAACAAAAGAAACCTAGCAGGGGAAAAAAAAAAGAGGGGGGGGTTCACTCAAGAACCAAACCGGGATCTGGAAAAGGGCCCAGGCCCACACTGTCCACCGAAAAGGGAAAGCTGCCGGACCAAAGCACCGTGGAGCCGGGGGGGTCACGTACCTTGGAATTGCCAAAATTATGTCGGGGCCCAAGTCCAACGCAGGGGGAAGCCAAAAGAGTGCCCGAGGCACCCACCGGAAGGGGGGACAGGGTAAAGCTGTAAAGGGCCGACATGTGCCCCAAACAATCGCTGGGGAGAAGCGGGACAAAGGAGGGGGACGTCAACCGTCCGCCAAAAAGCCCTCCGGGGGGCCCTTCTGCCGGAGGGACAAGGCGGTGCGGGATGCACTCTCAAGGGTCGGGCAGGGTGGATCCCCTGGGACAGCAACAGAACGACGGAAACGGGTTGAAATTGAACCGGCCCCAATTCGGATGGGAGTTGCCCAAGTCGCCCTCGGCAAGGGAGATCCCCAATGGCCTTTTCCAAGGAGGCAGGCGGGGTATTGGCGTTTCAAACTGGGCACGTGGCCGAACCAGCAAAAAAGCCGTTGTGACGCCCCCGCGTGAGTCCGGCCCCTCTGATTCTGAAAAAGAACCGCCGTATCTTGGAAGCCCCGCCGGGGGAGGGAGGGACCGTCCCAAAGCCCCGAAAGCTGGATCAGGGGAAGAGAAAACCCAAAGGAGTCCACGATCGAAAACAGGCACCATCAACCGAGGGACACGTGGGCCAAGCACAGCGGCAAATGGGGAGGAGGAAGCGCAGGTAGGGGTTCTGCCACTGCGGGAAAAAAAAAAAAAACGGTCGACCGCAATCCTCCCGAGGGGAAAAAGTACGCCGGTTGATGGACAGGGGAAAGGGCACGCAAAAAAGGAGCTAAGGGGGATAACCGCAGAGAAACAGGGTGGACGCAACAGAACCTCTCCAAAAAAGCAACGACCCGCACCGGGCAGCACCGCCCCAAAACACGTTCCCCAAGTGGAGAGAAAAGACTTGCCCCAGCCCTGGGTCTTTCCCGGGCCCTCCGCGATTAGTTCCTCAAAGAAGTTTACAACCTTTCGGAAGGGTCTAGAGGACCGATCCCCATCCATTCCCGCAAACAGGAACAGAAAAAGAACAAAAATACGAGGAAGAAACACCCAGCAGTCCACCGAATTGAGAAAAAAAAAACATGTTCAGCTCTGCTCCAAGGGGAAGGTTCGGCTCCTTCCTAGGTCAAGCCCCCGTGAACCTGGAACCAATGGGACCTTCCCGTCCGTTCACCCCCTCATCTTGGATTGTGCTCCACCTCACAATCCGAGAGCCTGAAAAAGAAGACCACCTATAATTCATCCCATTGCGACTCTACAAAAAGTGGACCTACATCGTCTGTCTTAAAGGGGTCTACACTCCGGAAAAAAAGGAACCCCTTCGAAGCAGTCGCAAAACTTGAAAGCTGGCTTTCAAGCCTGGGGCCAAATCCTGACTGTCCCGGAGATAAGGGTGGACGTTTCAGAGGCAAGAAGAAAGGCTGAGGAGCCACTGTTGTCAATTTCCACATCGGGAAGGGAAAAAAATCCTGGGTGGGGGCGATTAAAAAAGTCAATAACCCAAAAACGAATGGTCCTAACCGACCGGACAAGGTGTCAAGGGGGGTTGGTCGCCCTGGGGAGAAAAGGGGTTCGAGTAAAGAACCCCCAAACTTACGCGCACACATGGGATGGAAAGACCAGCGCTGCGAAGAAGAGACCTTGGCCCGGTGGCTGAGGGTGAAAATCCCGACCCCGAAGAAGGACACCCAGGGTGGGTAATGAGCCAGGCAGTTTTGAATTGCCAAGAAGAAAAGGGGGGAACTGAAAACAAGCTTTTTGGGTCTCGACCAGTTGGGGGAGTTCGTTTCCAGACCCCATTTTGCAAAAGGGGGCTATGCCCGTGACTTTCGCGCGGCCGGGTGGGGCCGGATGCAGACGAGAGGTTTCGCGGTAACAAAAGAAGAACATGTTGCGAAGCCCTGGGCAGCGGGGGTCGTAGGTGACTCCCCGGTAATGAAAAAAGAGGAAGATAACCCTGGCCAAACGGGGGGGACAAAAACTCACTTTGGCACCCAGTTAACTGTTAAGAGCACAAGCCAAAAAATCCAACATGCGGGCCATGGACGATGAGAATAGGCTGAAGTCTAGGACAAGAATTTCCAAAAAAAAAAAAAGGAAGGCCGACGGGGCGCAGACCAACCGCGATTAATCAATTGTCCCCTGGGGACTTGTACAAGACGTGCCGCGGCGCTGCTTGCGTCTGGTATAGGAAGAGGGGTGGTCTTGTCCGCGTAATGGGCAATAATTGCGTTCCCAACTCCCAGGGGAGTTTCGGGTAAAAAACTTGGGGCGAGGCCCTGTGGAAAGTGGCTAAGTTTTCCAACTCACGCCCCAACGTGGAATTGGAACCCTAAGAGAGGTACGTTTGTCCGGGGGTCAGGAACCGAAACCCATTCCGGAAAGGAACACCAAACAATCCAGGAACAATGTGAGATCCAAGAGAACAAAAACGGGTAGTGAAGGATAAAAAGGCAGTTCCCTGGACTGCCTGTACTGGATCCGGGGCGGCCTTCCAGGCAAAAGGCCCGGGTGATTCCATTACCTTCGAACGACATGCCTCGTGCCAGTGACGTCCTTTTTCGTGGGACCGGAAAGTCATTGAAAACGTATCAAGGAAACACTACAAGCGGGGACCACTTCTCAATCAAACAGCGTTTCCTCTGAAGGGGGGAAGTAGGGGTCACGGTGGCACCGGTCTTAGACCGTTTAAAATCCTCCTGGAACCTCAGGAACTCGGCATGGGAAAGAGGAAGACTTACAACGGCCTTTGGGGCTACCAGTAGGTGTTACGTGCGGGGAAAAAAACCTGAGGTTCCCAGGAACGGGTCCGTAAACGCCTCGTCACCAATCACCCGCATCGTTTTCTAAAGCCGAAACCACCACAATCTGGGAAAACGCCAAATCCGGTCACAGGCCCGGAAAGTAAGTCCCGGTCGGATCCCGCTGAACCGGGGCAGATGCAACATAAAAAACCGCGTGGCCGGCAGCTCGAACAGCAACAAGGGGGCAAAAAACCGGAAACCACTTTCACAAACCACGGGAGAGCCAAAACAAGTGGGTGATCAGGGACGCAAGGTCAGAGGCAAGCCAAAAAACCTGTACACTTGGATAGGGTAGCGAGCCAGGAGGAGGAAACCATACTGGGGGATGAAAGTAAGGGGGACCATTCTGACATCCGTCAGCGGTGGGAAAAAAGAGAAAGCCAAATCACGGAGCAGTCCTTGGAGAAAAAACGGTAAGATATAAAAACCAGGCCCACGCGGAGAAAAATGTGCCCCGCGTGTGGGGAGACCCACCGGCCCAAAAGAATTAACACGAATTTGGCAAAGGCACCTATTCCCCGGATGCTCCGGCGTCGTCGGAAGGAAATTATGCGGCGTGACACGCAATGGTCGACACCAGACAGGGAGTAAAGTGGACCATCCTGAGTTCCGGGAAAGACCGCATGTCGGTTAAGTGAGGTCAGGCCATGGCGAAGGCTTCGAAAGGTGGCAGTGCGACGGGGATGGCCGGGGGGGACGCACAAATGTTTCATGGAGAAAAAGGCGGCGGGGAGTGCCCACCTTGGGAACAGCGCTCCCGGGCAGGCAAGGGGGCTAGGGCCGTTCGGCAAGGCCGCACCGGGAGGACTGGAGGCGGGGACCTGGTTAAGGCGGGGGAACTCAGTTTTTGTGAGGGCTGGGGTCCTGGAAATTGTTGGGAGGGGGTGTGCGGGCCTGGGAGTTGAAACGAACCGAAGCCCGGACCCAAGACACACGGGATGGGCCAATTCGTTTACACGCAAAAAAACTGCCCCCGCCCGCCCAATAAACCGGGCAAAGGGGAACTGCTGGGCGAAGCAAAGGGTTGAGGGCTCCTGCCATGAAGGGCGAATACAAGGGGGTCAATTCCACAAGAAGACTTAAGGGGGAAGAGGGTATGGTAAGCAAAAAACAGAACGCCTCATTCGGCCCCAGAAAAGGGGGAGCCCACGATTTAAATCCCTCAGGGTGACTTTCTGACTGGCCAACCTGAGTCGCCGTGTAACCGAACTATTTTCACCCGAGTTACCGACCTGGCCGATAAAAAGCGGCCGGTGCAGTTCACCCAGTTCTGAAGCACGTGATTAAGACGATCACGCTGGTAATTGAAGAGCCGCCAAGGGGGTCCAAAAACCAGATCGCGCCAGGTCCCAGAGAAACAAAAAATCCATTGTCGGGGACAGGAAAGCCGCCGCCTACACAAAGGGGGTCGGGTACGCAATTCCGGGCAGAGGAAAAACAAAACGGGGCCCCGGGTCCTGGACGTTGGACGTCGTCAGGAATCGATGGGAATACCTTAAAGAACAATCGCATTTTTCGTCTGTGTGAAAAAGGTACAGGACGACCGGGAAATATCGGCTGCAATTCGGGAAAAACTCGCTATTGGATAACAGAACTGCCCAGGGGGGTCTCACAGGACAGGAAAGAAAGGCGGTGGGGGGAACTTCAAAAAAGCTGACGGTTCCAAAAAAACCCTAGAAGGCAGACCCACTCTTGCCTGGAAGGGGACAGACCTTGGGTCTCGCCTTCGTGACACACAAAAAAAACGGGACACCAACATGGCTGGAAAAGCTTCATGGTCCCCCTCACGGGGGGAGGACCAACGGCCTACCTACCTTCAAGATGGGGCACCGAAGCAGCGGTCGCGGGCCAGCTGGTGTCCCGGGAACGAAAAGATCCAGGTCGGTGAAGAATTTCTGGCCCTTCCTCCGCGGGGGTGAAAAAACCAGGTGCACGGCATACTGTTGGCGATCTGGGTTGGTCCTCATTTAAAAAGCCGGGGAAAAAGGTGGTTGCACTCCGGAGGGCCCGAGGCGGAACGGATTGTCCGGACCGGAGGCGATCATCCGCGGAGGGCCCAGGGCCGCAGCAAAGCAGAATAGGTCCGGGGAAAGGAAAGGAACAGAAAAAGGGAAGGCGAGCTCCGAGGAAAGGAGGGAAACTGTTGCCGGCCCCAAATTGGAAATGGCCACGTACAAGAAAAGTGGCGAAACCGGGTTTTCCGAACCAACAAGCACGAGCAAAAGAAGGACAACAGCGACGACAGAGCGGAAAAAACCAGAAGCACGGAAAATCCAGAAAAGGACGTAAAGATGGATCAGAGGGGGCTCACGAAAAGCCTTGTCCCCGGAGAAAAGAACTGCCCTGAGCGAATGAGGAGGCACCTGGGGAATAGGAAAGGGTACGGCCCGCTGTGTAGATGGTGGGAGCCTTTTTTCGAAAAGGGGGGAAAAAACAAGTGCCGTTCTCCGAGTTAAGACGCGAGCCTTGGCCCAAGACTGGCAAAGATGCTCGACGAAGTGGAGGGGTTAAACGCAAACGTGTTCAACCTGATCCCACTCGTGGGCCGACAGATTAGCGGACCAACACCGCAACCTAAAGCGGAAAAAGGAGGCATCACGGCTGCCCGGGGGGATCTCTGGGGAAAATTGAGGGGATCATCCGCCCAGGTACCTGGAAAAGACTGGGACACTTGCGAGTATTGTCAGCTGAAAAAGCAAGGTTACGGGCCACAAGAAAGGGACCACCCTGGAGCCGGTACAATAATTCGCTAGACTGCCTGACCGCGCACGAGGAATCGAGGGGGAGCTATCAAAAAAACAAAGGGAGTAAAGAGATTGTCTCGAGAAGTCGTGCGCGGGTCAACAAAAAACCGCCCCGACAAAAATCGTCCAGAAACCCGGGAACCGACCAGGTTGCAAAAGAGAAGGGTTGAGGCAGTATCGAAAACGGCCGAGCAACGTACCGGCAAAAAAAAGAAAAACTAGTGATTCTCATTTACTTAGGGAAAAAGAAGACAAGCAGCCGGTTTCTGGAAACCGACACCGCCCCGTCGGTACCCGGTGGCAAGGGGTTGCCCGAGTAATTCCAGCCAGGGGGGGGGGGATCAGGGACAAAGGGTTGCAGAGCAAGGACCGGCCCGGCAAGGGCGACATAGGCGCACGAAAGTAGTCCCCCCGACATCCTTTGGTCAAGCTTACGTCAACAAAAAAAAACGCATCGAAAACAGAACGGGATCAAATACACAAAAAAATCCCCTCCGAGAACCATTACTATATCAGGGAGGAAAAGGTTTTCAGCGCAATTTGGAAAATTCCCGTCCCGACTTAGGAGGGTGCGTTTCCAGTGGGAGGTCTAATGGACCACGTAAGCTCACTCTTCTGGTCGGGAGTCGTTGAAAAGACACCGTGGGCTTAAGTTCTGGCGGAAAGGAATTGATTCCGAATCTCCTGGGGAAGGGGGGGGGGAGGCTGGACGTCCCTAAAAGGGCAGGTGGCGCCCGGTTTACGTCGGTTGTGTGGGGAACCGAACCAAAAACCCGGAGGTCAGGAAGGGCAATTTTACGGCGGCGCCAGGTCCAATGGGGAAGGCAATCACACACGCCAAATAGGAGGGAGGTTCACCAATGTCCAGTCCGGCTTCCATACTCGAGAGAAGGCGCCGCCCAACAAGGGAGCCACTCCCATCTGTCCACGGCGGGCCAGAAGCCCATCAAGTTCAAACCCTCGCCCACTACGAGACACCCCCCGTGAGCCCGGGGAATCGCCGATCAAGGAAAACATCTCCGGAAATCCCTGCCCAGACACCGTCAGGAACGATGGAAGTTAACCTTCATCCATGGCCCCATGAAGAGACAAATTTTTAGACCGACGGGCATTCTCTAGAACCCGCCCAAACCGGTGGAAGGGACTACTCCCAACTGATCAAAATTTTATGGGGTCGGCCCGACAGACCGACAGCCCAACTCTCTAGGAAACCGAACGAGAGATCAAGAAACTTGATGAAAGGCAAAAGGGGGGGGATGGGGGGCACGGGGAGGAGGGCGGCCATTTCATAAAACTACAGGCTCTGGACGTGCGGCCTTTCGTGTGAATGCAACGAAAATTGCGGACACGGGGGGGAATAAAGTGCGGCGTGGAGGGAAAACACCGCTCCGGGTTCGGTCCATTCGTGTGGAGCAAACTGGCGCTAAAAAAGGTGATCCGAACTGAAATAAAAGGGGTCGGTCACGTAAGGGGTTTGAGGAAAACCGTGACCAGCTGGGAAATCTTGCCCCGTTTAGGAAACTCCGAAGTGCAGATAAGGAGCACCAGGGGGTTTTAAGAGCGCTTGGGCCAAGGACGGAGTTATGACAAGGGTCAGGTGACAGAACAAAGGGAAAGCGCCGCATTGGCCACAAAGGTTGGCCGGCCGGCGGGGAACAATTTCTGTCTGACACCTCCTTGACAAAAAAGGACCTCCCCTCCACGGGGTAATGAGGTCTGCACCGTAACCGGAGGAAACTTGGGAGCAAGCAGCGCGCCAACGTTCCAAGCCCCGCGGCCCAGGGTGGAGATCCCACGACCGGGGCCAGGGTATTAACGACACGGGACGGAAAAAATGAAAGGCCCCCTCAGGAAAAGACATGCGCGGCTGATTCCATAACGGTGGATGGTCAGGAGGGGAAAGCACGTAGAAGAAGAGGATCGTTGGAAAAAACTACTCCAGCATCGGGTTTACGGAAAAAAAAAAGGCCCGCCCTCAGGCGATCCCAAGAAACTCCCCCGGAAAAGCCGAGTTACTCATCCAAAGAAAAAAAGTTCCAAGTTTTTTCCAGAAAAGGGAGGGGCTGTAGAAAAGAACGGCAGCATTGGCCAGCCTCGTAACTAAGGAAAAACGCCCGGGCCAAAGTGAAGGGATTTCGGAAAGAAGAAAGAACATTCAATCACCAACAAGACACCCAACCCATGCCATGACAACCAAAATCAACCCCTAGGTCCCTCTGCCTAACCATACTAATCGCACCACCCATGGGGTCAATGCGGGAGGATAAACCTCCGGCCGGCTGCAAAAGACGCGACCAAACCTTCCCCACATGAACATGGCCAATCCAGAGGCCAGACTTGGTGGTGCAAGGCCAACACGCAAAAATCCGAAAAAAACGCCGGGACCCTAGGAGGAAAGGAAGTGGAGCGACGCTAAGAAAAAACGCCGGGCAACAAAAAAGAAACAGCGGAGGAGGCGACAACACCGGTCGGCGACAAACCTGCGCAAGCCCTCGGGCAAAAATCTTGGGAAAAACGCGGGGAACGAAAGCGCAAGCCGCACGTCGGGAGCTCTAAAGTGCCCTAAAGGTGGCACCCATCCATGGCGTAAAAAAGGGAAAGAAGAAAAACGGTGAATAAAAGGTGAAAGCTCCGCGGGGGCAGGTCAGATATAAACCGAAGATCGAAAGAGTAAACTTAGGGTCAGTTCGGGTTGGGAAGGACACTGAGGGGTGAGCTAATGGGGGGGCAGTTTATGTAAAAACCAGGAAGACAGGCAATGAACAGTATGTTTACTTCTGCTAAAAAAAACTGGAGCGCCGACTTATCAACATTCCCAGGTGACATTGAGGAACGAAACCCTCCCGGGAGGGGGGTCGAAAAAATCACATGAAAAAATCGTTGGGGGAACTTGGCCTCCCTAAACCGGGGGGGGACATTTCCGTGACAGAACGGGAAGATCGATTGTGGCACCCTCTCCAGGTTGGTCTTCGGTCATCAATTATACCATTCCGCTGGGGGCAGAAGGACTGAAAGGGACTTCGGGCCGGCCTGGGGGAGGGATTGCAAACCCGAGACCGATGTGGTCGCAGAAAAAGGGAATGTTCCCAACCCTGAGGGCGAGGGGTGGGACCAAAGGTGCGCAGGACGCCCCTTCGATAAACAGGGAAAAAAAGGTTTGATACCTCCGACTTCAAACCCTTGACGAACTGAAGGGAAGGCCAAACTAATCGGTCCATGACAAGGAAGCCTCGCCGGAGTCTGAGCCCCACGTCAAAAAAGATCCCATAGGTGCCCCACCTCGATGAACCTGTTAAGCCCCCCGCCCGGCGTGACCCCCAACCTACCGCCGGCTCCGCCAGCGTGAGACGGAAGGTCCAAATGGGAGGGGGGGGGTCGGGCCTCTGAAAGGAGTTCCGTGCCCCGAAAAAAGGCGGCGGAAAATGGCCCGTCCTGGATGTTCAACACCGGTGAAGACCACAACTTGGCGAAAAGACAGGACTCTCTGGGCTGGGTTGAGAACGAACCACGCCGGTTCCGCAAAGTTTAAACAAACACACAGCCACTGTGC